>Ga0307979_1002072_pt1 | contig 14035 bp, 13 predicted proteins | sample OrgLakmetage1058_FD_201833 | JGI IMG/M metagenome (GOLD analysis project Ga0307979, IMG submission 201833) | Saline water microbial communities from Organic Lake, Antarctica - #1058 | ecosystem: Environmental > Aquatic > Non-marine Saline and Alkaline > Saline | place: Antarctica: Organic Lake...
AAATGTGATGTGACACACACACACACACACACACAGACATTTTTCAGTGAGAGCAGTTTTGAGATGCCGGTACTAAACATCAAACTACGTTGATCTATTTCCTTTTTCCTGTGTTTCGACTTAAGCCCTACTCCCGTACTCCCGTCACATCGACTCTAGCTAGCAAGGCTACTGCTGCGTGCTGTACTTATAGGCTCGGGGCGCTGCAGCGCGAGAAGCCACTAGCCTGCACAGCTAGCTCTAATAGTAGAAATTTGTCGCTAGCTTCGGTGCTATGTTGCTTTGTTCTCTCAGGTAGACTACTGCTAAAGTCTCAGGTAGACTTAAGGATTCTATTTTCAAGGCTTCGGCGAAAGTCACGTTGAGTCTTCATAGTGTCCTTAGCATCGGACAACGGTCACTGTTGAAGACATTCAGTTGGTTGCTATGGAAGCGAAGCGAACACGCATGGGGTTCACCGAGGCGGAGCTCGCCCTGGCATCGTGGCGACAGAGTCAGCGCCGAAAAGAGACTGACTTCGAGGAGGCTGCACGAAGAAGAACATCTAGCTCACAGCAGCGACGTCGCTCGAGCTCCAGAGACAGAAGACCGAGGAGAGAAGACTTTTCACCTACACCTCCAGCCTCGCCATTACTTCCACAATCTGATGCTTGGAAAGGCAAAGAATCCAGTGCGTGGAAGGAAAGAGCCGCCGAGGAACTTTTCGAGAAGGCTAGCAAGAGCGAAAGACGTGACAAGAAAAAGGAAAAAAAGAAATCGAAGAAAGAAAAGAAGTCTAAGAAGAGTCGGCGGCAAGAAGATGGAAGCAGCCGTCGACACCAGTCTCCTCCCCTAGACAGCGCCTCTGCCTGGCGCATAGAAACTGAAGGCAAACGCAGCCGTTCTATAGATAGCACCTCAACGGTTGACAGTTTTGGCCGTGAGCACACAAGACGGAGTTCTCGAGATCGAAGCCGAAGCCCTCTTCGCGAACGGAGCCCTGAGCAGAGCCCCCGACGCCATCGCCGAAGCCCTCGCCTGCGTTCATTGTCGCCCGACTATCTCAGTGCAGCACCGCCTGCAGATCCTAAGCGCATTGACCACGACGATAGAAGCCAGCGTCCTCAAATAGCGCGGTCGGCTGGAGGGCAGCCGTTCAGACGACGCAGTAGGTCCCCATCACCATTATGGACCCATGAGGGGTATATACAGGCACTCAAGGAGCCATCTCCAGAGCGAATTGTGCCGTCAGACTACGTCCCGCCGAAACCTGCATGGATATCGCGCGCAGGCGGCGTTTACATCCCCAACCGCCCGAAGCCCGAAGGAGGCCGCTGACTTGAGAGGGGAGGGTACGTAGCGATGGTTAATAGTGCACTGCTCAACCCGCTCCGAGATGTGCTCTTGTCAGATTTGGAGCTAGCTAGATGCTGTGTTTGTACTTCAATCAACCACATAAATTCCCGGTGCTGACCTTAAGGCAGGGCGGCAGGTCATACTTCCCCCGCTTGTTCCGTTGCTCCTACTGGCTGCTTGTGATTTACAACATCATTTAACTTTAACTACCTCAAATCTAAATCTCAAGTCAGGAGAGCTAGTTTCTGAGTTTCTAGTTTGGTATAGAAATATCCGACGACTTTAATAGCTAGGCTACATCACGCACCCGGCATTATAACATTGGTGCCGTTGAAGACCTGAGCAACAGGCCTGCTACTTCATAATTAATTATGGAGATGTAAAATGTTATATGTTACAATTAGATTTTCGCAAAGTATGTTGGACTGTAGAGTTAGTGTAATCAAGATGAGATAACAACGGCCACAGTAACACTTCTTGGCTGGTTCTTTAACCACGCTTTTAGTAAGTTAATGCATTTTTCGTGTTTCTTTTGTGAAATCCAGTTGTAAAAGTGGTAGCGCTGCTACCTCTCTGGCTCTGCGAGCTCGGATCCCGAACCAGGCGCCTCATAAAAGAGAGGGCCTTGGCACACACCAAGTGTCGAGAAATTCAGCTATGGCGTCGTGGAATGCCGTTGATTGTCGCAGCATGCTCTCGATATTGTTGTGTCCCGCCCCTTCGACCCAGAATGGCTTCGCACGAAACCGCCGCTGGGCGCCTAGAAAGAGGTCCTGCCCGTGCCAAAAGGGCACCACCTCATCACGCGTGCCATGAATCACAAAAACTGGGGACTGAATCTTGCCAACGCGGTCAATGTTTGGAAAGAGGTCTCCAGCCATAGTGAAGCGAAAGTTGAAGGCAACGCGGAAGGCTGACAGGAGCGGGCTCTGGAGGATCACCCCCGCGCAGGGCGTGCCTTGCTCAGTCAGCCGCTGAGCCAAGTAGCAAGTAGGCCCGCTGCCGAGGGACCGCCCGTACAGCACAATTTTAGATGGCGGGATCCGCAACTTGTGCGTTAAATGATCAAAAGCAGCCAAAATATCGTTGTACACCCGGGCCTCCGAGGGGACTATGGGCTCTGCCACCTTGGCCTCGCGTGATTTACCGTAGCCAGTGTAATCGTAGCACATGACGTTAACCTGCAAGACTGCGCTCAAGGACCGAAACCAGTCGTATACCATGCCGAGATCTTCTGCATTTCCGTGCGAGAATAGGATAGTAATGGGCGCTTGGCGATCGATGAAGAAGGCAGGAATGGCGGGGCCGTGGGCTGTCTGCAGCCAAAGACGCTCTTTGCGCTCAGCAGAGAGCGGAGTTGTGCGCGGAGGCTGAAATACGAGGCCGCTAATGGCAGCGCCCATGGATAGATAAAAGAAAGTCTGAGATATCCTATTACTAGCAGTGGAATGTAAAGGATAGCTGCAACCGAATATTCAATAGGAGGAAGCTAAATTAATTAGGGTCCTCTTTAACCGAAAGCAAATTATAGTGAGCTACACGACCTACAAGATGAAAGTCATTCCATCCCTAGATCTGAAAATAAATCCTAATCAAGCCTCGTCGGTGATGTTCAAATATTATTGATCAAGAGGGGCAGCGCCTGGAAGCTTAGAGCAACCCCCTAAACCCCACTGTTTATCCCCAAGAGCTATTAGAGAAGCTAAAGTTAGTTGCTCAAGTCCAAGACCACGGACCACAGACCACAGACCACAGAACTCAGACTCGAGGACTCCCAGCTACTAGCTAGCTAGCTCCCAGTTCACCAATTCGGAAGCCACGTCCCCCTGTACGCACATTTGAAAGCAAGCTGAAGTAGCCACGTGATGACCATGGTATGGTTAACACCTTCCCGTGCTAGCAAATGTAGCAAGCTTCGAGCAAGCCCATCGATCTAACAAAAGGAATTAATTCACAGCGAAAGCAGTGGGCAGCTCACCGTAATTTAACTGAGGCACATTTCTTGTTCTAGTTGACACGTTCGGCATCTTCGGGATGCACAGCCCATCGCCATTTCAGTTAGCCCTGTTGCTGTTGATTAAAAGCTCTTACTGCGAGGCTAGCGAAGACAATGAGGATAGCGAGGAAGCTGTTCATCTGAATGAAATTTCGCTCCAGTATCTGGCGGCCTTTCTGAGCAGAGAGGTGATTCATTTACAACTCTCTAGATTAACTGCAAAACCAACTTTCAAGAGCCAACCAAACGGCAAGTAGAAACTTTCATCAATGCAACTGTTTTTCTCGGCGTACTCTAATGTTGTGCTGTCCAGGTAAGTGCATCCGAGCGTGCATGTACGCGGAGTCTTCCCGAATTGCTTGAGGCCCTAACGGCTGCGGTGCCGGGACCTTCGGGCGAGGCACTCGCGACTCGGCTGCATGCTCAGCTTGAAGACCTCTGTGCTTCCCCAGACGACGTCCTTGATGCTACTTCTTCGCTTGCCGCATTACTGAACAAACCTTCGCACCGTCAAAGGTAATCTTGAACTAAGTTTCCACCTTGTGTACCTGCTTCCTTTTTGAAACTACCCTGCCTCTCGATCATTTGATGAGTAAAGAAAGAAAGGGCGTGTGCGTTATAAAACCTTTGCTTTTATGCCACTCTTGGACCAGGGACGACGATGGCGCCGGGCGGCGGCCCCTGTGCCTTGGGCGGACGTCTCCAATGGGGCTGTTCTTGCGCAAGTTTTTGCTGGCCTTTAACATGGGGCAATTCCCGTGCCTCAGCAAGCTTTACGAGAGCCTCGTAGCTTTCGTGGATGGTGATGCCTTTTCAAGTTTGAAACAAGCCACCCCAAGGACTCAAGAAACCAGCGGTGAAATGCGAGCACCTCCCCTGAGCGGTGCCCAGCATTTGACTCCACGGCAGTTGCAGTTGTGGGCTCACGGCCGAGCTTTGAAGCTTGAGAGGAACGTTGGTTCTGCGTCCTTTGAGAGCGTGGAAGAAGAGGTTGCCGCGATTCTGAAGCTAGCACCGGACTTGCCGCGGGCTTTCTTGCTCCGAGCCCTCAACTGTGCGATGCACAAGCACCAAGCAGGCGCTTTCGAGGCTCTACACAAGTACTTCGACTACGCCCAGCGGCACGGGTAGGTTCTGGCTGAGTGTGTACCTCTCATAGCACGCGCTCATTATTTGGTTCGTGCATACGTACGAGATTGACACAAACAACATGCTTTCCAAAGCTTGTGAATTTCATGCCTCCTTTTTGCCACATAAACCCCCCAATTCCTACAGGGGCCCAACGCGAGTCGGCGAAGGAGGCCACCATTCGCGCATTCAGGACTCGGTGGCGATATACGCGGTCTTGAACAAAGCGGGTCTGCACTGGCAGGTTTGAGCTCTCTTTTACTAGAACTCAAGATAAAGTTCTTGCTTCTCTGTATCTATCTTGAGCACGCCCCCTCCTTCGTTCTCATACTTTCTCGTTGTAGTTCGGGCAGTACGGCGCTGCAGCGGCGGCGGTCGAGGAGACGGTGCGGATCGCGCAAGAAAACGGCAACGGTCATGCGATGGCCCACGCGCTCGCGTGGTTGCACCAAGTGATGGCCAGCCAGCGCCACCCCAAAGCTGTACATGTCCTGCAGCGGTGCGCGGCGGCCTGCGCCGACCACGGCATTTCATTGGTGGAAGTCGAAGCAAGTGTGAATTTGAGCATCGCAAAAGCGCTCGCGCTCTCCCCAGCGCTGCCCGGTTGCACCTCCTCTGGCGACTCGCCGGCTGTGACGAGGGACCGACTCTGGGCCTGCCTTCCGCCGTTGCCCCAGGCGTCAGGTGACGCATGTGTAGTTTTGTGTTGTGCCTCAAGCTCCTTCTCAAATGAATTTGGCATCTTTAGCTCTAGCCAGGGTTAAAATTACTCATCGTAATCGGTTTATGGGCAAGAGCGAAGAATTAGAGAGATTCTCTCATGTAAACTTCAATATTCGGGGATTATTACACTACTTCTCAACTATTCCTTCTAGCAGATGCCTCCGAGCTAGGCTCTCTGCAGTCGGAGGCCATGAGTAGCCGCCGCCTCCTCGTCGCAAGCGCCGTATGTGCAGGGCATGCTCGGCTGTCTCTGATTGGAGCTGCGGCTGTGCTCGGCGCCCACAATGAAGGAGCAGCTGCGGCTGATATGACCTCAGCGACTGTGACGATGGCACGCTTACAGGTAGGTGGGCACATAAACACAACTTGTTATGAAGTGTGCGAGTCAGTAGACGAGCGAGAGTTGTGTATTGACTCATGTGCTCGATCCTCGACGCTCACTCTTACCTATTTTCATATGTTCATCTTTATTGCAGGAGCAGTTCGATTCGAGTGGCAGTGGGTCGCGCCCTTTCGCCCTCGACTTACAACAATCAGACGGCGTCAGCCAAGTGAAGAACCAGAGCAGGGACAGCACTGCTCCTCTGTTTCGGCCACCAATGGCGGCACTTGCGATGGCTCGCCACCGCTTCCCTGCGGCCGACTCCAAACTCTTTGCTTTGCCGGCCACTCTCCTCGCCTACCAGCAGCACCTCAAAGATGGTGGCAGACCCAGTGGCGGCCAGTCTCAAATTGAGGCAATGCTGTGTGTGCTAGACAGTGTCTCACCGCCACGGTCCTTCTGCAGCGCACGAGAAGGCTCCTTCTTGGCTCCCTTTCTGGCACCGCAAACCTCTGCTGCGGGTTCTGAGGCCTCTACTACAGGGAAAGACTCTTCACAGTCAGCAGCTGCACCCTTCGAAGGCTCTCATTTCGAGGCCTTAGAAGCACGTGGGAAGCACATGGGCGCCCATCATCGCTACACGGCTACTCTCGAGCTTCTCTCATCGTTGCAAAGTACTTCGAGGAACTGCGCGCTGCCGGCCACCACGAGTCGATTGCTTTTAGACGAAGCACATGTGCGCCTTCACGGCTGCCAACAGCCCGCCGCGGCTCTCGTGCCACTCTTGCAGTGCTTGGCCGCGAGAGACGGCCAACTCATCGGGGCTCACCGTCACGCCAGAGCTCTCGTGTCATTAGCGGGGGTGTACTTCAGCTGGGGGCAAGCCTCGCATGCAGCTGCCTTGTGCCGAGCCGCTCTGCCGAAGGTTATGGAGCACGGCACGGCAAATGAGCGGGGAAAGGTGAGGTTGATGCAGTAGGTGCGAGAAATGAGAAGTGAATTACCTTATCTGTATACATGTTCCACTTGTCTGTCTTTATGCGCACTTCAGCACTATGTGGTGCTTATGATATCAGGCAATGCTGTTACTCGGAAAGTGCCACTTACAGCAGCTCACCGATGACCTCAATGATATAAACGGAAGCAAATCCCGTAAAAACGTGGCCAAGACTCACCAGGTCGAGCGTTTTTTTCTTATCCTTTTTTTTCTTGGCCCTTTTGCCGTGTGCACGTGCCTGAAGATTACCTTTGTTGTAAAAAACTGTGTCATGTCTCCAAACATTATTGCTCGCAGGTCCTTCGCTCTTTGCAGTGTGCAAAGCGACACTTCGAAAACGCTGGAAAGCAGCACCCAAACAGCAAAGCGGATCTGATCGAGACGCTATACCTGATTGCGCGCACCTACGGTACCATTCCATCACCGAACCCAGCCGTGGTTGCGCTGCGAGATGCCACTGCTGCCGCTTTTTTGGCGCTTCGAGTAGGCGGCTAAATGAGCGAACGATCGGCCGGCTGATTCAGAGAATTAGCGAGTGCCTCGCGTTGTCACGGTTGACACTTGGCTAAGGATTACGCCCGTTTTTCGTAAACGATACGTGGTTTCGTTTCGATTTCGTCAAAGGAGAGCACGTAATTTCGCCGAGCGAAATAACGAAAAATACGGCAAATTTTGACGATACGATTTATCGTAATACCCAGACATATCAGCTTCCTATGGGCAATGTTTTATTTTTCGCCTTGTATTTTCTAGCTAGAACCCAGCCAATATGCCCGAATTGGGGTTTCTCATAGTTTCATTTCTTTGGTAGATCTGAATCCATATATATCCAAACTAGAAATAAGAATAATGGAGTTGCAATGTGCAAGTGGATAACTGGAATATTATCAAATACCAAATGCTAAATGGATTATAGATAGAGGCCACGGCCACCGTCTTTCTACCTAGTACCTACGCCTGCCGCTCAAAAAATTAACGCAGCCAAATGCCAAATGCAGGTCCCTTCAATTCGAGATCAAGAGCCCTCTTCCCTTAGCCCTACAATGTTGGTCTGGTTTTGGGCCATTTAGTTGTATACGGGTATAAGTTAATGCATTTTTGAGCTACGAGTCCCGGAGTTTTCTTTTGCCAACCACGGAAGTGCACAGGCAGGCACAGGCCTGCTAAGGTCCGAAGGTCCGAAGAAGGCATAACACAGCCGCAGGGATGTGGGATGGGATAGCGGATAGCCGGTGTGAGTCGATGTAAGAATAGCCTGCCAAGAAGGTCATTCACTGCCACTTACGGTGATTCTTCACTATGCTGCTTCGAGGCAAATGGAAGTGCCCTCTCATTTGACCGGCGCCTGAGCATCTGCATCCTCAGGGAAGTGCCCTCTCTTGGTCTCAGCTAGTGGGTGAGTCTCGTCGCAAACACCGTCGTCAGATTCCGACACCAGCCACAGGGTCAACGCGTAACGGTCGCCGCCTTTTGAGGCAAGCACTTCATGTACCACCTAGAGTGAAGAATCGGAGGAGGTTGGGTGAAAAAGACTGCACCAGAATGGCCAAACAAATTAAAACGTTGAAAACTATGACCACGCTGCGTAGATCCATACTCTTTTGTGCATGCAGATCATCCCCTCTTACCTGGTCCGACCAGAACACAACGAGCCGGTCGGAAATTGGCGCCACGTCTTCCACCAGACCTGCATTGCCCCACAAACGCAATTCGCCCCCATCGCCAGGCTGCCACTTCGGGTTAAAGTAATAAATGGCGGTTACTTTCCGCTTATCAGGCAGGCCTACGTTGTCGACATGCTTAGGGTATTTCGCCCCAGCTTGCGTAACAGCCAATTTCGTGCCATACGCTTTTAGAGACAGTGCGCTAGCACACTCATCTTTGAGGTAATGGTTGAGGCATTGAGGCAAGGTGCGGACGACAGCTGCCGTGTAGTGAAGCAACAAATTGGCGTCCGCTTGCTCGTTACCGTCAAGTTCCCGAGAAAAGACCCCCTCTTTGGCGACTCGTTGCAAGATACCCTCACCGTCTGCCACCATGCTGTACGATGGCGCAAACTGGCCAGCTCCAAACATTGTTTCAGCTTCGGTACGCATTGCTGGTGCCCATTCGCCTTTAAGAAAGTCATCGCAGACATGGAAACCTTCGCGATTGCGCTTCATGGATGCAGCAATATCGGGAGAATATTCAAGAATGCGCTCCTCAGCAAGGTCATACAAAGCTAGTGCATCCATAGATAAACCTCGTTGAATAAGTTTACCGAGCCTCCTGGAAGGTCTAGCAATAGCATGATTCAAGGTGACCGTTGAATGCCGAAGTGCCCGGCAGCATATTGTAGAGTACATGCTAGACAACCAATATTTTTCTCGTGTATTTAATTAACATAAAAGCATTGAGCGAAAAAGACCTTTTAATTCGGAAACCTATCGGGTTGTTCTTAGTAGGCTTCGTGGATTTTTTTTTTTAAAGCTCTGTCAGTGAGTGGCCTGTAGCACGTAGCCTGCCTAAGTAATCTCAACAGCTAGCAGTCCACTTCGCAGCAACGGTATTGTACTAAGTATGTCAACTTATTCACAAACAGTGTTTTCTACAAGTAGGACGACTATTATAGTGCCACCAAGCGCCAAGGCAAAGTTGCTAGTTACTGGCTAGTGCCAGGTGCCAGCTCCCGTGATCCGTGATCCGTGATCCGCGATAGACCATTTCTGAAAATGCATTTACCCAGTCCTTTTCCGACTTCTTCACGGGAAGTTTTTTTCTGAGCACTTTCACCACAAAATGGTGGTAGCTCCACGGAGATGTTAAAGCCTAAGAACGTAGCCATTTCATAAGTTATCTACACAGATACTTCTCAGCTCATGTCTTATGGTACTTATGAGCATACCAAACGCCCGCCTATAATTTTCATTGACTCTGGGATCTATGCCAACTGTCACGAAAGTCGTCCTCGTAACCGGAGTACTTTCACCTCCATGGAGCTCATGAATGGCAAAAATGCTAATATCGAACCTCTTTGGAGCAGGATTTGAAGTGATATGTGCATATAGTTGCCACTGATCACTGGGTCTTTGTGCCAAGGCCGTTCAACTTAAGTCAGTCGAGGTTATGTGATGCCCTCGTCGTCTGGCATGCGCCGTCTTTTTGCTTCGGGCCCTTTGCAAGCAGTGGCCATGCGATCAAGACACGCTCGCCAAAAATGTGAGTGTTTTTTTATTTATTATTTCGTTGCCTACATTCGTGCTCAGGGAGTGCAACCCTGGTCACCTCAATGTGCTGTTAAGCTCGATCAGCAGAACACTTTGCACACATGATTTTATGCCCTCGATCAACATCCAAGCTCTACAGGTAGCCATCTCACCTTCACTGCACCTTTTGAGCTGATTTTAGATGAGAAACTACTATGAAATGAGAATTATCGAGGGCAGCGAGCGAAGACGATGAGAAAGTGAAGCATGACGACCGTAAGGTACAAGGTTCTTTTACGTACTTCTTATAATAAGCTTGTCTACCCCTATCCTAAGAGGCTAGAACTCACGCGGCCTTGAGGTGCCCGTGGATGAGTGCCCCGTGTAGTGCCCGTGGCGCATGGCCCTCTTTGTGCCCGTGGTCCGCTTTCTCATCTACAGCACATATACAACAGAACTGTACAGCAGTACGGTACAAAAAGAAAAGGCGGGCACTAACGAACGAACGAACGAACGAACGAACGAACGAACCACGAACGAAATTTCAGTTAATATACAGGGGTTATAGTCAGTTGCCGAGCTAGTTGCGGAATGCATCGTAGCTCGAGAGCATGCCATAGAGTCGGTCTCTCAGCACACAGGAGGTGTGTTGTTGGTATCTCGGCGCGCGCCCTTCTCGTGGTGCCCGTGCCCGTGCCCGTGCCCCCCCTCGCCCCGTTGGTGTGCGACAGCGCGAACAGAGAACAGAAAACACTTCCCCCCATATACACGGGTCCGTCCAAAAATATACGTCGGACACGAACCACGAACGAGCGTACGAACGAAACAGCAATCAATAGGGAGGATAGTACGCAAGGGATATTATTACAGTACTAATATGGGACCGAAACGGAAAAACCCTCGTGAATCGAGGTCCCGTACACTAACTTTCTAGCATGGAAGTGCACGCGCCAAAGTACAGGGTCATCACATCTTAAAAGCGATGCAATTCTGCGCATTGAGCTTTTTTAAGAGCTCAAATGGCCATTGCTAGGATCCAAACGGCCAACTTGAGCGTCCAAACGACGTGTTGGTAGTGGGGGTCGTAGACGACGTCCTAGGGAGGCAAGGGAAAGTGCAATACTGGTGCTCTAGTTTTGGGCTGCTTATTGGTAAGGGCATTTGAGGGTACGAAGTTTGAGAACCATAATTGCCCCATGGTGGTTGACGCGAGCAAGGACCGACCGAATTCCTGACTTCTGAGTGCTTATTTCCTGTTTTGCAGTTCCTGATTTTCAGTACAATTTCCTGGTTGATTGGGGCTTCTTATTGACTTAAGGCATGTGCGCCTGATTAGCTTCTTAGTTTTAGTTTACGCTGCTTTGCTTTTCTTCTCTACCTGTTAGCCTTCTAATTCCGGCCCTTCGGGGCCTGTCTCAAAATTACTGACGGATGGCATTTTGGACCACAGAACCGTAAAAGTACGGTACTTTTTGATAAACCCAATCCTTTTCACCTTCAGCCGGACAAATTTTGTGTCTGGTCAGGAAAGCCCGAAGAGGAATAGAACACCACGGATAGGGTTCTGCGGCCTGTTTCCTGCCTTCCTGAATTGTGAGTTAGTTCCTGTTTTTTGTTCCTGGAGGAATTCGGTCGGTCCTTGGCCGCGAGCGTCTAATCAATGGGCTACGCTCCACGGTAGAAAGATTCTCAAAGAATTTCAAATCAACACTACGAGGGAGTTTTTTTGAGACAGGCCCCGAAGGGCCGGAATTAGAAGGCTGATTGGTAGAGGTTTCTGTCCCTTATTAGTAATGATCCCCTTGGTATACGTACGTATTAGTCAGTCTACTTACTTGTGTCATGGGTTATTACTACAACTGGGAGCGAAACGGAAAAACACTCGTGTATGGAGGTCCCAACCACCACCTTTTTAGAACCGTTCTAGCTTGAGGTGCACGCGCCAAAGATGAGGGTCATCATACCTTGAAACTGCTTCAATTCCACGCTTTTGAGCCTGTTGTGAGCTCAGTTTGAGCACTGCTAGGGTCCAAACTTTGAGCGTCCAAACAACGTGTTGTGAGGATGAGGCGTGGGCGGTATCCTAGGAAGACAAGTGGGTAAGTTATACCGACGCGCGCGGTTCGGAATGTTTTCTAACAACGGCATAGGAAGTTGAGGTTTCCGAGCGTCAGTATAACTCTTCTGTGTTTGCCCCAATCGCCTTATAAGTGGGTTGCGCTTCCCATGCGACTGGACGGCACATTAGTACTGTAGTGCAGTGCGGTTCTATACTCTTGCCACCACTGCGAGGGAGTTCTTTTTGGGGTCCTTTCACTCCCAGTTAAAGTAATCCCCTTGCTTATATATGTGCATATTTGTCATCCTTTCTATTATATGGAAAATCGGCCGTGGTTCGTGGTTCGTGTCCGACGTATATTTTTGGACGGACCAGTAACCAAGAAAACCGCGGGTTTTCCGGGTTTTTACCCACTTCGACTCAGCAGGAGATCCGGTTAATGCTTATGGCGCTGAAGGAAAACCCACAAGCCTCCTGGGTTTTCTTGGTTACTGGGACGCACTCAGTCCCGCCGACTTGTTCGGAGGAAAGGCGCCAGTTGGAGCCTTAATTGGCCTTCTGGAGCGAATTCGCTAGCGCATTTGCAGCTCAAGTGCATTCTTTATGTGCCTCTGTGACTGCTGTGTACTTGTCTTTCTTTGTATTTGGGAGAGTATTAACTAGACTAGACTAGGGACGGACCCGCACATCCGCATATGGGGAGAGAAGTGTTTTCTGCTCTGTTCGTGCTGTCGCATACCAACGGGGCGAGGAGGACCACGGGCACAAGCACGGGCACGGGCACGGGCACGGGCACTACGAGAAGGACGCGCGCCGAGATACCAACAACATACCTCCCGTGTGCTGCTGCGAACTCATAGCGCCCCTAAACCGCGCATTGCGCGGGCACCTGAACTTGTCTGTCATCATCTGCATTCCCACTCCTCATCATTCGTAAACCTACGTACCAAGATTACTTCCACGTAGGTTTACGAATGATGAGGAGTGCTGCATTCCTGTATTTTCTGCGGAGCGTTTTTTTCGGTCTTTTCTTATTCTTCCTTATTCTTTATATTCTTCATTTTTTTTTCCAGATTTTCCAGAACGGTCTTTTTCTATGGTTTCTCAAAGCGGGATTGGATGTAGGAGCAAGGGTATCTACAAACCCTTGGTAGGAGTTTATTCTTACACCCATTATTTACGGAATGCTTAAATTTGTATCATATTTTTAAGCAAATCGTTGAGCATTATTTACGAACAGCGTGGAATGTGCAAATTTGACTTCGATCTCAGTGACTGACGAAGAACAAAGCTTAGCTTATCTAGTTGTCATGTGAAGCAGAGATATGCTTCGCGCTAAATAGGCTGACCCTCATCGAATATGTCATGACAAGCGATTCCAGGCTAGAGGCGCTTTCCTTAGCTCACTTCAAAGCCACGGCAGTTTTTATTTTCTAATTTGAACGACGACCACACGCAATTCAGGTCGAGTTCGTCATGCCCTCAGCATATCTCTTTTGACGCGCTTCTAGGTCCCGAAGGAACTCTTCTCGAGGTTTTGTTGATTTGATACTTGTAGAATGTTTATTTAAGTGGTCTTTTCTTTGTGGTCACCTTCCTCCTTCACGAAAGCCACCAGCCACAAAGCTAGCATTACCATCATTGTGTCTTTAACCAATCTTGAACAGGTATATCCCTCAAAAGATATTGCAGCGCTGAGCTGGGAACGCAAGAAGAGATTGTGGAGCAAAAAAAAATCTTCGAATTCAGCTGCTGGCGGTACCTCGTTGATGGCTCAGGCCTGAGATAAGAAGCACAACTATTCCTACACAATGTGGACGTGGAAATGCCGCGTGCTCTTCAGAAGAGGCTCTTGTAAGCTAGCCACCAGTGCTGATATGGTAAGTTCTACCGAATGATAAGGATGTGATCTAAAAGAAATCGTAGTGCTCGTGTCCCGTTTATGTGTTAGAGAGGCAGCAGCTAAACGATTGGTGGGTGGGTGGTTGCTGCGAGGGAGCGACGTCACCCTACTACAAGCAGGGCCTCTATCTTCATGATATTGCGGATCGCTGTCTGGCCGCTTTTCTTTTAGCCTTCTCGGCAAGAGAACACCTCCCGTTTAGTACTCTATCGATCCTACGAGTATTGGCCCAGAGCAACGCCGGTTTCGCCAAGGCACACAAAAGAACAAACGACAGTACAATTGAAACACGAATGAGACCAAAACGCAGCAATCGCTTTCCTTCATATAATTTCTAACCTGGTTGGGTAGCACACTCTCGGACAAATGGGTGCCCTAAGGTGACAT
>Ga0307979_1002074_pt1 | contig 14027 bp, 11 predicted proteins | sample OrgLakmetage1058_FD_201833 | JGI IMG/M metagenome (GOLD analysis project Ga0307979, IMG submission 201833) | Saline water microbial communities from Organic Lake, Antarctica - #1058 | ecosystem: Environmental > Aquatic > Non-marine Saline and Alkaline > Saline | place: Antarctica: Organic Lake...
GCTGCTGCTGCTGCTACTGCCTGCGCCAGTAACAGTTCCGTCACTTGTAGAACCAGCATTATTCGAGGTGTACGCCTCACAGCGCTCGGTGTCAACGCGCGACACCCTGTACAAGGCTGCTCCTTGAGGCTGTTGGTCCAGCCAGGTTTCCGTGGCATTCCTCAAGAGGCTGGGGGCCGCTAAAGCGCCCGAGTCTCTGGAAGCAACCGGAAAGGCAAAGGCCAATTGCAGCCGTTCGTCGCTGACCCACGCGCGCCACGGCGACCACTCACAGACCTTGGTGGTTGCGGTCGTCGTTGAAGTTGAAGTTGCATAAGGGTCTTTACTGGAAGGGTCCAGCGGGTCTGTCGGGCAGGGTGCCGTCCAAGCACGGTGCAGGGCGCGCAAGGCTAGGAGCCGCTGCTCGGCTAAGATCTCCTCGGGAGTCGGCTCCACAAAGGCGGCGTGCTTGTCTGTGCCCCGGTTGAAAAAAAGGGAGAGGAGCACGATACAAAGAATAAAGAATTGAGGCACCGAGCGAGAGGGTTGCGGAATTTTTAGGCAAAAGAAATACGATATCTGTGGAGGAAAAGTAGCATTACTTGGCCTCTAACAAGGAGTATAATTTAAATCAGAAACAAACGTACATCAATATTGCGCGATACCCTCCAAGAAGGATACACACACATGTGCCTACCATTTTGAGCTGATTGCGCTTGTGACACGACCACGTCATCGTCCGCTAAAGTCGCAGGGCGCCCAACCCCACTTGCATCCACCGAGCTTCCGCCACTGCTACCACTCCACGGGCTATTACTACTACTACTGCTACTACTGGTGCCGCTCGCACTGCTGCTGAGGAAGTCCCTCTGAGCCTTGCCGAGCCCGGGCGCTTTCGGCAGGAGGCGACCGTCGCGGGAGTCCGTCAGTCCTCGCACGAGCACCACGTACCAGTCCCCGTGGTCTAGTGGAGTGGCCGGCAAGAGCACCGCGTTGCCGTTGGCGGTGGGCGCCCACGCGTCGAGTTCGACCCAATGAGGCACCGGCTCGCCTAGAGTAGAGATCAGGCAGTTAGTTGTTGATGGAAGGTCGTTAGCTTGCAAAAGAAAAATAACACAGGAAAAAGAAACGGTGATGCTGACGAGCACACAGCAATAAATGTGAAGAATAACGTGAAATTTCTCTCGTTTTATCTCCTTATTTCACTCAATTCTTCTGTTCTCGTTATGTGGAAATAAGCCTCTCGCTTATACCTGTGCGTGCATTGAGGACCAAAGTTGTGCTTTGCCACGGATCTACGGACACCGCAGCAGCACTCGCAGACGGCACCCAACCATTCAACAGCGGGGGTGGCGCTACGACCTCGGCCTCTCCACTACTTCCCTCCTCACCAGCACTAGCCGCCGCCGCCGCCGCTTCCGCCGCAGCAGTCGCGAAAGCCCAGGGAGGCTGGGCACTGGCCGCAGCGCGTGTGATTGCAGCGGAGCTAGGCTGCGCAGCAAGGCCCAAATTGGGCAACGAAAAGAGAAGCGGGCCAAAGGCTGCAAAGCCGTCTTGTGTCGGGTTCGTCCATCCAAGCAAAAGGTCCACGTCGAGCTCGGCTCCATTTTTGTTGGCGGACCTCAAGGGGGGCAAAGCGTCTTCGGGAAAGTTGACCCGCACTTGGGTGGGAGACAGCGGGTCAAACACGGTGAGGCGCTCCGAGGGATACGGCAGCCAACGGTCCCAGTACGTAGGGCCGCGCTGTCGCAGCGCGGACGATTTGAACTGAGAGGCCACCAGGCTCGCAGTGACTACGGAAAAGAGCACTACGGTGCCACTCCAAAAGAACACCGCATAGACTAGCAGAGGTCGACGGAGCCGCGCCCCCACGGTCCACCTCCGGTGCGCCAACTGCTTCTTGCGCTTGACCTGGTCGTCGCCGCCGTACTCTACCCCGCCGCCCAGCGCCGCCCTGGCTTCGGCCCGCTCAGCGTTTGAAGCATACGGGTCGTCGAGCAGGAAGGCTCTCGGCAAGAGGGCGACTTGAAGCAAACTCAAGGCCTGCACCAAGCGCACCAGGGCTAAGACTAGTTCCCCGTAGCCCATGGCGCCAAGCCCGATGCGGAGGCCTGGCCATTCGCGCACTGTGGTTACACCATCGGGCTCGAGGGTCACAGTGACCCGCACTGCCAGCGACAGCAAACCACCCACCTTGAAGGATGTGGAGGTGTTAAGTTGTCGCGAAGAGTGAATGATGATGGTAACATGTAGGTGGCAATGTAAACAGCAGATAAAACACATGAGAAGGAGAATAGACGTCTTTTGGTTACTACTTAGCGTCGTGTTCTTACCACTGAGAGCGTGCCATCAGCAAGAGCCCAAACCATGCCGACTGCACACGCTCCGCGCCTTCGTGGCGTCACAAATTGCGCGTATTCTTTTGGCATGCGAATTCCTAAACGGTTCAGCCCTTGCCGACCCGCCTTGCGCTCCTTGCGCCGCAGCCGCGTCCGCTTGAACACGTGGGTCATGTACAGGTCCATTCGTTTCGCAGCGTTCTTCATCGCACCTGCCACTCGCCCTCGCCCAGTACTTTTGCTGCTACTGCTGCTGCTGCTGCTACTGCTACTGCTACTGCTTGTACCTGAATGACTGTTGCGGTTGCTTTCGCTACTATTATCAATGTTGTTGTTACTAGTTGCAGCACTTAAGCTGGTGTCTTCTTCATCTGGCTCATCATACTCAGCGGCTGTCCAGTCTACTCGACGCTTAGGAGGCACCGAGTTAGGCTCTGCTAGACATAATGCCACCAGAAAACTGGCATCAATGAGGGCCTCAATGGCAGCAGGCGTCATGATGTACGCCGAATGAAGGTAGTACTTGCACAAAGCCCATAATCCTACGGCGCGACAGGATCCCATAAGCGTACCAACAGCACTGCACGCGCACGCGATCTGCCAAGCGTAGCCGCGGTGGACAGCTCTCACTGCCAAACGCCGTGGGAACCAGTATGCACGGATGTCGGCACGCTTTGGAGGTGGCAGGCCTTCAGAAGAAGAGAGTCGTGCTTCGGGGCTCAAGAGAGTGGCACTTGATTCCTCATCGTCATCATCATTGCCGCCGCCGCTGCGGTGCTGCCCGCCTTCTGCTAGCTCGAGTTCCATATTAAATCTATCAAGTTGTCACAAAATGCTGGAATGCGGGCAGAGCTAGGGTCGTTATCGCACAGGATTGTCACGTCTATTGTTCTATGAAACCATCGTATCGTAGGTTCCGCTATATTTGCAAAAGATCGCTGTTGGTCGACACTGTCCGCTCGCCTCGTCCTAATAGATATTTTCCAGTTTATAAAATTTGGCGCAGGAGCAGGTTTTGCTTGACAGGTTGGTTGAAGCTAACGTTGAAGCGTTTGTAGGCAATAATTTCTTAGAATGAGGATTGGCACCTTCTTATTGATGCTTGGGTGCGCCCAGGCCTCAGCCAAGTTGCACGTGCGTAGTGATTTAAAGCATGCCCCGATAACTTCTGCACGAAGCCATTTCAGTACGCGAAGGCCTGCGGCATCGGCAAAAATGGCTACTCTCACTCTTCGCGGAGGGTCGACTTCAGCTCTAGCTCCGGTGACTGAAATAACACTATAATCACTGCTCTAGTTCGCCAATTGGTACCAATTAGCTTGCCTATGATTTATTATTCAAACTGCTGCCCTAGCAGTCTACCGATACAATACAAACTACCCGTTCCCAAGTATGTCTCTAAGCAGTTGACTACAAACAGTAGTATCTTACAGCTCGTCTACACTCTTTTTAGGCTACCGTAGGACTCAAGGTTGCTCTGCAAGCTGGACTGACAGCTTTAAATCTGGCTTGCTGGGCGATTCCCCTGCATATGCCCTCCTTCACAGACAACCCGCGCTGTGAGTGCTTGAATGCATCCTAAGAACTAGCACCAGAAAAAAATGTGCTAGCGGATGCCATGTTTTGATTGTCACATATCAAAAGCTTCGGTACCTCACCGCAATTGTATCTCACAATAATTCCTTTTCGAATATTATGGCAGCCATGAGCCTAGCCAACGCGTTTTCGGGTGGCGTGTTTCTGAGCCTGGCGTTTGGCCACCTGCTACCACATGCTATCGATGAGCTCACGAGCTTGCACCATGGCGGCAGTGGCCAAGCTCTGCCTTTGGGCTTAAGTCCAGCTACATGTGCGTGCTGCATGGCAGCTGCAGGCTACCTGATGGTGTTCCTCGTCGAGCGCATCGTCTTTGACACAGAAAACATTCTCCAAGAGGTAGATCAGTTTCTATGGTCTTTGGGTAACACACTATTGATTCTGATCATTACTAAGCACGGATAGAGCTGCTCTGTCTAAAACTCTGAAATAACTGCAAATATGTACCCTTTTCTTTCACACTTCGTCGTGCCATTTTTTTTTTCAACTTGCCAGGAGCAAGTCAAAGTAGGCGCAAAAGTTAGCAACGGCCACGCAGGAGATCGAGGCAAAGGCATCGGAGCCGTGTTGCTCCTCTCAGCACTCGCGGTGCACTCCTTGGTTGAGACTGCAGCGCTCGGGGTGCAGTCGACAGCCAAATCCGCGTACTTGATTACAGCTTCCATTGGTATGCATGCTACTGTACTAATCACCAGCCTACCATTTGACTCATACCCCAATTTAATATCGCAGGCCTCCACCAGCCGGCGGAATCGGTGGCCCTTCTCGTGGCCTTGGTCAAGTCGGGCCTCTCCAAGCGCCGCATCGCGCTCTTGCTCGGTGGCTTTACTCTGGTGGGGCCCCTGGGCTTGGGCTGTGGCGTGCTGGCCAAGGAGGTGATTGGTGGAGCCGTAGAGCCGTTACTGGTGGCCTTAACTGCGGGCACCTTCTTGTACGTGGCCGCCACGGAGGTTCGTCAACAAGAAGCATGAGCATTGAGCAACCGTAACTGTGAGGGCGTGTGTCCAAATTTAACAGGACAGGAGGGCACGGTCCTAATGTTTTCGTTGTCTTCTTGAGCCGTCATCACATTGGAGGCATCTACCCCGGATCGAATGGCATTTTCCCTCTTCATTGTGCTCCGCTTTTGCTTTTTACTTTTGCTATCAGTGCTTTCCACCTGCCCTCGTAACCATTCGAACATTCCTCCTTCTTGCCAGGTGGTGGCTGAAGAGTTCGAGTCCTACGCCCATTGTGGCAAGAGCGCGAAATTTGCGGCTTTCTGCAGTGGAATTGGCCTCATTGCCGCCGTGGTGGGTGTCTCGGAGCGCCTGGAAGGTGCTGCTTTGGGCCATTAAAAAAAAAGAAAAAAGAAAAAGCTTATTCATATGGTGTCTTGTGGAATGGGAGATGCGAAGCTCTCAAATGGCTCCGCTCCATATTTAACGTTTCGTATTTGACGAACCACTCAAGAATTCGCTGTACTTAATTAGAAGGCACTGGGGGACATGAGAGAAGGACTTTGAAGTACCGTCCAGCAGGTACTTGGGTAATCTACGGGCGTTCGTTGCTCGTTGGCCGCTATATTTTATTTTTATTAACACCAACATCAACATGTAGGTATTAAAAGGGCCTTTATCTTTAGCGAGATTTCCTCGTTTCCTCGTAGCTCGTAGCCAGTGTTTGTGCCCAACATATGCACTGTGCGCGAATTCAGCACTTTTTTCCCAGAAGTGCGTTATCTGAAGTCCCAAAGAACTAAGACTTCATCGGGTGAGGTTCGACTAATAAGATAAAAGGGAAAGGGGTTCTCACTCTTTGATTTGGCGCAGAAGGAAAGCAGAGGCCACCAGCATCGCAACAACGGCAGTAGAAGCAGATACAAATGGAAACAGATCAAATTGAATGAATGAGTTGCTGTCGGCGCTAGGGCCACTTCCAGCTCCAAGACTAGCGAGATAAGCACTGCAGAAAGCTCCAATCGTGGCAATACTCGCACTGGCAGCGAAGGAGCGAAGAGCGGGATCGTTCACGAGGAAAGTGTCACGGGAGCCGCCAACAAGCCGAGCGTAAATGGAGGTTGCTGTGGCTGTGAGGTCTTCGGCAGCGCCGCAAAAAGTCGACAAAGCGCCGCAAAAGGAGCCTTCAAACTTGACGAGCAGCAGCGTGTGGCCGGAGAGCCAAGGAAGGGATGTTTTCGGTCCCAGGAGGGGAATGGCTCGCGCCACCAAAGCCATCAAAGTAGCCCACGCGTTAGCTGTGGAGTTGGAAGCATTCGTGGCTGTGCCCACCAAGGCAGCTAAAGAAGCGCAAAGCATGCCCATGGCTAAGTCAGGAGCGTCGTCGTTGGCGACGAGCAAGCAAAGCCACATGATGACCAAGCAGGCAAGCTCAAGAGCCACCGGCGGTGCTGCTGCCTCAGCATTGTCAATGGACTCAGTTGCTGTAATATTACCTGATTTCAACTTCCCTGCACTTGCAGATGATAAAAACCAAGGTAAGCAGAGGTAGGCTGCAAAGCGGCCCACTGCAAAAGCCATTGCACCTAGACCCAATGACCCAGCTACTATGGCTACGCTTGCACCTCCCACTGCCATACCATCACCGCCACCGCTGCTGGAAGAAGTGAATTCGCCTGCTTGCAGGGCCATCCCAGCAAATGACGTGTATGCGCCTAAAAATCCACCCCTCAAGCTTGCCGCTGCGGCAGCAGCTCGCGGGCGGTTGATTTCTTTGCTCGCTCCTTCTTGTTCGACCACACTTGCAACACCACTCAGCGCGCTGCCAGTGACATTAAGAGCCAAGCCAGCCCACCAACACGCACCAAATCCACCGACAACATCGCTTGTTAGACCACTAGCATCTGCAAGCAGTGGCAGAGCAACATTAGCCACTGCTTCTCCTGCGGCTGCTGAAATGACAGTCAGCCGCAGCGACGCATCAACAGCGGCAAAGCTCGCAGCCGTTGCTTCCGCTGTAGCTGGATGTTTTCCAGCACCCAAAGTACTCGATGGCAATGATTTTAGTACCACTGAGGACTGTTGATTGAATTTCTTAGCCTTTTGAGCCCCTCTAGTTGTGGAAGTTGCCTCCAGCGGAACACCACGAGACGATGAGGCGTTACGGCTCGCCTTCTTTGCGGAGCTCTTGGGAACAGCGGTAGTTGTGTCGGCGCCCTCTTGAGGAGAAAGCTGAGTCGCAGATTTGGGCCGCTTGCTTGAATTGCCTATAGTAGTAGATTCAAGTCCCTTGCGTCGCCAATTAAGAACTTCTGACGATGTTATAACCTCGTCGTCCCCGTCATCGTACACAACCTTGCAGACCTGCCTGATGCCATCAGGCCCGATCCCGCAGGCCGTCACCGTGCCCACATAATTAACTGAGCCAAACGATTTGACAAAAGTGAGACCCACAAACTCTGCATCATCTAGTTTGCGCTTGGACGTCGAAGGCATTTGTGAAGCTGTAGTCCTTTCGCAGGATGGGCCTCTCACGAGGCTGTCCTCAAGAAGATCGAAAGAAGATCCCAAGAAGATATATATATCCTCCACAGATTTTTTCCTTCTTCTTTCCTCATCTCACACGAGAACTTCTTCTTCCTGCAGTAAGTATAGCTGCAGTGCTGCAGTAGTACTTTAATTACTTCACTTTTAGCTTCGTAGATTCTCCTGCTGCTGCCCGCATTAGTGTGCCATAGTTAGGCTGTTTAACTCCGCGGTATTCGCCTCTGAATAAGCTAAGGATAGGCTAATGAGTAGCAAAATCAAAGCTGCTGCTAAGCGTAAGAAATTGATCGATCATTTTGCTGTTGTTACTTCGGATGGAACTGCGGAGCCAACATTAGTGCACCGTTGGCCGCCGACAGACGCGCACGCGCCCTACGAACTCCCACCAGTCCGTTTATAACTGAATGCCATGAACTAATTTTACTAGTGCATTTAAATGAATAGATTACTTATGCCATGCACCCCCATTCATCTTAAATCAGGCGCTACCCTTCTTCGTAACTGACGATGGCGTTGCTCAGTCCAAGTCGCGGACCGCTGTACGCAAGCACCGTTGGTTTGCGCGCAGCCATAGCCCTGCTGCTAACACTGGAAGCCAAAGCGTGCGAGAAATTCATTTTTATCCTTTTGTTTTGACGGGTTCTCACGGGGAGCGCATTTACGGCGGAACTCTCCTGCGGATTGTGCCATCGTCTCCAGTGTTGACGCAAGCGACGCCTTCGTCTGCAAATGCCAGCACTGGTCGGCCCAAGCAGATCTCAGAAGCGCTGTGTGTACTCTCTCGATTTCCGTTCTTTTCGCTGTTTCATGACCTCTTGTTCCACGTGCACCGCCTATCTCGCCCACCAATTTCTTCTTTTAATACCGAAGGCAGCAATGGTGCTGTACCAGGCACTGGTGGGGACAAGAAAAGCAAGAAGAAGCCAGCCACCGATCATAGCAGCATTGGTGGCGCTGCCTCAGCTGCAGCAATTGCCAGTTCGACAGCCGAAATATTGGCGGTGGCTGCTGCGTCCGCTACTCGGGCTGAGAGTAGCGGAGCTCCTGAAGTGCGCCTTCAAGTAGCCCTTGGCAGAGGCCCACTCGGCCTTTCGTTCGCGAATCACGACGCCGTTGATGGCCGATCGAGGCTCTTTGTGGTGGAGTCCAAGGGGCAAGCGGAAGAAGCTGGGGTGTGCATTGGTGACGAGATTATCGAACTCAACGGTGTGCCCGTCAAACCAGGCACTCGTCATTACGAGTTTCAACAAAGCATTTTGAACGCTCGCTTTACAAACCCCGCCGTAATTATTTTGACCATTCAGAGTTCAAGCTTACGAAAAACGCAAGCGTCGGCTCAGCCTTTGATGCTTCCTGCCTCTGCAAATCCACTTCTCAATGAAGCTGAACTCCCTCGTGTGAGCCCCTGCAGCCTAGAGCGTCTCATTCCACACATCATGGAAGAGCTCCGCCTGCCTTCTTCAGGAGGCACCGTTGACATTGCTCTAGGGCCTGGGCCTCGAATTGCGAGGTTTATTCGTTCCGCAACAGGTGCTTTGCCGAGGGTTGAGGACGCTTCCTTTGCGATCTTGTGGCAGTTCTTGTCCATTCCGACGGTTATTCACATTATCGAAGCCCTGCTTTCCGAGCGGCAAGTTGTGCTGATTGCCGATGACGTTGCTGTGCTTGCACCCATCGCAGAGGCTCTTTTGAGCTTCCTTTTTCCGTTTGACTGGAACCATGTCTATATTCCCCTTCTTCCTGTAGAGCTCTTGATGTACCTTGAGGCCCCTGTTCCGTTTTTTGTCGGGCTCTCGTCTGCATACCTTACGCTCGATAGTGTAGCAGCAGTTGTCTACGGCGAGAATGAAGGCGGCGCTGTATGTGTGTTCATCGATTCAGACACCATTACAACCCGAGATAGTGCGCACCGTGACGGGGATGCTCTGCCCAATGCAGAGACTGAGGCAGCCACTCAAATTCCAAGCATTCTTCGGGATCAATTATTACACGGGTTGGAAGCCAGTTTAGTCTCGCTTCGAGGAGTGACGCGCGGCATCAGTGCAATTTATGGTACGCACTCATCTCTAGCATCGGTCGCTGCAGTGTCTGCTGACAGTGTGCGTCGGGCGCGCCAGAAGGCTAAATTGAAGATGAGGCACTCGCTTCGGCAACAAAGACATCAGACTGGGAACCGGTCTTCGTTTCGTCAGATGACGGATGTTCCTGAAAAGGATGAGGAGGCATGTCAAGAGGCATCTCCGTCAACATCAACCAAAGCGGACGATTCTGACGAGAAAACATTTTTACCTGACGATGGGCCAGTGATGGATGTAGATGCTGCACGATTTCACTTTTTACATCTCTGGACTGAGCTCCTTCTACCATACACGGAGTTTCTTCAGCCCAGTGTTGCTGAAAAGTCAAAGGCAGCAGTAGCTGAAAAAGTAAACACTGGGCAAAGCAAAGACGAAAGAGGCGATGAGCGTGTGGTCCATGAGTTTGACTCTGCTGGATTTCTTGCAGCATCTCCTCCAACGTGGAGGCCATTTCTTCAAGGACTCCTCGAAACTAATTTGTTTCAGGCATTTAATCATGAAGCTTGTGAAGCTCTGATTAGACGTTCGCGCAACACGCGGCGCCCTGAAGTATTCTTTGAAAAACTTACTCAATCAAAAACCCTCGTAGAAATGCGCTCTATGGTGGAGAACTCATTGCTATCACCAGATGTGGATGGCAATCGCATCCTTCACACATCTTCGTCTTACACCTTGAACCTCCCATCTTTAGAGTTTGCGGACAAGAAGCATTTGAGGACTGCAAACCAAACAAATTGCATTATGTACTTTGCGTACACAGTATTCCCTGATCTGGCTCGGCAGTGGGGCGCTGGTCATGCTCCGTCACTTGAACTACCCTCGGAACCTTTACCCTCGCTCAGTGGCCCAGCGTCGCCTTCTGGCCGTAAGAAGCCTGATGTGCCCGCTCGCAGTCTTTCCAAGCGCGAAAACCTCATGGACGCCCTTGAAAGCGGCGAGTTTCGGTCTGCCTCGTCGTTTCGGATGGGTGGCCCTGGTAGCGCAGGAGGGAGTGTTGCTGGTAGTGGGTCAAGCGCAGGAAGCAGCATAGAGCGGGGCACTATGGACGACATCAGCGTTGGTTTATCGAGGGGAGACTCGGCGCAACGCTTTGGCTCTGATGCGTCAGTTCCAGACGAAGGCCCCGAAGAAGCTGAAAAAGACGAAGTCAAACCTCGACCGCGCGCCATGTCTGACTCGGGCGCCGCAGCGGATTTGCCTCAAGATGGTACTAAAAGTGCAAATAGTTCAAATTCAACGAAAAATTGGCTGGAGGAACAGGAAGAGACGTTGAAGAAAGTAATTGAAGGAGCTTCATTTGGTTTGTTTACAAGTCCTTCTCGGAGTGCTCGTGAAAACGCTGAGGCTTACTTAAACTCAGATGACGAGGATGGAAGTGGCGAGGACAGTATCAAGAGACATTATATGCGGAGCCATGAAGAGTGCATTGAATTTGATGCCGAAGAGCTTCGCTTGCTCCTCAACAAAGAGTCTCTTGAAGAATATTTTGAGCTTCTTGTCTCATCCGGAAACGGCTCTGTTACAAAAGTATCTCTTTTAGAGGATGTGAAGTTGTGCGAGCTTGGTTTACAAGAAATTCACGCACTCCAGCTCCAGAGAGCACTTTTGCTTGTATTCTTTGAGAGCCAAGGGCTGTCCCACTTCACTTTGACGCTTGCAGAAGCCGGCTACGACACGATTCCTAAAGTTGCTGCACTTGACGAAGAGACATTGTTAGCCATGGGCTTTCGCAAGGCGCATGTATTGAAGTTGCAACGATCACTCGATGGTTGGCGAGCTGGAGACAGCATCAGCACCCCAAGGCGTGAAACGTCAACGGCCAACGAAACGCAAAAAGCAACCGATGTGCCGCTACAAAAGAATGAAGAGAAAGTGAACTCACCCGGATTCTGGGATGGATTGTTTGGCGGGTCTACAAAATCGAGCAGTGACGGGATTGATGAACTTCGGTCGCTGTACGAAAAGTTTTTGGTACCACAGCAGTCGCTGGGCGTTCCCGAATCAAGTGAGCACGATCCTGGTCTAGAGGCTGTGCGTTCGGACGTGGAAACGCATGAGAAACCTGAAGCTGAACTTCAGAGCAAGCAGGAGTTTGCTGACGATGAGGGTTCTAGCAACGACGACAAGTCAAAGGAAATTGGCTCCACGGAGGGAGAAGTTGCCGTTCCGTTTTGGAGTGCTGTCGAGGAAGCATTCGCTAGTGGTTTCAACTTCGGAGGTGTCAGAAAAAAATGATTTCTTGAAGCACTTTGAATCTTTTTTGGACTATTATAAGACTTTTCCCCCTTTTGAGCTCCAGTTCCGTTGCGGCTCTTATTTTGAAATGGCGCGTGGCGCGCTTATTTTTTTAACAAGAGCCCCGTAAAAAAATACTTAACTCTGAATAGTGCTACACTACTAAGTATTGCCCACTCCAATTCTAGAATGGGTTTCTGGCGTCTTCCCGCTTCTCATTCTGGCCTCTAGACTCCTAGCTCCCAGAGGCGACTTATTTAGGAGTCTAACTGGCAGCTAAAGGGGGGTCACTTTTCGCAAAAGCGGAAATTTTGCGCGTTATTGGCCATTTCGCATCATAGACGCGATTTATTTATCATCCAATGCACAGATAAGCCGCATTTGGTATACCCGGTAGGACCTCGACGTAAAACCACGGAAAATTTGTCCGTTGTGTACCATATTTTTTTGGTGCTCATCTAGCACAGCGAGTGCAGCTCGGCTGCACTGCGGATTTCGAGCGATTTTGGCCCATTCTAGGCCCCAAATTCAATAGAATACCGTGCTTCTTGGTATCGGGATTCCCCCTCGATATTGTCAAGATATCGGGCCACAGTGCTAAGGTCGTATGAGCTCGCTTAGGGGGAATCCCGCCTCGTTTGCGTGTGCTATGGCCAATAAAGGTGATATTTCAGAAGTGGCCCCCCTTTAGCTGCCAGTTGGTCAGCAGCAGGTTACCTGCTGGTCTTAGTGTCCTTTCATTTACCCTAGTCTAGTCTAGTTAATACTCTACCAAAAACAAGGAAAGGCAAGTACACAGCAGTCACAGAGGCACATAAGGAATGCACTCGAGCTGCAAATGCGCTAGCAAATTCGCTCCAGAAGGCCAATTAAGGCTCCAACTGGCGCCTTTCCTCCGAACAAGTCGTCGAGACGTGGTCGTATTTAGATTTAGATTGACTGGGCTACTGCACTCGCAGTATGGACTTTGTACATTAACAGCCATTGGAAATTTCTGGGTTCGTTCAAATATGCCTCGCTCACCCTCTCGGGAATCAATTCCAACAGTTATCTGCAACGCCGAGGATTTTATAACACGGAAGTGCGTTTCACGCCCGCTCGCCTCGACGTATTCAGATTCAGTACTGTACCGTAAAACCGTAATCTCCCCTGTAGCTAACGTCAACATTTTGTGAGTTGCGAGTTGCGAGTTTCTGCATTCAGCAACGTTCAACCCAGCAGCTTTTTGTGCAGGAAATAGCTCTACAGTATCTTATTACAGCTACTGTGAAAGGCTGTACTATCAAGCTCCCAAAAAGCGATGAATTCTAGTCCTGACCAGCTTCGTATCTGGGCCTCCGCACTTGGAGCAAGTGGGGTGAGCAATTTGCATTCTTCTCGCTTCTGACGAAGACGTCGGAACATGTCTCACCTATTAATTTTGCTATTCATTTATCGACATGCTCAGGTTGCCATGGGAGCTTTTGGAGCTCATGCTCTGAAGAAAACCCTAACAGAGCGAGGAAGCCTTGAGTCGTGGCGCACTGCCGTTACCTATCAAGTCTTTCACGCGCTCGCCCTCTTGGCGCTTTCGACGCGGGAAATAGACCACAAGTCCACGGTTCCTTTCGACACTTCTGCAAAGCTCTTCATTGGCGGCACCGTCCTCTTTTCAGGCAGCATTTACGGCCTTAGCCTTGGTGGGCCTAGGATTCTCGGTCCAGTCACGCCTCTAGGGGGCCTATGCTTGATCGGTGGCTGGTGTGCGCTTGGCTTCGGCTCTGAGAATAGCGGCAAGCAATAAAAAGATACATCAAATTAATTGAAGTCGGGTGGGAATATAGTTTACCGAATCGATTGATGTGAAAAGCCACGACCCTAGGGTTCTTTGACATCAATGTTGTCCGTAATAGTGGGTCTCTTTGAGCGCCGTTTGGCCCTTTTTTAAAATATTCCTTTTGGGTGATTGCTCAATCTCGAAAACTTTATTTGCCTCTAGAAGAATTTAAGCCCCACTTGGCTGATAGCCAGCTGCCTGAAATAAAAAATCGGAATAATATACCCATCGAAACCTTATTAAATGTAGGCGAGTGGCTGCTAAAGGTGTAAAGCGCATGTCGAATATTATTCCCACGAAATCCAAGGCCGGGAGTTGCTGTTATTTGTAACCACGCAAGAGGGGCACAGCAAATCGAATCCCTAAAATCGTGGCGGCCCGTGCTTTGCCGATAAGAGGCATTATCCTGTGGCGGCGTGGCAGTCCAACGTCTGCACCTCGGATCACCTCGACCTCGCCTATGAGAAGTTCTGAGAAGTGAGAAAGAGTCCCTGACTAC
>Ga0307979_1002078_pt1 | contig 14017 bp, 21 predicted proteins | sample OrgLakmetage1058_FD_201833 | JGI IMG/M metagenome (GOLD analysis project Ga0307979, IMG submission 201833) | Saline water microbial communities from Organic Lake, Antarctica - #1058 | ecosystem: Environmental > Aquatic > Non-marine Saline and Alkaline > Saline | place: Antarctica: Organic Lake...
GCGGGACTGAGTGCTCGTTCGTGTGTCACGTCCCAGGTCCACGAGGCAATTCTCTGGGCTATTTTTTTGCCCCAGCAGGGCATCGTCTTAATGCTTTTCTCAGGCGTCGGGCGCCAGCCGATCTCAGCATCGCCTGTCCTCTTTCTTGTTAACGAAGGATGGAGTTCCTGCCCCGTCAAAGCCTCTTATGGCTCAGGGGCAGGACAATAGGCGCCTTGCGCGCTGAAAGGCAAACTTTGATCTCTGCCGAGTGGACCTCGTGTTCCGCATCTCACGAGCTTCTTAGCTCGCGCGCCTTCCTCTTGATTGTTCTGCGGAGTGCGCAACACCCACAAATACCTCGCTTTTTGCAAATTTTCCGAGTAATTTGGCCAATGACCTTCCACCCTCCTGAATCATTCCGCACTTGCTTTGTTTGCGAAACGTGCGTGCATTCCCACTTCTGCCCGCAGCATTGGCTTCTCTGTCATTTGGGTTTGTATTAGCTCGAGTTCGAGTTCGAGAACAGTGGGGTTTGCAGTCTCCTTTAGGAGCTGCATAGCTATACAGGGAGGGTTCTTGTTGTTGGCGATGCGCTTCTCTTACCTCGTTAGCGATACTTGGTCACTTCCCAGTCTCTCCAGTTCAACAGACAACTGACAACTAAAAATCATTTTGGACCTCGTCGCTCGGGTAATGGTTTGCAAACACACGGTATTCTACAACATTGGCTTTTCGGAAGCCAAAGCCTTGTTCAGGCGGAAGCTTGCACGCAAATGGGGTCACGCAATTGCTCGGGGATGGGCGACTCTTCTTCTGGATCGCCCGAGGGACTTCATTGTAGCCCCCTCCTCTGCGGGCGGAAACTCTTCTTTTGAGCAGCACTCTCAGAGCACGGAGAAGCGTGCCACTTTGGACCGCTACCATCATATCACTTCCATGGCCACTCGGGCATGTGCGCCTGATTGGCATTTTAGATTTAGTTTGCGCTGCTTTGCTTTTCTTCTCTACTTGTTAGCCTTCTAATTCCGGCCCTTCGGGGCCTGTCTCAAAACTAAAACCATATACTCATAAACATTAGGCGCGCCCAAGAGACGGAGCAACGGCGCGCCCTCTTCAACGTAGAAGCAGACGCAGAAGGGACTTAAGGCTGGCCCCAAATTTATTTCATGAACAGTTTCCACTTTAGAGAGAGGGGGGTCCAAACTTCTCGCCTCTACACACTTCCTAATTACGATTTTGACTTGCGCACAACGCACGCGCGTACACTTCTGCCCGCAGCTCTGGCTTCTGTGTCATTTGGGTTTGTATTAGTTCGAGTTCGAGTTTAAGCTTTCAGTCTTAAAAAAATCAACGCAGAAACGCAACGCGAGTTGATATAATTTAGGACCTGACTTAGACTTAGTCGACTAGGCGACGTCGCGCTGATCTCTTTCGCAACAGCCAGAAATAGATAGCTCTTCTGGACTTCCGGATCTTAGCCTTGATCTTACACTGGGCTTATACTTCTGCCTTGTAATATAATATTGCTATTTGCCCAATTGTAATATTGTAATTGTAATGTGCAATGCAATTGCTGCAAGCGCGAAGTGGACTGGAGGAGACTCAAAAAGCACTTCCTTCGGCGTTTACGAGTTTAACTCTATTATGAATAATTTCATTTAAAATAAACACGCCAACGCCAAGCAGAATAGGAGGACGCAATCCCCAAGGGCGCCCCCATCACGCATGCTAGTGACTTGCGACTGCAAAATACTCTCAACCGTGCAACCACCTTTCACGTTGCTCGCGCGCCGCAAAGCAGCACGTTGCCTTGCAGAGCCTTGCCACATTTTGATCTTCTATACACAAATACATTCTTCATTGCTCAGTCTTCATCGCGCGGACTTGACCCCTTGCGCGAATCCGACCATGAGAGCAGACACTGCCACGACGGCCGACACAGCACCTACGTGCGCAGGCGCCCACAGGGCGGCTTCCTCTGACGACGACGTGTCTTTCGCTGCAAGGTACGGGTTCTGAGCGTCCGCATCCATGCACTCGCTCGAAAACGACAGCCAAAGCTCCAGGCCGTCTTTGCTGGAGCAGTGTGCTTCAGCGCACGCCTTGGCCGTCAACCCGAGCTCGTTGTCTGCGATCGGCTCGTTGGCACCGGTCATGGAGCCCTGCACTAAGCTGGCTCCCATAGCAGCAAATGCTGCAAGCACACCACTGAACTTCATGCCGAAGTATGCACGAACCTATTGGCAGATTATAATAAAATGCAATTGGGGTGAAAAAGGGGCGCGTCCAAATTGTATGACTGTTCGCTCTTCTCAAGAATGCTTTTAAAGAAAGACAACAATAATGTTCTAGCAACTGCTTTTCTACAATATTTGTTTCTCAGTGCTGCCCCTCGAGCCTCGACACGTACTTACGAAGGAAGACCTGCTCTCTTGAGCCCCCGCGTCCCCAACACTAGCTAGCTGAGCTAAAACTTCTTATAAATGGAACAGGTTACAGGTGAAGAGAACAAAGAGTCGGTGAATATCCCAGCAAATATTCGCATTTCCCCCTCTGGAGGGAACGATTGTGCAGCGGACGTTCGTGCAACAAGAAAGATGAGAAGATGCATTGAGAAGATGAGTATAAAAGTAGACGCGAGAAGACGGAGAAGTGATCGGAGGACTATAGGCCTGTTTCGAGTAGAGGCTTGAGGTGGATCAGTTCAGGGTCTCCTCGTCTAGTGCGCCGGTTCGTGGCAAATTTCTCATGTTGCTTGTGTGATTCATTGGTCTCAAGATAAAATTCTAGGTTTATAAATATCGTGAAACGTGCTCCTATTTTGTAACCGTTCTACTGTTTTTGCCTCTCAGCAGTTCGTTGCTATAACTACGCCTGTGAACGAAGACGAGAGGTATTCAACTAGGATGCCGCCAAAGCAGGCACAGGTGAAGGGTGTTGGTGCGTCATCGTCGCCCGGTGGCACGAAGACCATTGATTTCAAAATTGGAGGTGCTTTCGGTGGTGACTTGGGTGGAGGCTTCCAACACAACGGTAACGACGACGAGGCTCAGGCAGCGCTGCTTGACGACTTACTGGCGAGCGCTGAAGACGAGCACTTCCGTCGTGACGATGACGTTCAAGTGAAGCAGCCGCAGCTGCAGAAGCAGCAATTATCTTCTAGCAGCAGTCGAAACAGCCCGAGCACGCCTTCGAACCACAAGACCTCACAGCAGCAACCTGGTGGGCCGTCACCGGGCAGCCACGGCAAAAAGCCAGGTGGCCTCAAGCCCAGTGCCCTAGCTGCGAAGTACGGCGTATCTTACGACGGCGAAGACAGTGACAGCGACGACGACTTCGGCCCTGATGACGACGACAATAACCATACCGGCAGCGGAGCAGCTCGTGGTGGAGCTGGAGCTGCAGGTGCTGCTAACACGAGTGCAAGCGAATTTGGGCCCTTGGCAGCGGCCGCCCAAGAAAACTTGACGCTGAAAGCCGAGCTCGACGAGCGGCGGCAACAAGTGAAGAAACTGGGGGTGATGCTGGAGTGCTTGGCGCCTGTACCGGGGCTGGATGCGGAAAAACTCTTAGACGTGCTCGAAGGTATGGCAGATGGTCCATACATTACTGGTTACCTTTTTTCGCCTAAACACATCCTCGCTTGAACATTTTAGAGAAGAACCCCCCCCCATTTTTGTTGATGTCTATTGTTGCTTGCTGTTTTTTTCGCTCTTGTCGTGCACGCGTCTTGTATTTCTTTTATTCCTCCGCATCAGGCGCTGACACGATGACAGCCGATCCACGCGACAGCAAAATCGTGCACTTGGCCAAGAAAAACCGCAACTTGAACTTAGAAAACGCAAAATTGAAAGAGAAGGCTGCAGCCGCTGCGGCAACGGCCACCAAGCAAGCTGCAGAGGTGATTGCTTGTGTGTTAGACAGGTTTGGGTATGACAAGTTTGCGAATATGTTGTGAACGTACAGTTTGCTTGTGTGAGTGTGAGAGTGCACGTGCGATATCTAAAAATATCTCCGTGTACTATGTTTGCGTGTTTGTTCTGGGGGCTGGCTTGTTTAAGACATAACCAATGTGATTGAGCTCTTATACTTACCTCTCTCTGTGTACCTCTTTTTACCCCTATGTTTCACTCATCCCCTTAGATCGCGGCGTTGCAGCAGCAACTTGAGGCAATGGCCAGCCCAGCTGCGCGAGCCGCAGTCATGAAGCAACTGGCGTCGAACAACGAGAACCAACAACAACAGCAAGGTGCTTCCTCGAAGGGTTCAGGGAAAGGCTCCAAGACGACATCACCCCTCAGCGGTGGTTCTAGTCCTTCAGCCAATGGCGGCGACGACGTGCAAAAGGACGAGCTGTTGAAGAAAAAAGTGAGCTGGCATATATCCTTTGATGTTTCATTCATATCTACTATACCTGTTCTTTTCTTCTATGCGTTCATTACTTCTTGGCCTTATTATTCATTTTTTCTGAACAACAAACAAACAAGGACCGCGAATTAGTGGAAGCTCGCAGGCGCGTCTCGTCTGCTCAGGAGGAAGTCACCAAACTCAAGCACGCTTTGCACAAAGAGCTGGGTCTAGCAGAGGGTGACAAATTGCCCTACGAAAAGGTACGTCATTCAAGGAGAGAAAAGGAGGAGGAAGGAAGAAATGAGGTTGTTGCTGATTGTTGAATACTTTCATAAGTTTCTTTCCACTTTTTCACTTGTGTTGACGATGCTGCCTCTGATGGTGATATTCTTCAAGACTTCTGCACGCTTGCGTCTTCTTGATAGCACATTACTTTTCCATGCCTCGAGTGGTCCACCTTATTTCAATTCTCACCTCTCCCCGTGCACCTACTAGGTGGTCAACGGAGAAGGGGGCGGAGAAGGAGGCGACAGTGCTGGTGAACACAAAGGCGAAGGATGGCGCGGCCGGGCAGAAACCATAGTGCTCTTGCGCAGCAAGGTGACGGATTATCTTTTAAAAGACAAGTACGAAGATGCAGAGTTAGTGTGCAGAGTTAGTGTGTACAGCCTTTCTTCTTCTCCTATTCTGTTCTATCCTATCCTCTTTCTTTTGTATTTCTAGGTTGCCGTTCCCTTCTAACCTCTACCTTGTCTTTGTTTTGAAAAAATGGCTACAACTGCAACCCCACGAACAGGTTCACCGCTTGGAGAGCGAGTTGGAAGCGGCTACAGGGCGGAAGAACCCAAAAGCCGCTGCGAAAGGGGCCAGCAGCAGCCACGGCGGCAGCAAAGCGGACCGGCAGGCCAAGCAAGAGTTGGCCGAAATGGAAGAAGCGCGGCGCGCGGCCACAGAACAACTGACGGTATTCGTGTGTGTGTGTGGGTTTGGTTGTTGCTTACTGTAGGTGGTGGGTTGGTTTTTTTTAAAAAGGATTGAAGCTGCTATACCTCTACATTTTTGCCTTTCTATTCGTTTTTAAAAATGAAATTTCAAACGCGCAAATCACTCATCAACTGATTTTTTTATGCCTGTCTTTCTCTGTTTCATGTTTCCGTTGCGCACACAGGCCGACTATTCCGCCCTCTCAGAAGCACATGGCGCCATGAAGCAAAAGTTAGAAGGGGCCAAAGCGCGCACCGCAGGGCTGGAAATGGAAAACGGCAAGATGCGCAAGAACATGAAGCAATTGTTGGAAAAAGCGTCGGGCGACGACGAACTGGTTTGTAAAATTGTTGTAGAATCGAACTTTTGTTGACTTACATGCATGCAACATCAGCCTCCTTCTGAGGCACATGTATGCTTTTTTTTTCCTTCGGCGTCATTCCTACGAGTCTCCACGTGTGTGCGTACGTGCGTAAACCAATGCGCACATTTGGGCTATTTGACAGGTGGATGCGCTGCGGCAAGAGCTGAAAACCGTGAACGCCGAACTGGCGACCACCAAGCAGCGCCTCGAGAAAGAAATGAAGTCAAATTCCATGGCCAACTACCATTCCAACGGCGGTAATGGTGGGCCAGGCCCGCGCACTTTCAAAGCGGGGCCCTCGTTTACCTCCCTTGTAAACGACCACGATCAACAACAACCCAATCCTTCGACCACCGGCCAAACCACGACGACGACTACGAGGCCACCGCGGCAGCGCGTCCAGTACGAAGACGAAGGCACTTTTCATCGACCTTCGTCGGGCCACAGCTACGGAGGAGGAGGAGGTGAAGAAGTAGGCTATGAAGGTGGAGACGGCACCTTACAGCCGGTCACTGCGCGCGGCCCGCGGGTGACGAGGAGGAGGGAAGAGGCGGACAGTGGGGAGGGCGACAATATCTATAATGAAGGTGGAGACTATGGCTACGGTGAGGGAGAGGTCTATCGAGAGGGCAGCGGAGCCACTGCTGTCGGTGTTGATAATGGTGGCGGTGGTGGAAACCGGAGGGAAAGTAACGTTGAAGACGGCCGAAGGCGACGGCCGGGCATGGAAGCAAATTTACCGCCCTCGAAGTTTAGGACCTCGAGCAGCCGTTAGGAGCGGACTGATTTAGAGCTCACCTTTAACCTTTTATATGGGCACGTGTTTATGGTGACTCTTCACTCTGCTAATCCTGTTTTGTAACTTAGATGGATTATCCATGGGATTATATATCCTGCTGGTTTGTTACATCCGGCTACTTGTCTATATAGTATATAGATAAGAGAAGAAGAGATGTATGAATAGTGGATCCCAGGTCCTAGGGCGAATTCACGGGAGAAGCTAAGACGCCTGGAGGTCCTTCGTATGTAAATCAAGACAGGGTCGAGATTCCCGTTTCCGCGGAATTCCCGCGCGATGGCTAAAAATTTCCCTTTCCGCGGAATTTCCCGCGGGAAACCGAACCTAGAATCAAGAAAAGGGCGAGAACTAGGGGGCATAATTCCTTATTCCCTGTAGTTTGCACTATCTCTTTAAAAGGCGGTTCTCTGCTCCTTAGAAGAGAAAGGAGTTCGGCTAGCTAAACAGGCGACAGACGTCGACAGGGATGGTATCAGTGCACTAGATAATGGCCTTGTTCTTTCTTATTCGTGACCAATCCACTCCATCTAGATCTAGGTGCGTTATTAAATTCCATCTCCTTTAAGATTTGCGGGCAGGGGCAAGTTTTGGGGCCGGTACTTGAGCATCGTCCGTGTTGCCCCCGAGGAACTTCGGCAACACCTCCAGGGCGAGCCCTGAATGCGCTTTGAGCCCACCCGATTCACCGCCGAAATTCCCGTCCATCACGCACACCTGACAGATGGGCAGTGGCAGTGTGCAAAGACAATTATAGTTGAACACTTGGGGCAATCGTAGAAGCACTGTGAATTATTTGCTGTCACCACGAAGAAAAACATGTGAACACACTGAGCACATGCATGCATTAACACACGCATCCACGTACTTTTTGCCGCATAAGGGGAGTAAGCAGCGGGGACACCACAGCATAGAGCTTCGCAAAGACCCAGGGCGCGTTCACAATCGAAGCCGACGCGGTGGTTTCAGGGAAGTAGGCTTTGCCTAGGGACGTGATGCCTTTCACCACTTTCAGGTACCTCAGGAGGCCAATGCCAAGACCGGTACCGTCGATGACCAGCCGTGCCCGCACCTGCACACACGCGAGAAAAAAAAAATTGGAAAAAAAAAAAACGAGGACGAGACGACGAGAGATTAAAGAAACACCGCCAAACATGCAGGACAAGGCAGTGAGTTCATGTCCCCTACCATGCGGCCTTGCGCGAGGCTCGCGGCGCGCCCGTGCTGCAGCATTTCTTCAAGGTGCGACACAAACGCCGCCGTCACTTCGCGCTCCCACCCTTCGCGCGCAATGCCCGCCAAGTCCACCTTGTTCGTGCATACCAAAAAGAAGCAATACATGTGTCAAAACAACATACAACTACTTTTGAAGAAAACGAGCAGACTCAAAAAGAAGCACATGGACTAAAATAAAATGAATTGAAAACATATGCCGTGCACGAGAGTGCTTGGGACTGGTAACAGCAACAAGTAGTCAGTTCTCTTCGCCGTGAAATCAGTATCTACTGGTGGGAATTGCACGAATCCCTCTGTAACCCACCAGGCCCAGGCGCCACACCGCAATCGGCTCGCCATGTTCGGTCTTGAACTGCAGACGATGCGCAAACGCACACCCTTGCCCGATGGCCTCCTTTTCGGGCAACTCGTGAAGCGGTTTGCGCACCCAGCCAAAGGTTCCGCCGTTGGCTGAAGAGGAGGAGGCATCTCCTGGCTCACCACTGCCACCGTTGCTGCTGCTGCTGCTGTTCTCAGTAGATCGTCGTACGTCAGTCTCCTCCTTGTCATTAGCAGCAGCATAGCGCGCCAGCACGGCCTGATCGTTCTCTGGCATTCGCGACATGACCGCACTTTTGTTCTCAGACCCCATTGCTCTCAGCACAGCATAACGAAGGGCAAGCACATCATCGTTGCTGTTACCCCGACTCCAGTTGCTGCTGCTGTTGCTAGCGGAGCTGAGGCCGCACTGCGCTAAGATGGCAGCGGCGCCAGCAGGCCGCGCAGACGCGAGCGCTACGAGGGCAGGGATCTCCCACTTGCTCGCACTTGGCCTAATGTCACCGTTAGTGCTGTTGCTGTTAGCGCTGTTGCTGTTAGCGCTGTTGCCGTTGCTACTGTTGCCGTTGCCACTGTTGTTGCTGCTGTGGTCCAGGTCGTGGGCACACGCTTGGCGGCGGCAGAGCTCCGACGCTACCAGCGCCGCCGCAGGCAAAGGCAACTGACCAATGGAAAGGCCGAGCGCTTCAGGGCCCTTGCTGGCTGCTAAAGCGATTTCAGCGGCCGCGCCTGCGGGGAGGAGCTTAGAGGCCTTGGCACCAAAGACCGCCTACAGCAGAAAAAGAGAGTCGCAGCATGAAAGATACACGGGCGCACGCTACAAACAGCAACACCCATCACGGGTGGTGTGATGAGAGGCAAGTGATGATTGCACACAAACTTTCATCATCACTTCTGCCCGATACTACTCCATTGCTTCTTGCAAGCAACTACAGTGGCGAGGGCAAGACGTGCCTGTCAAAGTTCGTCAATCTCTCACCTTCGCAGCAGCTACGCTCCCTTCGAGCTCCATGCGCACCGCTGCTCCGGCCCCCGCGCCCATCGCAGCTATCCAATCGGAATTGCTGCTGTTCATTGAGTCCGCAGTGCTGCCACCACTCGCAGCTGCGCGCAGGCTGAGTTCTAGCACTAAAGCCGCCGCGCGCGCAGTAGGCAAGAGGAGCAAGACAGCCGCTTGGGCCGCAACCACCTCACTCTTGGTGGGGTACAGGGAGGTGTTGGCGCCTAAGCTGAAGAGCAGCCCAGCTTGATCCCGTCCTTCTACCATTGCCTTTTTCACGAGCGCACCACCACGCCAACGCAAACAAACAGAAGCACGCAAGCACACATGCGATTGAATTTGTGACGTCTACAACAGCACAAGAAAAAGAGCGAAAACGATAAACCGACGATGATTTTTTTTCTAACGGACCTGAACAAGATCATCCTTATCCCCTAAGAGAAAAAGCAACGAACTGGAGACCACGAGCAATCAGAGAGTAGAGTGCCTCACCGGTCCACGCGGCGAAGAGCCAGGCGAGCGTTCGTCTCCTCCGAAGGCAGACACCACCGGCAGCGCGTCGAGAGCCGCCGCTCGCTTCGCGGCTGACGTCATCGCTTGAAAGGCTTCGGCTTCGGGCCACACTTCCGAGGACGGTACCACGCCTGCTGCTGCTGCTGCAGTGCCAACTTGTGGTGCCTTGGTAACGGAAGCCGAAAGTCCGCTGTCTACGGAGCCGCTGCCGCTGTCGCCGCTGCTGTCTCCAGGTGCCACCGTTGACGCATTCATGGCAAAACTACCTTGAAGTGGTAGACCTGCAGCAGCGCGAGACTCGGCAGCCGCACCAGCAGCAAGCAACTGCCCCGGAACCAGACAGCCGTAGCTGGCGTTGGTACCAGCAGTGCCTGCTCCTCCCACTGCTGCACCTAGAGCGTACTCCGCGCCATGCCCAAAGGATTGCATGACCCCAGGCACGCCCGCCGGCACGCCGCGTGCTCCCAAGCCAAACTGCGCGCGCCACGCTATGGTTTCGTGGTACATGTGCAACGCGTCGTCTAGCACCAGGTCGCGGCTCCGGCAAAACCGCAGCAGCGTGAGCGGGTCGCACAGCGGTTCTACTTGCCCGGGCACGCAGCCGAGCCGCTGCGCGAGCTCCAACACGCACGCGCGTTCTTCAACAGTGGGCACGCCTGCAGCCTCTAAGATCGCGAGGGTGTATTTTGGAGGAAGGGAGCCGCTGCCAGACTCAACCGCCGCTGCCACCACTGCCGCTACCGGTGCACCACCGGGGCTGCTGCTGCCGGGAACCTTAGGTGGAGGTTTAGACAGTGGCTTAATGGCAGCGGGCCCAGGTGTTAGCACGACTGCCCTCTTTGAGGCCGCGCTGCTGCTCCCAGTGCCTTGATCCTCTCCCGCACTGCCAATGAGCGCCCAGTCATCGGCAATGTCACCGGAGCTGTGCCGCTCGTCCTCCTCAGCAATGGTGCTAGCGGACGAAGTTGGTGCCCCAGAGGAAGCTAATGGCGTTTGGCGTTTCACCTCGGCCTCGTAGCTTCGCACTCGACGCCAGTCCTTCAAGCATGTATACAGGCACGCACCGCATTCGACCAAACCCACGAGAAAGGTGAATGGTGACTTACATACAAAACAATAAGTCATAGATAATCACCCAGGACGAAGTCCTACCTGCGCATACACCATGAAGGCCATCATGCTAATAGCCAGGAGTATGCTTCGCGCTATCAGCGCCAGCGTTTCCGGCTCAAAGGCCAGCGCTTCAGCCGGTTGTGCCGACATTTTTTAGAATCTCGTGTAAACGTGTAAATGAATTAGGATTGGGTCACTCAGGATCAGGCTCCACGAATTCTGAAGCATTTCTCGACGACTTCTTCTCGCCTTCGTCTGCTTGTCTGTCCTCGTTGCTAAACGTAGACTATAGGAAGGTTCAACTTGCTACAGCTAGCCCTTCTTCATGTGGAAGCGATGCCTAGCCGGAGCGCTAGTTGCAGCATCTGTAGCTGGGGCAGCGACGGAATCAGCGACGCTAGAAACGGGTGCAAATTCTGCATTTGCGTACGTGCAGAAGGACTGGCCAGCGCGTGGCTTGACTGCAGGAGAGCTCGAGGAAGCGCTCGAGGAGTGGGATGGTGATCGCGCTGTGCTTTTGTACGCGTCATGGTGCCGCTACTGCCGCCAGTTTAAGCCCATATGGCATGCAGTCAACAAGTTTTTCCAGGCTAACGGAGCGAAAAACATTGAGGTATTATATTTGTCCTGTGGTGTCATGAATGCACAGCTCTTGAACTTAAGTTTTCTTTTAGGTAATCAAGTTTTGGAGTATGTGCAGCTCCGGGGCTTTATTTGAAGTGCAATGTGACTCTAACTTCATATATTTGGGTGTTTTTTCGGGTGCAACAGGTAGTGACATTTGACTGCGAGAAAGACGTTTCACATCAGCGGCTGTGTGCATCAGTTGGAGTGCGGCACTATCCTTCTGTGCTCTTCGTGGGGCACGGTTCTTACCATGCGTCAGACCCTGTTAGCGTAAAACTCTTAGGTGCAGCAGCAGTGCCAGACCGCACAGTCATGTACAAGGTACGTTTTGAGAGGAGAGAGGTATAGTTAGATGGAGAAGATGATAATCCGGAGAGTGCTATCGATAGGAAGAGATTTTGCACGCAAAGTTTAGGTGTTCTCAAAATACCGATTATCATCACGAATTACTCGTGCCTTTGAGTTTTCTATTCCTAATCGTGTTATCTCTACAGGGCGACTTATACTACGAGGCCGTGCGGGACTGGTGCCGCACGATGCGCTTCTTGTCGAGGATGAGCCGGTGGTCGAGCAAGCTGGGCCGTCTCCTGGGCCGCAGCTCGAGCAGACAAGGCAGTGGGACTGCTGCTTCCTCTTCGCTTTCGAAAGTCGACAAACTCACCGCAGAAAACCAGGCCCTGAAGGCGGCCGCCCAAGCCAGCGCTTTGGCCACAACGGCGGCCGCCGCGAAGGCCGCAGAGCAAAGCAAACTCGCCACCAAATACGGCACGAGTCTTGACCCTTTTGAGGTAAGCAACCGATTGGAAGGAAAGAAAGAAAAAAGCACATGCGGGCATGTGCTCACAGATGAAGAGAAAAGAATGTTATTTGTTCTAGAGGTAAGTTTACTCGCGGCGGAATGTTCCGTCAATGACTTTGTTATCTTCCATGCTGCACATCCGCAGGTGTTGGCGGGGGTCAATTACGGCGTTGCCAACGCGACTCACCCGGAGGCTGCGAACGCAGAAACGCCCGTGCTGGCATCAGTAAAACGATGCCTCGTGGAGGTGTGTCATAAGCACACATATGTCATTTATAGTATGCTGTCGGAAAAGTTGCAATCTTTTTCTTCTTATTTACTTGACTTTCTCGTGCTTGCAAACTCACTCTCTCTCTTTTTTTTTTTCTTACCCTGAATTAACCCCTCCAAACCTTCTTCTTTATCACAAGGTGGTCGCCCAGTACTGCGAAGGGCGTGGGCCAGAAGCGGCCGAGCCTTACTGCAGCAAAGTGGTGCCCTGCTGGAAGAGTGGCTTTGCCGACAAGAGCTGCCGACCGCCTCAGTGCCCTCTGCACGAGCCCGGGTGTGCTTTTGCCAGCATATGCCTCAACTCTGAAGTGCTCGAACAGTTTGCGCCAAAGGGAGCATCAAACACTGCGGCTTCGACAGTTGCTGGAAATGGAGCAAGCGCAGGCAGCAGCAGCAGTGGTGAGACAGTAGCAAGTACCATGCCGGAGGCCGCAGAAGCTGGAGGCTTTGCGGCAGCTGCGCGGACCAAGGCTGCTCAGACCGCCCGAGCTGCAGCGGCAACCACGGTGGAGAAGGGTACGACGGCATCCGGGGGTGTGGAACTTGAGGTGATGCCCGAAGAGAATGGCGGAGAAGGCACTGGAGGTGCGTCAGAAACCAGCGCTGGGGGCCAGGCGAATGGGTTTCAGTTGACCGAAGACGAGGAAGCTCAGGTGCAACAAGTGCTCGACGAGGAAGTCATTGACCCAGCCGTGCTCGCTGCCGCCAGGGCGGCGTCGGCAGCTGCTACGGGCATTGGCGGCGGTGGCAGTGTCGGGGCGCCCGGTGGTAATGGCGATGGCGCGATGGGCGGCTCAGGAGGAGGCGGCCGGTCTGGGCGAGGCCCTCGGCGCCGCAGTTTGTGGGACCCTGACGCAGCCGCTGCAGCTGAGTCTGAGACACCACCAGCAGCAGAGGTGGATGTGGGTGCAATCGCAAGTGAAGTGCCTTCTTGAATTCGGCTATAGACCAACGGAGCTGCCCCTTTTAGAGTAAGGGGTAGCTAAGGGTTTTATTGCACCGGCCTTCGCCTTAGCATTACGCATTTCCATTTGCCGTTGCCTGTTGCCTTAAAAACTTCAATAGCCTTCTAATTCCGGCCCTTCGGGGCCTGTGTCTCAGAAGAAGTTGGCTGTTGGCGTCTGCAAAGATGCACCGAATCACCTAGTAGAAAGTAGAACAACACATTGTAACAGCGCAGGAACATTCGATGAATTGAATCCATGAAGTCCACTCGCGATACGTGCGTTAAGTGGATTGCCATATTTCTTATTTCTTAATATTATTTTTATCTTTCTGAGATAGGCTTTTTTGAGACAGGCCCCGAAGGGCCGGAATTAGATGGCTAACAGGTAGAGAAGAAAAGCAAAGCAGCGCAAACTAGACCTAAGAAGCTAATCAGGCGCACATAAGAAGCGAATCATGCGCACACGCCCGAGATGCCCGAGGGCCATGGAAATGATGATAGCGGTCCAAAGTGGCACGCCCCTCCATGCTCTGAGAGTGCAGCTCAAAAGAAGAGTACTTTCTATTTTTTATCTTTTTGCCTACCGTAGTTAAATACGTTTTGAGACAGGCCCCGAAGGGCCGGAATTAGAAGACTAACAGGTAGAGAAGAAAAGCAAAGCAGCGCAAACTAGACCTAAGAAGCTAATCAGGCGCACATGCCCGAGTGGCCATGGAAGT
>Ga0307979_1002079_pt1 | contig 14016 bp, 9 predicted proteins | sample OrgLakmetage1058_FD_201833 | JGI IMG/M metagenome (GOLD analysis project Ga0307979, IMG submission 201833) | Saline water microbial communities from Organic Lake, Antarctica - #1058 | ecosystem: Environmental > Aquatic > Non-marine Saline and Alkaline > Saline | place: Antarctica: Organic Lake...
GCGAGTAGAGTCCAATGTATACAAAATGACGCTTAGTGCGCACAATGCTTAAACTTTGCGTCCATTGAATATTTTTCGCACAATGAGAGCAACTATTGCAGCACATTACCACCGCCACACAACTCACCTGAACGACATGATACTCTGCGTTGGTGCGCTTGGCGTCAGCGGCGCTATCCTTCCTCCCTCGGGTGGGCTGGTAAGGCGGCGCGAGCAAGAGGTTCTGTAACGCGTCGCTGAGAGTCTCAAACTCCCCGCTGTCTAATTCCACCTGGTAGTGAGAAAGACACGTTAAAAACAAACACATACATGAGACCAAGGCATTCAAATATCAGAGCAATAGTGAGGATTGATTCAATTCCGAACAAATCTCTCCTTTCTACAGCTTTATCGCTACTCCTCCTTTTCACCTTCACTCTCAGCCAGCAAATGGCGTTACATTTAATTTAGGATTAGGTTGTTTATGCCTCCTTCTTCCTTACCGTCACTTCCGGCAGGTCAATTCGCACCCGCTCAGCCAACGAGCCCACTGCTTCTACAGGGGGCTCATGCTCGATTGGGTTGCTCTTGCTGCTCAAGCCTTTCCTATTCGTGAAGGACGACGACGACAGCGATCGTTTCTTGCTGCGTTTCTTCTTGTTGGCGGCAGCTGAGAGCTTTTTATTGACACTTTGGTTGGAGCTCCTGCGGCGGTGTTGGTGGTGGAGCACCGAGTACAGAGGAGGAGGCATGTGAAGCTGAGACGCGCTGCTGTTGCTGTTGCTGCGGCGTGAGCGGTTGCCTGTCTCCATAGGAGCAGCTCCAGAATTCGTCCGCCTTCTTCCTTTCCCATCTTCTTTTCCTCCTCGTTCCACGCCTTCCTTGCCCTCATCATCCTCTCCATCATCATATTGCTCATTTTCATCCTCGTCACCTTCATCAAAGCCTTCGCTGTCCTCGAGCCGCACAGCATCGGTCATGGCCACACACGCCGACCGCCACGCCGCTTTAGAGACCGCAAAGAAATGCTCGGTGCGGTGGGTTAGCCCAAATGGAGACATCACCGGCCGCAACAGAACTGATGACGAATTCTGGCGTGCGTCCTGGAACAGCAATGATTATCGTGTACCACGTTAGCCCCAATATGAACGTCAAATCAAAATGATGAAACAGAAAAAAAAATCGAACTAATTGCATTTTAAAAAAAAAGCACACAAAAGTATTATAAGTACACACAAGCGCAAGCGTAACAGCAAGTGTTATCATGCAAAGAATGGGATGCCAAAGTATCCAAATCATCCAAGTGAAATGCTTGTATAAATAGGGAAGTGTCAAATCTACACACCTGCAAATCTTTGAGCCAGCACACCCCTGCGTTTACGTCAACATCCATCGACATGATGTACGCTAACGCGCCGTCAACAGTCAAAAGCCGCTCGTGCTTCTGGTACACGGCTAACCCACCGGCGTGCTTGGACGTTGCCACGCTACTTGCACCACCATTGCCGCTGCCACTGTTGCTACCTTGAGGGTTCTCGTTCGGAGTCTGGTTGTTCTCAGCTTGTTTGCGAGAATTGGGGTCCTCTGCAGCGCCATTGGTCTTTTCATTCGGGCAGCAGTAGAACACCCCTAAATCTCGCCCTACGAGAGTCGCGGCAGCTACCCCCAGCACCACGGAGCCTCGGGTCTTGGGGCACAGCAAGTTGGCCTGAGGATTCACAAACTGCACCCGGTACCTGCACACACATGTGGGGTAAAATTCATAGGAGGTGTGTGAAGGAGGAAAAAGGAAAATAATCTAGGTAGTGCGAAAGTTCAAGACTTTAAATCGAAGTAAAGGGTAGATATTTGATTACAAAAGTTATAGCTCAAAGAATAGTCGAGCAGATCAGAAGTTTGCACAAGTTACGCGCTGAATCTCTCACATTATCAACACACTAACCCGCACCCGTGTACCGTATGGTGTTTTCAAACGTGGCCGCCGCTGCGGCGGCGTGAGCAGAAGCTGCCGCTGCTGCTGCGGCTTGCGCCCTTGCTTCCGCTTTGGCTGCCTCGGTGAGCCTCTGCCCTGACGACACATGTCCCATGCCTCTGCCTGCACTACCACCGCCGCCGCCATTGCCGCTACTGCCGCCGCCTCCAAGAGAGGACCCGCTGCTCAAGCTCCCGCCGCTGCCGCCTACAAACCGCTCTGGCACTGACGCATCACTGCTGCCCCTCGACAAAAACAGTTTGGACAAATGGTCGATCGGAGCTTGCGGGCCTGTAGAGACCCCTACTGGAGCAGACAAACCAACACCACCGCTACTACTGCTGTCAAAGCCGCTGCGATTGCCTCCGTAACGCCCTTCCTCACCTCCTCCACCTTCATTGATGCCACCTTGGCCGCTACTAGAGCCTTCTTCATTGCCACTGCTATCACTGGCAGCAGCAGCAGCGGAATTAGCCTCCTTTGCGGCCATCAGCTCGTGCCAGCATTCCATCAAGTACAGCAAACGGTCACGCGCCGCGAGTGTGTACACGAGCCGAAATTCGCACACCTGTAATTTTGACAAATACAATGTTGACATTGGAAAGAGCGCGATAGCATCCGAGTAATTTGGTTAGAAAAAGAAAGAACATAAACAACACACACCTCAACATCGGTCCGTAACAGTGGTGCCGCCGCCCACGCTTCATCGATATTATCCCCTGAGAAGTCTTCGTCGTCCTCGTCGTCACCATCGTCGTCACCATCGTCGTTCTCGCTGTTGTATTCGTCCCCGCTATCACCTGCTGTAGACCCAAAGTCGCCACTCACAGCACTGGCGCCACCGTCGCTCAAAACTGACTCAGACCGAAGGCGCTGCCCTGTTCCTTTTTGTAGAGGACTAGTACCAGCAGGAGGAGGCAACAATTCACCGCTCCCTAAAATCCGCCTACCGAAGCCGTCTCCTCCTCCTTCAGCAGTCTCGACAGGCACCAGAGCTTCGTCTCCAGAATCGTCTTCAGAATGGTCGTCGTCGTTGTCGTTGTCATTGTCGTCGTCAACAGCCCCTACAGCTGCTGCTGCTGACGTATCAAGGACCCCCGAAAAGGGGTGTTCTGGGTCCAACTCGGAGCTTCGTCGTCGCTCGATTTGGAGGGCAGAAGCAGCGGCAGCCGTGGCTGCTTGAATGCTGCTCGTACTGATGCTGGACCGCCGCCGCCGCATGAGGACTGCACCGCCAGTGCTGCTGCCTCCGCTGCTGATGCTGGCACGGCGGTGGCGAATGGAAGGACTCAGTAGTTGCTCAGGGCTGTATGACTGCGCGCCTGCTGCTGCTGGCGACGGCGGTAGATTTGTCGACTCACCAAGAGGCAATGGCTGTGCTGGTGTGGGTAAACAATGAGGCGGTGGCTGCAGAGACACGTGATTGGTCCCGAAGAAAAACAACGACGGTTCAAAAGGGGGTTGCTCTGCTTCATTGTCCTTGCCATCGTGAGCAGCAGCAGCAGCTCCGGCACCAGCGTCGGTCGGCACTCTGCCCTGGCTTTGTTGTTGCTTCGTCGAAGGCTCTTTGGTCTTCTGAGGAGCTTCTTTACCAATTCCATGCCCTTCATGTGCTTCGTCTCGCGGTTGCCAGTCGCTGGCTTGCCTCACTGATATGTTGGCGGCTGCGAGCACCACATCCCGTCCTCCGTTAGCCGACAACGATGATGATTGGCTGTTGTTTGTAGACATCCCTAAGCCACCGTGCATCGACTGTTGAGCGCTCCGAACCAGGTGCCGCTGGTATTGATGTGCCAATCATTAAGACATATATTGTACCAAACAAACGCGATAGCAATATTGATAAGAGAGTGGCCACTTAAAGGACTTGGAGGGTACGAAAAAAGTAGCAAAAAAACAAACAACATTTGCATCCTCATCGTAATACTAGTCACTGCACCTCGATACACACATAATAGGTACGGTACCTGATCTAAGAGGGCGCGCAATAGCGCAGGCCCGCGCCCAGCGCCTACAGCAGCTGCAGCGGCCTTTTCTTCTTCTTCGTCGTCGTCGTCGTCGTCTTCGGGTCGACTCCGAACCCGCTGCAGCACAGCCGCCACCGACGGCCAACGTGAGGTCGACGATGAAGGCCGCTGCGCACTTTGCCCGCGCAGAAGATCTCCTAGAGCACCGCCGCCGCCACCTTCTATGATGGGGTTGAGGCGTGCGCCCGTGCCAGAAGAAGAAGAAGAAGAAGATGATGATGATGAATTATCTGTTGAAGAAGTGTCAGCATCTCCAGCTTCTGCGCTATTGGCAGCACTAAGTTCTTCTGAAGATATACCCAGTGCTTCATCATCCTTCTTCTTACTGTCGTCATTGTCGTTGGTGCTGTTGCTTGCAGTGGCTTTGCTCAGAGGTAAAAGCTGAGGCAATGCAGCAACAAAAGCATGTGGTTGAGCGATGATACGCGCCGAATGCAGTTTCGAGTCTCCCATTTCCGCATTCGCAGAAGTAGCGTGCAACGGTCCAGCAACCGCAGCAAAACGCCTCAGAGGGACCAGATTAGTGCTGGCATCGCTGCTATCACTGCTGCTGTTGGCAGTGTTACTGCTGCCACTATCACCAACATCGACGAAAACGTCCTGGAGTCGGTTGTCGAGTGCGAGGCGAAGATACGGCAGTGAAGTAGACATTGGAGCCCTTTGCTTCTGGCGTCGTTGCGCTTGGCGGTGAAGCAATTGACTTGGCACAATTGAGCGACTCGAAGACTTGGTCGCATCGAGACGCCGCAACTTTTGATGCATGGGAACGAAAGGAGAATAGAACGAGGGAGAAATTCTATGAGAAATCATAAATGTACAATGAAAACAAGTTTATTAAAGTAGAGATGAAAATGAAAAGAAGCTGACAACTCTGAACGCAGAAAGCAATCATCATCCACATCTATAGCATGTTATCGCATTACGCACTTCGAAGACGAGGCCGTCGCGATGGTCGCTGGCATTCGATCCGTTATTGGCAGCACTACTCGTTGACGACTCCGAAGATGGCCAAACGCTCACGAAAGCCGGTGAATGGCGGCACCGTAAATTTAGGGCTACAATGACATCAGGCAGGCTGCGCGGCTTCACTTGAACAGCGGTCTCTTTGGCTTTGCTCAACGGATGAGGTGGAAGCGGAGAAGAAGGCTGCGGTAGTGGGTTCAGAAGCTCTTCTTTACGAGAATCGCTATCAAGGTGGTTGACTGCATCCTCGTGAATGTCGAAGTCGCCTCGTCCATCGGTGTTGTCCTGAGCACTAAGACCGTCAGATGAAGGCCTGTTCTGTGCACTGGGATCCATGTCTGAATTAACCAAAGAAGAGGACGATGCGCGAGGCGGCGCGACTACCCAAGCCAACAAGTCTAAAGGTAAAGCTGCCCACACCCCTACATCACTCTCTAAGTCCAAAGCACTGGCGTGCGCGTCGGCTGCTGCGCTAGCGTGCATAGCCCGGTGCAACATTCCCAAACCACCACTGCCACTGCCGCCACCGTGAGTGCTGCTCCGGGTACTGTTATTGTTGTTGAAGTCGCTGTTTTTGGCATGATTCGGCCTTGCACTGCAAAGGCTGTCGAGATAAGACGAAGGACCAAGCGCGGCAAAGTCAAGCGATACACTCACTCCTCGGCTTCGGAAATAGGATAGAGGGTCCCAGGCATGGTCGTTTGCAACGGCTTCAAAAGCAGCAGTAGCAGTAGCAGATGCAGCAGCCACAGCAGCAATGGTGTTGGTGTTTTTCATTGACGATGGCAAACCGCTACGAGAGCTCCCTGGCAGAGCATTTAGGTTGCTATTCTCGCTGTCACTCCCCTCAAGAAAAGAAGCTTCGCTGTGCGTTGAAAGCGGGGATAACATTTCCGGTGGAGACGCAGCATTCGAATTACTGGCGCTCTCACTGCTTTCTGGAACAGCACTAACTGCACTTGTAGTGGTGGTTGTGAGACGACGTGCAGCAATTGCTGCAGCAGCCGGCGTAAGCTGCGTGTGGTGCGCAAAAGGGGCGTCGCACTGCCAATCGAGCACAGCTGTCGCACTCAGGCGAGGCAGCAGAGCCAGGAGCTGGTGTCGCCGCCGCGGATCTGCCCTTTGCTTTCCACTGCTGCCACTAAAGCCGCTGCCGCTGTTGAAGGTTGAACTGCGGCCTCCTCCAGTGTCAAAACTACAAAAACCAGAAGGAGAAGTAGTCTTTACGTCATCGTCACCGCTGCTGGTACAATCACTCGAAGGCCACCAATCCGAAGGCGCAACAGCAGGCACGCTGAGGGTGACGGAGGTCAAAGACAAAGCATGCACGTCACGCCTCTTATCGCTGCTGATCTTACTGCTGTTACCGCTGTTGCTATTCGAAGAGGTGCCATCATTCCCGTGACTGAAATTACCACTGCCGTCGAAACTGCTCTTGCTGCTACTATCAGGTTCTAGACCATGATTATGGATGTAAGAGGCAGGGGCATCACGGAGGTTTCCTCCAGCACCGTCTGATAAGGTTGAAGGATCAAGAGGCGCCTCAAGGTACTCAAGACGGTTCACATGCCACATCACACAAGGCGCAGGAAGAGGAGGAGGACGAGGAGGAGGAGGAGAATGAGAAGAAGCTCCTTCGTGATCTCCTGGTGTGGCGCCAGAACCTGATAACACCTGGCTTGGGCCGCCTTGCTGTTGCTGCGGGCGCGGCGGCAGTGGTGGCGGCATCGCCAAGGAACCGCTTCGGGCCCGCCGGGATGATGTTGGCTTACTGGCGCCACTGCTATCTGCCGCCGCTGCTGCCGCCTCGCGCGCTTCTCGAGCAAGGAGGTGGGCTGGTTTCGGGGGTTCTGCCAGCACGAGCTTGAGGGTCGCGTCGTTGGCCACCAAGCGCATTGGCCCGTGCAACTGCAGCCGCCTCGTGTCCCACCACGGCAAGGGAGGCGGCGGTGGCGGTGCCAGCACTGGCGGTGGTGGTGGCTGCAATGACAGCGAATGATGATGTAGGTGGTCAAGGCGCTTATCATCGCTCGCCGGTATTTCTTGAGGGGGAGGACTGGGCGTGAAGCGCTTCACTGCTGCGGCCACAGCGTCGAGCTGAGGGGGATAGGAAGCGCCGTTCCAGGCCACGCGCAGGCCCTGAAAATGCAGGGATGGGTCGAGGTACAGCTTTTGAGGCATTTTGGCCGAGAGCAACATCACGGGATAACAATTCCCATCAGCGATAGAACCTCCAGAGATATCTCCACTACCTGTAGCAGCAGCAGCAGCAGCACTTGCAACACTGTCAGGGGAAGTTGCTGCCACTGCTGAATCACCCATCAACATGTTATTGAAGTCTGTGGCAGTGGCTTGTGCACCGTTGGAGCTATGAAAGAGGGGCACTGCTTTGGATTCGCTGAGATGAGGCAGCGCAGCCAGGCTAGCGGCAATAGCAGGGGCGCACACGATGCGAAGTGATTCCCAACCCACCAACTCGTCAGTTGCCACCTCGTCGGTGCTCTTGTCACTTCCGCTCATACTGCTGCTGCTGCTGCTACTGCTATCAAAACCATCGCTGTTGCTGCTACTGCTCTTGCTTGGCGTAGGTTTAGAGCAGAGGCCAAAGGAAGCGTGGTCAAGAGACAAATCGAGGCGGCTGCCCATGACCATGCCAAACGCATACACAGGGCTCTTAGCTCGCTTAACATCTTCTTGTCCACTCGCACTGTGATGATGAGTTTTGTTACCCGTTGAAGCAGCGGTAGGAAGTGTCATCGATTGCTTCCCATTGTCATCCCCGTCGTGAGCACAGACGGCAGGATCCAGGCGCTGCAATTCGCGTGCGAGCTCATACGGGTCTCGGACCACCTCTGATGCCACCGCCAAGTGAGACGCTCGGAACTTCGCCAAGCACCAGCATTGCGACATCTCCAGAGTTGGCTCTGCATTGATATCATTACTTGTAGGTGTACTGCTGCTGCTGCCGCTGTCGCATGCACCACCCCAAAGTTCAATGTCGACGCCATCTTCGGCGGTCCAGTTGAACGAAGCCCAACGCGCTGGCGCTGCTGCCACCGACACCGCCGCTAGGTAGCCGTCAGAAGAGGAGGAACTTGAAGAGTTGCTGGAGAGTGCAAGAGCAGGTACCAAGGCAGGATTACGGGTGGCAACATGGGTAGCTGCGGCAGCGGGTGTAGTACTAGCAGCTGAGGTAAGACCAGAAGAAGAAACAGTAGTTGAGGTCCCGAGGTCCAAACTGCCAATACCGCGGGTGCAGGCCACTGACGCAGACCGGCAAGCCGACTCTTGGGCCAGAAAAGCGTCCAAGAAATCGCCGAACTCCAAGCAAGGCGGCAAGCACAATTGCAAGCCCTTGGTGGTAACCTTGTAAGCTTCTGCAGGGGGCAGCGCACTAAGAGGCAAAGGCTTGCTAGCAGCATGAGGTGTCAATTCGGCTGTAGCTGCTGCTGAGGTAGCTGCTGGAGGAGCAGGATTTGAGTCGCAAGCAGAACAGAGCGGAGGTGGAGGTGGGGACGGTGGTGGCGTCAACGTGCGAACAGCTTCAAGGTGAAGGCAGCGCAGCAGCGGTGGAGAGTGCAGCACTGCTGCCGCTGCTGCTACAGGAGGACTCGCGGTGTCACCACCAACGGTACTCCTGCCACTGCTGCCACATGCGCCACTGCAGGCGCTTTCGGCACAAACGCTGAGGGCTTCAACCGTAGCAACGGTGATGTCTTCGCCACCGTTGCTGCTGCTGCTGCCATCGCCTGCAGATTCTGCATTGTCGCGGCTCGACTGCTGCTGCAGCTGCTGCTGCGACAGTGCTCCAGCTTGTGCAGTCACGATGAGCCGCGTGTGCGCGTCGGCGTGCAGAGTGGCTTTGAACCCTCCCTGCAGATGCACTTGTACGGCCACCGGTGCACGGCGCGTTGTCGCCGTCGTCGAAGCATTTGATTGGTTCAACAGCTTAGGCTTCGGTGGGAAGAGCGCTTTGAGCGCGCGAGATTGAGCTGCCATCGCCACGCTCAAGAGACGAATCAAACGCACTTGGGACGCGCCACTCCACGCACACTCCACAGCAGCAGCAACAGGAATCGCGCTGCTGCTGCTGCTGCTCACACCCTGGTGCTCTCCTACGCCTTGTGCAGCGGTATTTTTAGCGTTGAAGCTAATGTTCGGGCACTGGCGCAGGTCGGCCTCTGCCATCGCTGCTGTAACGCGCACGGACGGCGCGGACAGGATCGGCACGAGAAGGAAACCATTCGCTGCAGAACTACGAGGCGCTGCTGATGCAGATGCTGCATCAGATGCTCCTGACGCTGATTCTGTTGCTGCACGTACCGATCTGGAGTTGAGAGGGCCTGCTACTATTTCGTGCAGTGCCAAGTTGTGCACGTGAACTTTGTCGAGGCGTTCTTTCAAGCGGCCGTTCAGCACCCCAGAAACCGCCACAGCCCCGCTCGCCATTTTCAAGCCGAGCTGACCGCTGCCTGCCAAGCCAGTTGCACCGCTCAAGACCGCAGCGCGCCGCGCTATTTCTGCAGCGCCTACTACATTGAGGTCCCCAATGACCATGGCATCATAACCGCCGCTGCTGTTGTTCATGCTTTCCTCTCCACTACCGTCATGCTCCCTGGCTGTTACCGTGTTGACTTTCGCCCAAGCAGAAACCGTGCCTTGCGTGGAGGCTGCGGACGCAGCCAGGTCATACCAGGTGAAAAGGGGCGCTGGAGCCGCGTCCAGGTGCACTTTCACGGAGGATGCGGCAAACCAAGCACAGGACTGCTGCAGGCACGCCGCACCCGCAAACGACGACGATGACGTCGTCGACGACGACGAGAGGGTTTGACCACCCTTTGGTTTACGGTTGGAAAGGTTGCTTTCAGCAGCTGTTGCAGCAGGGCTGCTGTTTCCCGTGCTACTGTTGTCGGCGCGCGCGTGAACAGGAGGACGAAGGAGCTCAGTGGAAGTAGGAGGAGGGCCATGCAAATCAACCAAGGACAATTCAGCGCTCTTGCAGCCTAAGCGCACTTGGCGGGGCCACAGTGCAGGCAGCACAGATGGAGAAGAAAGTGGTGCTGAAGGGAGCGTGGAGGAAAGCGGGCCGAGAGCTTCTGAAGTCTTTCCTGAAGTTACTGTCGCTGCTGCTGCTGGTGATGATGATGTTACTGCTGCAATTGCTGTGGAAACTGCTCGGAAACGGCAAGCAGTATTAAGGGCGTCAGGCCCCAGAACGATGTCGAGCTTGTCCCAATCGAACGCCATGGGGGCGTCCCACATCGAAGCACCGTTGCGGCGCAGCAGAGGCGGCACTGCTGCGGAGCCCCGCAAGGATCCGCCCGCGCCCGACACGACCACTGTTTCGGTGTTAGCAGGGGTGGCTGCCGAAGAGTCACCTGTAGAAGGACGAGCAGTAGCAGAATCAGTCGAATTACCAACGGCAGACGAAGAAGAAGGAATCGCAACAGTGTTGCTCGTAATAGCACCTTGGCATGCATGCACTGAGGCCGAGGCAGTTCCGAGCTCCAGAGAGAATGAAAACCGTTCCAAAGCGCTGCTGCGAGTGGTACTGCTTGCGCTGCTCGCATCACTGCTGCTGCTGCTGTTGGAGGCTAGATTCATATTTTCTAGTGGTGCCGCAGCTTGGAACAGAAAATGGACTGCTTTTGTGCCCAAGACAAGTTCGCTGCACAATTTCGCCGTGCTTGCACTGTTCTCAGATGCGCCACTGCTATCAAGTGCACTGCAACCGCTGCCTGACCCATAGTCGTCGGCGCAGCGCAGCACAACAGCAGCTAGCTCGAGCGAACACCGCCGCGGCAAATCTCGGCGGTTCAAGGGCTTTGGTGGCGGAAGTGCTTGAGGCTCAGGAGGTGCATCCGTACCTGCGTCGGGGGATGCTTTTGCAACCTCGCTGACACCGTCACCAACAGCACCTCCAGCCGTGGCTGAAGTATCCGCGCCAGAAGAGGTAGCAGCGCGAGGAGTATTCCCAGGGGCTACAGGGCGGTTATTGGCGAGCTTTGAGGCAACGGCGAGCGCACACACCCCACCCGACACTTCTACGGGGCCACCGAATTTCACTCCAACGTCCAGAACAAGCCGGCGCGCCAGGTCCACTTCGACGCTGAAACTGCACGAGTCTGCGCACTTGATCTGCGGCATTGCTTCTGGCTTAGAGTTGGCAATGCTGCTTGCAGGAGCAGCTACAGGCACTTTGCTGGACGTTTGGAGTGCTGCCATGCCCTCGGACAGAGCCGCACCACCGGCGTGGGCCTCGAGCAGGCGCACTTCCGAAGTCACGCGCAAGGTGCCACCCGGCGCTGCGTCAGCCGTAGTCGCGCCGCCGCCTTCGCTGTTCGAGCCCCCGGTGCCAGCGCCCGAGGCGCCTGCTGCTGCTGCTGCGCCAGGTGATGCGGGCTCTGCCACCTTGATGGGCGGCGTGTACAGAGCTTGTAAAGCCACCCGGTTTGCTGTCACCGTGCGCACGAGGCCGCTGCCCTCCAGGGTTTCTTCGGCAGAGGGCTCCGAGACAACTAGCTTGAGGAGCCGTGCCAAGGCCACGAGCATCCGCAGGCGCCGTGGGTCACGCAGCGCAGTTTCCAGTATACTCTCCGATGTAAGGCCCGCTGTAGGCGTAGAAGTTGCCTTGTTGGTTGCGGCTGAGGTGACTTTGGGTGGGCGGCTTGCGGTGATGCACGGGCGTGTGACATGAAGGCAAAAAGGGCGCTCTTCGAACCAGGATAGCACCACGGCGAACAACTGCACTTCTAGCGCGATTGCATCACATCGAAAGGCTAACCCTGGCCGCGTCGATGAGGCTTTCACCTCTGCCACCACTCCTTCGGCACACAGCTTGAAAACGTTCACCCGCTTGAACGAAAGAGACTTCCCACTTTCGATGAGTGCAATGCTAGCAAGAAGCGTTAGAATGGCCGCTAACACAGCTGGGTGCAGCAAGCACGCAAAAATGGCTAACCGAACGATAAACACAAGCCAGGTCATCATTGCGATGTCCAGAATGTTGATCAGTTGAAAGAGAGCACAGTCCTGAATTGAATATATCACCTAGTTAGCCAGCTACTCGTAAGCACGGAGAGTAACGAATACTTAGGATCACAATCCTACTGTGAAATCGGGTCTCTAGCGACATGAGCTAGTTGGATGGATGAGTTGATTGCGCCATTCCCTCCCCATCTTCATATTTTTTTTCCCTTCCCTTCGCAGCTAGCTTCCTTGCTCCTTGTCTTGCTGCTGAATTCATGTACTGGATGCCGAATCTTCTTCTTCTGCTCCTGATCTCCTGATGTAATGTAACTACGATCCCCCTGTATTTCTTCCTTGACGCCAGGTCGATGTCGATGATTCGATGATCGATGATCGATGATACCTTTCGAAGTTTTTTGTTGAAGTCTCTAGCTAGAGTTCTCTACTATCCAGCACCGTGAAGCTGCGAAGCCTTAGATCTCAGATGTTTGCTTCGAAGTTATTTGTGCTGGCGAGCCTCGTGCTCCAGTGCTATGCTTTCAATCCTCAGCCTGCTTTCCCGCGCTATGGTAATCATGCGCGGCGAATCATCTCTGCAAACGCCGCACCGGCACCTCCTGCTACTAAGGTGAGCGTTTGACATGAAGTAGAAGTGCACCTATATAATGACAGTCCATGCATTGACCAGTACCATTTTACTAGTGCGCATCACTTTTTGTTGACGTGTTGCTTCCATTAATTGTTTTGTGTCTTCGTTCAAGACTGTGACGATAACGAAGCAAAAAGTGAAGGAAGTAGCCAAGACCCCTGAAGTAGCGCCACCTGAAACGAGGGAGCGCACCGACTCCGCAGAAGTGCCCATGTGGAAAGTAATCCTGCTCGGCGACGAAGAATACGACGAAAGCTACGTGAAGCAGTCCCTCAAGCAAGTGGTCGAAGGCATGACTACGCAAGCGGCGGAAAAGTGCTACAACGAAGCGTCTTTGCATGGGGCTTCCGAGCTCGTCATCGTACCACAGGTTCAGTAAGACAGTGACTTGTACACGAAGAATGCACGCATACAAGCATCACTGCAAGCATCACTGCAAGCACCGTTACTTTACGATTGCTTTACTACTATTTTCTGATTTTGTCTATTAGTACACCTGACATCGCATCGCTCTGCTGTAACAATACTTTGTGGCTCTTTTGTTTCATTTGAACAGGAACACGCGGAGCACTATGTCCAACAGTTTCATCGAATGGATCCCATGATTTTCTGTACGTGTGAGCCAGAGAAAGAGTGAGAATTGGTACACTTGGGCTTAACTGCTGGCGCCTTTGGCTTGAGGTTGCCTTGTGCCTTGGTGATTGGGTGATACGGAGCTGGAGCTCAGGCAATATGCAACTATTCCCACGAAAGCCATTGGCGCGTTCCAAACAAGCGACCATTCAATTGTAGTCCTATCCAGCAAAACAAATGACGAGGTTCCTTGTGCTTTATATAGCCGCAGGTATCTACGTATGAAACACGCTACCGCGCACGTCAAAAGAAAATGAAGAATGAAGAAAAAGAGGAAGTAAACACCAAATCTCAATCTTAATCTTAATAAAAAAACCCTGTACTGACCGTTTATTTCCAAAAATGGGCGAATGCCGGGAGGTGCTGGGCGGCGGACCAGCACCTCCTTCGAAGCTAGAAACGCTTCGAGCGCAACCGGGATCTCAAACTTAGTGAGGTAAGGTGTTTAGAGTATCGACGGTCGTTTACGACCCGACGCGGCACACCTTTCCGCTAACACGTTTAAATTAACCCCGTACATGAGTCTTTGTCTGTGAGTAGTTGTCCAGGATGATTTCGAGGACAGTATGGACTGCAAACTCCGACGGAACTCTGACACCGGAGCTCATGGCTGTGAATCCAGAATCGCATTGTAGGCATTGTAGGACTTCAAAAGTGGCGACAATATCCCACGGTCCGTCTGTGAGACACAGTCATGAACGGTGGGCATCAGGGGAGGGAACGGATTCCTAGGAACTTCGGGCCACCGACAGATGATGAACCCTTCCGTTATGAATTTGCAGCACCGCTTGGTACTTGAATTATCCGTGGGACTCTCGTTTGAT
>Ga0307979_1002080_pt1 | contig 14014 bp, 11 predicted proteins | sample OrgLakmetage1058_FD_201833 | JGI IMG/M metagenome (GOLD analysis project Ga0307979, IMG submission 201833) | Saline water microbial communities from Organic Lake, Antarctica - #1058 | ecosystem: Environmental > Aquatic > Non-marine Saline and Alkaline > Saline | place: Antarctica: Organic Lake...
CCAATGCCCCTCTCCCTCCTGAATCATTCCGCACTTGCTTTGTTTGCGCAACGCACGCGCATTCCCACTTCTGCCCGCAGCATTGGCTTCTGTGCCATTTGGGTTTGTATTAGTTCGAGTTCGAATCTTAAATCTTAAATCTTATGTTTTTTTTGGTGAATTAAGAATTAATCCACGCAGGAGACAGTAGCTTGGAAATGCCGTCGCATTTATTACTTATTTGTTTGATCTGGATTTTCTTTGCAATTGGGGAGTATGAATTGATCCTCTTAACAATAATCATTGAATTAAAATCTTCGTTGAATCATAAATCTAATGCGCCACTTTAAAAATCATGTACAGTTGTGCAGTGCATCGCAAATCAGAGTCCGCGGGATTGTCCAAGAGTCAACTCATAACATCACAGCGAAGGGTTAGATGCCAACTGGATCTCGTATTGAAAGGCGCCTTCCTTGGGATCGAGCGCGCTTCCCCGCATGCAAATCTTGAAGTTCCAAGGGCCAGCAAGACTATCGTAGAGATACATTGGCCTGGATGGAACGTCGACGAAGCTCAAAGAACGGCCAAACAAAAAGTCGTGTGCCACCGAGGCTTCCTCTTAAAATACACCACGAGCGTGAACTTTCCGCGAAGGGTTAGCCAAGCCGAGCGCTGCCTGCGTGGCCTTGCCAATGTACGCGCTGAGCTCTGCGCCCGAAGGCTTTTTCTTCATGCGGCCGTCGCCGCCGTCGCGGCTGGACAGGGCGTCGTCGCTGCGGTTCCCGCGGTTGTGGTTGGCCACGGCCGCCACGTCGCCGAGCGAGGTCCCGAAAATGCGGTTCCAGACGGCCAGCGCCAGGCGCGACGCCAGGCGGCTGATCGACGCGTCGAAAGTGCCGTACGCGCCCGCTTCGTGGTCCACGCCATCGTGCAGCACTTTCTGAGACGCGGCCCATTCGCGCCCCCACTCTTCGCCCAAGGTGGCCAAGGCGTCATCAGCTTCCGGCCACGCGCCCAAGCTCGAAGGCGCCGGCGCGAGTGGGGGCAAGAATGCGGTGAGGGTGGCGAGGGAGCCGAACTCGAGGAGCGCCAGCTCAGTGGGCTCGTCTGCCACGCCCGCAAAAATGGGCTCGCTCTGGCGGGTCCAGCGCGGGCCGTCCATCCGGTCGCCCGTGGAGCTTCCCTCGAGGTCCCCCACGAGGGGGGTGGTCGCCATTGCGAAAAAGAGCGCGGTGAGGCCGCCGTACTCGAGCAGAGCAGCTTCGTCTTGGTCGTCCATGGGCTTCCCGTCGTTGCGGCTCAGTACGGACTCGAACGGCAAGCCAAAGTAGTCGGCTTCGTCATCCAAGGGTCCACCCGTGGGGCTTTCCAGCCAATCCACCTGCGCGGCCGGCACTTTTCCTGGCACCGCTCGGAGGGTGGTCACGAGTGACACCAGGCCGCTGTACGGCACCAGTGCTGCGTCATCGTCCTCTGTCATAGGAGTCCCGTCCCGGCGCTGCACGCACGACATTAGGGAATCTTCAATGCCATCATCATCCGAAACGTATACATGATCGTTCTCCCCAGCGGTGAAGAGCTCCCAGACCTCGTCGGCCAGGCTCAGATTCGACTTCGGGTCAGAAGCAAGGGCCATGTTCTCGATTGTTCCTGCACAGATGTCGAGGTAAAAATATTGGATAATCAGCTGCCAAACGAAGTGGTGAAAAATGATTGTAAATCATGAAGCGCTTGCGCAGTCGCTTGAGCATCGTGGATATAAGTGCCTCTCTTGAGAGCTTGCATACAGAAGCGTGCGTTCGTTCGTGTGCGTGCACTACTGTACTCGTGCAAAGAGTGGCAATCGCAGCGGGGCTGACGTCTCTCAAAAGGACAACAAGGGAGTAGTACACATCATGCGCAGGATTAAATGCGTATCTCCATTTACTGCAAGTGGATGTGATTCCTGTGGCACCTGGATTATCTATCCGCTGGACGGTTCTAAGCCTCAACTTGCACAAAAAAAGCAAGCGTGCCCGAGTGGAAGAAAGGTGTCACCACGGGTTGACGCAATCCTCTTCTTGATACTGTACTGCAGCGGCGTGCCCGCCGCCACGCCACGATCAACGTAGTTGATTTCAGTGACGTGACAACGTGTCAGAACATGGTTGATGTCAGTGACGTGACAACGTGTCAGAACATACATACGTAAGGTGTCAGAACGTATGTACCCAGATAAAAATGTGATGAGACAGACAGACAGACAGACAGAGATTTTTTTTTGGTAGGCAGTTTTTGGTCGTGGTCGCATAAAACATCAACTCTACGTTGATCTACTGTACCAACTCAGTGATACCCTCTCCGTACTTACTTACGCACGTAACACGTAACCACGTAATTAGTGCACGGTGCACGGAACCGGTACTCCAGCCTTCCTTCATCAGCGAGCACTAAAGAACTCCTCCCTAAAAGATATAATCTAAACGTACAACACTACTAGAAAGCTAGCTTGGATCCATATCTGACATGTGAACGATAATTCTCGCGTACGAGTCGGTGTTGAATAATACGCAAACTCAGTCGCAATCCGGTTTATTATACAGTCTTAGTGACGTCTTCGAAAAAACTTAGCTCTTCAGACTCTTTCTCTGTCGTGAAGCTCCTCGGGAATTGCAACTTACGAGTTTCCGTCCCATATTCACGGAGCTTAGGTTAGCTGCCTCGCATGTCTCTCTCGAAGTCACAATTGGCTCTCGTTGTTATCCCCGGGATTAAAAGGTCAATGGAGCTCCTAATGGGTAGACAAGTCACGATCTTGATCGAAAAGACAGGAAGTGAGGCCAATGTAGGCGTTGTTTTTCGCTGTGCAGGTATACCCGTTATGCATTCTGGAACTCAAAACCGATGCCTAATCGTAATTGAAATACGCCATAGCGGTCATGCGATGACAGGTGCAATATAGTAACTATTCGATGGCAGCCAGCTATCTACGAGAGCCAAGTCACGCACTTAAAGCAGCTCCATGCTAATTGGCATCTACTTAGCTGCAGTAGAATGAATGGCTCCACAGTGTCAAAATTCAACAGCAGAGAGAATTTTTGAGGACAACTGCTCTAATTTGGTGGGATGAAGTAAGTGCTCGCCGACATTTTACTCGCTCGGGTCACTCGGAGACTCGGAGAGCAGACGACTATCAACATAGGTAAGAAGTGCTCCGCAAGCCCGTGTTACGCCGCGTCTCCAGGTGCGTTTAACATAGACATGTTATCTTAATAGGTTTACTTTTCATCGAATGTGGGATATGAGCTTGGTATCGGCGAGTGGCGTGGGATGTGCGCTTGAAGGCAGTGAAGCAAATCACTAATAGCAAAATACCACATTCTCCTGCCTGCTTTCAAATAATATCATTCGTTTCACGTATAATGTCAGATAAAGGCGTAAATTATTAACGAGCGCTCTGGGGAGCGCGATGGCGAGCTCTGATGTAGTTTCGCATTCCCACGACGCTTCAGTAGTAGCGTGCGGGAACGAGGACGGCCGACAGGATGGCTCGCCTCCGCTGGAAGCTGCGCTGGATGCAGTAGCTCTGGACACGAGCAAAGCTGCTCCGAACAGCAACAGCGCATCCGATGCATCGGCAGCTAACCCGGATGTACTGCAGGCAAATCCAGGAGGGGCCAACCACCCTTCTACAGGTAGCGCCCGCTCAAATCACGACCGAGAAGCAGCAACAGCAGCTGAAAGTGAAGGCACAACAGCGGACGCTGACTCGGCGGCCTCTGCTGCGGCAGCTGCAGGGCCTATGCTGGCGGCTCTTCGCGAAGCGCTCCTCAGCCACGCAGCTGTTAGTTCGGTGTCCACGCCCACATCGGGCTCTGGAGACCGTGCCAGCACGCGCAAGCCTTCTGCTGCTAGTGCTCCTACCACCGAAGGCCAAAGTATAGCTGGAGCGCCCGCCAAAGCTGCGGGCCACACGGCCGACCCTCCCAGTTCGTACGAAGCCAAAGCCGAGGATTTGGCCGAGGCCATGGAAACGTTGCCGCGGCGGCTGCCGGGTGGGGTTGGGGGGCGGCCGCGAGCGTTCAGCGAAGGCGACGCCCAGGCGCTGGCTGCCGGGTGGGGCGACGACGACGACTCGTACGAGTACGACGACGAAACCGGGGCCTACCACGCGGTCGGATTTTCTCGGAGCTACGGGGACGAAGACGGCGGCGTCGACGACTGCGACGACGATTTGTTGGACGACGACGAAGACGAAGACGACGACTTTTACGAGGACGGCACCACAAGCTTGTCGCTCCCCTCTAGTGCTTTAACCATGGCAGCCTCCAGCGGCGGCGCTAGGTGCGGCGGCGATGGTAGCAACGCTAGTGGCAGTAACGGGCGCGGCGCAGCAGATGACTCCGCGGCACCGACCGGTGGGTATGACGGGGAAGGCGGCCGTGGTGAGAGCGGTGAAGCAGGCAACCACAAACGACGCGGACGGTCGAACAATGGCGGTGCCAGTGGCGATGACCATGGAGGTGCTTCGGAAGACGAGGAGGAAGACGAAGAAGATGACGACGCTCTGCGCCAATCGTTACCGCACCTTACCTTCACCATGAAAGTGCCTGCGTTTGAGGCCAAGGCCAACACGGCTGCCACCGTACCGGAAGTTTCGGCCCTGCATGGCAGTGACGCGACGGGCCACTGGCGGCTTCTCGTGTACCCCCGCTCGCACCGGGGCGACGAGCAGTGGTGCTCGGCCTACTTGGCCGCAGCGGTAGACCGCGATTCGCTGGGCCACGGGTGGTGGAAGAAGGTAGACTTTTCCATCACGGCTGTGCACCCCGATGACGAAGCGGCGGACCGGCTAGCTGACGAGCACATGTCAGCGCACAGCGACCTAGCCGACGGTGACGGCGGCAACAGCGGCGACGAAGCTGTCGACGATGGTGCGAACGACGACGAGGAGGACTTGTATTACACCACCGAGGAAGAAGACGAAGACGACGAAGGCAACAGCACAGGAGCAGGGGGTAGAAACAGCGGCGGCGGCCGCAGCAACGGCAGCAGTAGTGGTACTGGTAGTAGTGGTGGCGGTAGTGGTGGTGGTGGCAGTAGTAGCGGGAGTGGCGGCCCTACGCCCGCACAAGTAGCAGCGGCGTTGGCAGTGGCAGCCGAGCACAGCGCCGAAGCAGCCCGTAAACTAGACGAGCTCGAGCAAGCCCGCGCGCTTGCGTTGCTGACCGAGGACGAGTTCAACGAGGCGAAAGCGAGCGTGCTGGTCCGGTACGCGTCCCACCAAAATACGGCTTCGGCCACCGCGTCGTCGCGTGCCGTAGTCGGCGGCGGCGGTGGGAGCGGCCTCAGCAAAAAGGGAAAGAAAGGCAAAAAGAGCAAAAAAGCCAAAGGCAGTGGCGCTGGAGCTGCTCCTGCTGCTGCCGCTGCTGTGCCAGTAGCTGCCGCTGCTGTTGTTGTTCCTGAGGCTGACGGAAGGCTCCGGCGAAAGAAACGTGGCAGCGACAGGGGTGGCCGGACCAATGCTGGTGCGGTGGCTACTCCAAACCAGGTGTCACAGTCGGTCACACGACGAGGCACCAACACGTTCAAAGGGCGGGGCACTACGCTGGCCCACAACTTCGAGTGGGGCTACAACGACCTGATCAAAGTTGACACCTTGCTGAAGCGCGGCTTTTTGGTGGGGCCCGGGAATGCGTCCGGCACTTTAACGTTGCGCGTAGAGCTCACCGTGTTGGAGGCCAAAGACGGTGTTGGCTACTCGAGTTTGACCCCTGTAGAGCTTCAGGACGACCTCGTGTGGGCCGTAGGGGTGGCCGCCGTGCCGATGGTCCGAGATTGCTTGGCGTGTGGCGCCGACCCTGGCGCAGTCTACGACCGCAAAAAGATGGACACACCCCTGCACAAGGCCGCGTCTACGCCAGGCTGGCGACCGGGCGCGGCGGAAGTGGTGGCCTTGCTGCTTGCAGCTGGCGCGCCCGTGAACGCTGTCAACGACCTGGAAGAAACCCCCTTGCTCTTGGCCGCCGACGTGTCGGGCTGCGCGGAAATTTGCGCTTGCTTGCTGGAGTTCGGTGCCGACCCTACGTTCCGCACCGACAACGGGTGGAGCCCGATGAATTGCGCCGCTAAGCGGGGCCGCGACGGGATCTTGAAGTTGCTGGTGCGCTACCACTGCCCGCTGGAAGAGCCCACCACCGAGTACTCGGCGCTGCTCCACGCAGCTGCTCAGGGCCACGTGGGCACGGTGCTCTTGCTGCTGCGCTGCGGCGCCGACGCCAACGTCACCGACCGGCACGGCGACACGGCCCTTTGGAAGCTGGTAGACCAAGACCTGGCCGAAGCGGCGCTCTACATGGTGACCGACTTCCACGCGTCGATTGCCCGCTGCTCGCGGGACCGCAAGAAGGTCACCAAGGCGCGGCTCATGCTGAAGCACGCGGAAAAGAAGAAGCGCTTGCGGAGCGCCGACTACGGGGGCACGGCTGCGGCCCTGGTCAAGAGTGGCAGCGGCGCCCTCGACCGCTACGCGAGCGCGCAACTGTTGCTGGAGGCCGGGAGCAATGCTCCCGACGATTTAGCGCCTGCGTTTGACCCTGCGGGAGCTCTAGCAGCGGCGGCGGCCGCCATGGTAGGCGCTGCTCCTGACGGGGGTGCGGCACTGCGGAAACGAGGCGGAAGCTCAGCACTCAGGTTGCTTGGCAGTGACGGCAGTGGTGGTGCCCTAGGCAGTACTGGCAGAAGCGGTAGCAGCAGCAATAGCGGTGTTGGCGGTATTGGCGGTGGTGGTGGTATGCCGGGTAGCAGCGGGCGACCTTCGATGAAAGACTTGGGAGCACTGGAAGCGCTGCGTCGGGCCACGTCAGACCAGGTGATGGAAGAACTAGTGGCCGAAGAAGAGCGCGCAGCCAAGGACGACGAGCGCAAACGCAACAAGCGCAAGAAGAAGAAAGACAAAGCCAAGGCGAAGAAGGGCAACAACAACAACAACGCTAGCAGTAAAGATGGTATTGCTGCCGCTACGACAGGTGGCGGTGGAGCAGGCGACGACGAGAACGATGCCGGCGATTCTGATGAAGAGGCACCGGCGCCTCCCGCGCCCGCATTGAAAGCTTCGACAACAAAAGGTTCTACTGCTACACCTGCAGCAGCAGCAGTGCCCGAGTCTTCTCCATCGACAGCCACCTCTGGTTCATCATCCGTGCCTTCAAATGCTGTGGCCTCCGAGGCGTCCACAGGTGCGCCTTCGGCGGGTGGGAAGAACGCGAACCGTACTAAAAACGGTGCTGCCTCTGCCAGCAGTAGCGGGCCAGCGGCAACTGCTTCAGCGCCGACCAAGGCCAAAGGAAGCAAAGCTCAGCAGCAGCAACAGCAACAGCAACAACGCGCCACTGCCAACTCTGCCGCTGTTGCCACCGCAGCTCCACCCGCTGCCACTGCGCCGAACCGTCGGGCCGAACGAGCTGCTACAGCTGGGGCCGCTACCGCCGCAGCTTCTTCAGCTCCAGCAGCGGCCAGCGTCACTACGCCGCCAGCGTCGCCTTCTAAGCCGCCTATGCCTCCGGCCGCGGCTACGCCTCCTCCGAGTAACCGGCAGTCGAGTAAGCCTGCCGCGGGGACTGCCACAGCCGGAGCGACCACCTCCGCCTCTGCCGCTTCTACGGCTAGCGCCATCAGCACTCCAAGGGAGACCCCCGGTGCTGCTGCACGGCGCGCCAACCAGCACGAGCGCTCGCAGCCCGCGTCGTCTACGCCCACGAAGCCCAACAGCCAGGCTGCCGCAGCCGCGGCAGCAGAAGACTCGTCATCTTCGTCGTCTGCGCCTCCTGCCGTGGGCTGGGCAGCAGCTGTCGCCCTCGGCAGCGGTGGCGTGCAGCCTCAGCGCTTGAACCTCGAGCCAGCGCTGGCTGCCGCCAATGACCAGCCACCAACGGCTAACAACCACGCAGCGCCTGGCATACCGGCAAGAGGCAGCGGCGGCGGCCACGCCTCCACTGGTAACCTATTAGGAGGCGGCAGCAGCAGCAGCAGTGTCTCGAGTGGTGGTGGCAATGCAGGCGGTGGCGGTGGCGGTGGCGGTGGCGGTGGCAACGCGCGTACTAGTGGCAAAGCAGCTCAGGCCAAGGCTAAGAATGCTTCTCAGGCTCCTCAGCATGCGCCGCTATCTGCAGACCCACTGGCTTCCTCCCTTGCAGGCCCGCTTGCAGGAGGACCTCCTCCTAGTGCCTTGCCGCCTAGTAGCAACAGCATGCAGCCACCACCGCCGTTGCCTACGAGCCTAGCGCCTTCTCTGTCTCCGGGAGGAAAAGGGGGCGGCAAAGGTGGAAAAGGTGGCAGGGCAGATGCAGCCAGCCCTCACAAAGAAGACGAGACTTCTTGGCTTGACAATGAGTGGGGTGATCTCGAGAAAGACATTTTGTCTCTCACAGCATTCGAGGACTAGGCGGGATGCTAAATGTTCCATCACGTGTGTTGTGTGTTACGGCTTCTCAGCTCATTCCTCTGTTAGTCAAAGCAAATGTGGCTGTTTTTGAGTTTTTGCTATCGGCTGCGTTCGTAATTCGTGAGTGGATATTGGTATTGGAAAATATGCCATGTAGAAATCTCCTGGTACAGAAACTTAAAGGAAGTTTTCTTTTGGGGGCCCTTTGGAGCCCTGGGCGCGAAATAGCGGATAACGGATGTTAAAATCGAATCAATTTGAAATAGCAAACCCATCAGAAAACATTCAATACCTCGTGTCTTATCTCTGTGGTTTCCTCTGTCTCTGTCTCGCTTTTATTTACTTCTTGACCATCAGTTAACATAGAGCGAAGAAAATTTTAGGTGATGCTCCTGTATATCTGGACTTGTTCGAAGACTCAGATGTAGTCGACGAAATTCACAAAAACGAATTAATTTCATCTCTATTCTTTACTGATACTAAAGTAAAAACATAAAGAAAGACAATATATTTGGCAATAGATTTACATTGAAGGTAAGCCTTTATCACTATAATTCATTTTCTTCGCTTCTTATTGGGTTGCTGTCGTTGGATGAGATGGAAGAACAATTATTAATATTCAACAATTCAGGGTCTATTAGCAGATTATCTTTTTATTCGTACACACTTGTTATAAATTTTGTAGAGGCATACTACGCCGTCTGCGCGTCTGTCTTCATTAGGAAGGCTTTATGTCTTAAAGATTTCTAAAACGAAAGTTTTAGAACTATGGCGAGTTCTTGATCTTGACTGGAATTTTCAGTAATCTTCATATACAATTTTATACTTATAAGAATTGTTATGACCATAGAGAAGGAACATTTAATTACGGATATTGTTTCTTGACCCATAAAAGCATCACTTCCAGCGCTTAAAACGATGGTAGCTCCTTTGAAATAAGCCGACGCTCCTTTATAGTATAAGTGGTTTTTGATGTGTACAGTATTAGTTAGCTGAATACAATTCAAACGAATTTTGTCTCATAGACTGTCAATTAAACAAGTCCAATTATTCATTTTAGTATTTAAGTCAAGATATCAATTTAGATTTCATTTTTACAACTGATTTAAATGAAGTATGTGAAGTGGCGCCGAGGTTGACGTATGGGCTTTAACATTATTAGAATAAAACCAAAATAACAGCCCCCCAGGGGTAGCAGTCTTTGCCAGCAATCGAAGCATTAACGAAGCAACCTTTTGACCTATGTATAAATATGAAAAAGAATTTATTTTTGCTCACATGAGTTATCAGTTTCTAAAGAAAAGGTTGACGTATGGACTTTTATATAATACCAAAATGAACTACAGGGCAACCTTTCACTCCATACATAAATTCATATTTGGCTTCAAAAGAAAAGATTGACGCATGGGCCTTTATATCATAAGAATAATACCAGGATGAATCGTTGGGCAACCTTCAGCCTTTAATATATGTAGATGAAATATTTATGCCATTCTTATATTATCATAATTTGTATAGTTGGTTTCAAAAGAAATGGCTGACGTATTCATGTTTTCGTTCATAAGACATTTGATGAAATCCATTTATAATTTATTTGATGTTTCACCTTCCTTCAGAAGGTATGCCGGCCTTTGCAGGCGGTGCGGGCTTACTAGGGATGCATGGGTGGCTTCGGTGCTTTGTATTAATCAAGGTGTTTATATTCGGGTTTTCAAGACATTCATTGAACTTCATTATATTTCGTTCACAATCTTCATAATGATTGTTGGTAATCTGAATATTCAAACTTGCATTTAACTCTCGAATAATAACACAATCTCCTCGTTCATCACCTACTTGCTTACCTTTACATGGGTATTTTTGAATTTCAATTATCCTTAACATTTCCCAACCTTTATTTTCCCCAATTATCATTTTATATGAGTAATTTTCGATTGTAGCCTTTATCATTAGTATGAGTAAAAATTGATTTATGTTTTCCTTTGCGTTGGTCAAAGTTATAGTATGACAAATATACACCAAACATTCATTTTCAATATGCTCGACTTTGTATGTTGAACACTTTGAGTAATCAATAACAACTTTTGGAGTATTATAATATATTTCTTAGGCTTCTCAATCATTATTATATGCTCTTATCTTTATAATGTTATTATGTATTGTTTTTATATAATACTTGAAGGGGGATAAAAATCTTAGAAAAACTTAAGTGGCTACCCTGAGTCGGGATCCATTTCAAGGTATCGACAAGGGCATCGTCGACGTAAAAACAACTTCGGTGATCGTGACGCGGCGCACCCGCGCTGCTGCAGTATTGTGGCAATTCATATCTGATTCAGGTCAAATTCGCTCGTCACTTGCTGTACAAGGCCCTCATGCAGCTATATTCGCTTGGATAGACCGGGTAGCTACCGTAGCTCATAAGGAAGGTATTGATTTACATTGCCTTAATTTGAGTGCGTTTGTCAATTTGGGCGGCTTACCAGGGACTACGATTTTTTTCCCGAATTTGGGCTCCGTCTGACCTGGGCGTTTTTAAACGTTAAGCGGCATCGAAGTCAATATTATCTACATATCTATCAAAAGATAAGCACAGGGACCTCTCTTTTTACCTATATATGAAGCACCCTATCAATAATGCATAATACAAAACTTTCTCGCCTCAGTGGCGCCATTTGCATGCAGATATTAATATTTCCTTCATGCCGGTAATTCCTTGAAGTAACCAGATGCATCATTACCACGAAAGCAACGGCCCCAAGAAGCTCGTACAGAGCGACCTCAGATCACGAACAAAGAGAACGATAAAAATCCCCCCCCCCCGTGCCCGGTTTGAATTCGGTATCTAGAAATTAAAAATATATAACCAGCCATAAACAGCGGGAGTGTCGCCGTCTGGTTATGAGGTATTTATGTGTGGACTCATAAGTGGGCGAAAAAACAAGCAGGTTTTGCGCGGGCTCCTGTGCGCGCATGGCGCTCATGGAGAAAGCCCCCTAGTGTGGATTAGGCGGCTTCTTGAAATTTTGGAGATGAGAGCGGACTACTAGACACTTCCATCGACGGAATACGAAGTACTTGTGAGCCCCACCGAGCGCCCGTTCATTCATCGCCCAAACACCCAAGCTTCTAGTTACTCGCGATCTCGCGAGCTCACATTAATGCTGCCACCAGTCCGCACGATTCCACGCACATTTAAGGGCCAAGAAAACCCCCACTGCTGGCACGGCAGTGTGCCAGACCGCATCAGCAAGACGCCACTGCCACCCCGGCCAGAACCACAACGCAGCAACGCGGGCTTGGCGCGCCGCAGCCACTCCGCGTGCCGCTGCCGCCGCCACCGCTGCTGCTTCAGCCGCCGAGGTGTTGTTTGGACGGAGGAAAGGCATGAGGCGTGCAACAGTGTGCTCTGCTGACGCCAAACCGCCTTCCACATAGCCGGGCCACTCGGAAGAGGCGTCAGACCCCGCCAGCACCACGCGAGTGTTCAGAGGAAGCCCCGTTGCGCCCTCAAACCAACCCGGGGCTTCGCTCTCGTCGCTCTCGGTTCTGGACTCCTCTTCTGCTTGGCCGGCTGCGAAATAACCCGGCGGCGCAAATGCGCCATACCCACCTCGGATGTACGGTTCGTTGGTCCAGTGGTGGGCCACAAACGCTGTTGGCGTGGCCGCGTGTGGCCCAAACAGCTCCACCAAGTGTGCCAGCACGCGCACGCGTAGTCTGTCGTTTTTGCCGATCGCAATGCTGTTCGGTAGCATGTCAGTCGTCTCGTTCGCGCACACAAAGGCCACGAGTGCGGGGTTGGCACCGGCCACATCGGTAGCATCCATAGCATAAAGCACCGGCCCGTGCAGGGCAAATGCTTCGCCCGAAAGGCGGCCCCGGTCGTCGTCAGCCCAAAAGCGGTTGGCATAGTGCACTAGACACTTCACCACGCGCCCCATGCGAAGGCTTTGCAAGCGGGCCCGGGCGCTGGCCGATCCGAGCAGGCGTGGCGGGGCCACCACCACCTCCTCGCCTGGCGCGGGGTGCATCAAGGCGGGCGCCGGCGCGGTGAAAACGACAAAGCGGGCACGAAAGGTTCCTAAGGTCAAGCGTGCCTCTGAGGAGGTCGCCGGCGCAGCGGTGTGCACGCGCAAGCGTTCGTTGTCAGGGCAGGCAGTGGTCGCTTCGGTCGCCTCGATGGGGCCTTCAACCCGCGTGACGGCTTGGCCGAGGCGCAGTGCGCCCACCGGCAGCCGCGCGGCTAGTCGAGCCGCCAACGCCGCCAGGGACGCGCCATCGGCCGGCGTGAGGGCCTGTGCTGCTTCGAGCATGACTCGCACGTCAACACCACTGCTTGCCGTGCGCGTTTGCCGCACCGCCTCAATCCAGCCGAGCAAGGACACTTCGTGGGCCTCGGCGCAAAACAAAATACGAACGTACGCTTCCACGAGCGCGCGTCCTGTTTCCGTGTACGTGTGTGCTGCCGCAAAGTCTGCCAAGGTGGTGCGATCCCACGTGGCGAGCAAGGCCGGAGGTGCAGCGTCTTCGATCGGGCCGTCGGCCAAGCATCCAGAAGCCAGCGAGTTCGTGCGCCAAAACAGCAACTCCGTTTCCAAAAGGGCGATGGGGTTCGCCCAGGGGACGCCGGAGTGGGCCACGGCGGCATGGTGGAGGTGCGTCTGCAAGAGCTGGTACCCAACACTAGACACTGGCTTGGTCGGCCGAACAGCTAACCCAAACTCTGTCATCAAAGCTAGTGCTCGGGTGTGTTCGTTTGCCAGAAACTGGCCGCCGAGATCGTAAAGTAGGCCGGGAGCGTCTGGGGAGGAGTATTCGAGCAGGCGCCCGCCGACGCGGGACAGCGCCTCGACCACCACCACTTTCAAAGAAGAATCGGAACGGAGCAGAAGGTCCGCGCAGCGCAGGCCCGTGATGCCTGCACCCACGATGAGCACGTCTACGTGCTCGTCCATCAAATTACAGCCTGTAGTGCGCAGTCAAGCAAAATGTTTAGAAAACGGCCTTTTTGACTCCGGCCCCGAGGGACCGGACAAGTGGACGGCTCATAGCAAACGGCCTTTTTGGCCAAAGTTTTTTCTTACTAGATATTCATTAAGAGATCGTTAACATAAGGACCATGCTGTGGCTGACACGGCAGGAAAAAATAATTTCGAGGAACAATTGCAGTGCTATCAAGGACTGGCTAGCATTAAAGAGCGTCTCGTTTTGATCAAAACGATGCCTCGCACATCTTTACACAATGCGGCCTTCTTGAGTTACAAGCCGGAAAATTTTGAATTGCTAGCCCCACAGCGCCTGTATATTACAACTGCCAACTATCAACTGCTACTTGATAGCTCGGAACTATAGCTATTCGTAACGCTGCGAGGCGTTCAAAGGATCGCTGCATCGCTGCACGCAGAATGACGAGCTCTACAACCCTTTCTATTAAATGGAATTTCGTTCGTGGTTCGTGGTGGTGGTGGTGGTGGTGGTGGTCGTCGTTTTCGCTAAACTTCATAGTGTTCGATAGTTTTGCCGAAATTACTCAAAGTTCCAAACAACTCAGAGTGCAGGTAGATGAACAGTCATCAACAAGATCCCTTCCTGCGCTCCTGTGTCCGCTGG
>Ga0307979_1002084_pt1 | contig 13993 bp, 15 predicted proteins | sample OrgLakmetage1058_FD_201833 | JGI IMG/M metagenome (GOLD analysis project Ga0307979, IMG submission 201833) | Saline water microbial communities from Organic Lake, Antarctica - #1058 | ecosystem: Environmental > Aquatic > Non-marine Saline and Alkaline > Saline | place: Antarctica: Organic Lake...
TTATCAAGCGCGTACCTGACCAAGAAGCTGTTAGAGGCTACAACAACACATGAAAATGTACTTTCTTAAATATTATTGCTGCCTAGCTAGCTATAGTAGTAGTCTAGTAGGTAGGAAGAGTCAAGAGGAAGCCAGCAAGACAGCGAGAAGCCCGGACTTCATTCATTGCGAAAAATGTCGAAGAAGGAAAGCAAAAATGAGGAAGCTCTCATCACGCACACGCTTCCAAGCGATGGGCAGGCTGTTGGGGCTCTCGCTATCACAGTGATCCTTGGTTTGTAGATGCTAGCCTTCCCATGGCATCTCTGCTTCGCTGCCCTATATTGTCAAATGCCGATTCGTCCACAGTTAGCTCACTGTGCCACGCCGTCATCAAACCGTCTAGGTGCGATGGTGCTGGGACCACTTTTGCCTGGTATTTGCATACTCCTCGCTGTCGTAGGCTATGCTCGAATTGCCACTACCGTGGCGGCACTGGTTGGCGCTTCCATGTACTTCGCGGCCCATAGCCCACGATGGTGCCGTTTTTACCTCAAGGTGATTCATGGAGATCAATAGCCTATCTTCCCCTGATAGCTTCGCTTTGATCTCATTTTGAAGCTAGAATATGTGCAATTTCCATGCTATTTTCACAACATTGATGAGCTCAGGACTCTTTTACCAGAATCAATAACTTTGTACAACAGTTTAGTCTTTTCCACCTTTCTCCTATTTCTCCTTCCGCTCCTCTTTCTCATCCACGTTCTTTCACGCATGCGTCTAGGCGGCCGGTTTCTTCAAGAAAGGCGTGCACATCCACATTGAGCCTAGGGCCGTCGCAGCGATGACCAAATCACCGAGCATGTGGTGCGTGTCTTTTGTGCCACTCTACTGTGGGATAATTGAAGTTGCTGAGTGTACGATCTTCGTCACCACCCTTGCAGCGCCTTAATTTCAGGCCATTCGAGATTCTCGCGACCCCCTCGTCTACGCACTCTTCCTTTGCCTCTCTCGTTTGAATATAGCCTCTTTCTAATCCAATGATTTAATACATGTAGGTGCATGCACCCTCATGGCACCAGCATTGGCTTTGGTTTTTCGTTGAACGGTGCTGTTCGATTGCGCGCTGAAGACGAGGTGAAAGGAATTTGGATTCAATCATAGGTTCATATAACATAGTATTTCTACTGCCAGATCACCCAGCAATTTCTTACATTCTTTATTCCGTAAAACACAACCTGCTTTAATATAACACATAACAAACGACCTTTCATTCGAACTACCTCAAACTCACTCGAACTTACCCACTCATCCACCCATCCGCACTCTTTCAACGCCTCGCTCCTTGCCTCAACGCAGGCCACTTATCTCCCCGCTGAGCTCACGACCATCGGCACGGCGAGGCTGCGAGTGGCCGATGGAGTGCAGGCGCCGGTGCTGTTCAAAGTGCCACTCTTACGGTCGGCCCTCATGGGCTTCGGCTGCTGCACCCCAGCAACCAAGGTAAGAGATAGTGGCAGTGGTGGTGGTGCCGCAACTCTATCATGTAGTGCTAGAAGCTGGAGCCTGGAGGCACTCTTGCTACTTTAGCACTCCTTTTACTTGCGTTTCCTGCGTCGCAGAATATTGACTTCTCGTAAAATGGTTATACACACATTTTATTAGCAATAAATTCATAGCTCTGGAGCTTACCTTCTTGGTTTTACATTTGCTTTGGCCTTTTTTTTTTTGTCAGAGCGCGATGCACGGGCTGTTCCGGAAGAAAGTCGACTTTGGGATTTTACCGGGAGGCATGGAAGAAGTGGCCATGTACACCAAAGGCCGCGAGCGAGTTTACCTCAAGCACCGCGCGGGCTTCATCAAATACGCTTTGCAGCATGGGTGCGATTGAGTCATTCATATTGAGATAGAAGTCTCTTTTCCTCCCTCTCGTAGACTTCCTTTTCTTCGACGCTTAAAACTGCAGCTCGTCTCCCCACTTTTCGCTCATTTGCTAATTGTTATTCTTCTTACTCTATCTTCCTTTTTTTTTTTTTTTTCTTCACACTTACCCGTATGTGTACAGGTACCTAGTGCAGCCAGCATATACGTTTGGGGAATGCGATTTATATACTGCCCTGCAGGCCGGGCAAGGCGTACGCATGTGGATGCTAAAAAAGTTGGGCTTCGTACTACCCGTATTTTGGGGGCCGAGATGGTGCGTTTGCGTGCTTGTGTTTGTGAGATTACATGAGGATGAGTGTATGCGTAGACGTGTACCACGTAGAAAGTATTGAATGAAGTTTCTTTCCAACCTGTCATGTGTATCACCCGGAGTCCATCGTTTGTCTATGCGTGTCCATTAGGTGGGCGCCACACTTGCCGCGGAGCGACGTGCCGCTGCACACCGTGGTGGGGTCCCCTCTGCAGCTCCCGCACTTGCCCAATCCTACCGACGATGACGTGGCCAAGTGGCACCAGGCTTACGTGGCAGCTCTCACTGAAATTTTTGAGACTTACAAGAAGCAATTTGGGTACGCGGACCGCCAGCTCGAAGTGGCTTGATACAGAGAGATAAAGGAATTGAAAGAGAAGAAGGAAATGGATTGAAAGTATCTGTCGTTCTGCTTCTTTGTCGATTGTAATTCTTGAGATATGAGTTATGAAACAAATAAATAACAAACGAAGTTTTTAATTTCGCCTATTGCTTTTAAAGTCTACAGTCGACATGAACTTTTAAACCCTGTTTCAACCACAAGACACAAGAAGCCAGAAGGGGGACCAGGAGACCCTACTTAATAATTAATAAAAAAAAGCGACCTACGAATTCCTCTCCAAGGCTGGGTTATATCAAATATCAAAAGAAGACTTAAGGGCAATTGAAATCGAGTTAAATCTCAGAAGGAAGAGCCGATTTAAGAGGGGTGAATAGCACACGAAGTCCTATGGTTCCAGTGCATTTATTCTAGGAACGATCGTGCCAAGCCCTTAAGCGCAGGATGGCCTCGTTGACTTCAGATTGGAGCAGAACACCGCAAGGTGTTGACACGTCAGAGACATCGCCGCTGAATTCACTAGTTGATGGACTGTTGCTATCGCTACTGCTGCTTGCGCTGCTCCCATTACTAATGGTGCTGCTGCCGCCGAGGAGATCAATCGCATAAGCGTTCGTGTCTGTGCACACTAAGCGGCGCACTGTCATCAAAGGCCAATAATTTGTTTCGCGTCCTGTCTTCTTTGCTTGCGTGATCGCATTTCGAGCTTGCGCTAATGTACTAAGGCCTCGCGCAGCCCCATTGGACTCGGCATGCTTCGCTGCACTCGTGATCTAGAAGTGAAATAACACAGGCATAGGAGTATGAAAAAAAAGACAGCAGGAGAAAAAGAGAAGATAATGAGGGCTTGATAGGATAATCCAAGTAAGTAGAAGGTCGCAAGGACAGTCCGGCTTGGGAAAAAAGTAGGGTTTCATTGGTCAGCACTACTCTTCACATACAAACAGCATAAAAGAGGAAAGGCTGGACACTAATTCCAATGATTTCTCATTTGAAACCTCGAGTACGATGGCTGGCTGCGTATTCCTTCTTCTTAATCTTTGCTGTGCTTGCTGCGCGTGCATCCACAAAGCATGGGCCATGCCGCCGCCGTGGCCAAGCAACAGGAGGTCCGCACCCAAGTACGGAGTAGCCTATTTGAAATAGAATAAAGGTATCACAGTAGAGCGCTATCTCATACCACTAAATCAAGTAGTATAGGTTCGAAGAGAAAAGCTAGAACAAAGAAGCAATCACACAAAGCAGACATTATAACATAAATTATCAATAACATATTAGCTAACTCTCATTTGCATAAACAAGAACCTGATCAGCTAATGAAATGCCGCCATCTGGAGCCGTCAGCACTACATTAAGGTCAGCGTGAGTGGCGTTGAGCTGAGAGGCGACGATAGGGAGTCCAGCCACTACAGCACAAGAACAACGCATAGCATAAGAAAATTTCGCGGAAAGGGAATGCATAAGATGAACAGCAGAAACTGATGAAATAGCATGCAAAAAGGCGAAAAAGAGTTAGTGATGAAAGCGTCATAAAACCAATAACGCTCTGAATTGAAAAGACACAAATATTGTGCGTCATAAGGTTTGAAATCGGTTAAATACTCGTACGTGTATCGAGATCAGATCCTACGCTATAGTACCATGGCGTGTTTGAGACCCATAACGGCCGCAGCCTTCCTTTGACAAGTATGGAAGGTCCCCGGACGCAATCAAACCGCAGAAATACTTCGAATAAAATGACCTGCAGGGATCACAAGTGAACTAGATCATCAGAATACGAGGGGGAAATAGGAGTAGAAGAGGAAATGGTAGACACTAGGTAGCTATGCGGAGAGCATTCCTATTCTCATTCACCCGAGGGTGGCATCATGCGATCGTTGTTGAACCACCATTGTCAGCGCAGGCTTTCGTGCATTCCTGCCACCAATGCTGCTGCTGCTGTTGCTTGCGCTGCGGCTACTTGCAGCGTTGCCGACGCCCATAGAGCTTAAATATCCTAAGGAGTTGTGCACGATGCGTTGAAGTTTTGATACACTACTAGTGAAAAACTTCTCGCCTTTATCACTGTTACTGCCACTGCTGCTGCTGTTGTGACTTCCTTTTGACCCCGTGTTGATTTCACTTGAATGCATCAAAAGAAGGTCTGAAAGGAAGTCAGCTGCCTCCGCAAGCTTCTTCAAGTCTTCACTCCGTGCTTCGTAGTCCCATCTGGGCAAACGCACAACGGCAACACCACGACACTTCACTCCAGACGAAGCCTCCGAGGCAAATTCCTTGGCCCCAGCGCTGGTATCATAACTAGTGGCATCATAATTGGCTAAATAGTCGTCATCATCATCATCATCATCATCATCATCGACGTTACTGAGCACTTCAGTGTTTAAGCAGTCGTAAGGTGACGGTCGAAAGACTAGAGCGCCACCCGAAGCAGCCGTCAGTTCAGCGTAGACACCATGCAAAGGACTTGCACCCCAAGGCCTCAGTGGGTTGTGCACGACTACTGTAAGCACAGGGTGCTCTTGGTCGTTCGATGGACCATGACGACCATTTTTGCTGCTGGCGCTGCTATTGCTCTTGCTACTGCTGGAAGAGCTATCCTCATCAGCATCATTGGTTGTCCAGGCATCTGACGGCAACTGACGCAATGTTTGGAGCGCGGCAGATATCGTAGGCAACAACTCTCCTACGAAGAAGTGCCAGTAATGCTCAAGCTCATCACCGGCTAACGATCGCACATGTAAAACTGCACCACTTGATTCAATACCATCTTGGCCGCTAGTTCTGCTCCCACTCTTTGATAAATCAGATGTTATTTGCCTATCATTCTCCTTGGCCTTCCCTGTATGAGACGAATCTAAAGAGTGCTGCAATGGTTCTCGCGAGGGGCATGCTTTAAGAGCAGCACTTACCAGACCGTCTTCAATCTCAGACACACAAGCGTCCACGTCATAGTTGCTATCACTGCCACCGCCGCCGGTCCCGCTGTCGCTACCACTACTAGAGCCTGCGTTGCCCGCACGAGCCGTAGCAGTATTGTGGACGCTCTGAGATTGTGCCTGCATCACGACAACTTGCGAACAGGTAGCTCTCAGGTTTTCTCGCAAGAAGCTAAAAGCTTGCGCAAAGGACTTGACAGGAGCGCCGTTACGGCCATCAATTGACAAGTGCATCGGCACCGTCAACGGCACGTTGCCAGCCAGGACCTATGGTTCACACGAGAAGTCATTGCTGGATTAATCAGAAGGTCACAGTGAAAACAGAGAAAAATTATGGTTCTCTTATAACACGATCACGAGTACACGGCCACTGCACTAAATGTTATTGGGACTGAACTACAGAACGGACGAATTTAGTTCGATTGGCTTCTTTAAAGGAAACGTACGCACCGCTACGTCTTCAGCCCAGTTGCAAGGCAACACTTTTGGCGACCGGCTGTCAGCACCTGCGAAGGTCACGTTTACTCTAAGAGTATTGAAGCGATTTGGCAGCTTAGGTTGCTGTGCTGAGGCATCCCACTCGGCTCTTGCTCTAGTCTCAATACGATCTCTGGCATAAGCTGGAAGCTTCAGTGGCAGCTGCGACAGCGAAGAAGTTCTTGGCAACGCGGCTTCAGATAAGCGGCCTCCCTTCGCATACGAAATTGTGGATGTCGGTTCTTCAGTGATTTCACTCGAACAGACTTGCCTAGCAGCATGGTGCACTGCTTCGAGTACTGCAGCGGCACACTCAAGCGTGGAGTGCTGAGTTGCAACCTGCAAACATAAGGCCATTTAGGGGTGAACGGATGCATATAACCGAGAATTGAAAACAGGAAAAGGCTAGCAGAAATCTCAAAGTTTCTCACTCGTCACGAGCCCTTGGTATGTAAGTGTAAGCTTACATAAGCTAGCACAGCATGCAATGTACTAGGACTAGTGCCGTGCCCACCTTGGTGCATAGTTCCACAAACTGGGGTGAAAGCAAGCTTTCGAAATGGGCTTCTGAAGTTACTCTTCTCAAATCTGCTGGCACGCGTAGTGGCGTTTCTCCGCCGAATGGGTGAGCGCCCTCTCCACTAGCAGGCACTGTTAAATCACCCACGAAAGCACAAGGCCAGCGCGCCTCCCTAAATGAAATTGCGTGATTGCTGAGCGGCTGCAACATTGCGGATTCGTCTTCCGCTTGGCCTCCGCTCCCCACGATTAGGCCCGCCAAAAACAGGCAGCGAGACATGAAGGGAACCATTTTACAACAAAAGATCAAGTACTTTTAAAGCTAGCTGTGCCTAAATTCTTATTATTAAGAGGCTCGAGAATCTAGCTGTACTGTTATGCTAATCGCATCTCCATCAGGAGCTATTCAGCATCAGCATTCAGCATTCATCATCTAGCAACCATAGTCGCAATTTGTAGGTTTTCTGCGTTCTCTATTTCAAAGCTTTCATCAGTTCAGCATCAATCTCACAACATCACAACATAGACTATCTACTGACTGACTAGTTCACAGCACAGAGACCTGCTGATTGGATGAAAGTGGGGTGTTCCGCACGTCGTTGTCTTCTTTTTCTTCTGATCTCGCCGATCTCGCCGAAGTCCATCAAAAGCACATTTCGACAATGGCAGCACTCGCAATGAACGACGACGAGAACGTGTGGATTGCTGCCTCAGATGGCGATATCCCAAAGGTGCAGGCTTACTTGGTTCAAGATCCATCCCTGGCTACTAAGGGCGACCACAACGGCTACACTTGTATGCACGCTGCAGCGGGTAAGAAACATTTGCCGGAAACTCACTGAAATTCAACACAGTAGTACCATGCACATAAGGAGGCCATTGCCTTTATAGCAGTGATCTTTATTGCAATCTAGCTACGGGCATTTTAGGGTTAATATGCGAGGCCGTCTTGTGTACCATAGCTAGTAATGTCAAGTCTAGCCATTGCTCCTCCAAATAAATGGAAGGCGTCGTATGCGCGTCTCATGACCTTTTCATTTCTGCTTCACAGCATACGGGCACCAGGAACTGGCCACACTTTTGCTGAGCCATGGCGCTGACTTACATGCACGCGACAGTGACGGCGACACACCACTCCACCATTGTGACATCCCAGCCATGGCCGCTTTCTTGGTGGAACTCGGCGCGAGTCCTCTGGTAGCTAATAACGATGGGAAAACCCCACCGCAGATTCACCTCGAAGACGAAGAAGAGGAAATGGTAGCCCACTGGCGCAGCGTAGGCATCCTTGACTCTGGCCCGATTGTAACGATGGTGCCAGGCACTGACTTCGCTGGCCAAGAGACCCTTCGGCCTTTTGACGAAGAAGCGCTTATGGAGAACGAAGACGAGGGACCAGAGGAGGAAATGGGCGAGCCTTGAACAGACTTCACGCATCACTCTGATTGCGCTTTTCAAGGAATCTCCTAATTTATTTCTCTGATGTATTTTTCATTAATTCCACGGCAGTGGACTGTTTTAGTTGGCATTCATTTATCGAAAGATTTGAGGAGCGGCGGGGGAAATGGGATTTGGTGCGTTTCAAGCATTTAAAAGTTGGAATGGGGGAAAGTGAGTACACATGGCGATACGGATATGGGGATTGAAGAGGGCGGCTAGCGGCCAGGAACTAAATCCCCGTGCTTTTTTCCTGAGCCCCCCCCTCCCGAGCGGGGACTGGATTTAGCAAATAACCGACAGGGCGCCATCTAGTCGGCGCCTACGGAGTCTCTCAGTCAGGCCGGACTGAAGACCAGGCTTGGGTTTCATATATCTATCGTACGGTTTTTTTGTTGCCTTGTGCCTCGCTGACTCTGATTCTGATTCTGATTCTGATTATCCTTATCACGGCGATATTCGATGTTGGAGGTCACCTTTGAAGCTTGCTATATCAGTTTTATTTTATTTCAATTAGTTCGTACATCCCATATGAAGGTTCTATCCCACAGCCATCCCTTAGCACAATAATTGACGAAGGATTTCTCTACTTTTCTACACATCACCTGAATATAAGAGGGCAATTTTCGGGATGCATTCTTCGAAGAGTTTGGTATTGATGTGTTTTCACGTTTTCACAGATCGTCGATTCGGCACCGCGGACTTACTTAGACTTAGAAAGCGGCAGGTGATGCGCATTGCATCTACGCTTTCTTGACAAAATTAGTTTGCAGTGGTGCTGTATGATAGTACGTAGGTATATGTAAACGGCGTAGACTTCTTATAACAGTGCAAGCAGGACAAAATATTGACAAAATTTTGATATGTTTGTAAACTCGTAGACTCGTTCACATTAATAATTCAAAAGCCGGCATTAAAATGCCAAAATTTTTCCTGTATTTCCTTTCATGTCCGCCTTTGAAAAAGCAAAAATTGCTCGAAATACTTAACTATATCTTTGGCGTGGATGAGTCTAGCTTTAAGAATATTGGTGTGCCATACACACTTCAAATATGACGCGACGAGGTCGACAGTCTTACTTACTTCTGATACATTTCTGGTTACCTTTGCGAAGGAGAAGCACAATACAGCAGTAGTGCCCTATTACTATCACAAGTGCTTAGCAATTTGAGCAATTCAAGTATTCTTGTTTTTACATGTGTTTAACCAAAATATACGTTACAATTTTTGGCAAGATGGCCCGTTGCCCCGACTAGGCTTTGGAGTACATCTTCCTAAATGTTTTAGAGAGCAAGGCTCTTACTCATCATAGGCATGGAGATAGACAACGTAGAAAGTATAAACTTATTCTTCGTATCAGAGCAAACTTTTGGGTAAGAAAATTATTCAAAATAATTTAGTTTTTTAATAAGAACGGCCAAATTGAAGTGCGACATAATTTCTCTTTCGCATACCTCTTCCTTGGCGTTCTACCGAATTTAAGTCATTTCCAATTTGCTTTATTCTTACACCACAGTTCGATTACAATTCCCTTTTTTGGAGCCGTCATAATCGGTGCGTGAACGATTGAGTATATGATGTGAATGGAGTTCGCCTTTCCCTCGGTATGAATTTGAGGACAATTATCTCAAGATCGTTTTTTTTTTTCGCTTTCGCTACCAATTTGGTTGCAGGCATCCTCTTTTGCTTATGTTGTTGTATCTCAAGGACAATCTACTCCAAAACAAATGGATGCATCAATCGGGGTAACACGTCTGATATACCCGTAATTGATCCTGCGGTGAATGTTGAATTAGACATCGCAGCTGCGATGGGCGTCGACGATAACGGACAAGATAGTCGCCCACAAAAGGGAGTAGTTAATGTTCATTCACAACAACAAGACGATGAGAACTGTTGGAGAAGAGCCACTGATTCTATGGTATGTTCTTATAAAGTTCAGAAGCACGCATTGACATATTTCAATATTACGACATAGGCATAAATTAACTGATACTAAAAATTAACCTTTTGTTACACGTCGAAGGGGAGACCGTTTTGGTTCGATGAAATCACTGGTGAATCAAGATGGACAGACCCACAGCGCTGCGATTTGAAGGCCGGAACCCTTCCTATTGGCTGGGAAGCAATTTTTGATTCTAAATCGAGAAAAGAGTGAGTGCTTATTCATATTGTGAAAGTCATATTGCGCGTAAAATTCTTACATGATGCCTCGGACACAACTATATTACGACAGGTATTTCTACAATGCTAAGACTGGAGAAAGCAGATGGTCAGTTCCTGGTGCCGACCATGCGATTGTTTCTAATCCTACTCAAATTCAACGCTCACCGTCACGAAGAGCTCGAGTTTGAGGGATATGGCAACGTCACGGAGATGACTTCCTCATTCTTTTGCAATTCTTTTGTGGGTGCATAAGCTCCCGGCACGATCTTTGCGAAACATTGGTGCTTTCAGCTCAGGCACATCATCAAGTACATCGTGGAACCAGAAGAGGCTCGGACGAATCATCTCAAAGGTCTACTTCTGGGGAGTCCTCATTGGCTCCGCACTAAGTTTGGGAGCTTAGCCAATAACTTAGGCTAAACAGGAACCCTAAGTAATTCAGGGGCCTCATACTTAAATTGCGATTGGAGGCACATCAACACCAACGCCACCCGTTTCGGTATTAAGAGCAGTAGTGCCATTGCGCCTTTCGTGTAGGCCGCTGCCAGTAAACTGGTCACGAATTAGAGTTAAAGGGCACTTCGCTGCTTGCAGTTAAATTTTCCGATGAAAGAGCAAAAGCATAGAGCTTAAGAACTAAAATTTACTTCGATATTCCACTTAAACACGTTCCGATGAAAGAGCAGAAGCTTTCGAACTGAGATTTACTTAAATATTTAACTAAAATCGTAAATACTTCAATCTTAAATGAATAGAAGTATTTACATACTAAAATGAATAGAGGCAATGTTCCCTACTAACCTATTACTACTAGTCCTACCTTCGAATAGATCGGCCTCTAGAACTCAACAACAAGACGAACGGCCGATCCTAGACGAGGAAGAGAACCAAAAAGGTGGATTATGTTGGTCTGTGCCAAATTCCTAGGCGATTTTAAGGGCACTCTCGCTCTATACGCGCAGTTTAACCCAGTCAACTATATCAAGGCAAGGGCGTTGCGCGAAGGCCAAGGCGGCGCAAAACCGGCGCCCCTAATTGCACGCTAGCGGTCACAGAAGCAGGGCAGCTCAAAACGGGCGGTGCTTGCTTCTTCTTCTTTTTCATAGCTGCGGCCGTGCGCACACTCTCCTCATGCGCGGCAAGCAAAGCAGTTTGGCCGCGGCCTACAATCACCACGCGCACCGCGCCGCGCTTGGCTCCCTTTTGGGGTTGGCTGCCGCTGCGGGGACGGTTACTGCCGCTGCTGCCACTGCTCGAACTACCCAGAGTCAAAGTACTGGTAGGCGCGTCGTTGCCGAAGTCACTGCCGAGCACGGCCTTGTAAGCGCCCGCAGGAGGGGAGTCCAATAAGGCGTTGCGAGGCGGACTGGTGGCTGGCGAGTCGAGGCCACCGTTGAAAAAGTCGTCGCTGCAGTTCTCGTTGAACTCGCCGCTTTTGACTTTGCTAATGTAGTACCGTTTCGACTTGCCAACGCCGCGGCCGTGGAACAAGCTGCCGCTGCCGAAGCCCCGTTTACTGCTGATGCTGCCGCTGCTTTTGGTGGCGTCTGTAGGAGGTGCATCTTTCTTCTTCTTTGCATCACTGGTTTGGTTATTCTCATTACTGTTCTTCTGGAAGCTCGACTCTGCCTTGTCTTCAGCAGCAGCAGCAACGCCTGCGGTGGTACTGCGCACGGCCCAGGCCGTTCCTAGATGCTCGGCATGGAAAGCCCTCGACACCACCGCTGCGCTCACTCGGCCTTCCAACTCCTCTACCATTCGCGCACTCGCACTCGGCCAAGAAGACGACGATGATGACGACGACGACGACAACGAAGTCAGCGACGAGGGCGAAGGCGATGGCGAGCTCCCAGCAGACGATTCTGGGTCTTCCTCGTTACCGTCGCTGGCGCTGGTGCTGCTGGTGCTGCTGCTGCTGCTTCTCCGTGGTCGCTTCCGCGGCAGTACCGCTTCTGCTGTGCTGCCGCCGTCCACTGCTGCTGCACCTGATGTTGCCGCTGTTGTTGTTGTACTGAGCGCTCTTGGGAGTTTGAGTCGCACGCGCACGAGGCGTCGGGTGGGGCGCTTGCCGTCCGCAGAGGTGAGCCCTGATGATCACAACGCAACACGAACAACCATAACAGATCCATACGCACATACTAGAGAGTAAGAGGGCGTTCCACGAAGTGAGAAGTTTTTTTTTCCGCTTCTGATCCAAATCATGTGCATATTTTTACAGTTTCAAAGGCAAGATGAAGACGAAGACTTTTTTAATCAGTACCGAGGGCATCGCGCAGCGCCTCTTTGGCTGGACCACTGCTCTTGCTCGAGCTGTTGTGGCCGGCGCTGCCGTGGCGATTGCTTGAAGTACCATGGGCGTGCCATGCACTCAGAGCTGCGCGCAGCTTCTCTAGCAAGATCTACACATAGGTATGATGAAGTCGTACATGAGAAGAAATGTTAGGAAAAAAAAAAAAGAACATAAAAGAAGTGAGTATACAAAGAGATACCAAAAGGCAAGTGAAGCCGGTTCAAAAACAAGGAAGGCGAAAAAGAGGGAGTAGCGTATCGATTGATTAAAAAAAAAAAAAAGTTAAAGAAAGAAAAAAAAGCTTCATTTCAGGTGACCTGAGAGGACGTCAAGCCCAAGCAACGGTCGAGCAGATCACCAGCCGCGCGAGCTGCTTTCATCTTCGCTTTTCCCTGTAACATCGAGCTGTTGTTGCTCCCAGTGCTGCTGCTGCGGCTGATAGGCGCAGGCAAAGAGCCCAATCCTCCTCCTCCTCCTCCGGAATACCGCTTGCTGTGACCGGACAAAGGGGATGACAGCCCCGATAAAGGCGCAGCCGCTGCTGCTGCTGGCGCCAGCGCTGAGGTAAAGGACGCACTGCGAGAAAGTCGCCCGCTGCCACCGGTAGAGGCAAAATGCGTGGGCTGCGGCGAGGCAACCAAGTTGGTGATGGGATGACTCGAAGACAACGGCAGGAGCTGCTGCTGCTGGTAGTGCGCATAGGGCGAACTTGAGAAGGAGTCCAAGCCGCCCTCCTGCGGACGATTGCGAATGTGTCAGAGAGGCGCATATCATACAAAAAAAAGAATGAAAGCAAAGTGATCACCACCATTCCTTGCAAGTACGCCAGCGGCATACGTAGTCTATTATAAAAACACACATGCGTGTACGTCTAGCATGTCTCTAATCGCAAGAACAAAACCTAAAGATGCATGGCTTTTTCTTTCTCGTTTAAGCCACAACATGCATATATTCCCCCCTTTTTTTTTCTCCCTGTCCATGTCTTACCTCAGCCAGCTTCACGCACGCGTGCAACAGGTCGCCGAAAGTGAACCATCCGCCGCCGTTGGCCGTCGCCGTGTGCAGCGCGTCGCACGCAAGCACGTTGACGCCCTAGAAATAGACACACCATCTTAGAACAAGACAAGACATCGCATGAACGCCCATGCAAAAACCACGCGTAGTCGGGGCGACGTGTAAGATAATGAAATGTGAAAAATGTATTGTAATTGAAAAATAAAAAGAGGTGCTTTTCAAAAGGTACCTGCCGCACGGCTAATCGCTCCTGCAATGCATCCAACGTCACTCCAGGCTCGAAGCCATCTTCGTCTTCACTTGAATCGTCCTCACCGTCCTCATCCTCATCCTCTTCTTCGGTTTCGCTGTAGTTGTCCTCACTTGCATCATCGTCATCGCTACTCTCCTCGTCCTCCTCTTCGTCGTCATCTTCTTCGTACTCGCCATCTTCAGCACTCAAAACCCCACCGAAACGAGCCGCTGCCGACCACAAAGCCTCCGACCAGCTGCGAGGCTCTTCGCGTCCCTTATTCTTGCTGCGACTACTGCTCCGTCTGCTGATGCTACCACGGCGGCTCCTGTGATTCACACTTCGCCCTCCTTGCCTTCCTTTGGCTTTTGTTCTCCTTTCTGTACTGCTACCGCTGTCGTTGTGCGCA
>Ga0307979_1002085_pt1 | contig 13992 bp, 13 predicted proteins | sample OrgLakmetage1058_FD_201833 | JGI IMG/M metagenome (GOLD analysis project Ga0307979, IMG submission 201833) | Saline water microbial communities from Organic Lake, Antarctica - #1058 | ecosystem: Environmental > Aquatic > Non-marine Saline and Alkaline > Saline | place: Antarctica: Organic Lake...
AAAATGCACCCACGACCCACCCAAGCGCTGTAGTTGACTTCTCGGCCAATCACAAACGGCAGCGCGGCTCCCAAGTTGTCCGACACCACAATCGGCAAGCAGCCCGCGGCAATGGAGTCGTACAAGCGGCGGCTGATGGGGTAGTTGGCGGTTGGGTTGATGGAAGACGGAATTTCAACGTAAGAACATGGATATGAATATGGTTTGGAAAAGAATCAAAAGACGTTTGAGCTAGCTTCCCAGTCTCTCTCTCTCCTCGTTCTCTCGTCCGATTCACGACTTGTGCATATTTCGTGTTGACAATTGCTTATCATTCCATCGAATATGCTACCTCGTCGGCGTGTCGCCTCGCAGATGCAAGCACAAGTGCGACGTGCGAATGAGGGTGGGGTACGACAATTTCTTGTTTCTGCTGCCGCTTTCAGATCCCCCTGTAGCCGATTCTTGACGCTTGCCACCGTGGGCGCCCGAGGCCAGCATCTAGAAAATATCATATATATTAGGGAAAAAAGCACGAAGAAGAAATGAAGGTGGTTCAGGCAGGGAGAAAAGAAGAAGTGAAAGAAGGAAAAAATTGAGGAAGGCGAAGAGCGACAACGAAAGATAGAGTGACTAGAGAAAAATAGGTTATCTTTCATTCTTCCCACTCCCTCTCTCACGCAAAGAAGGATGAAGCACACACAACAACACTACTACTACTACTACTACTACCCCTAATATAGTAGCACACAGCACTATTCCACTCTTACCTGCAAGTGGTAGCGCCTTCTCTTCAGCGAGGCTTCTAACTCCTGCACGCTGCGAAACGCATTCAAAGGGTTGCTGCTGCGAATTGCTGGAGTAGGAGTAGAAGACGATGACGATAAAGCCCTTCGTGATTGACTTTCTTTTTGCTTTCCTTCATCATCTTCTTCTCTTATTCTGTCAGCTTCTCGTAATTTTCCTCCATGGTCTTCTTCTCCTCTTAACCTTTTCTCCTCTCCTCTTTCTTCTCTTTCTGAAGAAGACAACGAAGAAAAAGAAGGACGCACGACATATTTTTCCTCGAGCGATCGAAGCGTTAAGGCCGGCCGCACCCCGTGTGAGGGCTCTTTGTGCACCTGATTGGTGGGAGGAAGTAAGAGAAGAAGAAGAAGACGGAAAACTGAAGACAAAAAGAAAGCTTACGAGCACTGCTCGTACTACAAGAACAGCAGTGGTTACGAAATCTTTCTCCTCTCTTGAGTTGGTTCAGCCATGAAGTGTTTTTGTTCTCCATCACTCCACTATTATCATCTCACTTCGTTTCCCCCTGTATCGAGCCCACACAGCTTGTGCCGCAGCGCGCCCGCGAAAAACACGGCAATGGTGCGGGGCGGCGGCAGGGGCAAGAGGGCCGACGGCTCTACAGGGTGCTGGCGGTCAATGTCCCACACCTAGGGGGGAATGAAGGGGGAAGAAAAAAGAATATGAAGCACCGAAAAAACGACATGTTTATGAATGGAGCAAGGAAATTATTGAAGCGAGGAACACAATGAAATAAGAGCGCAACTACAAGAGAGATCCACGTGGTAGTATTGCTGACTGAAATTCAAGCGTCCTAAAATTGCTGGTATTCCAAGGCAGCATCAAAGTGGATTACTATAATGCGTCACGGCGGTTGTGTTCACATGGTCCGCCGTGACATAATGATCTATAATGCGTCACGGCGGTTGTGTTCACATGGTCCGCCGTGACATAATGACCCACCGACGTAAAGCCCAAAGCTCGGGACACGCGGCGGTGCCGACACTCCAAGATGCCGGGATGGGGAGGGTAAGGAAGCACCACCTTAAAGGGGGGGGGGTTTGTGGGGAGGGATAGTCACGCAGAGAAGAGAGGAACAGACTCAGGCGCCCGGGTTCATCATGAGAGAAGGAAAGAAGAATCCACCGCCGCGCGAAAAAATCGATCAGATGTACACAGAAAGAGAAAGAAAGAGATTTGCGAGAGAAAGAAAGGAAAACCGAACTTTTCTTCTCATCTCCTGCAGTCATCTCGCCCTCATCTCCTCTTTGATTCAGTCTACGCATCAAATCCATCCATTTCTTATCCTATCTTTAACGTATCCTATCACATACTAGTATACCGTCCGCTCGGGGCACAGCACGTGGTCCTGTGACGTCAGCAGCTGCGGCCCGGTGCGCGCCCACCCCTGGTCGATGTCCACCTGTCCACATGCAAAGGGGGAAACACATGTAAGTAAGCACACTTCATGCGATTTGCTGGTGGTGGAATCTGCGGCTCCAATCACTTATTCAGGGAAGCATGCTGCTGCATCTACAGGACAGCGAACTACACTACATGTACTGCACGTGCAAATTGCCCCCCCCCCCCACACACCCACACCCCATCTAGCTAGCCTCATTACCCGGTACAGGCGGGGGTCGAGCCATTTCACGTTGCGCTCTAACGTGGCGATCCAGCCCGGCTCCGCCACCGACTGAAACAGAGGGCCTAAGCGAGCGCCACAGGCCCAATGCGTGCACAGCACCTGAGGTAATGAGGATCGACAGGCAAGGAAAGGAGAGAAAGGTTGATGAGGATGATAGTATCCAAGGGAACAGAATCCATCGAATCCATGATGAAACGAAAGGGAGGGGGGCCACCCAAACTGTTGAAACTCCACTGCTAGCACTCCTTCTTTGTTAGTAGTTGCCAACCCCCCCACACACTCGCACTCACCCATACTCACTCACCCACTCATCCACACCTACCCACTCACTCATTCAATTACCAGGTGGTCTCTTCCTCGGTGCTTTCGCCACGGCAACTCCCGCTCTAACTGCTTGGCCACCGCCATCGTGGTGTCCTGGGCTAAGGTTGGGAACGCTGGCACCTGACAGAAAAAGAGACCGTAACTCAGCCACAAAACACGCAATGTCACACATTTATTCATTGGCAACAACCTCGCTGGGAATGCGGCGTTCTGAATAGATACACGCACGAAACACAGAGGACACCAAAAAAGGAAAAGATGGCGAAGAAAAGCGAAGCAAAGAAGACTGGCGAAGCAAAAAGAAAAGAAAAGAAAAAAAATATCCCCCACAATTGTTACCTCCTCTTCCCACCTACCACAAACAGCTTGGCTTCGTCGGGGTCCCAGGTGCGGTCGGGGTGCTTGATCAGCTCGCAAAACACTTCCACTTCCCCGAAGAACTCCGAGTCCGACTCTAAGTGGTGTTTGCGGCTTCGGCCGAAGCCCCCAAGAGCGCTGCGAAACACCCGGGTGATGGCTGCCTCGAAGGCCCTGCATATACGGTGCCGTGTGGTTGTGGTATTATGGGAAGGTAGGCGGAGTAGGTAGAGCAGATGTGGAGTAGTAGTGGAAGGAGGCAGAGGCGGCAATGGTAGGTAGGCGGCGCACATGTAAAAGAAGAGTAAAAGAAGCAGAAGAAAAGCAAAGAGGCGACACAACAGGATTGTTTAGCACAAAGGCGATAAAAAAGTCGAAAGGTAGAGTACATGAGCCTCGAATACCAATAGCACTTGTAATTGGGCCACGAAAGGAGAGGCGATGGGAATGGAGCTAATAAAGCGAAAGATAGCTTGAAAAGTATGGGAAAAGGGAAATAAGAAAACACTATCTCCTCTCCCCCCCCTCATGGACAATTTTTATCATTCTGCAACTGTCCCCATCACATCATTTGCTTACGGGTGGTCGCGGTAGATGTAAAACTTGTGCCCTATCTCTGGCCGAGGTGGCACGATTTGCATGTCCGTGTCTTTGATTGGGCAATACCTAGCACATGTGCCACATGGCCATGCACATAACGAAATCACGTAGGAACATTGCGGAGTGAAGAAGAGGAGTACAAGTTAGGCGTGAGGCAGCAGATGAAGTTTTGAAGATAAAGTAATCATATTGGGAAACAAAATATTCCAGTGCCACATTCATTACAGCGAACGACAGGAATCTCCTCTCATTTTACGAGCTAAATCAAGAGATTTGCGGTATCTCTTCCTAGGGTTATAAGATGATGTTATGCCTCACTTGTCCACAAGTCCCCAGTCGTCTAGGTCTCCGAGCACTCCATAGGTTAATGCAAGAATCGCTCCAACGACCGGAAGGAGAGGCCGCCTAAGACCAAAGCCCATCTTAGGCTACAATACGAAGGCCGAGCTAGAAAGAACTCCGGGAAACTTTCACTTTAAAGCCCTTTGTAAGCATGTAGTATCTAGCTCGTGCGTTGCAGTGGTTATTAACGTGATTGCGTGCTGCAGGCCACACGCCTCTAAAAATCTGAAGGTACTTTGTTGCTTCTCTCTCACATGCAAAACATCGCTGCTGCAGAAGATCAGAAGAGGTGCATATCGGCACGAAACACGTCACGAGACCCCCCCATGAGGAATCTCTGACTACAGGGACGATTGTTGGGTTTAACTCAACGCCGCCCAAAATTATCATGCTCGTCAGCTAACTTTAGTCTAGCTGGCTAGAGAATCACCGAGAGTAGGAAAGCCGCACTGTCGTCGTAGCTTCTCGATACCTACACAGCGCGCTACTTTCACCCTACCTTCGCATTTCGAGGCAATCTCTCGAATAACTTCGAACTGTATCGGCTAGGGTTTCAGAATCGAAATGGCGTCACGTGTGAACTCCGAGCAGGGGAAATCGGTGAAAATCGACGACTTACTTTCCCCAGCCCGCTGCATGACCACCGGTGGCTTGCCGCAGTACGCCAACTGCTTGCGCGTGAACATTGGGGACGGCGTTGGGCAAACCTATGCGCCAGTGGCGCGGCTGCGGCGTTTGACCGTTCATTCGCTTCGGATGATGAACATCACGCAGTTCGAGCACCAGGTGCTGGTGATGGACGCGATTCGATCTTACTTGGCTGAGCTAGACTTCAAAGACAACCAAGAAGCGAAGCAAAAGCAAGACAGTGCGTTCATGCAGACGCGCGCTGCGGCATTTGGTTCTCAACCGCAAGGCGACGAATTCCTTCTTGACGGTGGCTCGGTCTATTCTCAAGGTTCACGTGGCATGGAGTCATTGGGCAACGCCAGCAGAGGGGCTGCCAGCCGAGGTAGCGACGGCAACGGCAGCCGTGGCGACGGGAGCCGGGGAAGCGGGCGGAAAGAATATGAACAGCAAACGTGGCAGGTGTGTTTATGAAGCGCGGACATCATCGTGTACAGCAGATTAACAGAAAAAGAAGGATTACCAAAAGAATCGAGAGAGTGGCACAATAACTATGCAACGTACTTCGATGATTATTATAAAGTACGGCTGTTTCCTGCCGTCTAGTTCTCATCAACACTTTGTTTTTGATCTTTTTTGTCTTGCTCAGTATCTATTCACTGTCTTTACAGGCCCTGGAAAAGATTGAGGCTGCCCGAGACAGCCGGGGAAAGTCCCGTGAAGGTGCCGAAAATTTACGGCAAAAACACGGCGACGAGAGCCAAGTCAGTCTTCACTTTTTATTTTCTATCCTCTTACTGTCTTTCTGTATTTTCTTCTCGTATTCCATCTCCAATATCTCTGCCTCCTTTTGTTTCATTCCTTCCGTAATATAATCTCACGTGCTGGCGCCTCTACTACCTAGGTGTTTTCCAAGTCGGCTGCTGCTGGCGATGGCGGTGCCTCTTCTTCCTCTGAACCTACTGCAGTGAGCCACGCGATATCGATGCCAATCTTCAAGTCCAAGTATACTGCCCTAATGGAGTATCTCCAGTTTCAGGTAATCGATTGATTGATTCCGTATTATATTTTCGAAGCATGTTTCCATTCCATGAAAGATTATCAATTGAAATTCTTGTTCAGTTGCACGCATGCACCATCCTCTTCTTCAGAATACAGCAAAGCATTCAACTTTCTATTCCCACCTTTTGTTGTAACAACAACAACAACAACGACAATATTTTCAATACATATATATATATTAGACCATGAACGTCAAGGACACCGTGACCTGCGGGCATGTTTACGTGGTACACGCCGAGCCGCGGCACCACCGCTTCTTCTGGTTCAAAGAGCTCTATCCCAATCCCTCCCCTCACGGGGGTACATCTTCTTCTTCTTTGCCTTCGCCTTCGCCTTCGTCTCCTGGCGGTGGCGGTGGCGGTGGCGGTGGTGTTGGTGTTGGTGGAGGAGCAAGGGATGGCCCGGCGCACGCGCAGTACTGGCCGTCGTCACTGCCGAGTGGCGGGTTGGCGGCGCTAGTGCTGCATTCGGCGCGGCCGGTGAGTACCGCACATGTAGGGACAGTACTTATGAATGGTCAAGATGTATGCTCCACGCATCGAATCGCATGGGCATAAATGATATTGTAAGATATACATCGCATATTAGTAGGTGGAATCATGATGTAGATGAGCAGACACGTTTTCTCTGAATCATCCTTACGTCGCACTTCATTATCTCCTGTGTGCAGTATTTTGGGTTTCTTTTGACTCGAATTTCCTTTCTTTCTTTTTAGCTCGTCTCCCAATGGTATCTCTGTCTTTATTTACTCGTGCTTGGATTTCTCGTACCTTCCAATAGGTGACGATTCACGACTGCATGCACGACAATCGCTTCGACGGCCAAAAGGTGCCCTCACAATATACCTTATTAAAGAATTGTGTACACATGTGTACATGTATACATAGAGCGAAAATGGTGTACTGTAATGATAGCGCAATGCGTGGAAAGACGCACACACAAATGATTTAGCCTTCCCTTCATGCAACAATTCTTTGCATCTTCTTCCTTCCGACTCACTCTCGTATTTCTCCTCACACCTCCCATCTCCCATCTCTCTCACCTAGTACTACCTAACTCCTTTTTTTTGCCCCCTACCAGGAGGTGTACTTGGGCCTGAGCAGCCCCTCTTCACCTCGTGCGCCAACCTCACCTCCTGTTCATCCGCCCAAGAACTTACTAGCTGTACCAATCAACCCAGGACAAGGCCCCGCAACGGCAGACGATATGGTACATGCACACACTTAATTACACATTCATTAGAAGTGCTTAAGATGAAGCCTAAAGGATGAGGTGGATAGGTAGAGGAAGATCAACAAGATCAACACGAAAAATGAGAGCGAGACTATAAGGAATATCTGATCTTTTATGCAAGATATTTCCCTCCTCCTCCTCCTCCTTTTGTTACCTCTCTACATACTAGTAAGCTCAAATGGTTCAACAATGCACTCGTCTCACCTCCTACACTGCTGCCTTGCTAGGTGGGAGTCTTGGTGCTGGTGAACAAAAAGCATCCCGCTGGATTCACTCCCCAGGACGAAGCCAACGCACTTCTCGCTGCTTCCCAAATGGCGTCAGCGCTAGAAGACCGTTTCTACGGCCTGCTAGAAACGGAAATCATGCGTGAATGGTTGTCGGCCCGCGCGCACGGTCATCGGGGGCACTGATTGAAGGCACGAGTACATATGTTTCGGAGCTAAGATAGTCGAACTATGGTTTACTCCTTCGTCTACCTGCAGAGTACAATTACACGAAGTCTTCCTCGTGTTCTCGGCATCAAGGAAATTCCTCCCGACTTCGTTGGTGCTTGTTAGACTAGGCCCATCAATGCGCGAGGTGCATAGCAAAATCAAATAATTAGAGGAGAGCAATCGGACTAGCCGATAAAAAATACTTTAGCGCTTCAATCGGTAAAGAGCGAGATTATGATGTGGAGTCCAGAGCTACGGACGGCACATCGGCTTGAGTCATAACAAGCCAAACGGCAACGGCCCATGTAACTTCAGTTAGATTTAGATTTAGGTTGGATTGAAGATTGGGTTATACACCCCAGTAACTCTCATAACCGGATTCTTCGTTGGGCTGGCCACGTCGCACGTATGCCAATGAGCCGGGCGCCACGGCAGTTGCTGACTGGTTGGGTATCAAATTCTCGATTCTCGACCGATTGGTTGTCCACAGATAACTTGGGGCAGGACGTTGGAGAACGCGCTCAAAATTAAGGGCATTTAGAAGGATTTTGTTGAGTGCATCGCCATTGCCAAGGACAGGTCGAAGTGGAGACAGCTGATTCACTCCAACCCAAACTTCCTGATGCCTTATGGCTGAAAGACACCTCGAGAGTGAATGATTACAATTGCATTACGCAAAAGGACACTCAGCCCAGTCAGACTTGTTCTGAAGGTTACATTTTTCTGTTGCTATATGCCACAGTGGTGTTTCTTTGTATTTTTTGGGAGTATTAACTAGACTAGACTAGACGACTAGATCCCAGTAGAATAATAGGAGGATGATGCCAGAAAAAAAACACTTTCAGCGGTGATTCGTATATAATGTCTCTGCACGTCCCAGAAGGCTCTATCTGGGGTTTTCCCTGGTACACGTCGGCTGGGTAAAAGTTCCCATTGTTTTCGACATCCCAGGTACACGAGGAATTACTCCGGGCTCGGGCTATTCTTTTGCCCCAGAGACTCAGAAACGACTTAAGTCCGGTTTCAAAATTATTTCATGAACAGTTTCCACTTTAGAAGGAGGTGGAAGTATTATGCTTCCTGCCCTCTACACGCTATCCTCTTTACGATTTTGACTTGCGCGCAACGCACGCGCGTACACTTCTGCCCGCAGCATTGGCTTCTGTGTCATTTGGGTTTGTATTAGTTCGAGTTCGAGTTCTTTTGCCCCAGTGGGGCACCGGCTCAATGTTCTTGTCAGGCGGCGGGCGCCAGCCGCTTTCAGCATCGCCTGTCCTCTTTCTTGCTGCATAGGGCTAATAATAGATTACGTCGCCGGATAATGCGGCTTTCTCCGGCCTTGGGTATTTATATCAGTACTTTGCTAGGTCGTTCAACAAGTCGATTGTGTTCATGCTTGAATTCACATGAATCCGAGGTTGGTGGGGAATTTCGCTCTCATTCTGAACCGAGTTTCTCTCTGATCCAAGTCCACAGTCCACTCGCTCTAATCGATGAGATGCCCTAACCCAACAGATGGCTGTGCTCAGTGCGAAGGACCATTTTTCTGACCCCCCGAGGGGGAATGGATTTTGTATCTAATAGGGTGCCATCTAGTCAGCGTCTACATTTTTCAAGGAGTAAGTGAAAAAATCAGCGCATCTGGGCTGGAGGTCCGCATACATCTGCCATGTATGTAGTAGGTGGTTGTAAAGTCCTCGCCTCGTGAGCCATACACCGTAAGTCATTTCTAATTTTTTTGAAAATTAGTTTGATCTCAAATTGATATGGCCCATTTGAATTTCAGATCAAAGTTACAACATCACAGCGACAACTGCCATCCTCTGCCCCCCTCCTTGCTACCTGCTGCTGTGCGTTCTCAATTCCTGACTTCACTATTTATGTCAGACTTATCTGTGCTCATGCCTAGCGATCCTCTCTATGAATTGTTGTTTCGTTCTTACGTTCGTGGTTCGTTGGTGTCCGCCCTTTATTCGTACTGTACTACAGTACTACAGTACTACAGTACTAAAGTGCAGTTCTGTTGTACATGTGTGCAGTAGTATACTCGATAAGAAGTGGATCACAGGAACGAGTACACGGGGCACTCATCCACGGGCACTTGAAGGCCGCGAACAACGGAGCTACGAAGACACAGACCTACTGCGTTCCGCGTTCCGCAGCAAATTAACTGCGCCTGAACCGCGCATCGCGCGGGCACCTGAACTTGTTTATGTATATGCAGTGCGAAGTACAAGAAAAGTTTTTTGCCGAACTCTTTTTGCAGGCGGCCATCCAAAATTCTATGGTAGTCAAGTTTCGTTTTGCTGTTTTAAAGCGTCAATAAACAATCTTGATAATCTCATTTGGCTTCAACCTTCCACACGCGATTCCAACCTGTCTTCTATCCATCTATTCCTTCTCATGAGTTCGAACCCACGTGCGCTTTATCATACGACAAAGCTCCGAGCAAACGTGAGTCTTGAAAAAATCATCTGTCCCATCCGCTCCACGATCTGTGCGCCCATAAACGTTCTTTCTCCCCGTCTTAGATCTGTGGTGAACAACAGGGTCCGTAAATTTGAACAATGGAGGTACAATAGATTCATCAAGGACACCTTGAAGATCGCAAATCAATTGTTTGCGTTTTGACCAATGATAAGAGAAGTGAGAAAAAGCCTGTGGGATATCATCATCTTTAATCGAAGGCGATGCAGGATTTGTATTGCAAACATATTTATCATCATCATCATCATCATCATCATCATCATCATTATCATCATCATCTTCTTCTTCTTCATCTTCTTCATCCGACTCTGCAATGGCAGCCATTGGACCCGGCATTATGGAACCCGCAGCAGGTGCAGCAGCGAAGTCTGGCGCCCTTCCCTCGATTCCTCCTTTGTTGTCATTCCATTTTTTGTACTTCACAGGATCAAGTTGTTCTTCCACGAGCACACCGATAGTTCCAAGTTCGTAATCATACACTGTATATACTGAGCAATTCAAAAACTGTATACGCGGAATTGACTTTGGCATTCCTGGGATAGCATCTAGTCTCTTGTTGAATTCCTCAGCCACTGCTTGGGCTCTTGCTTGAGTTTTGCAAAATACTTTGTGGAATTCCTTAGGATCGTCATCTGACTCAACTTGGAATCGGCTTTCTTTGGCAACAAGTAAAGGTCCAACAAAAAAGTCATTCTTATTAATTTCCCTAAATTTCGCGACAAGTCTTTCAGCTCCTTCACCGAAAAATTTCTTTCTATACGCAACGCCGGCCGCAGCACGAGAGTGTAGAGGTTGCTGCTTCCATTTGCTACTAGTATCTGACCATGTCTCACATGAGACGAGGTAATCCATCTTGTAAGAATACCAGTCGTCACTCAAATAATACTCATCTGCTGTGTCATTGGGTTCACGTTTTACAATTCGAATTGGCCGTTGTTTAGAGCCACCCAGTTCAGAGAGTTCGGTTTTTGTCGCCATGGTAGAAGAAATGAGAGAGCTAAATGCTTTCACAAGTCCTGTAACCTTCAGGTCAGAAGTACAAAACTCTCCAATTCCACCAAATTTAGAGGGCCTTGAAGCAAGCATTTCAAGGACATTAAAGTCCTCTCCTGGGCGACCAAAGCCAACAGCAACAACGGACAAGCGACGACCAAAACGACTCAAGAGCGCGTCTATACGTTCACGAACCATTTCAGAGTGGTACGTCCGTGGATGGAAGCCGCGTAAAATTCTATCACTTGGCCTACCGTCAGAAAGGAAAAAGAGTGATAATGCAAAACTTCCCTCTATATTGAAAGCCAATAAATCTTCAGCTCGATCCAAAGCAGGCCCATAGTTTCCATCAAAGCATGGCTCCTGAGAGCGCAGCAGTTCTATGATACGATTGTAAAGGAGCCAATCCATTGGCTGCCGGTCAACGACGACCTTGCTTGCGGAGTTCATGATGATAATCGAGACAACATCGGTTGAAGTTGCTTCGCCTCTATCTAACTGCTTTCTTACGAAGTCTATGGCCAATGAGAGCCACACAGCGTCAGAACGCGTCACACCGCCATCGACGTCTGCTTTTCTCATTGAACCACTTTGATCAACAATAATAACAGTATGCGATGTCCAGTGCATTTTTTTCAAAATAGTTTCACTAGCAACATCGTGTCGGCGTTGCAATTGAGGTGAGATTTCTTCCGACGGAACATCGATTCCTGAACCTGGAGCAGCCCACGACGTGATTTCTCTAGTACACGTTTCGTCTGTGATGTACACAATATCTGCGAACCTGAACTTGTAGCAGAGTTTTCCTCGATCATTGATGGAGCGTTCCTTAGTTCCGTATCTCAATGCAGCTTGAAGATCACGCTTTTGGATTGACCTCTCTGCTCGTCGCATACGACCGTGAGTGCTCGATAAAATCGAAATGGAACTCGGGGAAACAGCCGGAGTGGTACTCACTGACATCCGTTGATACATGCGATCAAGTTGTTCGAGATTACACCCGGTGGCGGTCATGTTTCAATTATGCAGTTTACGAGTCGCTCGTCTCTCTTGGCGCTTAAGCAAGAGGCTGCTCGAGTTCAGCTGGTCGTGCGTCCTCCGTTTCAGGATATTGATTGATGATTAATGAGTTGATGAGGTCGTCAGTTGTCAGTTGTTGTGGTGTGAATTTCACCCCCCACTCCCCACGAACTCATTTTAATAAAATTCTGAGAATCAGAATTGTATTATCCATGATCTGATTTGATCGATTCTCGACTCATTTTACTAAATTTGCTAAATTTACTAAATTTACTAAATTTACTATTTTCTCGCAATCTTGCAATCAGTCACAACCCATCAATCGACCTTATGTTCTGTGGGCGAACTTGTTCTTGAATGACTTTTACCAGAAGACTTTTATGCGATGCGATATTGGAAGTATTGCAAGTAGGCTTAGACGTCGGGCCTTCTACGTTTCGAGTAATACTCGTTTTGAGTAATACAAGGTTGAATAGTCTGTGCCTTTTCTCGACGTCGACCTTCATTGTTTCGAGTAATACAAGATTTAGTAGTCTATGTCTTTTTCGGACGCCATGCCTGGGGAGAAGCGTCAAAATAATTCTTCAGGAAATCGTGAATATCACCCAGAAACTAAAGCTCGACGACAGGAGTCTTTGGCTGACTTACCTGAGGAAGCTTAACTGCGAGGCGATTGGAGCTCTGCAGACAATGCGGTTGCTGGAGACGATCCGTTTTGAGGTACAAATCTTAGAGAGTGCTTTCTTCAGCATTGCTGCCTGCGTACAATGGTGCATGCTTGTACACGAGCAGCCTTCTTCATTGACTGCAGTTAAGAATGTCTATTCTTCTTGTACGCTCCCACATGAGCAGCCTGCTTCATTGAACACTTTAGTATTTCTGGTGGCATGCTTATTTGGTAATTGTAGGAGCGCATTCAAGATGCCTGCTAATGCTTACGGCCGGTGATGCGCACATTTCATGTACGGTACTAACGCGACGTAGCTTGCACACGAGAGCAGCCTTCTTCATTCATAGCAGTTATGAGTATCTATGCTTCTTGTGCGCTCTAATCTTCATTGATTGCGGTTCAGCATGTCTGGTAGCAAGCTTATGTGATAATTGTAGAAGCACATTCAAGATGCCTGCAAATGGTAACACCCGGTGATGCGCACATTTCTTGTGCGCCCGAGCTTTCACTGTAGACCTCACATATCACAGCATCGCAATCGAACAAGAACAGATATGTTACTAACGCGACGGGGTGTCTCGCAAAAACTCATTCGAGATGCCTGTGTGTAGTATACTCACTCTAAGATAACCTTTTTATTTTTCCTATCGGTGGAGTGGGTTTGACCTCGGACTTGGAGGAGAGAAATTCGGTTCAGGATGAGCGTTGAAAACTCTCCACCAAACTCATAGAGCAAGTGAATTTGAGCCTGAACACAATCGAATCTTTGTTCGACCTCGCTAAGTACGGCTTCTGGAGCGGAGAAGCATCCTAGTGTTCGTAGGCCTGTGAACATTCGTGCTTGCACAGCCTGTAACATTGCAGCCACGTGACTCATACTTCGTAAGCAAGAAAGAAGACAGGCGATGCTGAGATCGGCTGGCGCCCGACGCTTGACAAAAACATTGGGACGATGCCCTGCTGGGGCAAAAAATAGCCCGGAGAAATGCCTCGTGGACCTGGGACGTGACACACGAACGATCACTCAGTCCCGCCGACTTCTTCGGAGGAAACGCGCCATTTGGCCTTAATTGGCCTTCTGGAACGAATTTGCTAGCGCATGTGCAGCTCAAGTGCATTCTTTATGTGCCTCTGTGACTGCTGTGTACTTGCCTTTCTTTGTTTTTGGGGGAGTATTAAGTAGACCAGACTGCACCATTTACAGTGCCTTACTTCAATTACCGTATACGCGAATAATCAGCCGGCCTCTCCTCTCCTTCTTCGTAATCTCTTCAACAACAACAACGCCTTTTTTTGCATTTCTTTTCCAGTAGCCCGCTTCGAAATCAGTGCTAGCGCATATGCAGCTCAAGCGCATTCTTTATCCTTGATGTGCCTCTGTGACTGCTATGTACTTGCCTTTCTTTGTTTTTGGGGGAGTATTAAGT
>Ga0307979_1002087_pt1 | contig 13976 bp, 13 predicted proteins | sample OrgLakmetage1058_FD_201833 | JGI IMG/M metagenome (GOLD analysis project Ga0307979, IMG submission 201833) | Saline water microbial communities from Organic Lake, Antarctica - #1058 | ecosystem: Environmental > Aquatic > Non-marine Saline and Alkaline > Saline | place: Antarctica: Organic Lake...
TCATATCTTGGAGAGGAAGCCAGCAGCAGCAGCAGCAGCAGCAGCAGCACCGGGAAGACTCAAGGAGTATTGCTGCCTGACGGAACTGCGATAGACCTTCCACCTTCTTTCCTTCAAGCTGACGGAGGGCATTTGCTGGGCAGCTTAACCGGCATTTTGTTCGGCGGTTCGCCGTATGCGTCAACTTTAGATCCTCACGCAGTGCTTGCTTCAAATTTTCCTCCAGCCCTTGACGCTCCCGCGTCGCTCACTACTGGCGGCGTTGCTGGTGCTTCTGCGATGAAACCGTTGCCAGATAGTAAGCATGCAATTTTGCCGCATTTTAGCTTCTTTTGAAATCAAAGGAGATGGCTTCTTTCATAATCATGCAAGAGCACGGAAGTAATTTGCACTTTTGAACTTTCGTGTTTACCTCTGTTCTTCGTTCCGTCGTGTGTGTGTTTTGTACTCGTAGGTGCAGTCTCAGGTGTTTCAGGCGTGCCGTTGCCACAATTAGCAGCCCACACACTTGCCGCTTTCGATAAAGAGTCACAGGTATTGAATTCATCACGTGTACGACCTGTGTAATAGCTCTTCGCTGTGCGATAAAATATGTTTTTATCTTCACCGAGAGTCTTTTCTTTCTGTATTCTAGGCTCTCCTCCTTTTGTGCTTCATGTCATCTCTGTCATGTCACGAGTTTCGCACCCTCTTTCTTCTTCTTCTTCTTCTTCTTCTTCTTCTTCTTTTTCGTCCTCTTTGCAGTCCCAGCTTTGTCGTGGCGTGGTGCTTGCGGGCGGAAGTTCATCCCTGCCCGGCCTTGCGGAGCGCCTCAAGGTAACAAGTGCTGCGTTTGCTACTACGTGTAGTACAATTCTCTCTCTTTGCACTATGCTACCTAACTCCCTACTGTACCTACGTATATTCATTCTCATCTGCGAACGATCATCATGTATCCATTCAAACTTTTCATGAAAGGTTTTGGTTCATTTACCTTTTTTCCTATGAATCTGCCGTGTCCTGTCTTGGGCCCTTATTGCGCTTGCATACATAAGCCCTTCTAATTCCTTCTCATCTCGTTGTCTTCAGGCCGCGCTGCTGCCCCTGGCACCACCTCAGCGTGCACGCACTGGCAGTGCCCTAGAGAAAGACCCGGTTGTCGTGTACCGGGCGACCGGGCAGCACGCGGGCTATGAGGCCTGGCTGGGTGGTAGCATACTGGCGAGCCTCGGTGGCTTTCAAGAGCGAAGCGTCACCAAGGCCGAGTACGAAGAACACGGCCCGAGCCTCTTCGCGAAACGCTGCCCTTGATGCTTGATGAAAGAAAGGGAGTCAATGAATGGTTTCCACGAGCACACTTCGGGGCTGATTGCTATATCCATACTTCTACACAGGCCGATATTATAGGGCTGTCAGCTATCGGGCAAAAATTTCAAAGCAGCTTCGCTTTCTTATTTATTTGCAACAAAAGAAAAGTAAGATGAACCAAGAATTCAGCTGCCTAAGTCACTTCGCGCTTAAGACTAAGTGGCAGCTAAAAAGGGCCACTTACGAAAATCGCCCCATTTTTAATTGTTAAACTTCATTGCCTTATTTATAATGGCGAGATATACCCGTTGTACCTATAGGTATACTTATATCGCCTGAATCGGCTATCTATTGCTGCCCTCTTACGTGTGGGCTCTTGCCACGCACCAGGAGGATTCTGCCATATGGCGCACTACAAGCATATACAATTTCAAACAGTGAAACAGAAATAAACAAGGAGCAAGGAGAACTAACAGAGCTCCCCTCCCTGCTCCCCAGTGTACGGTACAAGCGCCACTTCAATTGCCAATTGAATTTCAAAATGCTGCCGTTATGCGCCATAAAGAAAATCACTTCGTTGTTTCAAGGCGCTTGAGCCTCCGGAACGATTGCCTTAAGCGTATCTCGTTGCCCTATTTGGTCACCGCGCTTTTTGAACGTCTTGGGGCCTTAACATGACCCCGCAATTGGGTGCGGTTTGAAAGTAGCGGTGGCCTTTTACGGCACCGTCGTTTTTGCCCTCTGGCTGCGACAGCTCGACCCCTATGAATTCACCCTGTTTAGAGGGGGCGAAAAAGAGAGCAAAAGAAGGGAGTCAAAAGGATTGAGAGCGTACGCATACGCGCGTCCACGTCAAGCTCTTGATTTGCGACTGTTTTTTAAAGTAAGCCAAAGGTCAATTCAATGCTGTTTGACGCTTAGTAAAGTCGTATTCCACTAAAAACTATAAGAAAAGTACAGTAGAAACTGTTCCGCAATCACCTTGGCGTAGTGCACCGGTCCTAGAAAGCGAACCACGCCCTTCGTTCCCGTCGGGACTACCACCACGTCATCGCCCACTTCCAACGGTTGCGAAGCGCTGCCACCACCACCACTGCTGCTGCGGCTGCCGCTTTTGCTCTTGTTTTTGCTGCCACTTCCGCCTCCTTTGGAAGCACCGCCCTTCTTCAGTCTCGATATGTCGAAGCCTTCTTCTGGCGTCATGTTCCCAAACGCGTTCAAGGCAGCCATGGTTTTGGCGATTTTGTCTTGCATGTCTTCGTCAAAGTCCTCAAAGTCCCCAGCGAGGCCGCGATCATCGTCATCGTCATCGCTCGAGCTCATGTCTTCCCACTCGTCGTCTTCAAATTCTGCATGAGGCCTTCGCTGCCCCTTGCCGCTCAACTCGCCGAAGCTTTGGCCTTTTCCGCCCCCTCGACCTCCTCGTTGACGGCCTCCGAGACCAGCCATGGCTGATAAAATAAAAAGAGAGAAAAGCAGTATTCCGTAAAGAGAATCACACATAACCGAAAAGAGTACACGTACAGATGAAAGTCACCAGTCAAAAATAACACGATAAAATCATATTCAGGTGCACAACAAACCTGTAAACATGTCTTCGTCGTCAAATTCATCGTCGTCGTCGTCATCATCACCAAAATCTTGGCCCATTGCCGCCATCATCATCGACATCAGGTCGCTGCCATCTCCTCCTTTTCCTTTACCGCCGCCACCTTTGCCCTGTCTGGTCGATGCCCCACCTTTGTGGCCTTTTCCTTTCCCGCCAAAACCACTCGGCATCCCGCCGCCGCCCATCATCATCCGCATCAGCATCTCGGCATCGTCGTCTTCGTCGTCACGACCGCCACCAAACCCTCTGCTCGATCCTTTGCCACCGCGCTTGCCACTTGATGGATGAGACCTACTTTTGCCTCCGCCTATACCTCCTTTACCGCCCATGAGCAGTTCCATTGCCATCATTTCCTCCATCTCCGCCCTTGATAGCCCACCGAATTTCCCGCCCTTTTTGCTGCCTCCTTTGTTTCCTCCTAGTTGCCCCATCATCATATCCCGAAGCAGGGCGGCTTCTATTTCCTCATCCTCCTCTTCCTGCGCTGTCCTTGCTGATGTTGCTTGTGCCGCTGCCTCGGCACCTGCTGGCTCGGAAACGCCACCACCGCCACCTTTACCTTTCTTCTTTTTTTTCTTTTTCTTCTTCTTTTTCTTCTTGCTTCCTGGGGAGGTCTCAACTTCACCCATACCACCACCGCCGCCGCCCATCCCCATGGCTGCTAGCATCGACGCCAAGTCATTTGGACCTGAACCACCCAAGCCGCCACCGCCGCCATTCATCTCGGCCATGAGGGCAGCTAGCATTTCTGGCGGCATATCATCCAAGCCATAGCTGTCTTCGTCGTCGTCGCTTCGATAATCGTCGGAGTCATCGCCGCGGCCTCCTCGCGCCATTTCGTGCATCATCTGGCCGTGCGCGCACACGCAGCGAGTATGCAAAACAAGAGTGCAAACGATCCAGGCGAGAAAGCGTGAGCCATTTTGCTACGGATATGTAAGTGACTGAAGCGCAGTCTAATACTTTCCTCGGAGGGTAGCGGTTCGTTATCAAGTCTATTTGTTGTCAACACACAATCGCACCTACCTCCTGCTGCATGAACGCTCTGAGAAACGCTGGAGGCGGCGCTGGCATACCCTCCATGCCTGCCATGGTGCCAAACTCCTCGCTCATTTGATCGAACATTTCATCTGTAGAAGAAAAGGAGAAACGTAAAATTGGATTAAGATCGCACGCTCAGGACAGGTTAGATTCTGAGAAAGTGCTAGCAGAGTGAACGAGGCGTATAATATGTGTTTAGTTAGGACACTTACGAAACATCGAGTTGAACATGCTGAACATTTCCTCCTCGCTCAAGTCGACGTCAGCTTCGTCGTCATCTACGTAATTGGGGTCCGTCAGGCATTTGTACGCCTCGGAAACGCGCTGTATATGTGTGCGTGGAATGCCCATTAGAGAAAGGCAAAAGACATCAGGGGTGCAATGGTTCATTCTTTGCTATGTTGCTTATGAGCGCTTTAGTTTGGGTTAGATGTCAAATCATTCGTTATTGTACCATCCATAAACCACCCCTTAAAGCACTACCTAGGAGTGCAGCTTCCCCTAGTGCGCGTACCTGAAATTTAATCTTCGCATCTGGGTCGTCCTGATTCTTGTCAGGGTGGGTTCTTAGTGCAAGTTGTTTGTAGCTCTTGCGAATTTCCGCTGCTGCTGCGCTAGGTGACACACCAAGTATATCCTGAGCGATATCCTTCTTCATGAGCAAATGCACACGAGCGCAGACAACCTGTCTCCTGTCTCCTGTCTGTGTCCTACAACACCACGAAATTATTTTTTGAATACTGCATAGAGCATGCTGGCATGCTGGCTGCTGGCTGGGCCGGGCGCTGGCTGAGAGCTGAGAGGCACTGCAAAGATACTGAACTAATGTAGTACTGGGATGTGTTCTACAGTTTCACTGAAGTTTGAAGTAACTACAGTACTTTTAACTTTTAACTGCTACACGACACCTGTAGCTACTGCTACAGATAGCAGAGACTAAATGAGTGTGTAGCTCTCGAGTCAGCGCGCTCCCGCAAGCAGAGCTAAATAATTCTAAATTCGAAGGATTCATAGCTCCATTCCTTGAATGTGAAGCACCTATTGCCACAAAGTTTCATTACACTCGACTGTCTAGTGGTTCTAGCTAGACTGACGAAGTGTCCCTCGTGGCAAAGATCACCTATAAAATAAAGTATTAACTTTTGGCCACATAACGCGCAAGGCATAAACACGTACCTCTAGCTAGTGCTGATAATGAACATCACCCTCGCTGATGATGCTGACGAGGGTCATCACGAGGGTGTTGCGCCGCATGGATCGACTCCGCTCGAAGCGGCGCAAGGTGCCAAGGCTGCTGGCCTCGCCGCTGCAAAGGCAAGCAATTGGCCTCGGGCTGCTGCCTCGTTTCGGCAGGCTGCAAGCATTCTTCAGGCTGCCTACAGCTATTCTGACGCAAGGTCGCCTGCTGAGCTTGCGGAGGCTGGCGGTGCCGCTGAAGCACATGCTCTGCGCTTAGACTGCCTGAACAATCGGGCCCAAGTGCTGATAATGGCTGAGCGCTGGCCGGATGCCGAAGCTGCTGCCACTGAGGTGCTAGCTATCGACGCTACTAATCTCAAAGCACGCTTTCGGCGCTGTCGTGCTCGGCTTCAGCTCTCTGAAGAAAAATGGCTAGCTGCGGCGGTGGAAGATTTTTGCATCCTTCGGAATGCCGAGCCACACAACCCTAAGGTGAACACATGTGCTTCGTGGAAGAAACAATATAATTTTTCAGGAACAGAGAAAGAGCCAATCGTAATCGAATTCAAAATAATTCTTGCGTGTTGTGGCGATCAAACTCGAAGTGTAACTTTTCGGTGGTCTGAGTGCGACCTGCTAAATGCTTGTTAAACTTGTTAATGTTCGCTTCTTCTTCAAAGGTGCTAGCCCTTGTGGAGGAGCTCAGTGGCCGCGGCGCTCACGTGCCCCAAGAGGCTTCAGCATCTAGGGCTGCTGCCTTGGAGGTTAAAGGTGGAGAAACTGAGGGCAGTAGCCCTGCTTCCGCCTCGACGAATGATACCTTTGAGGCAGCGGCAACCTTCCGAGGGCGGAAGCCAGGTTGGGTGTTTCGCACGGGTGACTGTGGCGCTGGCTACTACCGCGACAATCATTCGAGCAACCAAAAGGCTGCTGCTGACTCTTTACTCCAGAGCGAGTACTATGAAATATCATACCGGCCTGGCGACGGTGAGTCGCTCGGCCTGGAGGTGAATGTGCCAACTCGATCTACATCTGATAGAAGCCACATCAGTTCTCAATCAAGTGAAGGATCTGAGCCTACCTTGAGTAAGTCTCGGCTGCTTCGGGGTGCCAAAGGTTTGCCTGCGGTTGAAGTGATTGACAACCAAGCGCGAGTAGCGCAGTACGGCGTCTGCGTTGGCGATGTTGTGGTGGCCGCAAACGGCTCTTCTTTGCTGCCCGCTCACGCCAACCGCAGTGGGCTCTCGGGCCCTACATGTAGTCTTGGGATGAGGGCAGATCCGACTGCAGGTGGCGTCTCAGGTGAGAATGAAGAAGAAACGTCGATGGAAGTGCTTGCAGGCATTGTGGCCACTGCGCGGGACAACAATCTGCCCGTGACTTTGCGCTTTCTTCGCGCCTCAAGAAGTTGTGATGACGTACTTCAAGGTTCACGGGGGGCAAGAGTTGGAGCTGGTTTTGACGGATCAGATTTAGCAGCAGATGCAACGACCAATGATGGTGGTCCCCCACCTTCAGGCGCTAGCAAAGAGCAGTTGGACACACTGATGGCCCAAGTAGCACAGGGCAGCGCTGCTCTCTTGAAAGGGCTCAGCTCCGAAGAAAAGGCCAAGTTTGCGACTCTCTTAGGATTCGGCGAAGAAGACGGCCCTGACGCACTTGACAAAATGGCACAGGACATGGCTGAAATTGGCACTCATACCAAGAGCACTGCTCAACCTGCAGAGAATGCTGATTCTGGTACGGACGCAGCTGGGGTCGGAATTACTTCTGGGGCTGCGACTGGACACCCCAGCACCAGCAGTCGTAATAGCGTTGGAGTGGGAAACGTAATGGGTGTTTTTCAAAGTGGCCTCGCTTCATCCTCATCTCCGGCAAAGGGGCAACAGCAGTCTCAATCAGATGCGAACTCCTTTGTAAACTCCGTTGCGAATTCTGAAGCTTTGAATTCAATGGCTGCCATGTCGATGTTAGACACGCCAACAACTTTCTCAAGGTCGAAAACTGCTGCCAAGCCTGCTGCAGCCCCAGTGGGCTCCCAAAATCCTACTGCTACCTCTGCAGTTTCTGCTTCTACTACAGCTACTACTACTACTACTACTACTACTACTACTACTACTACTACTACTACTACTACTACAACCACGCCTGTGCCGCCACCTGTGCCACCTGCTGCGCTGCCTGAAGTTGTCAACCAAGGGAAGCCAGGATGTCGAGTCGTAGACCCGCCAATTTATGCGCTGAACCCGAGCTGGCTCGATGATTATCAAGAGGTGTCGTCAACTAGCGCCCCCACTGGGCATGGAGCTCCAAACAACGCAAATGGTGTTCTTGACCAAAGCATTGTCGCTGGCGCCAGTTTGAACTCAATAGTTAGTTCTCATAGCAGTAGCAGTACCAGTGATATGGTGCCAAGCCGGGATCGGTTGGACATGAAATCATTAGTGGCGCAAGCGCAGCGTGATAAGAAGGCGGCACAAGACCACACTGCCATCATTACAACAGCACGAGGAGGAGCTGAGAAGGCGGATGCGGCACCGGCGTGGACAGTCCAAGCGCTCGACGAGCCAGAAGCTTTATTGAGGCAGCAGTTTGCAGAGGTAGCTGCCCAGCGAAACGCCATAGCAGCGGAAAGCAGCAAAGCAAAAGTGAAAAACAAAGGCACAGTGCTCAAGAGTGGCACGAAAAGTAGTACTGCTACGAAAACCAAGCAATCTGGTAAGGAAGGGGAGAAGATTGCGGCAGTCTCTGCATGGGAATCACTGCGACAAGAAGAAGAGGTGAAACTTCAGATCTTTGCCGAGCGCGCTGCGGCTGCTGCGGCTGCGGCGTCGGCTGCCTCGGCGTCAAGTGAGAGTGATGGAAGTGCAAAAGAAAGCTCGAACAGTGGCAGTAGAAGAGAGCATCCATCTGCCACAAGTCCAAAACCAGCTGAAGGCTCACACCGGAACAAGAAAAAGCTGGCAGCTAGCTGCAATGCAGCAGAGACCCGACCTAATGAGTCCACCACCACTGCAGTTGCCGCAGCCGCATGGGCCTCTCTTGCCAAGGAAGAGGAGCACCGCACGAAGCAGTTCAGAAAACGGGTCTCGAAATTGGCGCCTCCGGATGCAAATCCGCCTCTGTAAATAGAAGCGAGCACCTGGCGCTTGGGGAACTAAGATACCTGCTTTTGCTGACAGCGTTAATGCGCTAGAGCTGCTGAGCATACGGCTTGGCCATTTGTAATTTGGCGCCTCACACAGCTGGTGATTGAATTCGAGAAGGAGCCCAGTAGGCCAGCTATATGGCTCATAGTTTGGCCTGTTGTAACTCATTTATAAACCACCTACCACCCCTTGCTTCAATGATTGGATCTATGAGCTATTTTTGAAAAGCAGCGCCATGCGCTTCACTTGCATTCTTGTGTTTATACAGCAAGTACAAAGTTCATAAAAGGGATGCGAGGTGAACAGTTCTCGCGGAATTAATTGCATATGAGATCCAGAAAGCAAAGGAAATGCTCTATCGGTCTCTTCCAGCGACTGTTACAACTGCAGCGCCAGGGTCGATTACACTTTTGCTCAGGATGTTTTTGGAAGCGCCGCCTTGGTCTCGCAGAGCCGCTCGCACTTTTTTGTTCACCACTCCTGCAATCCCGTAAACAGCCATCACACGCGCCATGCGCACAACCACCGACTCGGCAAAGATCGACTTGATGTACTTTGTTCGGCTGGCAGCTGTCTCTCCTGGGCGGTTATAAATGTCGAGGGCGAGAAGGTGCACCGGCGTGAGAGCTGCCTGACATGCGACGGGCACGCAAAGTTGAGCGACAATATCAGCTGTAGCCTTATTGGCAAACACATTTCGCTTCGACAGCTCCGCTGACACAATCCCAGGCAAGACAAACCCAGCTCCGACAGTGAAGACGTCACGCACAATAAAACAGCCCCAGGACAAGAGTGGGAACGAAAAAGGTCCGCCGCCAGCGCCTGCCGCTCCAAACCAGATCGCAAACATGCTGTCCTTCGTTACGCCAAGGATGATGTTGGTTATACTCGTCGCGGCAAGTTTGGGGATCTTTTCATCATATTTTCGCTGCTCGCAGTACGTCATGGTCCAGTTTGCAACCAAGTAAGTGCCCGTGTAAACACCCGCCACGGCGAGATATGCACGGCCTCGGAAAAAGGTCATTGGCGAAGAGACAAGCGTTCTTGTAGATGCTTTCAGCGATTGTGCGATAGTAGCCGTCTTGCTGGCATTTTGTGTGACTGCTTGGTCGATCATGGTAACGAGTACTGCTGCCGACGACCTGTATCCAAATTAGGGAAGTGCGCCGGAGATGGCAGACGATCAAAGATTTGACGACGGCAACTAGGCAGTGGCACTACACGGTGACTGACACGATGTCAAGAGCGAGAGTCATGCCCTCAAAAAAATCACGTCGTAAGAATTTCAACCGTTAGAGTAGAAGGTAACGTAATATAGGATTCAGGCTTCGATTACAACAAGGTGCTCAATCACAACAAAAAAATGCTGGTGCAAATCGGCATTAGCTTGTTATCGTAGGCTGCGACTTACGCTGCGGATAATCCGGATAAGGCATCATAAGCCATCAAAGTGCCCATAGACTGATGCTTTGCAGGCGTGGTTTGATTTGTCGGCGTGCTCATCGTTGCTAGGACAGTCACTAATCGAGACAGCGGGCTGAACTCGTGAACTCGTGCCAACTCTCACGGCGTACGTCGTACACGTCAAAGTGATGAGTACGAAGTACAAAATATTCGTGTTGTTGATTCCATCCGAACCTCTGCGTCACCTCGTTTTCCGTACTTCACCGGCTAACTCAGGAAAGACCTCGACGAACAAGAACAAGGAATCTCGACGGTATCCTAGCAAGGAATAATCCACGAGGCGTTTCGAGGGAAATACCATCGGGCATATCTAACCGTGCTCATTGGGCGCGTCGGGTGCACCTCTTGGAATATTTACTTTTTTTTCTCGTCGGAGTGACTTTCTAAGTATGCCATTGGCGCTGGGTCATGCACGCACGGCACACAAACGCACACAGAGAGATTGCATAGAAACCCCCTCCCTCCCTCTCCCTCGTAACTTCTAAAGGCGCGTGGATTTCATATAGTGGTCTCAGAAGCACATAATCAGACAACACGCAAAACGCGTCTGCTATGCTTATGTTATGCTAGGAATGTCTAGTCTAATTAATACTCCCAAAAATACAAAGAAACACCACTGTGGCATATAGCAACAGAAAAATGTAACCTTCAGATCAAGTCCGACTGGGCTGAGTGTCCTTTTTTTTAATTCATTCGTAATCATTTCCTCTCGAGGTGTCCTTCAGCCGCCAGGCATCAGGAGGTTTGGGAATGGAGTGAGTCAGCTGTCTCCACTTCGACCTGTCCTTGGCAATGGCGATCCACTCATCGAAATCCTTCGAAATGCCCTTACTTTTGAGCGCGTTCTCCAACGTCCTGCCCCAAGTCATCTGTGGACAACCAATCGGTCGAGAATGCGATACCCACCCAGTTAGTAACTGCCGTGGCGCCCAGTTCATGGGCATACGTGCGACGTGGCCAGCCCAACGAAGAATCCGATTATGATAGTAACTGTCGATGTCAAGAATGCCCAAGCGACGGAAAAGACTCGCGGAAGTGATATGGTGGCGGAAGGTATGATGGAGGTTCGCACGGCACATGCTACGAGCACACCTATTATGGAAACTTCGAAGGCGCTTAAATAAATCTTCACGCAAGGACCAAGCTTCACAACCGTAAAGTAAAGTAGGCAAGATGAGAGCCTTGTATACTTCACCCTTAAGTTCCTCCGAGAGATACTTGTCAGCAAAAATGTTTTTTAGGGCGCCAAAAGCAGCCGTCGCTGATGTTATTCGCTTGTCAACATCGGCATCAGAGGTAAGCGAGTAGTGGAGCATTGAGCCCAAGTACTTAAACTTCTCACAAAAATCAATGAAACCAGTGCCGTCAATGTAGAAGCGGGATGTGTCCGCAGCCTCGTGCGCCATTCGGGGCGGTGGGAAGTACATTGCCTCAGTCTTGGACGCTGCATTACCACGACCAACATGCATGCAAAGCCCGGATTTCCGAAGATGAGCAAAGATGTGACTGGACCCTCTAATAAGATCGTCACGCGCTTGGAAGAGAAGAACACAGTCGTCTGCAAAAAGAGAAGTCCAAAGTTCAAACGAACAGGCATCGCGCACACGTGAGGCTCACTCACCCGTTGTCTTCCCGTACTCACGCGTCATAAACTCCGGCTTTGAGACACCCTCCGGCCAATCCAACGTCTCCATTGCCGCCTGCATAATGAAGAGAAAGAGCACAGGACCTACACATGAGCCTTACCGCACACCTATGGTGCTATCGATCTCGGAATGTGGATGGCTAAGTCCTAAATATAGAATATAGCCCCCTGTGTGAACTGTGTGCTGTGTGTACTGCGATACATAATGCGAGTGCGAGTAAATTTCTTGTTTCCTATCACCAGAAGTTTCCTTGTTTTCCTCTATTTCTAATCCAAAAAATAATTAAGCCGACAAAAAGCCCTCCAGAGTCGGTAGGGCGTTCGAAACTAGAAAATTATCTTCGCCTTTTCATTTGCGGCTTATCAGCTATCAGAAGGGGTTTGCAGATGCTTTAACCGGCGCGCCGTACGTAGGTTCGACCATTACCGCCACAGCTGTAAGAGGCGCTGCCTCAGCGGGCGAGGGCGGCATTTGAATCATGTAGGCTTGGCCGGGTAACACTCCCGGTGGAACCACCGAGCTCACCTGTTGCCCGTTGGGCGCTTGCACCGTTAACGTTTGGCCTGCCATCACCCCTGCAGGCACCACCACCTGCATGGTTTGCCCACCGCCTTGCGGTGATTGCTGAAGAGCACCAGGAGACGGCGGCACGTATGGCGTCGCAATTTGGGGCTCGTCTTCTGGCAGATCTACGGTGAAAGTAGCTCCAGGCGCAACGTCGCCAGGTGCTGGGATGTTGTACACGCAGCCGTGAACCTAAATCGTCGTTTTAAGGGCAGGGAACACCGCACAAGGGAAAACGATGAAAAAGGCTGCAACAAAAACATCAATCCTTTAAATAAAACTCCTGGAGAGTTGCGCGCAAAGACGCTAGCCATCAAGCTGAACGGGCAACAAACTCTCATCCAAGTATGTAAAATTCTTCCTCACCTCAATTTCAAGCACTTCGCCGGGAGACACGCCGTGTGGCATTTGCACTTGTATCTGGTTGCTGGGAGCAGGACCACCCGTAGCAGTCGGAGTCGCAGTGGTCACGGCGAGCGGTGCCCGGGCGGAAGCAGGCACTTGCAAAAAGGCGTGCAAGTGGCGCCGCACCCACGGCTGCACCACCGACACCGCTACCACTGCGCTGAGCCACTGGTCGAGCTCTCGGCGGCGCTCTTCCTTGGCGCCGTCTCGGAGGCCGAACAGAGACCGGATTGGCTTCTTTCCCGGAAATGGTCTACACCAAGTGATAGAACAAGCGGGAGATGTCAAAAAAGAACGGCTGGATGTGCATAAATGGCATTGTTTGAAGCTGCCAGCGAGTTTTCATGAATTGCAAAACGAAGCAAGAAACGTGCCAGAGTATCATGGATACGAAGGAAGGACACAAAAACTCACACTCGAATGTTGGCGTATTCCAGGTTGCGGCACATTGTTTCAAAGGACGAAAAGCGAGCGGCAACCTCCCACTGTTGGCCGGAAGTCGAAAAGACGCGAATTTGGTACACGGTGTGGTCGCCTTGCTCAGCGTAATGGGTGATTTCCGTAGCTGCTACAATCGCCGGCTCAGGCGGTGGCGCAGACACAACCACCACAGACCGTCCTATTGAAGCAGACATAATTGAGTGAAGAAGGGTGCTCACATCCATGGAACGATACTAGTAAGCAAGGTGCAAGGAGGGTGGCAGGACAGATGCGGCAGAAGAAGCTAAGAATTGAGGTAGAACGAAATTCAGATCATATTTGACGAGGAAGGCTACAGAAAGTATGACTGGAATGCAATTACTCTTTAAACAGAAGTTTTGATTCTTTAACTAACGAAATCGTTATCACCGTTCTTACCGAATCCACGGTGCCCTCGTCGCATCCGCCGCGAATACATCATGCCTCCAAGGGCTGCTGCACCAATGAGGCCCATGCCAGGGCCGTGGTGACGGTGATGGTGATGATGCCCGCCATGTCCGAACAAGTGCCCGCCATGGTGGTGGTGGTGGTGGCCGCCGCCGTGGCCGCCATGGTGGCGATGACCGCCTCCTAGTCCACATCAATTTCATGTCAAACAATTTTAATTAATCGAGCCAGGACAATCGACTAGATATTGCATCACACCAGGAAGAAGTAACAAAGCTAGAAAGTTGAGCTAGCGATTATCACACGGCTAGAATTTCAAAGAATCCCGAAGAAGTTACCTCCGTGCCCTCCATGCCCTCCGTGTCCACCCTTGCCCATTTTATTCTGAAGTCTTTCCTGTTGACAGCCCTACAATCCTACAAACCAGAATTCTACAGATAGTATCCGATCCGGTGCTCGTGCAAGAATTCCAATTGGTGCAAACAACGACACACTTGCACGATGCTTCGATCACCCTTGATTCGATGCTTCCATTTCCTGCTTCCCGCTTCGGCTTGAGCTTGAGCTTCGGCTTGAGTTGACTCTCAATTGTAAGCAAAATTCAACACCACCCCCTAAACACCGCCACGAACCACTCCTCTTTGGACGCCCATAATTTGCCTTTGCCTTTGCGAACTCGAACTCGAACTAATACAAACCCAAATGGCACAGAAGCCAATGCTGCGGGCAGAAGTGGGAATGCGCGTGCGTTGCGCAAACAAAGCA
>Ga0307979_1002091_pt1 | contig 13964 bp, 15 predicted proteins | sample OrgLakmetage1058_FD_201833 | JGI IMG/M metagenome (GOLD analysis project Ga0307979, IMG submission 201833) | Saline water microbial communities from Organic Lake, Antarctica - #1058 | ecosystem: Environmental > Aquatic > Non-marine Saline and Alkaline > Saline | place: Antarctica: Organic Lake...
TGGGCCCTCGCGTTTGCCCTAGGCCACAACACGACTTTGCGCAAGCTGGGGTTGGACGGCACTGCTCTAACAGGACAGCCATCGTGCGCGGGGCATTTCGCCGTAGCACTCATTGCGAACCCCAAGTCAGCGCTGACGCACTTGTCGGGCATTCAACTGGCCACGGCGCTGGAAGGCTTAGGGGTTCGCCTGCCGTCGCAGTGTAGCAGTGAGTTCGGATACGGTGCCAGTGCTGCTGCCTACCTGCAGAGGCCTTCATTCGAGCCAGGCGGTGGTGTTAGTACCAATTGCCCGGCTAACACCGAGGTGCTGTCGTGGTTGAAAGTGCTTCGCCAGGCTGCGTGCAACCACTCCAAGGCGATTCAAGAGGCCGAACGCGAGTTTGAGAAACGAAGCAACGCTTTGGGGAGCGGGCGTCGTATGCCCGTGCACAATACGGCCCTTCCATACGGGATTCACCAGCCCCGGTCGAAGACTACGGAACAGCACCACGGAGCTCCGAGAGGTGCCCTGCGGCAAAGGCTGAGAGCCTCCACCGACATTTCAGAGGTACGCATTTATAGATACGCCCGACAAGGCGCTGTAATACTTCCATCGGTAGCAAATCAAAAACACCAAGGAATGCCTCAACTAATTGTACAACTGTTCTCGCGTACACTTTTTTATTGAAACCTGTCTCTTTTCAACTTGATTCTGTTCTAGGGCATGCTGGCCTCGATGAGCACCGGCAGCTTAACCAACTCGGAGCTCGGCGGCGACGAAAATGGTGCTCTCACGCGCTCCTTTGAGTCGAGCGGCTTTAGGGATGCGTGCTCCGAACCCGCAGGCGCCCCGCCGCCGTTGCCGGGTGCGCCGCCAGCAACAGCACAGCCCATGAGCTACCATGGGGGTGGTGCTAGCACTGGAGTGGCTCTAGCCCAAATGCTTCATTTCCCTGGCCCACCCAGTATGGGATTACACATTCCGGGATTTCCCCCACCTCAATTTCCGCCGCAATTTCCGCCGCCGCCGATGCCGCCGCCGCCGCTAGTGCCACCGCCTGCCTTTTTGCCGTTTCATGCGCCAGCTGCTTTTCCAGCTGCTTTTCCACCGCCGAACTTTCCATGGCAGGGCAGTGGTGCACAGCAGCAGCAGCAGCAGCCGCCGCGATTACCGCTCGTGCTACCTGCTTCCTCTCCTCCCGCTTCATCGTCACCAAGCGCACAAGCAGCAGCAGCAGCAGCTGGAGGAGGTGCTGGAGGTGGCGGTGGCAGCCGTGGCAGTGGTGAGACGGGCTTCACCGGAGCTGGGACGGTGTGGGTGGAGCGCGAGCGAGCGGCTGAGGTGTTTGACGCCGTGTTCGATCCTGTGGCATTTAGCCATGCGGTAGGCTTGCGCTCTCTCAGCAGCAGCACTACTGAAGGCAGCGATCAAGACCTTCACCACACTCATGCTCACCAGAATGCAGCCACCGCGCTGCCTTTCTTGGCGCCCAGGAGCCAGCACGGTATGAAAGTGCAAGACAGCGATGACGGCAGCAGCCGGAGCGACACTTCTTCTCCCGGCCCACCATCTCACAGCAGTGCTCAGGGCGCAATGCGGGCAGGTGCCGCAGGTGACGCCACCACCTATGACCGCGAAGCGGCGCTTTGGATGCACGCGCCCCCACCGCTCGAGCTCCTGGGCTTGCCGCCGAAACTAGTGTCCGCGTTGAGCGGCGGCAGTGGCCAGGAAAACGGGTGCGTAGCGTTATAAGTACTGAAAGAGGTGGGTAGAGATTCAAATCAGATGCTACTGTATTATTATTTCCGTGAAGTCTTCGCGCAAGTTAAAACCGTTGTATCGATCTAACCCACTAAGCGTTTAATTTTCTTTCCTCTTCACATATACCATTGTGCAGAGGCGGGCCCACTTCGATGTTAGACATGCTGCAGTTCATTCCGTACGACGAAAACGAACTGCGCGCTGCCCTTGAACTGTTTCAAATCGCTGCAGGGCCAGACTTGCGTAGAGGTGGCGGCGGCAGCGGTGGTGGCGGTAGTACTGGTGGCGGCACTGGTGCTGGTGGTGCCTCGGGCAGCAGCAAAGACCTTCAAACACAATCTCTAGAGCCTCCTCCTGCCCTTGGGCGTGCCAAGGACTCCAAAGCCATTGCCGCCAAAATGAATGCGCGCCGCGCCTTTGCGAACGACGGCGTGGTGCGGCACATCGCCCCTCGAAATTGAAAAAATGTTGTCTTTCATAGATTGAAGAGTGGCTTTTGTCGTCGTCTTTTGCCTTTCTTATCTTTTCTTTGTAGGCTTTCTCTCAAATACACTTAACTTCTTTTCTTTTTTTTTCACCTAACTCTGATCCAATATTAGGTCAAAGCAATGCACGCCCGGCAAGCCTCAGACAAATGCACGGCAGACCTCGTGAAGGCAGGATTGGGTGAAGAAGAGGCCCAACAAGTGAAGGCGCTGGACACAACCACAGCCACTGCTGCGACCACCAGTCGTCGGCCCGGCAGTGCTGGGAGTGGCGCTAGCGGTGGTGGCAGCGGCGGAGGCAACACAGTACCTACAGCGCCATCGCCGTCGTCGTCAGGAAGCGAACGAGGAGCAGCAGCCGCGACCTGGTCTAGTGCCCTCTTTGACCCAGACTCGTTTCCTGGGCTCAAACTCACTGTTGAGGTGATCGAATGTCATAAATGAACTGGCTCAAGAGTAGCGATGTATTAGTTGTTTCTTCTTGGCGTCCTTCACTCCCTTAAACCTCTCTTCTTCTTTTTCTTCTTTCCCACAGGAGGGCTTGCGTCCTGGCGGGCGGCGCTCCGATTCCCTCATGGCCATGCGAGCGATGATTTATGCCTCCTTCTACCGGGGTGCGGGCGGGTGGCGCACCAAACGAGTGCTCATTGTGGACGACTCCAAGGTAATGCGGCGCTTCCTGTGCCGACTCATGGAGCGCGAAGGCTTCGCGACCGACGAGGCCATCAACGGCCAGTCGGCGCTCGAGCTCATGCAGCAGCGCTACTACGACGTGGCGTTTGTGGACCTGGAAATGCCGGGCATGGGGGGCCTGGAGTGCGCTTCTGCCTTACGGGAATGGGAAAAGAAGATTGGGCGGACGCAGCGGCAGCGCATTTGTGCGGTCTCCAGCCATTCTCGGGCCAAAGAGCAGAAGGCTCTGAACGCCGGCTTCGACTCGTACCAAAACAAGCCGATTCGGGGCAAGAGCTTGTTGAAGGTGGTGACGTCAGACAGTGACTCACAGCGCGACAAGACTCCGTCGCCGAAAGGAGGGTCTGACGAGCAACCCAGCGGAGAAGCGTCTTTTGGCGCTCCTTCAGATACGCCACAACAACAATGATTGGCAGCGATTGGCAGCTCGACTTGCGGAGGTATTCTACTATGCCCTCGATACCGGCTGGGGCTGCGGGCTGAGGATCCTTGGACCATTCCAATCCTATGGATGTTTTTATGTTTTATCACTACAGGACTTTTTCTTGGCAGCATTGTCCTTCTGTATTTTCAAGGCTATTAAATCAAGACACCAGCGATACAGCCACCTCAAACCTATGGAGAAGCTTCTTATTCATAGGACCATCCTGTTGGAGTATAGGGCACCCCTGTAGTATACAAAGGGGGTTGGCCCGTCGACTGCGCATCTTGCTTGTATGTACTGATCCCTTATTCGCGTTAGCACCGGAACTTCAAGAGGTAATGGTCCCGGATATCATAAAGAATGAGAATTTCTTTATGGCTCGTGGTTTTGCTTCTCTGCTACTATCACTATAGTATGAATTATGCGAACTAGTAGATTCTGATCAGAACAGTTCTAAAAGGGAACCAGGGAGATTACTGACAACCCAATCCACCGTTATAATAAAAATTTATATTTAGTCCTAGCTCAACTTACTGGGAAGGCATCTAGGGGTTAGATTTTGATGATGGAGGAGGCAAAGGAAGTACCAAAATCGGGCATGTGCGCCTGATTACCTTCTTAGTTTTAGTTTGCGCTGCTTTGCTTTGCTTTTCTTCTCTACCTGTTGGCCTTCTAATTTCGGTCCTTCGGGGCCTGTCTCAAAATCGGATTAAAATAGGTAATTGATTCTGAATTTTGATACAGACCCTGGGGGCCTTGAGTTAGGGAGATGACTGGTAAAAATACAAAGCAATATTACGTCTATTAGAACAAAAGCTAATGAGACACGCCATGGATTTTCTTACTTCTTTGTTAAAAGCTAAGTTCGTCCGTTAGCGGCCGGACCACGTGATTGAAAGCTCGGTCGGGAGTCGTCGGTCGTCGGGAGCTCAGAAGCTTCTTGGAAGGTTGGAAAGTAACAACTTCTGGAAAGTGGAAGAAAGTTCTTGCTTCTTGCTTCTTGACTGTTGCTTCTGGCTTTGTATACTGTTGTACGTAGTAAATGAGGCGTGCTAATGCTACATACATACTCGCTACTCGAAAAGGGGCAAAGTAGGCTCTAGAAGTAGAACAGTCGACATAACATCCGCAATTTCTCATTTTGGGTCGTAGAACACTAGCACGATTGGCCAGGCTTCCACTAATTCCTATGATGAAATTACCTATTCGCTGCTAGATTTGTAAGGTTTGCGATGTCTGCAGACTACGACGTGAGGTACCGCAAAGGCTGGGCTTATGGAAAGGAGCCTTCGCAATGGCTTAAGGCGGCTGCCGAGCTGCACCTACCTAATAGAGCCAATGACAATCTTGGCCCGAGCTGTGTCTTAAGCTTAGGCGAAGGCCAAGGCCGTAATGCAACACACCTAGCTACCCTGGGCCACCATGTTACCGCCGTTGACACATCTCAGGTAGGCTGTTTCTGACAAAGTCTATCATGGTGGAGCCTAGTGCAGCGCCCGTCTTTGGGGGCTTTCTAAGGTCTCGCCGTCATCAAACTTTAATATCTGCATTTTCAACGCTACACTTTCATAGGTTGGGTTGAAGAAAGCTTGTTTGTTAGCTGAGCAACGCAAAGTTTCGCATTTGGTGGAAACTCTTCAAGCCGACCTTGAAGACCCTACCTTCGACCCCAGCCTCGGGCGTGGTGAGTAATCCAGGAATATCCTTCAGTTCGTTTACTGCTTTGCAAGCATTTAAGCCAATGTCTTTCCTGTCAGGTGCACGTTGGCAGGCTGTGGTGTCGGTCTTTTGCGCGCTGCCACCTATTCCACGGCGCGCCATCCATCGAGCTTGTTGCTCTGCTATAGTACCTGGTGGGATCTTTTTCTATCAAGGGTTTGCTCCTTCTGAACCAGCAGCTGATTCATCGCAAAGTAGTCGCAATGGTGGTCTTGTTGACTCCACGCTGCCAGCGAGAGCAGCGAATAGCGACGATTGCCACTTACGCCCTTTAAGTGGAGAAGAGCTAACCAAAAGCCAGAAGTCTCGACCTCACTTACTGGCTGGGCCGAAAGATCCAGCGCTCTTGGCGACTCCTGCGACCCTTCTTGAAGAGCTTGAAGGACTCAAATTGGATGTGAGTACACGAGCAGTAAATACGGGTGAAACTTTGGAAATTATTTCTTCAGCTTCTGCGCGTTAGAATTACAGGAGTTTGGCATGGTTTTAGATTCTAGTCCAAATAGATCAATGTCAATTGGCATAAGTGTTATTGCCATGCTTGCATATTTTATGAACAGGTGCTTCAAGCTGAATTAGTTCTAGTAGATGAGCTGAATGACGGGCCTTTTCATCGTGGCCCTGCTTACCTGACGTACCTTGTGCTGAAAAAGCGGGGAAATCTATCACCGCAGATACCGCTGGCACTGCCATTGCCAATAGATGAAAGTACAGCTGCAGTCATCATAAAAGGCGAATTAGAGCCCCCTCGAAAGTTTGATAAACCCAATTCAGCGACGTTGATGGAAGCACGATGTCTTGATAGTACAGAAGACGAATATCGAATGGCCATTGACAATATCTTTGAAGATGCTTTGGAGTCGCGTGTAGCAGCAGCCAAAGAACTCCAAGCATTGAATCCCGAAATAAGCATTGTTGGGACTAAAAAATGTAGCGGAGATAGCAATAGAGATGATGATAAAAGTGGCCACACGGGTTTGGCTGCAGAAGGTAGGTTTGCCGAAGCATTGGATGTCTACTTAGCTCGCTCTGCCGTTGCTATCTTTTTGTCATCATCAACAGAGAGAGGTGCGCCAAATGCAGCGACGTCAAGTAATGTTGGTTCACTCAGCAGCACCTGCTCTGCCATTAGGAGTAGTTTGGACGATGGTATTGCACGCAGTGCTCATGGTAATAGCTGCGGCAGCAACAACGACTTTTCAGTCACGTCTCCGCCAGCAAACACGGCTCACAAGTCAAGCCGCACTCGTGGCAAAAGCAAGAGTGGCCCCGATCCTTTGTTGGCGTGTGCAGCGACAAGCGTAGCCATTGCGTGCGGCGCAACAAGCCGCGCGACGCCACGACGCTGTCGTTACTGCTGGCTACCGTTTTCAACCGCTTTGGATGCAGCACATTCAACCTTAGCTTTGAAGGCTAGTCCTTCAGAATCCACTCTGAGTATCAAATCTTGTATGTGCGATGAGCTCGCAAGTCTTAAGAAAGCTCACGAAGAAGAGCAACGTAGACTAGTGCCTTTGAGTTTACCTGCTCTCAATCACTTGCCTGCGGCATTCCCCGAGACCTTCCCCGGAGCAGCTGTATCAGCTCAAGTGTGGCCTCGAGTGCGCTTTGTAGTGGTGTGCCATCCGAACGAGTTCATGCGGTCAACTTCTACCGCTAAGATTGCTACAACGCTTTTAGGGTGTACAAAAAACAAGTATTCGTCTTCTTCAGGCACGTATGATAAAAGTGATGCTGCACTTTCGTCGTGTTCGATGCTTGTTGTGGGTGCCCCGAGGCATGAAGCAAGGCTAAATTTGCTCTTGAGAGCTGCAGCTCTGAATGTTGACGAGCAAATTGATATCACAGATGCTGGTGACAAAATAGGCCGCGTGCGTGTTCTATTTCCGTGGTCTAATGATGATGATTCAGTTACCACAGCATTGACTTATGTCAGAGCCCGTACAGAAGAAGCAGTGTTACCAAGTATGGAGCGCAGCAGCGGCAGTACCTCTGCTACGAGTAAATACAGTCAGCAGTCGAGTAACCCTCCTCCTCTGCTGACTGTGCTGGTTCCCGATGGTTCTTGGGCGTGCGCAACAGCACTTGTAGCACAACTCGACGAAAAAGTTCGCGCAATACAAGCCATTAAAATACCAACGGCATCAGAAGGGTGTCGGGGCTCAGTTGAAAGTGTTGGCAAAGAAGGCGACGAATATTGCGGCAATAGTGACGAATGTGACAAGAAGAAAAGAAACATCAGCAGCGAGGTACCTCTTTCGAATCAAGGTTTGAAATTTGTGCGGTTGTGCCGCGAACGCGTTGCCACTCACCATTCCCCATTAATTGAGGCACTGCGCGCAGGCTGTGGAAACGGCCGTTTAAGCACCTTAGAGGCAATGGCTATGTTCTTGGATGAAGCAGCGCAAGCTGCTTCTGTTCAGGAGTCTGTTACTTTCGATCCTGCTGCACCTTCAGCCGCGGTTGGTAGTTCCCCCGTTGATAAGACCAGCAAAGTTGAACCTGCTGCACATACCTCACCTTTGGTCAAAAACACGGTAAACGCTGAAGCAGCAGGTTGGCACTCGCCAGGTCAATGGGCACATTTGGCTTCATCTGATGCATCCCTTCTCCGAAGTGGCCGGCAGCCTCTCGTGCGACACGTGCAACATGAAAATAATACCTTGCGCGCTGCAATAGCAGCAGATGCTACTGAAGGCAGTGCTGTTTCTTCTTCTTCTTCTGGCGGAAGACCGAGACATTGTGATGGTAGTGAGATTGAGAAGGCAAGCCCTCGATGCCGTACCAACGATCAGAAGCTTGATGCTAAGCTCATAGTATCATGGGTGACCGCCCTTGAAGCAGCAGCAACTGCACGCGAAAAGCACGCTGCAGCAGCCCATGCTGTTACTACGGAATTAGTCGATCGCGCAGTAACAGCAACAGGGCCACCCACAGCAGCGGAAGCAGCCGCAGCAGCTGCTTCCAGCGTCGCCGTTCATCCTCGTTGGGCTGGACCGCCAGGTTTGCGGCGGTGCATTGTGTGTGGCGCTGCGCTGTCGACTCCCTTGAGGTGGCGAGCGCACTTGAGTGGCAAGAAACATCTCGAAGCCGTTGCACGGAAGCACCTTCTTCGAAATGCTCCACTCTCAATGGCATCAGGAGCCAGCACCACCAGCCGAGGCGATGACGCTAAAGAAGATGGCATGCCACTGGATAATAGTGGCTTCAGGAGAGGCATCGCTGGAAGCGGTGATAATCCTGCTGATGTTGAGGCTGCATGCTCCAAGATCGCTCGTGTGCACGATGTTCCAACGAGAGAAGACTGCGAAGCTGCTCTTGCATTGCACAGCGATGCGCCTCTCAATGCGGGCACTTGGCTAGTGGAGCCTCCAGATGTCGCCTTGGCTGCAGTGGCGGGCGCCTTAGCACATAATACGTGAACTCATAAAGCAGAATACCACAAAAAGGTCGATAATGTTCAAGTTTAAGTGAGCTAGAAATACAATGCGGTATAGAACTCTAGATTTGCTTTCAAAGGAGAAGTGAACTAGCGAAGTTGGCCGCCAGAATAAGATTTGAATCCTGGGAGCCTCCGGAAATGCCATTGCCAATAAACTACCTGCTTTTTTCTTCTCTCGAAGAAAGGCGCCAGTTGGAGCCTTTATTGGCCTTCTGGAGCGAATTTGCTAGCGCACTTGCAGCTCAAGTGCATTCTTTATGTGCCTCTGTGACTGCTGTGTACTTGCCTTTCTTTGTTTTTGGAAGAGTATTAACTAGACTAAGCCATTACTCATTAGTACTTAGTACTTCTGATTTCTATGGGACTTCCGAGTGGCGAAATAGTTCTAAGTTTTAATACTTCTATAGTGCTCCACGAAGTAGAACTCGAACCAGATAAGTGAAAATTCGCAAAATTCGACCAATGCCTGATAGCAGTGGGCATGGGGCCTCTGCTAGGGACTAGGCCACTGCGTCGTCTGCACTCCAAATTCCAAAATCTCGGTGCATGTCTCACTGTCTCAGAATCTTGGGCATGTGCGCCTGATTAGCTTCCTAAGAATAGTTTGCGCTGCTTTGCTTTTGAGACAGGCCCCGAAGGCCCGGAATTAGAAGACTAACAGGTAGAGAAGAAAAGCAAAGCAGCGTAAACTAGACCTAAGAAGCTAATCAGGCGCACATGCCCGAGTGGCCATGGAAGTGATGGTAGCGGTCCGAAGTGGCACGCTCCCCCATGCTCTGAGAGTGCAGCTCAAAAGAAGAGTTTCCGCCCGCAGAGGAGGGGACTACAACGAAGTCCCTCAGGCGATCCAGAAGAAGAGTCGCCCATCCCCGAGCAATTGCGTGACCCTGCTTTTAATCTCTACCTGTTAGCCTTCTAATTCCGGCCCTTCGGGGCCTGTCTCAAAAATTCGGATTGGGATTGAGAAAATCTTCAACTCAATTTTTAATAACCTCCTGTATTAGCCTCTGAATTCCTCTCTCATTGACCAGCATCGACGCAATTCTAGCTAGCCTACTGTTGATGCCTGCATTTACGACTTTACGACTACTTTCTATAGTAGACTCCGTTATCAATTGCTAAACTTAAGTCTGGGAGAGTTAGTGTGACTTGTAGCTTTTGCGTTTTGTAGGCTAAGACTTGTGGAAGTATTGCACGCATTGGGTGAAAGTGTTGACAAGCAATATGAACGAATTGACTGAAGAAGAGCCTGTGGCTTTTGATGGGAGCCATTACAAAAATGGACTCAACGGCGACTTCCTCGCCGTCGCAGCCGACGGTTTAGATCTAATCACCAAGTATGCTGGCGGGCAAACTGGTGGAGGTGGCAATTTCGAAGATGCTGAGCAGCGAGACATCGCGAAAGGCAAGGATGCAATCCTCAGGACACTTCGCGACGTCACTCCTGTGCCTGCCGATGGAACCATCCTTGATCTAGGGGCAGGCACTGGCTTGTTGCTCAAAGGATTATCGGAAATCGTGTCAGGTGGAAAATTGATTGCGTCTGACCTTTCGTCCGACTTCAGGGCCTGGATGTCAGCCCGAGTGGCGACGGAAAACCTTTCGAATATACAGGTTCGATCTTAGCTTAAGGTGTATTAGCTGCCGTTCCAAAATAGAGAAGCTCAATCACTTCTTCGATCATCGTGTCAGGTCGCGAGTTGTACGACCCGCGATCCTTTGCCGGAGGCAGCTGCTGAAAGTCTTGACCTTGCGCTCATGGTACGAGAGTAAGAGAAGTACGTGCTTCAGTGCAGAAAGTAGACAATGGGAGACCATTCATTGCCTTTACCACTACAAAATCAGGTTTTCTCCACTGATGAGTATGTGACTTTGCCACATTCAGGTGGACGTGTACCATCACTTAGAGTACCCCAAAACGGTGTGTGGTCGCTTGAGGTCTCTGTTGAAGTCAGGTTCAGGTCGCCTCGTGGTCATCGATTTCCACCGGGATCCGGTAAGCGCTAATAGGCTACGCACGTATAAGCCTCTTTTAGGTGTCTAGAATATGAGTTACTACTGTACGATATTCTCGTTGCACTTTCGCTCATCTTTCGTCATGTATTTCCTCAGGACCGGATTAAGTCCCACCCACCTGAATGGGCCTTTCAGCACATCCGTGCCGGCCAAGAAGTGTTTCGTGAGGAAATCCTGAGCTCAGGTGAGCACCTTGAAAATTTATAAAGTCAATTAGCATGCCCTAGTGATAATGCCTTATCATGTGCTACTGTTTCAGGGTTTGTGCAGGAGGCAGAGCCTGAACTTCCCGAGTTAGCCGAGAATTACGTGATGGTGTTCCGCCCAATGACTGAGGATGAATATGCCGCACACTTATCTAGTAAAGTTGGAGCCGGATGGACTAAATCTTCCTCTTGATATCTATGGTCGCACCTACTTCAGTCACTTGCATCGGGTGCTCTGATTCGAGTTGTCTCCACAGTAATGTGAGTATAAAATATCGTAAGGTCCTCCCTGCTCCCTGTCCCTCGGTGGCTTATGGCAGCTGGCGGTTTGGTTTGTGTTTGTATGCTGTATGCGTATGCGGTTGGTGGTTGGTGGCGTGCATATATATAGAATCCAAGGAGCAGGCAGCACGAGCACGCGGTGCATTGAGAGCTAAGTGCGAATTCTCAGCTAGTATTCATACCATGCCACACGTGGAACCACGGGCCGCGGCTCAACAGAGGCCATAATTTTAACATTATGGCGGTATATCTACGAGGAGTCAAGTACAGAGGCCGCAGCACTAAACCCCTGATGTTTGCATTAGAAACAAGCCATGAGAGAGGACACCCAGGGCTTTTGCGCGCCGCGATATTGGGTGGAATGGCCGTCCGAGACCACCAGCGAAAGTCCATAGGCCAGAGCTTCGCACTCGGCCTGACTCGCGAACTCTAAATCCAAGCTCCTGGGCGCATCGAGCAGTAAAGTGCGTGGGAGCACGAGCGAGAGGCAGCAGCTCGGGTCTGCGCGTTCAGCGGATTTGCTCGCGTGAAACCCAGCGGTACCCAATCCAACGGACACGAGGGACACGTCACTGAATTCCACTTCGCGCAAGCCTGAATAGTCGCTCACAACACCGCCAACCCAAGTGAGCTTGTGCGTCCACCCAAGGATACCCGCTGGCTCTAATTTGAGGTAAATCTGGCATGCGTTCGCCTCGTCAGGAACGTGTTGTTTCGCGTATACGCCGCGGCTTAAGATATAACAGAATTCGTCAATCAAGGCGCTCTTCTTGCTGCGATCGTCCTTCGACACAGACTTGTAATCCACTTTTTGGCCTTGTAACCATGAAATAAGCTGATCACGTTCATTCTCATACGCCTCTTCTTGCGCCAGGTCCTCTGAGCTACGCGAAGACGCACGCGAAGACGCACGTGATGATTGGCTGCGCGACCTACGGCGTGGCATTCCTACTGCTTCGAGCTCGCTGATTAGAAAGAACAGTCTAAACTATTAGCTCGAGAAAAAATAACTCAGATTCCCATAGAGCAAATGTTGTCCTTTTGCTACAATAGTGAGAGAGTTCCTTCTTGGTCAAAGAATGGATAGAAGTTGTTGCGCTATGGCACTATGGCTAGGCTTCGACCTTGGCTTTTTAGCTCAAGAAAGCCGCAGCGACAGAAAAATGCACGGATCAACCAATCACAGATCTCCATTACTGTGTGGGTGTTATTCTTTCAACCATGGTATCTCGTACTCGCGTGTATCATCTTTTCTGAGATTGACCGCTCACACACCTTTCTATTGCTCTTATCTCTTGCTCAGGCGTTTTGCGGTGAGTCATCGATGAGTGCGCACATGGACGGTTTTTAAATTTATGCTAGGTCTTGTAGTAGCTTTTCAGATGTGTGCTTCACATGAAATCCTTTTCTTAAACTAACTTTCCCTCCTCGCTGCTCAATTAGTGTCCAGTGAAGTGGGCGAAGAAGCGTTTATTGTCCCAGGGTTGAGTCCTGATGAAGTATACCAGAAGTTGTCGTCGCAAGCTGGCCTGGCCGATTGGACCTTCGGTGGTGGTAGCACCAATTCGCTTGAAGTGACTGGTGAAGAGCCCGCCACGACCACTGGCCCTGCGTACACGATTGAGCACGACAGCTTGTTAAGCGGCACCATGAAGGCTTGCTATGAGGTGCTCGAGAAAAAGCCCGGCGAGTTTATTAGCTTTGGCGTTGCAGTCGTCTACCTCGCCGACGAGGTATCGATTAGCTCTTTCGCTGTCGTTTGCACATTCCCTGAAGATATTATAAGGGCTGTGACGGCGACTTCATGAGACCTCCATTCTATTTATGAGACTTATTGCGCGCGATGACATTGGGAAATATTTGTCAAGCTCTGAATTTCTCTCTTTCTCGTCGTCCAACTCGTGTGCGTGAGCGCCTTTCACTATGGTTTCCTTTTGCGTCTTCTGCCCTGACAGACTACCAACAAAACTTACCTCAAAACGGAGCCTAACTTTAAGGTGCGTTTGTGGCTTTGGACTATGTTTGAGCTATAAATTCATGTCAAGTATACTGGGTTCTAGCAAGGAAGATGGCGATTTTTCAATAGGATGCCTAGATAGCCTCAATTATTTGATTATCTAACCTTTTTTTCTTGTCGGCTCATTTAGTACCTACGGAGCTCTTGTGGCAATCACTTGTGCATTCTTTCATTACGAACACTTACTCGTATGCTTTTCTATTCTGATTTTCATTTTGGTAGTACCAAACGGACTTCACTTTATTCAGCACCGACGACGGAGGCTGTGAAATCATCCGCCACTCCCACAATCTCGAAATTTTGTCGCAAGTTTACTTCCCAGTAAATCTGGCTGGTGAGTTAAGCGAAGAGAACCAAGCCATGATTGCGGCTTGGGGGAAATAAATGCGGTTGATGTAGGTGGTGGGTAACGAGTTAATCCCGAGCCCATTAGCAAAGATATCTTTACGCGCTTTGGGCTTTGGGCTTATACGTCTCAAATATAATGGATAAGAGTAAGGACACGATTGTCTCGAAATTTTCGATTTCATCAGCGACAGCACGCTCATCAAGTTCCACACCTTAGTGACGAGCCACAAACCTACGCATGGAATGGGTGTAGACGATCTTCTATCTGATTTGGGTTTCCAAGCTGAGCTCGAAGTTTGGTTCATTGAGGCTCGCCAGGTGATTGAGGTTTGGGAGCAACATTTGCCCGGGCCCGAAGCGGATGCCGAGCAGTTTGTACGTATGTGGCGCGCGCTGTCTAACATTGACAACTTCGGCAATTACAGCGACGAGGAAGAGCCTTCTTCCATCAAGGGCATCATTAACGTAAACGTAGCTTCGGCGGCGCCAGCGTCTTCAACAGCAGCAGCAGCAGCAGCGACAGCAACAGCAGCAGCAGCTTCCCCGGCAGCGGGTGCCAGCAGCCTCTACTCCATCAACACTCATGGCC
>Ga0307979_1002095_pt1 | contig 13950 bp, 9 predicted proteins | sample OrgLakmetage1058_FD_201833 | JGI IMG/M metagenome (GOLD analysis project Ga0307979, IMG submission 201833) | Saline water microbial communities from Organic Lake, Antarctica - #1058 | ecosystem: Environmental > Aquatic > Non-marine Saline and Alkaline > Saline | place: Antarctica: Organic Lake...
TGGAGGTGTCGGTGCAGTATCGCATGGGTGGATCGGACCTCATGCAAGCCGCAGAGTGTGCTGCATACAAGGTCGAGAACTTCGTCGAAATGCTGAGCGATCAGGTGAGTTTCTTAGTAGATGCACATCTGCTCACGTGAGTACGAATGCTAATCAGCGATGACCTAATTAATTCGTTTTGCAGTGCCAGTAAATTGAATATTCAAAGCACCTCAGGAATAATTTACCAGATATGGTATCGACTTAATTATGTTGCTTCAACATACCAAATAACGAAAGGTTTCGGACGTGGTTCGTTCCAAGCTCTCAAAGATCGATCTCGATAAAGCTTTCCTGCAGCAAGCAGAACTTCAATCTGCAATTGAAGCCAAGCTTACTGACTCGCTCGCGGAGTACGGGTAAGTACTGCACATAGTGGCACCCAATTTGACTCGGAAACTGATCAGGGGCGGGCCGTTCCTCGTGGAGTGAACGTACGATGACAGAGTGACTCTTTGCTACATTTTAGGCAGTACCTCCATTTGAATCATGATAATGATGATAGGAATTGAAGATTAGCTCCTTGAATGTTCAAAAGAGCGCTACAACCTGCTTCTTTTGACCATGCTATAACTCCCTCCCGCATTCCTCTTTATAGGTATGTGGTTCACAAGTGCCTCGTGACAAACTTCGTGCCTGCTGCGTCGGTCAAGCAAGCCATGAACAACACCTTCGTGCAAGCACTTCAGAAGCAAGTGGATGCAGAAGAGGCTGAAACACGGAAGATCGTGCGCCGCTGCGAGTCCGAGGCAGAGGCAATCAGTAAGGCATTGCTAGGCAAAGGCGTGAGCTTGATGCGCCGCGCTTATGTGAATGGCATGCAGGTATGTGATGTTCGTGAATCATTGCTTTGTCTCTTAATGTGCCACAACGATTGTTGGCTTGTATATACCATCTTTGTTATTTTTGCATCCTCCTTAAAGTGACAGAGCAGCATGTGACCCGCTCATTCTATGAAATGATCTAACTGATTGTTTGATCGTGTGTTTCATCCTCTCTCCAGGAGTGCATGGATGCGTTCGTTGAGTCGATGGCTGGAGACGACTACGTCTTGACCCGCTCTGACGTGCTCTACATGCAGCTTCTCCTGCAGCACTTCGACAGCTTGTCTGCCTTGACTGAAGCAGCTGCGTCGTCTAATGCACCGCGCCCCAAACTGTACCTGGCTTGCGACCCAAAGTCAGTCTCAGAGATGCGCAAAGCACTGGACGTGGGTCATGTGCGCACTGCCGCCGACGGGCCGAAGCGCACGCCCCGGAAGTCTATAGCTCACAAAGAAGTCGAATATGCATGAAGTTTCGTTGGCACTTTGTAGTAGACAGTTGAAACAAGAGGTGCCTTTGTTATTTTGAACTTTCGTTGCTTGAGCTCATCGATTGATTCGCCGGGTGAGTTTTCTGCGCGGATCTTACGAATTATGAGTGCTAATTATTTCGTTTTTAGAAAACTTTTGTGTATAATTCTAATAATCATGAATTTCGATAGTGCGATGCGAAGATAAGGTATAAAATCTACGGACTTGGAGGCTTGGAGGTTTGAGTTGGAATATCTGGAGTTACTCCTTCGATATGGCTATACGGCTACACTCTGACATTCTACATGGCCAAGTACTCAATTAGCTGGCATCTGGCAGTCAAACGCCAAAGTGCCAAACAGCAAACAGCCAAACAGATAACAGTGAGCAGCACATTCTAGGTTTTGGCATCTAGCACTAGCAGTTAACAGATAAGGATAAAGATTCCAGAAGTGGTGGTCGGTGAATTGGTTTTAGTTTCACCTTTTGGAACTATTGAACTTTAGACTGCTTAGGAGCTTAGGCCGCCGTAGCGCCTTACGCCCGCATATGATTGCTATAGAATAGCGCGTTAGAGTTAGGTACTTCGGAGATAAACAGCTGGAAACTTTGGACATTTATACAGTTGGGACAATACAATTACGACAACGAAGGCCCATCTCGCGATGTGTAGTAAAAAACTTCTTATCTCACCCAGGGCCATTGAATCAACGGGAGATATTTTTTTGCTCCATAACAGATTTACGGGGCGTGTGCTTCGGCCCGTCGGCGGCAGTGCGCACATGACCCACGTCCAGTGCTTTGCGCATCTCTGAGACTGACTTTGGGTCGCAAGCCAGGTACAGTTTGGGGCGCGGTGCATTTGTAGACGCAGCAGCCTCAGTCAAGGCAGACAAGCTGTCGAAGTGCTGCAGGAGAAGCTGCATGTAGAGCACGTCAGAGCGGGTCAAGACGTAGTCGTCTCCAGCCATCGACTCAACGAACGCATCCATGCACTCCTGACAAATGTACAGCAGTAAAAAGTAATAAAGAGTACGAAATGTCAAATTACTGCTTGGGCACCCCGATAAGTGATGATCGTTACGGAAGCTATACAGAGTGAGGAAGTATGGGGTCCTTTCCATGGAGATGCGACCTTTTCATTCAAACTACGAATATCACACACCTGCATGCCGTTCACATAAGCGCGGCGCATCAAGCTTACACCTTGACCTTGTAATGCCTTTCTGGCCGCCTCTGCCTCTGACTCACAGCGGCGCACGATCTTTTGCGTTTCAGCTACTTCCGCATGCACTTGCTTCTGAAGTGCTTGCACGAAGGTGTTGTTCATGGCTTGCTTGACCGACGCAGCAGGCACGAAGTTTGTCACGAGGCACTTGTGAGCTACATACCTGGGCAAATGTGAGCCGCGAAACAACGATATCGTGGTCGCAAACCAGCATAACATTAAGACTCGTGTTCGCAGGAAAGATTCGTAGGCAACGCACTGGTGCAGGACAGAGCAACTTCGATTTCATTGACCTTCCTTCGAGGATCGAGAACAAGCAGTCCCCAATCATTATCTTCTAGAATGCTAGTGGCACCATGCGGAGACTTACCCATAATCTGCCAGCGAGTCAGTGAGTTTGGCTTCAATTGCAGATTGAAGTTCTGCTTGCTGCAGGAAAGCTTTATCGAGATCGATCTTTGAGAGCTTGGAACGAACCACGTCCGAAACCTTTCGTTATTTGGTATATCGAGGCAATATTATAAGATAAGGTTCCAAAAGCAAACTCTCAGCTTGAAATTCATGTATCTCAGCGCCTGGTGCTTTCCTTAATACAATAGTCTCCTCAACCATCGCTGAAAAAAAACTATGAGGGTGACTACCGTAGTACCGAGTTAGAATTTGTACTCCAGCATATTGATATCCATCTACTAAGAAACTCACCTGATCGCTCAGCATTTCGACGAAGTTCTCGACCTTGTATGCAGCACACTCTGCGGCTTGCATGAGGTCCGATCCACCCATGCGATACTGCACCGACACCTCCACTGCGCAGAACACGTTGTCCTTAGTTTTGGTGTCAACCTTGACTACCCGTTGCATCAAGCGCAGTGGAAGTCGGGTCGTCAGCGTTTCCACATCCACGAGACACGGCGACGATAGCACAACTGGTCCGGCTGTCACAATCTTCTGAAATTTACCGAGTCGCTCCACCACGCCCACTTCATCTTCGCCCACCATGTATAGGACGCTACTGCAGCACGGCAGTAAACCTATCACGGAACCAAGCACTCCATTGCCGCTGCAGCCGCAGCAGCCTACGGCGCACCACAGCTGTAGCGGCGAGAGGCTCTGCATGAAATCGGTGGTGCAGCAGCTGAAAATGCGGTACAGACCAGACGCAAAAGCGGGTCGATTCGCTTGGGCGTCGCCAGTCGCGTTGAAGGCAGCCGCTTCACGACGCCGTCTCTCCTGATCCCGTACATAGGCAGCGTCGTCTCGAGCTCCACCAGCGAATGAACGATCCATCTCGTTTGACCATTGTCCCGTGGATGCAGGGCTGGAGAAACCATTATTCGAAGTCCCCTGAGTAGACGACTGCGCTGCCGCATTTGCTGAGGGTACGCTAAATGTTACATAAGAGCCCGCCGATGCTCCAGGCGGCACTGTTAGAGACACTTTTCGACCATCAGAGAGAGCCACGTTCATAGCCATCCCTGGAAAAGCATTCGCTGGGACCTGAAGCTTCACGTTCTGCATGTTGGCAATTGAAACCTTGAGTAAAGGCCCAAGCTTAATAATAAGCTCCGAGATAAGCTTATAATTATACCATGCAGCTGATAGACGCGTCTTTTTGGAGGCGATCTGGAGACGTGCTCAGCAGATTCAGGTGACCAGCAGCTTCATTTGCCCCCGGCTTCTCTGCTTCAGACTGCAGGCCTTCAATTCAGGTTAGGTGGAGGTGACGTGGTGCAAAAAGCTTCCAGTTTCCAGTTGAGCAAGAGCTCCCATTGGTACAAATACAAAAATTATAGTCATAATTTGATCTCCCTGGTAATTCGTATTTTTACGAATGGCTAAGATCGCTTTTTGTTCGCTCGGATGATCTTCTTCTTCTCTTCGTTGGTCTTGTTCTTGTCCGACTGCCAGCAGCAGCAGCAGGCAACCACGAAGTGGATAGAGTGAATTATGGGCGTTGCCAGTCGAAGCAGAAAGGCTAAACTTTGAAGGCAGTCAATATCCTTCTAGTCATTCGCACGCAATTATTGAGATGGAATTGTGCGAGGCCAGCAAGGAGAGGATTAACCGTGGCCCGCGAAGCGTATCTTTTTCGGATGGGAATATCTTTGGCGGAGCCAGCTCAAAGGATACAACATCGACGATTTATCATGATAATCCAGGTTCGCTTCGAACGTTAGCTGGAAAAGACAAGGACAAACTTTCCAAATCATTCAATGATTCTCCTGTGCATGGCGTTAGTGCAAGTGCAACCAGCAAGTCGCGCCCTGCTGCCTTTGGACGTCATTCGTCTGCCGCTGTTGGGGCGACGAAAGGAACCAGTAGCTTCCGCCCAACCTTTGGACGTCAGTCATCTACGACTGTTGTGGCAAATCTGACACTCAATGGCCGACTCAACAGCAAACTTGGGTCATTTTTGAATAAGCACGGCACAATTTGGTACCAACCAAAGAGCCTTGCAAGTGAAGAGTTTGTGGAATGTTCTGCTGTACTTTGTGGTCCCGTCTTGCAAGTCTCGCCACACCGGCGCACCGCAACTGTCACGCCGTTTGAAATTTCACTCAAGACCTTTCAGGTTGTTGGCCTTGAAAGCGCATCTCAAACCCAATTCCTACGCGGCTCTAAAATAACTGTTTGGGTGTTTTACCTGAGTAGTGATGTTGAGTCAGAGAATGGCAGCAGTGGTGCTTCGAATGAAGGCGCTGTGGGCTCTGAGAAACCTGCACCCAAAGCCGGCGTGCGGTTCGTGTTCGGTTGCGCGAGTCAGATCGATGCACTAGAGTGGACAAGCGAGCTGAAAAAAGCTATGCGCTACATGGATAAAGCTGTGCGCCTGCAGGCAGACCTCTCGAAGCGCCGGCTTGAGGACGTAGTTGCGTCGGAAATAAGGACCTTCGGCAATTCTAACTCAAGCTTTCAAATTAGCAGCAGCGATCAATCAACATTTTTGCCTGACTTTACTCAAGTGCAGCGCAATGTGGCACTGATGGATCTCATGCAAAAAAGGCTTGCACCAAAAGACCGTAATGGAGCCGACAATGGCATATTTCAAAATCTCTCGCGCCAAGCTTCTGCGTTGACAGGCTTTTCTTCTCATTTGCACGTTGGTTCATTTCGCGGCCGGCCCTCGCCTACCACCGACCAGGGGCTTAATGAGGAGCGTGATAAAGAAGTAGATGACCAACGCGCCTACACGCGGAAGCATTTCTTTGTTAAAGACCGCGGCTCATATTACTACTTTTGGGGACGGGTGCGCATCCGCGTGTCATTTTTCGTGCGCTTTCTGGCGGTGCTATTATCTTACCCATTTGTCGTCATTTATTCGGTACTCGACTTGGATAAGCTCGTTGCTGAAGTTACGCGCGGTGATCGCCAAGTCAAAGTCTTTCGCACGGTGGACGTATCCTGGTTTTTCAAAAAAGCGCGCCGGTTTGTAGTGGGATCCAATTTGGCGCTTCTGTTCATGCCCATTGTAATAGTATATGCAGTACTCGGCAACGCTATAAATTACGCCGATCGCAAGTGGCCCGGCAATATTGCAGAAGATGGAACACTGTCAGCAGATCGGCTAGCTGATAATGCGAATGACCGCACTGCCTTCATGGCCACCACGGTGATTGTCTGCGTTGCTTGCTACTCCGCTCTCTTTTTGTTGCCTATTGCATTTGCAATTGTGCTCAAAACGCGCGCCACGAGCAATCAAACAGATGTGGTGGATGGCACATTTTGTTTTCGACCACACTACCGCATGAGACTCTTTTCAAACAATCGATGGACACTCAATCTGAACACTGCGAACTTGTCTACACTTGGTGGTGTAATGATTGAATTTTTCCTGCACTCATTTTATTGCTTGCCCAAGTGCCAGCTCTCACCAGACGAATGTAAGCTCTCTAACTTCGAGCTCCCACCGCAAAACTTGATCGAAATTTACTTTACAGTGAAGTGGCGCTATGTGTTTTGGATCATGTTTACCATGGCTCTTGTGAATGCAGCAGTTTTTGTGATGCATGGCGTCTTAGGAGGTCGCAAAAAGCACTCGATGAGTTCTCACTTTGCGCTTTGGCAAATCGTGTGGGTTTTGAACGGCCCTGCTTTCGTTACGATTGTCACAACCCTTTTTCAAGCCTTCAGCTGCACCATGGTCAAAGATGACACAAGCGGCGAATACTCGCTGCGAGTGCTCGAAGACACTGACTTACGTTGCTGGGATGATTCACACAAGTCCATGTGCGTAGCTGCATTTATCGGGCTCAGTATTTACCTCACGCAGGCCGCTCTGCTGCCCTCGGGCACCTACAAAGAAACTATGCGCAACAAACTCTTCGATATTCTGTTCGTGCCAAGTTATTTGGAGGGACATTTTTTTCTCAAGGCCCTTTTTGCAGCAACCTATGTGCTGTTTTTTCGTGTGGAAGACAAGTTTCGTATTCCACCACTTCTAGCGGTAAATTTGCTATTACTTCTCCATAATATGCGCGAGAAGCCATGTGCGGTGCGAGAAATCAACACTTTGCGCACTGCTACGCTGAGCGGTACGGTATGGGCTGGCATTGCATCTCTCCTTTTTGTGACCCACTTACAAAGCGACGATGGCCCGGGCGCAGAGTGCGGTCAAAACAAGGATTTCTTAGCGTCACTTTTCGTGACGGGTTGGGTGGCCATCTTTTCTGGTGCTTTTTATGTGGGCTACACGAACCGCGAAAGCATCGATTCTGTACTGGCACACACATTTTTGGAGCTTGAGCGTCAAGTGCAGCAAGCAGATAAGGACACAGAGAAGGGTACGTTGGTTGGATTAGATAACACTCCATTGCTCGTAGGCGGCAAAAACATGCTGGTAAAGGACGCTGTTCGGATCTGGCCCCAAGTTTCGGCACAGTTGAAAGAAGAGAGTCGAGCAGCAGCATTGGCCAGCCGCAAGCGGCGGACGGTAAGTCGTGGAAGCGTAGCTTATTTTCGCGGCCGATTGAGTAATACTCCCGGAAGTGAAATGGGTTCTGAGACTGAGGATCAGGGCATTGCGTCGAAATTCACCACTTCAATGATGTTGACTGGTATTGGCCTTCGGGCTGCTCTTGGAGTCCCTCAGATACCACCAGATTCTTCCAATGAAGCCGAGAGTGATCTTGAATCAGTTGCACCTGCCAAAGAGGTAGACAAGGGGCGACAGCGGCAGTCGCGGCGGTCAGTGGCAGACATGCTTGGACTTGTTGGAACAACTAATACTGAAGATGACCGTGCACTGGGACTCTCAGATGAAGATTTGGTGGCTATCTACGACCTCAACATCAAAGCGAAGCTGGGTTCCGTTGCACCGCGTGTCCTAGAGCCGCTCATATCACTGACCCTGTCAGATGACCCCTTGGAACTGCTGCATGCTGCCAAGTACATCCGCGAGCTCGTATGGTGCACCAGCATCAATTATCCTCGTGTGCAATTTCAAGCGCTATGGGCATTAGCGAACCTGAGCCAAACCCGGCCGTTGCTGACGGGCGATGCCCGTGCAGCTGTAGTGGAAGCAGCACAAGAACAAGGCCTGACGCTTGCGCCAGGCGAAGATTTGGGTAGCAAGTTTCGGCACATGATCGTGTCCACAAACTATATCATGCAATCGGCAGACGGCGATTTCGAAGAAGACAATCTTGAAGCCGATTCCGCCAATGAAGGCGAGAGCGGCAACTTCAAGGATGAAAAAAGGGAAGTAAGTAGACATGAGCAGGCCACGGTCGAAGGCGTGAATGGTGTACCACGAAACGCAATTACAAGCTCAGAGGACTCCACTGGGGCGCAAAAGGCAAAGGAATTCGATTACAGTCGAGATCGAGGCGCTGTTCGCCGCAGTAGTAGCGCTAACTACGCAGCGCCGACAGCGATGGCGACAGAAAAGCGTGGGAGGCGTGCCTCAAGCGTGATTTCGGGGAGGGACAGCGTAGGTGGCGGGCTTGGTGCGCGACTTCGGTCGCATTCGGCGTTGGCTGAACCTACGCCCTTCTTGCAACCGTACCAAGAATCGATGACTGTGGAAGGTCAAGACGAGCGCCACTCAGTGTACGACGATACAACGAAAGATTTTGAAGAGTACACTCCAAATTGGTCCACACGAGAAGCAACGAGCAAAACAGATAATGCAATCCGACGGTCACTGGTGCAACACGACGTGGCTGACTCGACGGCGAGCAGACGCAGGAGCAGTGTGCATGGTGAGGACACGCGTGCTGCAGTTGACGCCTCGGCAGCGACCGAGTCTACTGCAGGAGCCGCAAATGATGGCTATCGTGGCAACGCTGGTGGTGGCGTGGTTAATCAAGCTGCGCGTGGAGAGCATGGCAATAAAAGGCCTAGCATTTCAAGCAACGTACACGGCCCCAGCGGGCACAACTCAGGGCTAGTAAGGCGTGGCTCTTTGCTCGGTGGCAGGTTGGCAGACGCCAGGCGGCCCTCTGTTTCAGCGTACGCGTCGTCTGTGTCGTCTGCTGGCTTCGCTGGCGTGCGTCAGAGCCGTACGCAATCAGTGGACTTGCAAGAGATGGAATTTGCCACCAGTTTTGGCTACTCGAACGCCACGGGGGGCTACGATGCTGTCGTTCACAACGACGAAGGTCGCGACCACGAAGACGACGATCAACATGGCGGCGATGGCCTCCGCAGCAGCATTCGCGACAGCATATTTGGCGATGACATTGACGACACGGAATTTACTGGCGGCGCTCCTGGGTTACCTGTCAACGATGAGAAAGAAACACGCCCCAGCGGTGGCCGAGGGCTTTCGGTACTGTTTCCAAACAAAGATGTGGCTCCAACGGCAAGAAACGAAGCAGAATCCGGTGCTAGTCAGCGCAGCGGAGGTGTGCGTTTCGCTGCGGACGAAGAAACGAGGTTTTCCGCAGCAGACAGTGCAAGGAACTCTGCAGCGGACAGCGAACAGCGGCTCAGTTCAGACGGCAGTGGACATCACAATGCGCAGGCACGCCCAGCGTTCGGGTCGGTCGGCTTGAGCAAGTTGAAGACAATTCAGGGAGGTGGTCTGAACGGCAGTCACAACGGCTTCGCTCAGGCACCACGCGGAAATTCAGCATCAGGGAGTGGAAGCAGTCTTCCGTCGATGCGGCTTCCGCCGAGCAGCTCTCCTTCTTCATCAGACCTGCAACCGCGCTTGTCCAATTCGCACCACGATAGCAGCAACCACCGTAAAGGCAACTACGGCGATGATGATGATTTGTTCAGCTCTGAAGAAGCGGAGCAAATGGAAGAAGAAATGCGAGCGGAGAAAGCGGAAGCTTCTCTCGGCGGCTTGCGGGTCATTTACAACGGGTTTCGGGACATGAACGACACCGTGAAACTCGAAGCTCTCGCGGTCATGGTGAACCTCAGCATCAACAATTTAGTGGCCGACAGCTTGGTGTTCCACCAGGCAGGCGACACCCTGACCCACTTGCTTGAGCTCATTTGGGCGCCCGGGCTCTTCACCAAGTTTGCCACCTTGGTAGTTACGAACTTGGCCTTCGAAGAGCATCGCCGCCGCGTGATCTTGCGCCGGGGTGGCTTAGCGGCTATTGTGGGCCTGTTGTTGGGCAGCAATTACGAACTTCAAGTCGCGGCTTGCCGTTGTTTGGTGAACCTGTCGCTTTCGCCGGCTCGGCACGTGGCTATTCTTGGCACCACCACGGTATGCTAGTGCTACAGATAGTACATTATTCTCGAAATCTTAAAAAAAATAGAGTGCTTTGGCATGCATAGAGTATTTCTCTAGATTTCCTGCTTGTCGTGGCGACATCTCATGTGTTTTCTCATCTTTGTTTTCTGGTGTTGGTGGTTGAATGCTTTGGTGAATCAGTTGCTTTCACGCGTGTTCACTAAATTGGGCGGGGCAGAAGATTTTCAAGTGCAAGTGCTGGTGGCGAGGCTCATGCAAAACTTGTGCGTTCGGCCGCAATTCGCCAACGCGCTCAATGATCCCCACCTGGGCACTGCCAAGAAGCTGGCTCGAATGCGCGACACGTACAATCTGCATGCGTGGCGCCATTCGCGCTCGTCGTCGACAGCTGGCAACAGCAGCAAGAAAGGCAAGGACGATGCCTCCTCAAATATTGCGCCTACCGACGAGCCGAGCGACGCAGAATTCGCAGCGACAGCCTCGGAGTTTAACGTGAGCCTCAGCGTCAACTTCACCACCAATGTCCTCTTGGGCTTCAAAACCAACGCGGAGCGAGAAACCGTCGCCGTGCAGTCTTACTCAAGGCAGCCCCCGATTCATGCCGAAGTGACGTGGGACACTTGGGGCAGCAAAATTGATCGCATGTGGAACCCCGTGCTCACGATTGCCCCTACCGCTCAGGTGCAAGAGAAAGAAGCAACTCCTGCACTTGTGCTCGCATTCATTGATGCGAATACTGATTTGCTGTTGAATCTTCCTTTTGAATTTGTGCCGTGCAATACGATTGAGGCCCCATTGCGTTTATTTCACGGGATGTTATGCCTCTTGTTTTCCTCAAGGTTAATTGTGTTTTTTTGTTTATTTGTCGTTAACTTTACATTAGGGCACGCACATGCACGTGGCTCCGTGGCCGCACTTTCAGGACATCAACCTGGTCGCGCAGGACATGTACGGCAACGACCTCAATTACCGGGTGGTGAACAAGCCGATCTGGGGCACCATCACCAAGGCCAGCAGCGAATCCAAGCACAGCGCGCACTTCCGCTACACGCCTTTTCAAGGCCACACGGGGTTTGACTTCTTCACGTTCAAGGCGTCGAACGCAGTGATGGACAGCAACTTGGCCACGGTAAGTCTCAAGGTGGACCCATCCCTGGAGCCACCGCCCGAAGACTTCATCGTGAAAGACAGTGGCGTAAACGAAGCAAAAACTGCAGATGAAGAGCCACCCAATGCTTTGCCGAAAACAGTGTCCACCCTGAGGACTTTCACGGCTCCGGAGAACCGGGGGCGTACTTTGGTCAAGATGTTGTCGTTAGTGGGCGAAGAGGCGGACATCGATTCGGACGAAGAGAGCGACGACAACGACGACTTTGACGGGGATGTGAACCCGATTCGCCTGCGCTCCAAGAGCAACAACGGGCCAGTTGCCAACAGCTTCATGTTGAGTGCGGCATTAGCCACTGAGCCAGCTCCAGTTGAAGCTGTCGCTGCTGCTCCTGCTACTGGTGCTACTGCTCATGCTCCTGCTCCTGCTTCTGCTGTAAAAACAGCGCTTCCATCCGCACCTTCGCAAAAAGTGCTGCCGACGGCCCCTAAACCGCAAGACAAAACCGTTCCTGTAACTGCTGCTGCTGCTGCTGCCGCTGCCGCTGCTACTCCGGCGGCAGGTGTAGTGACCACACCAAAGCCTACAGACGTTGTTCCTCCAGCAACGCCTTCTTCGGAGCCCGTGCAACCGCCGCCGTTGCCATTGCCGCCGTCCTCAGTGCTGCCACAAACGAAGGGGGGCACAGAGAGCAGCAGCGACAGCAATACCGCTAGTGGTAGCAAGGATACCGCTTCTTCGATGCCAGCGGGTGCCGCCCTGGTGCCACCTCCCTCAGGAGAAAAGGCGGCACAACTTAAATCGGCCCCGAAAGAACCGTCTGGTTCTGAAGATGGGTCTAGTGACGACGACGAGGAGAATGATATGCGGCTCACAATGGACATCACCAACACGAATTCGATGGGCTTCGGGGGCATGGACTCCGATGAAGATTAGAGCGATAGAGAGAGCCAACCCCAGAAAAACGCACAATACAAGCGCATCGAAATGCCATGGAAGTACGAGCAAATTTAAATCGGGCGCTTGTAAAGCACAACAGACATATCTCATATCTCGTGGGCTACTCACAGCTCACTATTGGCCTTCTCTTCTGGCCTTATTCTGGCCTATGTATTTGTATCTAACCAACCACTTGTGTGGCGTAGAAGTAGACTGATATGCCGCTTTAAAACTAGATTTGCCATTACTTCATAGTTCATTGTCATTGTCCGTTCTGACTTCGGTCTTCATCTTTACCTTATTTAAAAATATATGCCCTTGCGTTTGCTAATAATACAGAGAAGTTTAAGCATTATCTGGACTCCACAGAGGCAGGGGCTTTCATCCAACTTTATCCATAGCGCCTAGTGGTTCATCTGGCGTAAACTCGTGGTGAATGCCTCAGATGTTGCTGCACAACAACTGGTCCTCCTTCCGTCTCGGCCATTCTTTACTTAGCAAGCTCAAAGGCACTGAGCACAGTCACTTTCCCGGCAAATGCGGGGCCGAGAGCTCCGTCTACAGCGGTCGCAGCAAGCGACTCGACAGGGCAGGGGGGCACCAAGGCACCTTTCAACAAGTAAGGAGCCGCGTCAGTAGCCTTGGCCACTACGCCACTGGTAGCTGTCAGAGCCCAGCTCACAGGACCCAGCACAGGGGCTAGTGGGATTGGCCAGCCACCTGCTGTGTGCCGCGTCCCGTAAATTGCCCCAGGTTTCAACACCATAGCACCGCGTACGGTGCTACTTTCTTCTTTGTCGTCGTCATTCTTGGGCGCATTTTCCACGAATGCTATCGCACATGCTTCAGCCATCGCTTTGCCTTTCACGTACCCGGAAGCACCCCAAGCTGGTACGGTGGCATTCACAAGTACAACTCGAGGCACGCCTGCTTCTGCGGCTGCTTCGATGATGGTACAATTGGAGTCTAAGATATGCAGGGGTGGGAATAGATCAGGTTTATTGACGGGGGCGGGTTCGGAAGTTAATATGTAATGGTTCGTTCAACATGCAGAGGTGATTGGTTTCGTACCGCCGTTCATTCTGGTTTGCCATGCAACGTCTTTTACGGGAACTGGCGGCGTGCCAACAGAAATAATTACTGCAGTAGCGTCTTTCAGAGTGTCTTGGTAGGTTCCAGGAGTGAGGGCGTCACCTGAAGTCCATTCTACCTCAGTAGCCCAACTCTGGCCTTCCAGGTGCTTAGGCTTGAGCCCAGAACGGCTCACTGAAACCGCACCAGCCATACGTGTCCTTAGGACTTTGAGGATATTTGAACCTACGAAGCCATTACCACCGAATACTACAACCTTTGTAGCTCCTGCCATTGTAAAGAAACTCAGAAAGTACACTAGGAACTGAGCTAAAATGAAGGCTAAAAGAATGACTCCCTCTTGACTCTTGACGTGTTGACGTACTTAATACTTACTGTACGTGTCGATGACGTGGTCAAGAATGTTGAAAGAACTTTCTCGAGTCGCTGTCATTTTGTCATTTTGAGACAGGCCCCGAAGGGCCGGAATTAAGGCACTACCAACGGAATCGGGAAAATATATCGGTACTTTTCAAATCAGAATGGAAAATGGCCATCGGCACGCCAAGCAATTCTAAAGATACCTACCAATGCGCAATGAAAAGGCGGAACTTTCG
>Ga0307979_1002100_pt1 | contig 13938 bp, 8 predicted proteins | sample OrgLakmetage1058_FD_201833 | JGI IMG/M metagenome (GOLD analysis project Ga0307979, IMG submission 201833) | Saline water microbial communities from Organic Lake, Antarctica - #1058 | ecosystem: Environmental > Aquatic > Non-marine Saline and Alkaline > Saline | place: Antarctica: Organic Lake...
TACGTATGTTCTGACACGTTGTCACGTCACTGACATCAACCATGTTCTGACACGTTGTCACGTCACTGAAATCAACTACGTTGATCGTGGCGCAGCGGCGCGCGCGCCGCTGCAGTGATAAGGAGTTTGACGAGCATGCAAAGTGGGAAGCAACGTGGAGGGAGAAGCAGTACAATGTACAAACATTTGGTACAAAACTGCGGAACCAGAAAAGTAACCAAATTTGTACGGGTACGTACAAAACTGTGTCAGTCAGTATAAGCTTAGTAGTGATGCACACTTTGCTTACTGAGTGCTGCGCAACACGCAACTAAGAGATTAAGAGGCAATAGCAAAGGTAGCTTAGTGCAGTTCGCGACACTTGAAGCTTCTACTCGGCTCCGTTTATCCATATAGCTTTGGCGGAAAGCACTTGCTTCAGTTGTGAGTCGAGCTAAGCAACACTCCAATCTTAAATCTTACGATAATAGCATAGCTGGATTCGAAACACTGCATGGACCCTTCCGTGGTCCATGCGGCTCTTGCTCAAAACCAATCCCTTCAGAGTGCCATTCAAAGATCAATCGACGGCCTTGATGAGTCGCTGCGTCGCCTGGATGAAGACATTTTACGGGAGCGCGAAGTTCTTTTTGCTGAAAGTAAACCCAAACGAAGGAAGCGTTCTCGCCCTGACACCTACCTAATAGATCCTGTGAGTGGCGCAACACCACCACCTTGTGCTGCGACCCTAGCTCGGGCCAAAGTGCGGGCCTCTGTGCAACCCTACGTGTCTGAAGCAGCCCAGCCTTCCGCTGAGCACACTCCCGCACAGTCGTGGTCAGTAGCGGAGGAAAGCAACCTCGTCCAGTCGGTAAAGGCTCACGGTTGCCACGATTGGCGCGCCATAGCTGCCGAAGCCGGGAACGGAAGATCCACCAAGGCAGTTTTCCAGCACTACCAGCAAAGGCTGAACCCGCACCTGTGCCGTGGCGCTTGGTCGGCTGAAGAGGACGCGCTGCTGAGCGAAGCAGTGCGAGCCTACGGCTCCTCCACGCGCAGCTGGGGTTTAATCGCGGACTGCTTCGACGGCCGCACCTCCTCGCAGTGCCGCGAGAGGTGGAGCAAGTCGATCGAGCCGGGCCTATGCAAAGGTCGCTGGTCGGACCGTGAAGAGCGCGTGCTGTTCTTGGCGGTGCGTGCCCACGGGGAACGGTTCAGCGAAGCCGCCAGACATGTGCCGGGGCGCACCGGGGCGCAGGGGCGCGAAAAATGGACCAACGTGCTTGCACCCGACGTGAAACGCGATGGGTGGAGCGAGAGTGAAGATGAGGCTCTGGAGGAAGCGGTGGAGGCACACGGGTGCGGGAACTGGTCGCATGTCGCTCAGAGTGTGGCTGGGCGCACGGACGATCAGTGCAAGAGGAGATGGAAGCAACTCCGGAAGAGTGATGCCGCAGAGTACGAGCAGGTACGAGTCTTGAGCATAAGTGACGAGCACGGGCAACAGATGCTTGCTTTATTGCGTTCTCATCTCCTGTATATATATATATATTCTGTTCTATGAGCCGACTTTCCACCGTGAGTGTCAAATATCTTTTCACCTACAAGTTACTTCTAATTGTTCCATTTGCACGCATTTGACTTTTGAGCACATATTTCTCACTGAAACTGCCTCGACATTATGACCCTTGAATAGTCACCTGGGCTGTTGCGATGCTTTGCCTATTTTCTTTTTCTTTTTGACGTATCTTTCGCCAAGCAGGTTAATGAGACTTCAATTGTCCTCCCACCAAGATTGGGGCGAAAGAAAGTATCACAACTTCCTCCTGTAGAGAGGAATAATTGGCAGAACAGTGCGGTGTTATGAGAACAAATGAACTACTGCGCACTTGTCTCCCAAGAGTGGTTCTTACGAAGCCATGGCCGGCATGTGCTCCTGGTGGTTCTCAGTACGGGCGACGGGCCAGAGGCACTTGGCGACGGGCCACCCTCCATATGCTTCTTGTACGGCAAATACGGATCAAGCAATTAGTAACAGAGGGTTATATCGAATAGGTCATGGCCTACTCATGCAGGTCGGTCAGACGCCACATGCAGGGCAGTACATTCGAAGCAATGCCGTTGTTCATCACCATCGCCGGATATAAATCATGGATCATGTAACGCGCACCACGCACCACCAAGCCAAATTCAGGGCCGTCAGGACCACCCTGTCTGAATTTAGCATCCGCGTCGTTTGGTCTATATCTATATTATTATTACGGAGAAAAGTATTTCAGGTCGGTTTTCCGCGGACTCAAGCGGCTCAGTCTGCCTCATGGCCGTCCTAGAACGCTAATAAATCATAAATTCTTCAATTCAGTTCCCAGTTCTTTCGAGTTCGTGCGCATCAGCGATCCAGGACCGACCCGATTTCAAGCGCAGCTTCCTGAACAAGTGCACCCCAAATGGCATTGGCCACGTCCTTTTCGACAGATGCTTTTATGTTTTCATGGTCCAGAAAGAGGTCCGCCGAAAGAACTCCTAAAGAGGCCGCAGGGCCTGACTGGGAAGGCAACGAGGAAGCCTGGTGCTGGCTCGATGCCCGAGCGCGCCGTCCGAGGACTGCGTCAACTTCACCCTTCCTCAGGTCGCTTTCCGCAGATTCAAGAATTGCATCGAAGATGGCGTGATGCTGGATGGTGGCTGCCTCCGCCAACATTTCCGCGTGAACGTCGTCTACTGCCCCAGCTGCCGCCTGCTCGCATGCCACGGCAGCTGCGTCACTCGACGCCAGCTCGACGAAAGCCCCGGTCGGGTCTGCAAGCAGCGCTTCGGTTCCTCTTTGTAAGAGGTCTTCGTGCACGGCTGTTGCGATTGGCGTCAAATCCCACGCCTGCACGGTCACCGGAGCCACTGTAAGAGATTCTCCACCTTGAAATTCGTGCAGTGATCGCCCGCACGTTACGGCACCGCCGCCGCCAGCATGGACAATTCGACCGACCTGCGCAGCCGAAGGTAGCCCCAGAGCTAGTGCGACGCGATCAACGAAGTCTTTGAAATGGCAGCCCGGTGGAATGAACACAGACGAAGTGACGGGCGAAGAGATGCCGTCGTGAAGTGCCACATTGACATGCACTCCAAGTTCTGGCATATCCTCTCGCGGCGCCTCTTCCATTGGCGTGTGAAGAGGCAGGCTGGGAAGCGGAGGCAACGATGCAATCGGCGCGGGTTCAGGCAGGCCGAAGTCGTAGGCATCTTCGTTGTCGTCGTCACCAACCTCAGGCGCCAAGGTTGTTTGTTTGTAAGCACTGAGATAGCTGCCCTGTGGAGCATCATCACTGCAGTTCGAGGCCGCGGCAACCTCCGAAGCATAAATGCTGCTGGCTGGGCTTTCCAAGGCACCCTCGGGAATAATGTCTCGAGCGCCATCTAATTCCTCATTTCGCGCCACCGCCGATTGTTCATCTGTGACAACAGTCTTGAATTCTTCAGCAGATGCCACAACTTCAACTTGGGCATTCGTGCGTATCGGAGTATCGCGCTCCGTAATGCCTGCCGGTTCACTTTTAGAATGGTCACAAGACCTCAGAGCAAGCGGTAAGAAAGGCATCGCTGCACCTTCATGCAAAGCAAAATCGGCAACCAATTGCTCGAAGAGGGCAGACGCTACGTTGTCAACTTCTCGATCAGACACATTATGGTGTCGTGTATTCGATGAATTACCTCTTAATTTGGTCGCAGAAGTCTCTGCAGAGTCAACCATTGCTGATTCCTCGAACGAAGACATGTCTCCTGATGAGACCCACGACAAGTTATCAGCTTCGAGGTCCTTCTCAGATGCATCAATCTGGCCCAAGTCTTCCGAATACACTTCCTCTTCTTCTTGTTCTTCGATCTCCTGAGACACATCAACAGCTGCCTCAGCATCAGCCTTCACCACTTGATCTCGCACTTCTTGCACTCTTGTCAGAGCCACCTTTCGCCTCACATGGCCCTGCAAAGCAACTACCGCCTTCTCCCCGCATCGCAGCTTCTCTTCTTCTACCTCGGCATCCTTCTTGGCCTGCATCGCTTGTGCCGCCTCTCTTCTCGCCTCGAGCACCCTCCTGGCTATTCTCTGTCTCTGGACTCCTTGAAGAGCAGTGGCGACTGTGATCCGAGCATCAGACTGCTTCACCTGGCGCTCTTCCCTTCGCACCTCGAGCACTCTCACTGCACACCTCTGGCGCTGAAAGCACTGCAATCGCACTGCTGTGTTCTCTCTACGGCCTTCATCCTCGTCTGCAGCCGGCGCCTCACCCTCAGCCGTGCGATCCACAACCTCCTTCTCGCCATCGCCTCCTTGTGGATCAGCAGAAGCATCGTCGCTTTTCTCCAAGCGCCGCAACAAGTCAGGCGACACCTCATCTTCGCTCTCGCCGTCGTCGTACTTGATGTACAGCTTGCCCCCGCTTCGCACGGCTGCCACTGCGCCCGAGAACCAGGCCTCCTCCGTGTCCCAAAACACTTCCACTCGGTCGCCTTCTTCGTAGGTAGCCATTAGTGGGACCTCTTCTGAAATTTTATGGTTTGGAGCTGACTCTTGAACTTCACGGTCTTTTGAACCATCTGCTTGCTCAGGTGTACCTGGGGTTTGGGCCGTCTCTTTTTGCAATTTGCCAAGCCTTTCGCGCTCTTTCACGAGTCTCTTCACAGCTTCGGCCTCGGCTGTTAAGTCCAGTACCAAACTTCCATCGTCGTGCTCTGAGCCACATTTGCTCGGGCCGCTCTCAAAGGAATCTTCCTCTTTATCACAATCTTCTTCCTTGTCGTCATCTTTCTCGGTTTCCCATTCCGCCACGTCATGAGGACCCACGCGACCCAATCGCCTCTTGCGGTCTTGATCGCGCAACTGCCTCACTGCACGGCATCCGAGGCGGCCTCGCGCCCATGCTTGCACGATGACAGCTGCGGCCCTTCGCTCTTCCGCACTTGCCTGCATGGCTGCTCGACCTTTCCGCCGCTTGGTCTGATCGTCGCTGTCGTAGGCACCGCTCGACGACAAGAAGGCATCAGCATCTGTGTTGTTTGGATCCGGACTGCTGCCCTCCTCCAATGAGACGTAATCTTCAATGGGTGCTGTCTCAAGCCATTCGTTCAGAGCCGCTCCTCCAAGGGCGACACCTGCGTTGACCTGCGCGGAAGCTTTAAAATCACCTTCCTCGACTCGTGTGTGTGTTTTAGGCCGCAATTCACCACCTAGCTGTTCAACAGGGCCCTCTTCGGGCGGCATCTGAAGCTGACGGATTTCGTTCTCGAGTCGAAGTGCTTCCGCTCGAAGAACCTCGCGCCTTTGCTCCGCCACTCGTCGCAGCCTAGCAGCTTCAAGTTCAGCTCTTCGTGTAGCTACGCGCGCCATCAGGTCCTCTAACTCTTGCCCTAACAAATGGTCCCCACCTGCGGCTAGCTGCGCTATGATTGCTTCTTCAGCAGACGCTGCTGCGTCCGTAGGAGGTGCCACAGCGTCCGTTGGAGGTGCTGGGTCAGGTGGTGCTCGCGCCAAGTGCGATATGGTAGCGCTAAGCGGGTGGCGTTGCAGCGGTTTTGACCCTTTGGCCTGCACGTCCACGGCCCGGAGCTCGAACTCAGCGCCGAGCGCATTCACGAGTGCTTTGCCGAGGGACCCGTCGCCAGCTAGGGCCCAGAGAGTGTCGGCGGCCGAAGCAGGCAGAGAGAGGTCCACAAGCACAGAGCCAGCGCGCAAGGCAAGGACCGTGAAATGCTCACTTCCCACGTCCAGAGCGTCAGCAAGAGCAGCGAGAAGGCCTACCACAGGAAAGCGCCCCAATTCTCCGGCAAAAGTGAGGGTGCACACGCGGCGAGACTCTTCCACCAAGGTCAGCGCTCGCCGCTCTTCGCCGCTTTTGCGTGCTTCCAAGCGCGCTTTGCTCCTGCTGCGGGACCCACTACTGTGCGTCTTTTTGTGGGAGTGCTGAGGCGTCAGCGCCATCGTCTTGTCGTCAGCTGGAGTGTTCTCGGGTAAAGGCAGCGGACGATGCGCAGGAGGAAAAGTGCGCTTCGAGTGGCGGCTATCGTGGCGGCTGTCGATGGAGCTGGCTTCAAGTGAAGATGCCGCCTCGTCAAAAGTAGCGCTGCCGTATGGATCGCTTTCGCTCAACACTTCTTCATGCGAGCGCTGAGCTAAACCTTCCGAATGCTCCTCTGTTACTTCAACCTCCGAAGCGCCAGTAGCTGCGTAAGCGCGCTGAGAATCTTCCTGTTCGCCTCCTCCTTTAGACTGAGCCTCAGAGTACTTCACTGCTGCTTCATCATGGTTGACTAGCTCTTCGCCGGGGCTATCCACCTCCTCCTCCTCTTCTATTGATGGCTCTTCCTCGGCCACCGATGTATCGCTCCCATTAACAGGTAGCGACGCCTGCGAACCATCTTTTCGCGCACTGCGAATTTCTACCGAAGCCATGCCAGCATCGGCTTCCAGCGACTGCTCATCCTTTGGCCTGTTGCCACCTTCCTTGTTGATGGCACTGGAATCCTCAAGCAGTGATTTTTCTTCTATTGACGCACTCTCTGTCTCTCTATTGACACTGATATCTTCTTCAAGTGACTGTTCTTCAATTAATGCGCTCCTGGCCTCCTGACTAACCGTATTTCTATCTATCTCAAGCCGACTGTCAACGGAGGCGTCCTCTGCAGCAGCCCCATCGTCCTTGTCAAAGGTGGCGCTGCCGTACTCATCGTCGTCGCTATAACTGTCATCGTCGTCATCAGGCTTGCTTTCAACCACAGCAGTGCTTTGGGCTGCAAAAGGCGTGGCTGCTTTCCTGCTTGGCTCCAGTTGCTGCAGTTGCGTCGCAATGACGTCGCGGTCGCGTTCGAGCTCAGCCCGCCTCTTCGCCTGTGCTTCCAGCCTCTGCCTGCCTGCTTCCACCTCGGCGTCCACGTCAAGGTCAATGGCCACCCTGAGGAGCCGCGCCACGTCAGCCTCTTCGATGCGCAGAGATTCGAGCGCGACCCGGGTGCGAATCTCCCGCTGCTTGAGCTGCAAGAGCTGGGTGGCGCCTCGGCGGCGGCGCTGCAGAGCCTCGAGCGCGTCGAGCCGAGAGGGGTCGCCGTATTCCGACAATTGGCGAGCAAGCTCAGCGGAGTTCTCGTCTGCGCCTCCTTCGTTTGCTTGCGCTGCGGTCGACATCTCTCCAGGAGCAGCCAACAGCCGCAACAATTTTTCCGCCACGCCGTCTTCTTCTTCGCCGTCGTCGTAAAGCACGCCGTACCCTTTTCGGCTCGCATCTCGCACCACTGCCCCAAACCAGGCTTGCTCGTCTTCCCACCACACCTCCACTCGCGCTCCTACGGCATAGGCACTTGCCGATGAGACCATAGATTTGCTAGTAGCCGGTTGAATTGGTTGTCTAGCATTCGGCGCCTCTGAGGTACCCGACAAGACTGATGACCCATCAGCAGCTGAGCTTTGAGCTGCGTCCACATCATCGTCACTGTACTCTTCTGCTGAATTGTTCACAGGTGCCTCTTCCTCTATAATACTAGCTTCTTCGTCTACATTTTCGGCTTCATCAGGGACTTCAGAGTCCTCATCAACTCTCTTAATGTCGTCGTTCGCATCTCCTTTCTCTTTTCGATTCTCCGAATCACTCGGATCTTCGATAATGTCTCCATCCTGATCGTGCGTGCCAATTGAACGGTCTTTGACTTCCTCATCGAAGTCTACGGACTCCTGGAGAAGTTGTTGCGGCTTTGGCTCCTCATGTGGGCTCCTTGCTGCTGGACTGTGCAGAATAGAACTGGCAGCGCTCCGTGCAGGGCTGTCCAGATGACTGTGCTGAGGGCTCTGCAGGTAGCTCACGGAGCGCACTGAAGGCGGGCCCGAAGGTCGCTGAGAAGCAGCGATGGACAGAGCGACACTGGCGTCGAAGTCCTCGGAATACTCCGCCGACGACATCACGGATGGAGGTGCCTGCCTGTGGGACGATGAAGCAGTTGGCGAGGACAAGCCATTCGCTTTCGGCGACACGGCAGCTGCTGACACATCGAAGGTATCTCCTCCATACGATGATTCTTCGATGTCGTGATGCTCCAATGGCCGCAACAAGCTTTCGGCCACGCTGTCTTCTTCTTCGCCGTCGTCGTAAAGCACGCCGTACCCTTTTTGGCTCACATCTCGCACCACTGCCCCAAACCAGGCTTGCTCGTCTTCCCACCACACCTCCACTCGCGCTCCTACGGCATAGGCATTTGCCGCCTGAGGAGCCGCCACCTTAGACCTGCCACCCTCGTGATGTGTTTCAGATGGCACATGATAAGCAGCAGCAGCAGTAGTGGCCACCGATCCTGCGGATGCTGCCAGAGCAGTACGAGAGCGCTGCGCGTCTTGTGCGGCCTGCCACCTGATCGATTCAAGTTGAAACATAACACGATGAAACGAAGAAGAAAGCTCCTGGTATTAAAACAAACAAATAACTAAACAGAGCAAGAATAAGCGCAAGACGATGGTTGCAAATCTAAGCCTTACTCGAGGGCGTGCTGCGCTTCTTGCGCCTGGATTTCCAGCACGTCAGCCGCAACCTCAACTTGCTGCGCTGCCTCTGCCTGCGCTGCCACCACTCGCTCCTCCATCTCAAACATGGCCTCGAGCATAGCCTCGTCACACCTTTAAATCACAAGAGTGCAACATCTCAGTGCAATTGAAAGAGATAAAATAACCGCATTCTGCTTTAACTCAGGAGGCAGCGCTGGCACGGTGGTAAAGGCGCACATACCGTTGCTCGTGGTTCAGCATTTCCTGCGCTAATTGGTGGCGCTTCTCTCGGTCGGCCCACTCGGCCGCGACCCGCGCTACCTCTTCCTCTGCCGCCAACTCAGCGCTCACACGCTCCAACTCAGCCACCTGAAAGCAAAGAATGTCGTCGTGATTTCTCACACGTGCTTGGAGCTTTATTTACTTCATGGCAGCCCTCCAGTGTGTAAAGCACATGCTTTGTCACCTGAACTTGGGACGAAACGAGGGTCTCGTGCAAGTGCAGTTCCGCCAAAAGTTGCCGTTGCAACGACCCTGGAGAAACCTCACATCGCGGAGTAGCAAGCTGGCGGCTCGGAGGCGTGCCAGGAACGGCGCCACAGCTACTTCGCAATTCAGTAGGCTCTGCGTCACCAAAATGGTTGCCCTGCCGTTGATCCTCTTCCTCCTCAATTGCTCCTGCACTTGCCTCCGCTGCTGCTTTCGCGGCAGATTCTTTCCGAGCCAGCTCGACCGCAGCTGCTGCAGCGGCTGCTCTTTCAGCCTCTTGCTCCCTCGCATAGGCTTCTTCCTCAAGGTCAGCTTGTTCCTCGGCTTCCCGCCGGGCCGCGGCTTCTGCTGCAGCGGCTGCAGCATCTTCTCGTGCCTCGCGGCGTGCGCTGTCAATCGCTTGTTGGACTTCCCAGCGCTCCCTGGCCTCAAGCTCTTTGGCCTCGCTTGCGCGATCGAGCACTCTTCGCGCTACGATATCCAGGAGCCCGCTGTTTTGCCCTCCATACACTTCCAGCCCTGGCGCTGCATCCTCTAGCACCGCCCGTGCTGCTGCCCCCATGGAATTCAACTCATCTTGGCGAGGCCAACGCGTGAAACGCTCAATCATCACGTCTGTGGCAACGTTTTCGGCGATGGCTGCTTCCGAGGTGACAGTTGGAGTCGACTGCTTGGCCTCTGGAACAAGAAATAGCTCAGCTTCTCGCTTCTCGCGCTCCCGCCTTGTCGCATGCAACGAGCTATTCGGCGGCGAGCCTCCTATGGAGTTCATGGCAGCTTGAAAGTCGTCTTCTGCCTCGCGAGCAAGAGTCTCAAGAGCACGCTCGACCTCAGAGCGAGACTTGCTCTTAGGCTGATTTGAGGTAGGAGTAGAAGCTTCCACTTCGGGCAACACTGACTGAGGCGAGCTCCGATACAAGGTCTTTTGTTGTGGCAGAGGTTGCTGTGGTGAAGGCGCCAGGACCGCTCTAGTAGCCGCGGCAGTGGCCTCATCCTGCTCCGAGGGATACGCTAAAGAAGGGTCGAAGCGAGTTGAGAGCACTTGCGTTGCTCCTGGACTAGCACTCCTCCCAGCAGTGCTCGCTGCAGGAGGACGCGGAGAAAGCCGTTCGACAAGAGTCATTTCCACGCCTTGCATCTCTTTGGAGCTTCTTGTCGTTGAGACCGATGCTTCCTGACTCTCGCCATCATCATCTGCTGTGTCCGCGTCCGCCAACGCCCCGTGCTCCACCACAGCATCAACGGCACGCACTGCAGCCACCGCAAAGCTTTCCTGGCTTGAGGTGTCCGAAGTCTTTGATTCCTTTACAGGGTTCACCCAAGCGCCGTCACTTGCAATGGACTGAGCGCGAGCTGCAAGCGAATCGAGCTTTCCCAAAAGCGACTCAATGCGAGCACGCTTGGCGCCGTCTCCACTGTCAAGCGCACGAGCAGCTTCGGGTGCTGATGTTTGGGGTAGAGTTTGACTCATTTGGCTCGATTCTAAGGACAGCACATTACTCCGAGCTTTGGTTGCGGTGGCTACGCTTAAATCTACGCTAGTCGAAAGCGGCCGCGGTGGAAGTGCACTATTATTAGCCGATTTCTCGATACTAGGCGCGACCGACGACTGCACTCCTGAATCTTCAGATCCACGCAGGGATCCACGGAATGAGCCGACCAAAGAAGACAGCGTGCCTCCACCTGCTAGACAAACAAAAAACACCGTAACTAAAAATGAGAGCTGGGCAAGACAATGTAACCGAAACACTGACTTTAAAGAATAGAACCGCAGATAGCCAAGAGGACAAGAATTGATACAGGAAAAACTAGTAAATGAGCTTCGCACCGTGAGCAACATCGACAATGGAGTTCTCACGACTGCGCTGCATAGCGCCGAGGGCGTCTATGGAGACTGCACTGTCGTCATGCCATTGGAAGGGCTGCGTCCTCGTGGGCGGAGCTGCAACTGTCCTGGGCCGCGTACGGGGAGCACTTCGCTCAAACGCACGACCTTCCGTGGTCCGGCCCTCTACTTTCCGAGTGGCAAAAGTATTGTTCCACGGTGGTCGGACTTGTTTCGTAGCCCGCACTCCTTCCTTGAGAGCGCTTCGACGCTGGGATTCCACCCGCTCTAATTGCTTAACAATAGATTGTTGACGATGCGCCGACTGTTCTCGCTTGAGCCGTGCAGCAGCAGCTCGCTCCGCTTTCGTTTTTTCCATGTATGCTTTGACGTCATCAGCCTTGGTTGTTCTAATGTGACGAACGGTTGCTTGGTCTAGCGTTTTCCCCTTCGTCAATTTGAGTGCATTCCGATCTAGCTCTCGGCCTGCATTATCGAGATTGAGACTACGAGTAGCACCAAGAGGTGTGACTCGTCGCTCGCGTACACGTAAAGTTTGTAGATTTGCCATCCGACGACTTTCCATCGAGAGGCAGTTAGTCAGTCTACTTGCTCACTCGTGCGGCAGTTGACTATGCTCCATCCATCTATTCTTACTGATTTTTTTTGCTAATAACAGAAAATCAGAGTGCCATATATATATATTCTAATATAGTATTTTGTGTTGTTTGTAATTGGATTTGTGTGCCCTACGCCCTACACCCTACACCCACACCTAACCCACACCCCCAATCCGAAAGAGGCGCCATATGCGCAGGCCTATCATAACAGCTTCGTGATTTTCGAGCAAGTCCACCAAGATATTCCAGATAAAACAACAGGGAAATCAAGCAAGTGAAACTTTATTGAACTGGCTTATTATAAAAGCGAGCACTTCTGTGAAGCTCGAAGCTCGTACAGTAAAAAAAAATCACTATACTAATTGAAATCCAAACGAGAAACGACAGTAAATCTCCTTGCTTCGATGAATGCTTATAGGGGCTTCTCTAAACTTTTTCCACCAAGCCAGATTTGAGTGAGATTTTCTTCATCAAGCCAGGCGCGCTTCCCTCTCAATTACTTCGTCACTGAAGTTGATGAGAAAGACCGTACTTTCCTTCCCTACCTCCTCAGAATTGCCCGAGGCCACAGCTGTGACAGTTGCTGGAAATGCTGCGCTCTCTAGGATGCCTGCTAAGATGCCCGCGATGTAGCTCGCTACATTGAGATTGCCAGGGCAACTACCGTCGCTCACAAAAGTGTTCGTAAGAGGTAGCTCCTCGATAATCATGTACTCGTTCTCCGACTGAGAGCCTTTCTCGAGAGAGTCAGCAGCCTTACCAAATAAAGATTTCCACACCGTCGAGCTGATGAATGTGAGCAACTCAATCAGGCGGTTGTACCTCTTCCCGTCTCCTTTGCCTTGCCGCTCACGCCAGCATTGCAACTCGAGAACTTTATGCCCAACTCGGCGACCTTGTCGCTCGAGACCACGCTGCATGTCGTCGACTGACTGGCTGCGATCTTGCACGTACTGAACCATCTCAGAAAACAGGAAGGCGAAGGCTGAGAGTGACACTTCGCTCCTTGGCTTGAGTGACAATTGACGGTCGAAAATACTCTTCTGGGCTGTCAAGCTCGCCATGCTAGGAACTCAAACTACAGCTAGTCCTAAAAAGTGAGCGCCGATTGATACGATAGCAGTATGTGCAGTGTGGATTTGTGGGTTTATCGATTATCGGTTCATTGGGTGACCACTTTTGTCGTAGCTCTTTGCTTTGTATCCGGAATCAAGAGAGGAGACGAGAGCAAGCACGAGTAGGGAAGAAGTTAAAACACGAAAAATTGGAAGAAACGAAACACGGACTTTTCAGGGATTGTTTCCTGGGTGCACCCGAGTGAACAAATAAACCAGGAAAAGAGCCCGACATGAATGTTTCGTTTCCCATGAAACTGGCCTGGCAGGCGGACTGAATGTTTCTGTTTCTCAGGTGGAAACGAAACACCTGGATTTCCAAGGTTTCTTTCGGGCTTCGTTTCAATTCCGCCCCTCAAAGTAAGTGCTCCTCAAGATATTTTTCTGAGGATCAGCCCGGATCGCGGTTTTGTTGGTGCGATAACGGAAATTTCGATCGGATGTGAAGTTCGCGTTCAAATACATGGGGATCCAGTACAACTGTTCGCGATTTGCCTCTTCTTAGTGCCTGCTGATCCCACCTGTGACGCCCCACGTAAGAAAAAGGTGCAAACGAAATATCCAGGTGAATGGTGAGAGAAACAGCGCACTAGGCCCATATGTTTCGTTTCTAGAAACCAGAAACGCCCAGGGCGGCGCTTTTATTGTTTCTTGGAAACGACACACGCGAAAAATCCGGGTTTGTTTCCTATGTATCCTTTTCCCTGTGTTTCGACTTCGACCCTAAGCACGAATACTTAGGGAAGAAGTTGAAACACGAAAAATTGGAAGAAACGAAGCACGGTCTTTTCAGGGATTGTTTCCAATAGGCTTATGGTAAAAAAGGTCGGCGTTTTTTTGGGAATCCCTGGAAAAAAAAAATCTCCAAAAACGCCCCCCAACGGACAAATTATACTCCAACGGACAACGAATTCAATCCAAAGAAACCCCGAAATCCCCCCTTTTGGGAACATTTACGCTTATTTTTTGGGTGTTTTTTTGCACTTTTGGAGAATTTTTAAAATTAGCCTAGATTCCAGGGTGCACCCGAGTGAACAGGAAACCAGGAAAAGAGCCCGACATAATTGTTTCGTTTCCCATGAAACTGGCCTGGCAGGCAGACTGCATGTTTCTGTTTCTCAGGTGGAAACGAAACACCTGGATTTCCAAGGTTTCTTTCGGGCTTTGTTTCAATACTGCTCTATAAAGTAGGTGCTGTCAAGATATTTTTCTGAGGATCAGCCCGGATCAAGGTCTAGTTGATGCGATAACGGAAATTTCGATCGGATGTGAAGTTCGCGTTCAACTCGAACTCGAACTAATACAAACCCAAATGGCACAGAAGCCAATGCTGCGGGCAGAAGTGGGAATGCGCGTGCGTTGCGCAAACAAAGCAAGTGCGGAATGATTCAGGAG
>Ga0307979_1002102_pt1 | contig 13935 bp, 7 predicted proteins | sample OrgLakmetage1058_FD_201833 | JGI IMG/M metagenome (GOLD analysis project Ga0307979, IMG submission 201833) | Saline water microbial communities from Organic Lake, Antarctica - #1058 | ecosystem: Environmental > Aquatic > Non-marine Saline and Alkaline > Saline | place: Antarctica: Organic Lake...
GCACCTTAGTGGGTGGTAAGGACCTTGACTCCACCGAGGAGGAGGAAGAGGAGGACAACTCATTTGATTTGGTGGACCCGCCGCTCATGGCTCGCACCCAGCAGCCGCCTACGCTAGACGACGAGGATTACGTGTCATCGTTTCCACTCGGTAAAAGAGGAGTTGGAGGAGAAAAGGGTGAAGGCGAAAACCCCGAAGACGGAGACGGCGTTGAAATGGCCGAGTCCCCCAACGATCCTTCCTCCGCAGCTGACGTTAGCGACGCGCCCCTCGACGCTTTCCCCGTCGGCCCAACCATAACAGCAACAACAACGACAACGCCAAAAGCACCAGCTCTTCTGGCAGGCGACGGTGTTTCAGTTCACTTAAATGCGCCCCAGAACACCAACGCTCAACTGCCTGCCTGTCCTGACGGCCAGAGTGGCAACACCAGCAAAGAAGGAGCAGAGCTTGAGGACGATGACGAAGATGGTTCCGGTGAAGCAGACGCTGCGAATGACATGCTCGGTCAATTGGTACGATCTGCGTCGTGGGCGCCACCGCGCCACGCGCGCTCTCTCAAGCTCAGCGACGATGACGTTGACGGTGATTATGCCAATGAAGCAGACCACGGCGATGTGAATGGCTCTTCTTCTCCTGACCGTTTGTCGTTTACTCAGACCTTTCGACAGACGACCCGGATGGCTTCTGCAGCAGCTGAATATTCACCTTCTGGCATCGAAGATGCACATGCTGCACCGGCAGCAGCAGTAGCAGGTGTAGATGGGGTTTCTGAGGCTAGTGCAGGAGCTCCAGAGTCTCCAAAGCGCCAAGAATCGTCTCCAGGAGCAGTCGCACTAGCACTCGAAGTTGCTAACAACCCTAGTATTGATGCTCACACTGTAGAGCCAGATCCAGCCTATAACTCACCAGTACGTGCCTCGAAGCCCTCAGGTGGTTCGGCGATTACTGCTGGGAATGACGTGGAATTTTCAAGTGCTGGATTTCCAAGGAATGGGGCGTCTGCCGCAGCACACGAAGGAGTTGTCGGTGCTAGTCCTACGAGCGGTCGGGAAGCTCAAGGTGAGGGTGTTGGAGGTGGTGCCGAAAGTTTGATGAATGAGCACACCACCCCGGCAAATCAAGGGCCATCACACGCTGGCCATGGTTTTTCCACTCCTGGCAAGCCGAAGCGTGGCAGCGACCGTGCTTCTCCTTTCAAGCACGATTCCGACGCCAACCCCAACGCTGGTGCCAACCCAGCAGGAGGAGGAGGAGCAGCAGCAGCAGCAGTAGCCTCCTCTTCTTCGGTGACGAATAGTCCAGCCACCGCCATTAGCAGCAGCGCCAGCCAGAGCCGACAGCAGCCACGCGCGTCGTCGGCCAGTGGTGCCAAAGGTGGGGTGCGGCGGTCCCTCGCGGACGAGCGAGAGCGCTTACGGTCGAGGGACCGGCGAAGGGACACCGCCACAGCGCTGCAGTCCATGAACGACCAACTCGCGTCGATGGGCTTCCTGAAGCCACCGAGTGGCGCCCTAAACGGCAACAATGAGGAGTCTGCTGAGAATGCCAGCACTTCTGCTCCATCTGCTCCAGCTGCGGTTGCGGCTCTTCGGACAGATCTCGCTGTCGCAGCTGGCAATGAATCTACTGCAGTGGCCGATGCTACACCACTTGGCAGCGCGCCACCACCAAAAACGGATCCTCTCGCACCCTCGTCGCCTAGTCAAGGAGATAGACCTGGCAATGTAGGTGCTGATGAAGGCTTAGGCCGTAGCGCAGGCGACAGTGCTGTAGGATATGTGTCATCACCGGCTGCATCTTCGGACAATGCCTCCAAGGGCGGCGAGAAGCAGCTCAATAACCTCGATGCTGCTCTTCCTACACCACCATTACCACTCCCTCCGAACAACCTCGCTGGTGAGGTCATCCACCAGGACGGGGACGATGATGACGACGCGCTCTGTGATGATTCCTCTCGAGGAGATGGCTACGGCCAAAGAAGTCCTTTGATGGCATCTTTGGCAACTACAGTGAGTGGCACTACGCTCTCAGGAGAAACATTGCAGGGATTTTTGGTGCTCGAAGGAAGAGACAACGATGAGAACTACGAAGGTGATGGTGTGAGCAGCCGCCGTACAGAGCTGACGACAGTAAGCCATGAGAGCCAAACAAGCAATGGCGATGAAGACGACGAAGATGACAGCGATACCCTCGCCCAAGGATGGACAGGATTTCCGCCGAATTTAATCGCAGAGGAACACAAGGCTGCAAATGACGACAATAATAGTGCTGCTGCTGCTCACAGTGAAGGCACTTCCTCTGCTGGTCCTAAGCTCACTTCTCCCGACGCTGACGCTCCCGCGGTCAAGCCTCCTTCCTCCTCCGAGGCCACTGTTGCTACAGCAAGACCACCGCCACCCTTGCCACCTGCTGGAGCTGCAAGAGACGAATCTGCTGCAGTGAATTTAGATGCAACTGGACAAAAACAAGCCTCCGATGAGAGCGTGGGTGCAGGCATGGCAGCTGCTGAAATTGTTAATGGTCGAACCAGTCCAAACAGTGGCGGCAGCAACGACAGCGACAAGAGAAGCAACAACCACAACAACAGCAGCAGCAGCAGCGTGAGCAGCAGCACCAACAGCAATGGCAGCGGTATGGGACCTCTAGTGTTGCCTCGACCCGCCGAAGAATACCGCGCGTCCCTTGCTCGTTTGCAGACCGCGGCTCAAGAAGTAGCGCAGCTTTACAGCGAACTTCGTGGTCATGCTTACCGCACGGGGACTGTGAACAGTAGCAGCAGTTTTACGGGGCCTACCACTACTAGGAGCAGTCAAAACGGCAACTCCCTGGATGTGTCGATGCTTTCAGCTGGCTGGGCTCCACCTTCTGGCAGCAGCGGTGGCGAAAATGGCCGCAGTGCTGACGGCACGCAAAGCCAACACAGCCTCAACCACCACACCAATAACAACAGTGACACTGCTAGCCACCACCACCCAGGGCCAGCAGCGATGCCAGCGTGGGGTGTGGCGGAACTGTTGGGCGAATTTGACTCCACGTGGCGCGGGCTTGGGGCCGCAGGACTGGGTCAAATGCCATCGACTTCGGCCTCCGTAGACGTGTCTGGCGTGTCCTTTGCGTCCGGTATTGGTTCGGCTTCGTCTGGTGGGTTTGGCGGCGGTGTACTGCATGGAAGCTTTCTCGGCGCACCGCCACAGGGGTCGAGCTACATGATGTACCCTAGTGGAGGAAGTGGCGGCGGCAGTGGAGGTTACGGGGGTGGATCTCCTTGGCGAACGCCTGAGAAGGCCTCGCGCTCGTCCCAACACCATCACCAACCTCACCACTATCCTCACCACCAGTCTCCAGCCCAACCGCACTTTGTGGCCAGCCAAGACAATAGCGATACGGTTGGTGGCACCGGACCAGCCGCAATCTTTGCCTCTGCCGATCGCCCAGTGCCGCTCTCCGTGTGCGCTTCTGCACCCATGGCCATGCCACATCACCAGTACCAACAGCACCAGCACTTGAACTCTCGCTACGCGCAAACTGTTGCCAACAGTGCGGATGGCTACAGCAATGGATTTCCGCTTGGAGGTAGTGAGATGGCTGGCGTGGTGAGGAATCCTTTGCCTGGCAGCCAGAGTGTAGACACGGGAGGATTAGCCCCCATTCTCGAAAGAGCGATATCCGTTGGATCTTCGGACCGGCCAGGATCACCTCTCGGCTCTGACGGAGACCCCGCGACCCCTTCCGACCATCAGTCGACCAGTGGCCAAGGTTTCGACAGCACCTTAGATAGCACTCTCGTGGATTTGGCCACACCTCCTGCCCGGCCTGCGCCGCCGCCGCCTACCGCGGTGCCGCCGCCAGCAGCAGCAGCAGCAGCGGAAGGAGTGACTCCTGTACCGCCACCGCTTCTGCAGCCGCCAGAGTCGTTACCTGGTGCTCCACAGGACAGTGGCGACGACAATGCTCGGAATCATGTTGGCTCCAGCAGCGACACGACAAATGAGGCATTACTTCCGCCCGCCATTTCAGCGATTTTGAGCTCCAAAGAAGCAACAGGAGGGCTGCCGCCTCCAGAAGTGGCGCACATTCTAGCGCAATACAGCGACGTGTTGTTGGGAATGGTGCAAGAGAAACTCTTGCAATCACCAGCGGCAGGCGCTAGAAGCAGCAGGGAAACATTGGACGATACAGGGGTCGCCAGAGAGAGCGAACACGAGTCGCTACCGCCGCCGCCCTTGCCATAGTGATTGGAAAGGTCGATGGCCCTCTCCTCTCTCCTGCGTCCGATGTTGTTTTCCTTTATTCGATTCCGGCATTGCCCTTGCTGCGTGCTCGATATAAATATTTACAAGCCGCAGTTGCAAAGGGTTCTCCGATCTGAAACCGAAATCCCCGGAAAATCTTAATATGATATGGCCACATGGGTGCATCCTAGAACCTTGGTTGGAAATAGTAATGCGTTAGGAATTCCGCGGAAATCACGAAACCTTTGATGTGCTGGGTGCTGCTCTGAAGCTACAAAGGCAAAGGGAAACGCCTTTTGCGTCTCTCACTGCCACACCCGGACAAGATTTCAATGGGGGTTGTAGTTGGTGACGTGGCGATGCAAATAATTTAGATAATATGCATGTCCGCTGTCCACATGGCCAATGTGGATGTGTAATGTGGACGGAGAGCTGGAGATCGGGCTGTACAAGAGGCACACTTGAGATAGCCGGCCCGTGCAAAACGACTTCATATCCTGCTACTCACTCGTGTTCCACATGGGAAGAATCGCTTTTGAGCACTTAATTCAGATAGGCAGAGGAGTGAAAGGCCAATATTTCTCGAAAATTCTTCTGCGTTTCTGCAGAGAGTTCTGGAAAAGTAAGTTGTGCATGTCAGCATGTCATGTTGTGTTGTTTGTTGCAAGAAGTTATAGTTGTTGCCAAGAAGGAAAATGCATCCCGATATCCCGTCCCATAGGGACAGAAACATTCATTCCTTAGCATTGCTAGCTTAGTGCTTCGTGACTCATTCAAGTCTACCAGTCGGATTGAAGTTCGTGTTGCTAGACGCAATGAAGCTCCTATTTGCACTTTCACTGCTCGTCACAGCCAATACACTCGCTGTGCCGCCACCCCGGTCAGCAGTGCAAGCAACTCCGTCAGAACCGACTCAGGTACTCAATAACCTCAACTTCAAAGGATACGCCGCAATACTAGCACTCATTATTTTTCTGACCTCGGAATATTATCGCAGGCTTAGTCAAATTTAACGTTTATTCTTTTGTTCCCTGTCACAGCGAGCCATGCCGCCGAAACGTAACTTGTTTGCACCTCCTAGCAGTGGCTTGTTTGGTTTGGAAACAACTCCTGCAGTTCCGCAGTTTGGCCCCAGAAGAACAATGCCTGAGTCTACTTGGCTTCGTAAAAAGGCGTCCGATGGCGGCGCTGTTGCTTCGGTAGCACTAGGAAAGTATTACCGGGTTGGAAGCGGCATCAAAGAAAACAAGTATGCTTCTCGTTCGTGGTACCAGCGCGCCGCCAAGAACAAAGACCCGAACGGTCAGCACGCTTATGGCATGTCAATCATCAAGGGTGAAGGCGGAATGCGCGACATTGCAGTTGGCGCGACGTACTTGGCTGATGCCTGCGCAAATGGCAACCCTCTGGCCACTGAAGCCTGGTCTAAATTGGAATTCGAATGAAGCTTTCGATCATTTGGTCCACTGGAACGTGCGTCCTCAATTGCCACCTCAAAACAAGTCGGCGTGCTCGATGCCCGGGCTGCTGGATAATCATGCAATTAAGATAGCAGCACACGTTTCCAGGTACAACGAAGTAATTGGCATTTGGGGCTCTTAGCAACATACTCTCGAAATTAATTATGGCGACCGCAGAAGACTTCATCTCTGCGCTATTTATACTAACCGCAAAAATTTACTGGTTACTGGCGAAAATTGTGTAAATCAACATCACTTTCGCTTGGAACTATGAAACGCAGTAAGGTAAATAGAAGCGCATTAATGGGCGAGGTTCCTACTGGATTCGTCCAGGTGCACCATCCGATTATTTATTATTTAGAAGAAACTCAAAATAAAATATCAAAATGAAAGCGAAAAGGAATTGAGTGGGTTTGGGTATAAAAACGAAAAGGAATTGAGTTGATTTGAGTTTTCGTTTGCACTTACCTTCCTTAACTTAAGCCTCAGCTAACGGATTGACGAGCAACGGAGTTCTGTGTTATGAAGTAAGTTTCGAACTACCAAACGAAGGCCGAAGGCTTACTCCATTCATAAATTTAAATATCATACCAATATTCGTCACGTTATCCTATAGAAGGAAATGGCAGCCCAACGGAATTTAAGGATTCACCACCACCAGTGTACAATGCACAATATTATTGACCACTTAAGCTCGGATGTCTCTAAAAGAACATCGTGAATTTAAGCCACCTTTGACTTCATCTTTTCTTCACTGAACTTATTCCGCGTTGAAGCTTTGTCTGAGCCTGCCAGTCCTAGCATCCGGGAACCCATCTTGAAGATTTGATAGGACCATAATATGTTCAGCATGGCCGGGAGCGGCAAGGTGCAAGTCGCCAATGCCCGTACCCACGCTGGCACTCCGTGATGCAAAACACCGCTCCATGGTGCTGCAGCCACGTAGGCAGCCAAAAATAAGTGTACGTTCGTGGCTCGAAGGAGCAAGAAAACAGCTGCAAATGCCGCCGCGCAAGCGTTTTCTGCGTTGCCACCCCGGCCGTAGTATAAGCCAATGAACCAACGTAGCTGCAATAGTGGGCTCGACAGCTCCGTGAGTTCATAGTGGAGCAAAAAGGCGGTAGCAGTGCGATAGTGCACAGCGATGGGCCACACGCCAATGCTTAGCACGTGGTGCGTTACCATCATCATTCGCTCGCGCCTCGAGCTCTTGATCCATTTGTTTATCCTCAGCAAGTCCCAAATGAAGAAGCCTACCGTCACTGAGGTAAGCATCGCAGGCAGTTCAGCCCCATGCGGCGAGCTAAAAAGTGCATGTGAACCTTCCCCATTGATCGCAGCCCAAGCCAGTGCAGCAAGCTCAGTGTTCGCTCGAAACATTGCCCACAACGCTAACGGCCCTACGAGCATCGCGTGAAGGAGGTTCACTGCCTTAACGGCCCAAACGTCTGCTTCAACGGAGCTGCCTTTCAAAGGTGAAGCTAGGGATGGAAACTGCTTGAGAAGGAGGTGAGAGGCTTGGAATATGCCCTCGCATGCCACAACCGAAACGCCCGTGCGCACCAAGTAGGACACGTCATCGTTTTCGAAGACCATCATCCGCAAATCCCCGTGGTGCTCAGGGAAGTGCGTTGAGACTCTTAGATACTTCGAGAAGTTGGCCCTCGGGGTAGCGATATCGATGCTGTTACCGGCGAACCAATTCACAGCTTTAATAGTTGGGGGACTTAAAATAAAAGCTAGCAACAAGTTCTGGCTGTTAGGTTAGGAGGTTGTTCTAGCTAGCTTTTGATTTGAAAAGCGAAGGCCGAAAAAAAGAAGAGCAGGAAGAGACGTAAAAAAATAAAAAAAATATTGTAAAAAAGCCGGCGCCCAAGCACCTCCCCTGTAGGTCTGTGTTTTTTTGTGTGCACGTGCCCGATTGGCCCATCATTTCATCTATTTGTCGAATCTTATGACGCTGCGCTGCGACTCTTCACGGCGGCGGAAATAGGACTCACGGCGACACAGCGTCTACGCACTAGGCCTAGTATACGCGTCAATAATGGATGGTAACACGAAGCCACAGCTTTATACTGAGGAGCAGAATCAAGCGAGGCCCCGCGGCGACGACGACGACGACGAGCCGTTTTTATTTGAAGTGTTTGACGCAGTCTCTTCCGTGGTAGTGCCAGTGGCTTCGATGGTGGACGCTGCAGCGGACACGGTGCTGCAAGCAAGCCTGGAAGTAGTCATGGATCCTGAAGACGCTGCTGGAGTAACAGGGCAGCGCGTGGACGTGTTTGACGACGGCAACAGCAGCTACGCCGATGGAGGCGATCCGGACGAGCTTGACCCAAGCGAGCAAGCGGCTGCTGTGTCGAAGTTTTGGTCGCTAATTAGCGACGCCGACGACCCGCAAAGCGCCGTATCTAGCCACTGGGCGCGTGGCGAAGCCGGAAACGACTCTGGCGCGAACTCAGCTGCCGAGGTGTATGGAGCAAGCTATAGTGGCAGTGGCAGCAGTAGGAACAACAGTAGCGGCGGCGTTGGGGAATCGAAAGACAATCACGACAGGAACGATGACGTTGAGAGGGGCGGCAGTGAGGAGTACGAAATCGAGCCCGCGAATATAGTTGACGCGTTGACGAACCGTGTCGTGTACCAGGAAGGCACTCCGCAGACCCCACCACCTTCTGCCATGGATTCCTTGGCAATCGCGGAGGCGGAAGCAGAGACTGCAAGACGAGAAGCCTGGGCTGCTAAGCGTGGGGAGCTTGGAGGCAATGGGAATGTACGAGAAGGAGCAGGCCAGCAAGCAGGCAAGACACCGGCTAGTTCGGGAATATCTGCAGGGGCCCTCCTGAAGGAGCGCTCTGCTTCACCTCAAGGAGGAGGTTCAGGTGGTAGTGGCGGAAGCAGAAAGGAGCACGCCTTAGTTCGAGAAGGTTTGTGTACAGCGAACGAGGTGGAAGCTGCGCGCGAAGCGTTCAATGCTGCTTCCGATTTGAAGAGTTTTAAGCCAAATGCGAACGGCACGGCCTCACCTGCTGAGCAGCTCTTGAGCCAAAGCGCGTGCTTGGATTTGCTTAGAAAGCTGACGCACTCAAGAGGCGACAGCAGTAGTAGCAACAATGGCGGCGAAGCGCGTGTGTTTGCATTACCAAGCGACAAGGACCTTCAAGCTGCTTTTCTTCTAGCTGATGTGAACAGCTGCGGCTCGGTGCGTGCATGTGTTTTGTCAATCTCTCCATCTCTCCCGCTTAAAGTGTGAATGCGCCGGTGGTGGGTGGTTCATATCTTCTGAGCTCAATGTTTAATAGATTTCGTGCCCATTTCGCCATGCTTATCCTTGCTTTGTTTCACCTTCTTGTACTTGGTTCGTAAATTTGGTTTTGGCTTTATCTTTTGCTGGCGGTTGCCCTGCTCACTATTGACTTTGCTGGTCTTTTTCTTGTTATAATTGTCATCTGCATTGCCTTCTTGCAGTTGAACGAGGAAGACTTTTTAGCATTGTGGTGGGCGGTGCTTCGAGGCAACGCTGACGGTCTCACCTCGTTTTGGAGTGGCAACGCAAACAAGAAGGCTTTCCTCGAAGCGCTCGCCAGTAGACGTGAGAGTGCTGGAACAACTTCGACGGTGGTTTAGTCTGGGCGTTTGTTATGAATTCTCGAAGGAAAGAGGCGAGTTTATCGCCATTCTTGTTGCTGCGCTGTACCTCTAGCTGCAACAAAACTTTCACGTCAAATAGTTTCTTGAGACTTCAAGAAGCTCACTTCAATTGACCGCGATTTGTTTTTGGGGAATGCGAACTATGGTGTTGTCGTTAGAATATTTTTTTAAAACAGTGATTGGCAAGTTTCCTCTCGTTGATCTTTGATCTGAATCTAATTTAGTCTCCGTGGCAGTGACACCCGAAAACCATATTCCATATGTGGCATAGGGGAGCTGGGGAGCTGGAGCTGGCAGACCAGGGCAATGGGTTAGATAGTACCAAAGAGGAAGCGGCACTAAGCTCATGCAACCCTAAACCCTAACCACCAATACACACAGCAGCCCATGAGACGGTGCGTATGCTTGAAGCAACGAAAGACGGTTCTTTTTGTATGGAAGTTAGAGTTATGATAAAATAAGTTGAGATCCCGAAATGCGAAATGTCAGCATTTCGGGATTTCGGGTTCGTCAGTAAAACGCCGAGCAACAGCTGTTCCAGCTGTTCTATATCAGCGGCGTTTCTCAGTACTATCTCAGTACATTCTGCTCTCTCGCGGAAGCGTCGGTACGTTGCGCGTACCTCGTTTTAACTACCGATCTGTGATCTGTGGATCTAGTGGTGGCTTTGCTCTTGGTTTTGGAATATTATAACTATATCGCACTATCCCTTTCTTCGACTTCAATTGCTCTTAAAACGTATATGCCACATACCCAAGTCGAATAATTGAGGCCTCTTTCATGAAGAAAGCCATAAAATTGCATCAAATTAGCGGCTTTGCCCTTAAAGAAAGTGCTATCATCAATCATCACCGCAGCCGGCTGCTGCCCCCATAGGACCGGTCGCCGCCGCCGCCGCCTCTGCTCCCGTTCCCCGAGGGGCACTCGGCACTGCGGTGGCCTTCTTTCCCACAAGTAAAGCAAGCACTGCTGCTGCTGCCACCTTTGCCCTGTCCTTTCCCTCCGCCGCCGCTACCGCCGCCAAATTTCGGCCCCATAAGCTTGGCGCCTTTGCCACCGCCGGAGCCCCCGTAGCCCCCAATGTGCTGCCCCTGTAACATCGCAGCTCCTTCTGCGCTGCCGCCTGCGCCAGCAAACCGCCCTTTCCACGCCTCGTCGTCTCCACCTTCCGCGGCAGCTGCAGCAGCGTCGTCGCCCATGATATTGACTGGTGGTGGAGGCAGCGGCGTCGCACCACCGCTCGAGTGGGCCCACGCAGGAGTCGCACGGGAGCCTCTGTGTGGCACCACGGGAAAGTCACCACCTGCTGATTTGCTCAGTTTCTTCTCCTTTTTGTGTTCTTTCTTACGTTCTTTTTTCTCCTTCTTTTCTTTCTTTTCTTTTTTGTCTTTCTTTTTGCTGCTCCTTTTCCGCTTGCCTCCCCCCTCCGCCTCCCCGCTCTCGTCTGAGTCCGACTCGCTCTCGTCTAACGGAACAGTGGCCTTTGGGGCCTCGGGCTTTGCATAAAGGTCTACGCCTTGCGCTATGTTGTATTCACTTGCCAAGTCTCTGCCTTTGTAAGCATGCCCTGGCGCGTACCTTCAAAATTCATACCAGGCGCACACAGCACGGAAGCACGAGTGAGCAGTCACGCAAGCAAATGTTGGAAACAAGGCACAAAATCGGGAGGCTAAGTTCAAGCAGTTGAGGCACAGTGGTCTATGGCGTGGATTACTTGGAGCTCTCTTCGACTTCGCCTTGAGCTGGCCCGTAGTGCCCGCTGTCTGCGGCACTCGCTTCATCCGCAGCGTCTTCCTTGTCCTGCAAGTGCTTTGGTAGCTTGTAACGCAACACGTGATCAACTCGAAGCATGCGGCCTAGAATGGTAGCGCCTGTAAAATTGTCAACGGCGAGAATGGTTGACCGCTGGTCCTCGTACTTGATAAAGCAAAAGCCTTTCGACTTGCCCGTAGCCTCGTCGCGCACTAAGTTGATGTCCTCGATTTCGCCCCACTGGGAAAACATGCAGAGTATGTCGCCTTCGGTCAAATCGTAGGGTAGCCCACCCGCATACACATACGAGCTGTCCTTGTACTGCTCGTGCCAGGAGCCTGGTCCACCACCCACTACTCCTCGCTTAAGCTCCTCGGCATTGATGCGCTGGATCTCCTTGATTACGTTCATGGAGGCACGACAAAGATGAAACTACAAGAGAGCACGTGCTAGTTGGCGAAAGGATATCTAGAAGCCACTTCGAATGTGTATCCCTAGCTAGTCAGATTTCAGAGCTACTATTGGGTCGAGCGCAGTGCTTGCTCAGTAAATAAGCTCGAAGCCCCAATGCTACTACACTTCGGGACGAAGAGAACCAACGCTACAGAAGGCAGAAAAGGACATGATGAGCAGAGGGCAGGCAAAGCGATGAACGAGGAGACGAGGAGCATGAATTCTTCAGAATTATATTCGTGGTTGTTGCGAAAATAAAAATGGAGGTACTTTGGGAGGTAATACTTTACTGTAAATAACGCATCAACGCCTGAACGCGATGCATGTCTTCTCACGCCAACAATGCAACATACTCCTCTAGTTTCTAATTGTCCCCCGTTATCGTGTACTTTTATTGAAGCTCTCGCATTAAATTATTGAGTAGGCATCTAGCCATGAAAGTTGCACCGCAATCTGCTGAAGCGACGGAGAAGGAGAAACCTAAGAAAGTTCCTAAGCCCGGGAGCATTGCCGCCAAGGCTGCAGAGGCTGCCGAAAAAGCAGCAGCCGCGAAGAAGTCTAAAATTAAGGCGAAGCCAGCGCCCCCACCGGATTTGTACGGCAATCTCTTGCGGGAGCGCCTCCTTTCGGCTGAGCACTCTTGGAAGGGCATCTTACCCAATTTGGAAGCAGCAAAGGAAACCTACGAATTGGCCATCGCTCAGGGCGCTGAGGCCACCAAGAAGAGCAAGCATAGGCTCCCAAAGCGCTCTCTGAGTCCGCAGAAGTCCTTGGCAGAGCATTTAGGGAGTGATGTCCCTACTGAGCGCTCTGGAGCAGCTGCGTCCCAGCGCCCCCGCCAGAAAGCTGAACCTGGCTGCCATCCTTCCGCAGAATACTTTCGCGCAGAAGCGCAAGCAGGCAACGCGCACGCGCAGTTCTTGCTTGCAGATTGTTTCCTAGTAGGCGATGGGTACGGCAGAGACGTAGCAGCAGCCCGCATTTGGCTTGAAAAAGCGGCGGCGCAAAACTTTGCTCCTGCGCAGAGCAGACTTGGCACCTTACTAGTTACTGGCGATGGAGGGCCGAAGGACTACTTTATGGGTTATGACATGTGGCAAAAGGCAGCTGCATTGGGAGACGAGACTGCACAAGCGAACGTTGAACGGTTTGAAGCTGCTTTGGCTGCAGCGGATTTCTCATGAGACAAGTTGTCTAGTCTAGTCTAGTCTAGTCTAGTCTAGTTAATACTCCCCAAATACCAAATACAAAGAAACACCACTGCGGCATATGGCAGCTGATAGCAGCAGAAAACATGACCTTCAGGACAAGTCTGATTGGGCTGAGTGTCCTTTTGCGTAATGGAATTGTAATCATGTACTCTCGAGGTGTCCTTCAGCCATCAGGCATTAGCATTAAGAGGTTTGGGGTTTGGGATTGGTAATGGAGTGAGTTAGCTGCCTCCACTTCAACCTGTCCTTGGCAATGGCCATTCACTCACCAGAAAAGTCGTGGCGTGTGCGAGATGGCAAGAAACATGAATCTTCAAACAACTAGCTGGACATGGCATAGGGCAGAACATATGCTAAACTTATCTGTAATTAGTTGGACCTATATGATGTGTAAGTCTCAATGCAACAGCGGCTTGTAGAATTTTTGCCTGGTTTGTATTTAAGTATTTGACTAAGCAGGCGGGAGTGCGCTTTCTCTTTCTCGTGCACGTAAATGATTTGTAATTTCTCATTAAGTTTCAAAATTTGACTAGCGTTTCATACTTTGAACCCAATAAAAAGGCAAGGGGGCATCGAGATGCGCATCTCTATGTTTCCGTAGAAATTGTGCTTTTCTGTTTTGCTCTCATTTTCACTTTATCTCTACATTACTTTATTCATTTATGATTTATCTCTATACTGCTTAAGCACTTATCACTGACTTTAATCGCAATCTTACATCGGCATCGTCGCATCGACGTCAGGTGATACTGTAACTCCGATTCAATTTCTATAAATCCATTTTCTGAGCACTTCTAATTTTAGCTCGCTATCGGGCTCTATACCGGCTGGTCTTTGACGGAGGGGTGGAGAGGAGGGCGTTGTGGTATCGGGCCTTCTAGTCTAGTCTAGTTAATACTCTCCCAAAAACAAAGAAAGACAAGTACACAGCAGTCACAGAGGCACATAAAGAATGCACTTGAGCTGCAAATGCGCTAGCGAATTCGCTCCAGAAGGCCAATTAAGGCTCCAACTGGCGCCTTTCCTCCGAACAAGTCGGCGGGACTGAGTGCTCGTTCGTGTGTCACGTCCCAGGTCCACGAGGCAATTCTCTGGGCTATTTTTTTTGCCCCAGCAGGGCATCGTCTCAATGTTTTTCTCAGGCGTCGGGCGCCAGCCGATCTCAGCATCGCC
>Ga0307979_1002108_pt1 | contig 13913 bp, 22 predicted proteins | sample OrgLakmetage1058_FD_201833 | JGI IMG/M metagenome (GOLD analysis project Ga0307979, IMG submission 201833) | Saline water microbial communities from Organic Lake, Antarctica - #1058 | ecosystem: Environmental > Aquatic > Non-marine Saline and Alkaline > Saline | place: Antarctica: Organic Lake...
ATAAGTGTTGTCCGAGTAAGAGTCGTAACTAGAGACAATAACGAAGAAGAAAAAAGCGTATGACAGCAGTATCCATTTATTACGCATAACAAACATCCTAGTTCGCTGTTTTTGGAGCGGCGCTGGTGCTGTTCGGGAAATTCAGCCTCCGGATTGCGGTTCAAAAAGAAAAATCCTCCCGTTTCTGGGATTTTTTTCTTGTGGGCGCATAAAAAAAGGGGGGGTCGAGATGTGTCGACGCTCTTCCAAAAGTAGGCCAATTTTGCTCTTTGAAAAGTAGACCACTTGGTGGCCCTACTCTGTCTTATTTTCGGGTTTATGGCTTGCCAGTGTGCCGATTCCCCGATTTTTTTGTGAGGTAACTATCCCCGGTCAAAGCATGGACTGCCGAATGGTGGACAAGCCGATCAATCATCGCCTCGGTGTCACGGGCTGTGGTCGGATTATTTTCGCCGCCCATTCCGGCGGTGCAGCCTGAACCCTCAGGGTGGCAAGGGTAAGAATTGCCCAAGTCCTCCTTGTTCTCATCACTGCACTCCTTCGCGCTGGCGCCTCCCTCACACCACTTTATCGAGCACCGATGGCAAGAAAACCCGGGCGGCGCGAGTGGGGCTTTCTGCAACCGCCTTCCTAAAGCGCTCGTAGCCTCCGTAGGGGTGGTCGCGCATTGCTTTTCCTGCGTAAACAAGGTCTGCCGCTTGGATACATTCCCCAATTATTTTGAGTTCTTTTATCGACGCTTGCCTCCGGGCGTGTGGATTGTGTGGCCATCAACATAGACGAGTGTGAGGCAACGCTTGGTATGACAGGGAAAGTTTTGAGTGGAAAGATGGCAGTCTGGATCAAACCGGGACTGTCTATGCTCGTGTCACAGCCGCACACCGTGCGGCAGGTCGCCTGTTTGAGGAGGTAAAGACTATTAATCGTCGTGTGGTCGCAATGGGATGACCTGGCTATACCACAAAGAGTAACCCTCCTGGGTCCCGCAACAGCTCAGCTGGAGAGTGAGGCAATGAGGGGCTTTACTTTCTGCGCCCCCTCTGTATGTCGGGGTTGGCAGGCCTCACCCCGGTGGGCGATATGCCCAAACTCCAGTATTTGCAAATGCCTAACGCCGGGTATGACGACGCCATCGTGTTTCGACGAGACGGCCTTGCCATCTGTAATGCTCGAGGCGTTCACGATTTCTCCGCCTCGGAACTCGCTCTTGCGTTGATCCTTGCGTCGTTGCGTGTCCCGGATGATTTTGTTCGCGCGCAGCCCGAGGGGAAGTGATTGCAAGGCCCACGGCCGTCCCTGGCATATAAAAATGTCGGGCTCATAAGGTTCGGTTCTCTCGGTCAGACGATTGCGGGCATGTTGGCACCGTTTAAAGTTGACCTGGCGCCTTTTTCGCGCTCAGGCAGATATGGCAGCTATACGATGAATCGCTTGGATGAGCTGCTCCCGCAGTGCAATGAGATGATTTTGATTCTTCCTGCAACACTGGAGACGCAGAAGCTGATGAATAAGGAGCGGCTTGCATTGATGAAAGACGGCACAATGCCGGTCAATGTGGCCCGAGGCGCGATTGTCGACACCGACGCGCTACTTGCCGAGCTCCAGAGGGGGCGGATTCGCGCAGCGCTCGATGTCGTTAATCAAGAACCGCTGCCCCCGGACCACCCCCTGTGGCAATCGCCTAGACTCATGTTGTCCCCCCATGTGGGCGGTTATTCCAGCACGTTTGAGCCGGGAATGCTCGCCCTACTCCATACTCAGTTCGACCGGCTTGCTGCTGGCGAACAACCGCTCAACATCGTTGTTGGAATAGCGGGAGATACGCAATAAAAATTGATTAAGGGCCCTCGTCTGAAAGAGCGTAAGCGTTGCTGGACCGAGGAAGCATCATGATGGCGTCGATCATCACCACACCACCCGTCATACTGGCCGCACTGGCGGCCCACAAGTACATGGTGTCTCTCTCCTGAAGAATTGGTGCCACTAAGGGATGAGAGTGGTGAACGATGGGCTGGGCGGCACCACCGACCAGCCAGATTGCCCACTACGTTTCGTGGGCTTATGGGAGCGAGGTTGTCTCGAGCAGGCTCAGTTGGCAGTCGACTGCCAATCAGGATTCTCTTGACTCCGGGACATTCTTGCTCGCGAGCGCTCAAGGTGGGCGCTGAGGAGGAGGTCGAATTCCTTGGCCTTGCCCTCCCGCGCTAGGGCAAGCAGGTCTACATGGTGGCGAAATGAACGATGAAGGTCGGCGTCCTGAGCGTTGGTGATGTCCATGAGCGTCGCGAACGTCGGTTGGAACTGCTGCCACAGGTTGAGGAGGCGGACATTGCCCGAGTGGACGTAAAACTCGGTGTGGAAGTCGACATCCGCTCTTGCGTAGCCATGAGCGTTCCCACTGTCGGCGAACTTCCGCATCGCATCAATGTGGAGCTGGGCTGTTCTCCAGGTGTCCTCACCACCACGTTGAATCGCCAGCCGGCAGGCGAGATGCTCGGCAGCAGAACGGATCTCGTACAGCTCGTCTATGTCGCTCGCAGCGAAGGCCCTGGTGAAGTACCCCTGCTTACGCGACTCTAGGAGGCCCTCGCCTTGGAGTGTCCGCAGGGCGTCGCGGACGGGCCCTCGGCTCACTCCGTACTCCACAGCCACAGTGCCCTCGACGAGGTGCGTCCCGGAAGTAATGTCGCCGCAAATAATCTGGCTACGCAACTGGTCGGCGAGTTGTTCTCCTAGGGCGACGTTTTGTAGGGTCAGAGCCATGTAGGGTCCTCCTTAGACTCGATCAGTGCACGGCCGTTGTAAGAGTTCGCGGAGCCATGCAGCACTCTAGCAACGATGATGAATGTTTCAAAAAACTCTATTGGCACGTGTTGGTGTGTGAGGAGGCGAACATTGTCGGCGGTCGCATCCTGGTGGAGTCGATTAACATAGACACGATTGTTCTTTGTGAACAGATCCCGCGCCGGGGACGCTCCTCCCCATTGCAGTCATTCGGTAAAGGGATTCAGGGGTGCCAACCGCGCGGTCGTCGCTGATCGCCGGGGTGGGGTCGTGACCATGGTGGTGGCTGTGAGTGACGGCGCGTTTGCCTAGGTGGCACTGTCCTTCTTGGTAAACGTGGGGGTTGGCCTCTAAGAGTTGCAGAGTGTTGGCGGCGCAACGGGTGTAGGTGTCCGATGACGAGAACTCGATCCTCTTGAACTCCGGCGCCAATCTGCGTGTCACAACTGAGCGTGTTGAGGAGTGTGCCGAACTGATCGCGGCCACCGACGTCCTCGTCCTTCAAGGCGACGTCCCGCCCCGCCCATCCAGGCCGCAGTCAGTCACTTTCGAGGGCAGGTTCGTCAACTGTGCGCCGGCGATCAGAGTCGACTCAGGGGTACCGGAGCGAGCGGACCCTTTTGTTGTGAGCGCGTTAGAAGTGGATCCCCCCTAGAGATACTTGGAATGGCGGTTCAGAGCGACGACGCGGGGGTTATTGCAGCTTTGCTCGCGGCCGGCGACTTCCAGGTGGTACTGAAGCGGAGGCAAGAGTGCGCTTGCGTCTGACGGCGTCGAGTTCGTCGAGGCGCCCAGCCCACCCGTGAACGTCACGGGTACCACCGGTGCTGGTGGGCGCCTTTGCCTTCGCCAACCGCGACCCCGGCAACGCCAGTCCCCAGTCAATCGGGCAAATCAATGGCGGCGCTAACCAGAATTCGTCAGTTCTCTCAACGGAACCGGGGAATTTCGATGAGCGCCGTCGCCAATCCCGCTGACTGCGCCCGGGGCTTTCTTTCCCCTGTGCTGCAGCGTTCGACGCCTCGAACGCAACGTCTGGTTATCCCGCTCTAGGGGATCAACCCCTTTCTTGAGCCGAACGTTTGTCGCACCGGACTCTGCCCGATCGGCCTTGTTTTCTTTCATCAGCTCCGTGACCGTGCGAAGTAGCTCGCTTAGTGTGGGGACTTTGACCGTAAAGTCGTACTCGCAGTGCACAGAGGCCGAAGTATTTTTAACCCGCCGGTAACTGCTAAACCCGCCGCCAAGAAATGAACTCAAGAATTAGGTTAACGGTTAACCAGCGGATATGATACAGTGCTGTCATCGATCACAAGGAGGTGAGCTAAAAGAGGATGAGCACATTTCAGCGAGACTGGGTCCTCACAGAGAACTGATTCTTCTCGCTGCATGCCACAGACAATGGGCATCTCTACTTTGCGCCCTAACTTAACGACTTATTGAAGGAGTCACGATGAATTCACGAAGCAAAGCCGCTTTGCTTGCGGTCGCCATACTTCCACTTCTGGCTGCGTGTGTCGGAGGCACTCCAGCCACAGAGGGGAGCGCCAGTACCGATCCAAACGCAGAGGGAAGCGCCAATACTGCCGTTGAGACGGTCGAACTCCGCTTCTCAACTGCCAGCACCCCCGCACAGCATCACACGAAAGCCGCATACCGATTTGCTGAACTCGTTGAAGAGCTCAGCGATGGCTCAGTAATCGTGGAGGTGTTCGACTCGGGCAGCCTGTACGACCAGACTTCGGAGCAGCAGGCGCTGGTCGCTGGGCAACTAGACATGGCCTATACCTCACCAGAATGGTTGTCGGAACGAGTGCCTGCGATATCCATCGTCATTGTGCCCTTCCTCGTCGACGGCGCTGACCACTTGTACGCAGTGATGGAAAGCGACTTAGGGCAAGGACTCATTCAGTCAGCGGTTGACCAGGCGGGAATCAGAGTGTTGACCACTCTCACTCTTGGTACCCGACAGCTGAATCTGAACGACAGTGTCGGCAGAGTCATGACTCCAGCCGACCTGGAAAGTGTGAATTTGCGAGTGCCAAACTCACCGTCCTGGATTCGAATGGGTAATGCACTTGGAGCCAACCCAACACCGGTTGCCTTCAATGAGCTCTACTTGGCTCTGCAGACCGGCACCGTTGATGGTCAAGATAATCCGCTGGCCACAACCATTGATGCCAAGTTCTACGAAGTGACCAGTCAAATTTCCCTAACCGGTCACCTTGCTGGAATGGTCATGCCGGCAATAAACGAAGAAGTCTGGCAAAGCCTCACTAGTGGCCAGCAAGAAGCAATCCAAACAGCGTGGATTCAGGCTCGCGACTATGGTACTGAAATAGCGAAAAAAGAGGAAAGCGAGGCCGTCGAGTTCCTAAAGAGTGAGGGGCTGGACGTCTACGAGCCCGACCGCGAGGCGTTCCGTGAGCACGTCCTCGCGCAGTACTTGGATGATGAGGAGCTGACCGGTCAGTGGCCGAACGGTGCACTCGATACGATTGAAGCGCTCCGGTAACTCGTCGAGAGCTCAATTCAGTCTGAGCAAGTTGCCGAGTTCGCGGCGATGAGCGCCGGAAGTGAGGCCCTAGTCAAGTTACCCTTCACTAGGGCCTCGCGTACGGTCTCGAAGCAACTACGCAAAGCCCAACTACCAGCCAACCTCGCCATCCGATTCGAAGGGAGAAATCACCAATGACGAACATCCCCGCACTCAGCCACAGCAATCGTCGTATCGGCTTGATCGAGCGGATCGAGGAGTCGGTGACCATAGGATTCTTCTTGATCACTTTCACCGTAGTACTGCTTGGTGTCGTGTCCAGATACGTTTTTAATGATCCGATCGTTTGGACGATCGGCGTTGCGACCGCTTCCTACATATGGGTCTTATCTGTTGGGGCGGGCCTGTCCAATCGAGATGACGACCACATCCAATTTGATCTGATCTACGACTATTTCAGTACAAACGGTAAGTTGTGGGCTCGTATTTTAGGAAATCTATTGATCATCGTGCCATTCGCGCTAGCGATTCCAGGGACGCTGACCTTCCTTGAATTTGTCGCACCAGACCGCATCGGCGGCACTTCGATCTCGTTCTACTGGGCATATGCCGGGATGCTCGTACTGCTGATCGCAACGATCTTGCATCGAGGCCGTCTTCTTTGGGCGGATCTAAAAACTGTTCTATCACAAACATTGAGCAGGGTCGCATGAGCTTCGCGTTTATGGCATTGATCGTAATTTTTGTCGCAGCATTCGTGCTACGTATACCCATCGGCTACGGATTGATTTCCGCCGGCATCGTGTACCTGCTTGTCGCGGGCGAGAGCTTATCTTCGGTGGGGCAACTGATGATGGGTGGCTTCAACTCGAAGTTCGTTCTGCTCGCTGTCCCATTATTCATCTTCGCTGCTCAAATCATGAATTCGTCAACCGTGACCGAAAGGATCTTCACCTTCGCCTTCGGCTTGGTGGGTCGTTTCCGTGGTGGCTTGGCGCAAGTGAATGTGGTGAACAGTGTTATCTTCTCCGGCATGAGCGGTAGCGCAGTTGCAGACACCGGCGGCTTGGGCGTGATGTCAGTCAAGGCGATGACCGATAAGGGTTATGAAAAGGGCTTCTCTTGCGCCGTAACGGCAGCCAGTTCGACGGTCGGACCGATCATCCCACCGAGCATTCCCATGGTGATTTACGCATCACTGACCGGCACCAGCGTTGGCTTATTGTTTGCTGGTGGAATAGTCCCAGGGGTACTGCTGGCGTTGATGCTGATGGCCTTGATCTCCTTGCTGGCGCGGCGTCGCGATTTCCCGAGGGACCCCTGGATCGGGTTTACCCTTCTACTCACGCGATTTTTGCGCGCGGGACCCGCTTTACTAGTTCCTGTAATTCTTCTCGGTGGTATTTATGCTGGCGTGTTTACACCGACTGAGGCAGCGGCCGTTGCTGCGTCGTATGCGCTCATTCTCGCGTTCGTGGTTTACCGGTCAATCAGCATATCGGAGTTCGTGAGTTTGCTCCGTTTGGTCGGGAAGCAGATCTCAGCAGTTTCGTTGATGATCGGTGGTGCCTTCATCATCAACTACGCGGTGGCGGTCGAGGGCATCCCCCGCGCGGTTGCTGATGCGCTTCTCTCAATTACGGACGATGGGCTGATGCTGCTTCTTATCATCAACTTGCTCTTTTTAGTGATGGGAATGTTCCTGGACACAATAGTTTTGTTGCTGATCATGGTCCCGATCACCTTCCCGATTATGGTCGCGGCTGGTGTCGACCCAATCCACTTTGGCGTGGTGATAGTGCTCAACATGATGATCGGTTTGTCCACGCCGCCATTCGGCGTAAACTTGTTCATTATTAGCCAGATGACAAAGACGCCCCTACGCAATGTCATTCGTGAAATTTGGCCATTCATTGGGACGATGCTTCTCACTCTTGTGATCCTGATACTTGTGCCTGACCTAGTTTTGTGGTTTCCCCGATTGATTGGATATGCTGGATGATGAATTATAATCGTTCCACTGGATGGGTCCGTGAATTCTCCGGCGTAATAGCGGCGGCGGTCACGCCGTTCTCACCTGATGGTTCTCTGCACCTCCCCCGCATCCCGGCACTCGTGGACCTGCTCGTCGATCATGGGGCAGACGGCATCATGGTTGGAGGGACCACCGGTGAATTCGTTACCATGACGCCAGACGAACGAGTCGGCGCCTTGACCACTTTCGTGAAGGCGGTAAACGGACGTGTGCCAGTCGTGGCTCATGTGGGGGCTGCTGACCCGTACACCACGTTGATGTTAACAAAGGCCGCAGCCAGACTTAAAGTTGACGCGGTCGCTGCAATGACGCCACAGTTTTTTCCGACCACAGACGCAGCAATCGAAAAGTACTTCACAGAGGTGGCCCAGGCTGTTCCTGAAATTCCGCTGTTCGTGTACGAGTTTCCCTCCCGTGCTGGCAATACAACCAGCCCACGGTTGCTCAAACGGCTGAGCAAACTCCCGAATCTAGCCGGCATTAAAGTCAGCACGGCACACTTAAAAGAGCTAATGGCTTACATGGAGTGCGCACCGGACATGCTCGTCATCTGCGGTAACGATGATTTGCAAGCTGACTTCATAGCGGGAGGAGGTCGCGCGGTGGTGTCTGGGAATGCTACGGTTTTCCCGGAGGTAATCAAGGCTGTTTTTCGTGCCCTATCGAACGGGGCGGAAGGCTCCTCGGAGCGTCAAATTCTCGCAGATCTTGGTAAATTGTCACTCGCAGGCGCGCCGGACCAGCTCAAAGTGCTGCTTCGGGATCGTGGTGTTGATGCTGGCGTAGCCCGCTGTCGCACCCATATTCCGAGTGATGTCCAAGCCACGGGGCCACTTCCCCAAAATATCGTCGCTCTTCTAGATGACTTAAGCGGCGGTCACTCATGATGTCGGTCCGCAAGTCAGGCATCCAGTTGGTTGTGATACTTTCCAAGATCGAGGAGAATTACGATGGGTTGAATTTGCCTCCGGGCGAAGGCACTAGTACGGATCAAGGGCCTGCCCTCACCAGTGGCAGGGGTGCACTACCCGGGTAACCTCGCTGGAAGGCGCGCGTGGTTACCCGAAAATGAGGCGTGTCCGAACTATCTGGACTGGTTGGAATGACCGGACGGCCTACGCCGCACTCGGCGTCGCGCCGAGAACTGGTGGCGACTGCCAAGGGAAGTTGGTCGTGTAGGAACTACTACCGTAAGCCCGTCCGGGTGCTCTCCGGCAAAGTTTCCCAGGACACTCTTGCGCCTTTGACAGTGTGGGTCGAGGCGGCGCCCCTACTAGACTGCCCGCGCGATCTCCCAAAAGCTGCGGATGGCGATGGGCCGCACCTTGGTCGACCCCCTAGGCGGCGACGTCGAGGTCGACGAGACCTTCATCTGTGGTGTCAACACTGGGATAAAACGGGGCCTTCTAGCTCTCAGCAAGGCGTAAGTGTTGATCGCGGTCGGGCTGACCTGCCCCCAGCTTTAGGTCCGGCTGATGTGACCCCCAAATATTGGCCGTTCCTTGTGAGAGTTGTGCCATCGTGGGCTTCGAAACGAGTAATCACGTGCTACTACCCTCCACATTCCCGGCAGGAAATGATCGACCGTATGCTCGGCGGTCAAGCCGTGTTGTTAAAAACCAGTGTCCCTGAGCAAGCCCTCCACCAATAGAAACAACATGTTCTCATCGACGCAGGCCTCGTGGAATGCGTTGACTCAGCTCAGAGCGCTGAATTACGTGCAGTGAAGAAGCGTGTCAAGGCCTTGGAAGAAAAACTGCAACTGGTGAGAGAAGCTTCAGCATTGGTTGATTCGTTGGCGGTGGTTGACCCAAAAAAAACACAGGCCGTCACAGGACAACTCGTGACGTCCGGTCATTCCATCAAGAAAGCTACCAAGGTGTGTGGTGTGAACAGGTCCACCTTTGGTTATCGGAACAGGCCCCGGACCCCTTGCAACACGGAAATACGGCGCATGGTCCTCACCGATTCCATCTGTCAAGTCCATGCTGAGTCCCGGGGAACGCATGGTTACCGGCGGGTCCAAGCAACCATAAGAGACGAAAGGGACCTGGTGGTCAACCAAAACTTGTCGCAGGATTGATGGCGGATTTGCGTCTTTCGGGGCTTCCTACAAAGACACTCTGCAGCAGCCCACACACCCGAGCATAGAGAATCCCAACCATCGCGGTAACGCCAGACATCTTGCGCCAAAATGGCGGGAGAACTTCGAAACGGACTCTGCACGGGAAAAGGATGTTTGGGCCTCCACATCTTCCATGGGGACTAGCAAGAATCGGAAAAGGATTCATTAATCGCTGTCCACCGCCGTGTTGGAGAAGGTTAAAACACTCAAACCCCAGCAGCAGAAAAAATAGCGCAGGGTTCACAAAGCTGTGATTCGCGTTGGAACTAACAGTTTTAGGCGGTTTCGGAGTTAATAAAACCGTCGCTCTGGAACGCATTCCCGACGCGGGAGAAACGGTCAGCGGGGGCCTATTCACCCAACGACCAGGTGGCAAGGGTTCCAATCAAGCGGTGCAGCTCGCCCTTTTGGGTATTAGCGTGAACATGGTGACAGCCATTGGTCAGGATGACTTTGGTCAAGTAGGCCGTCAGTTGTGGCTGGGTAAACGCGTAGGAAATGCCGGAGTCGTTGAAATTGCGGCAGGGTTGATCGGCTAATACCTCGGATGGCCTCAGCTAGACCCGGGTGAGGTCGCAGAGCGATTCCTTGAATCTGGAGTCGGAAACGTTCTCATCACTCTTAGAAGCAAAGGTGTGCTGGTGAGGGATTCCAGCGCCCTCACCATGATTCCAGCGGAGCGAGTGAGCAAAGTGGTGGACACTACGAGCGCTGGCGATACTTTATGGGCGGGCCGGTTGTGGGGCTCTTCAGGGGCGATTCTCTTCTTGATGCAGCTGACTTTGCCACAAGAGTCGCAGCTCACTCAGTAGGGCTCCTCGAAGTTATTCCGTCGCTGTCCTTATCCGCAGACCTCGAGGAAGAGGCGTGGTAGTCGGGAGCAATAATGCCCTTGGCTGAGTCCATCTTTCGGGCGGCGCTCCTCGTTACCGTAGACGACAACCACTCTCCTCTTCTATCGTTCAAAGAAGACCTCCCGGTCCTCGGCGCCATGACCTTCAACAATGGGCTTATCAACTTCGATGACGCCCTCAAAGGCGAAACCCTGATGCCGTCGTCCGAGCTCCTCCACCACGTGTCTCTGCAGAAGAAAGCTCGCAGCGGACGGCAGGCAACACCCCTCCTCAGTGGGGCGAAGGCCATCGCTTTTCAGGATGGCCTCTTTGATGCCTTGGCTGAGCATTTCGCCGCCGATAATCGCCTCGCCGCGTAGGGGGAAGAGAACCATTACTGGGGTGGCCTTTTTGGTGTGTATCGAGGGCTGACAGATCTGCTGTCCCGCCATAGGTTGTTCAAGGCACCCATTTCCAGGGCCATCATTGTGGGAAGCGGAGTCGGCTATGCCCTTAGCGGCGGCGCAGTGGTGGAGCTGATGCACGCCGACTTCAACGGGCGCGCTGGCGATGAGCTTTTTAACCAGATGGCGAAGTGGCAGGCGATGTCCGTCGGGCTCATCACTCTTCCTCTGGCCGTTCGAGGGTCTGCGGGTGCAAAATACAGAGCCCGACACTCGCAAGACTGGAGCTCAATGGTCTCGGCAGTTCCGGGCCTGAAGGTGGCGTTCCCCGCCACACCTCGTGACACCAGAGGAATGCTGGCCTCAGCGCTGTCTTCCAATGACCCCGTGGTTTTCTTTGAGAGCCAAGGCATGTATGACACGGTTGAAATCATCCACCCCGAGGGCGTTCCGTGCGAGTATTACCGCATACCGATTGGCCAACCAGCCCTCGTGAGGGAAGGTTCGGACCTCACCATTCTTTCGCTGGGAGCAACTTTGAGCCGAGCTCTTGACTCTCCAGAACAATTGAAGAACCGACAGGGTGTGAGCGTTGAAGTCATTGACGCCCGCTGGGTGGTGCCCTCCGATTACAGCCTTCTCATAGAATCAGAGGGCACGACGGGGCGCATACTCTGTGTTTCCGACGCAAATCTCCGAGGCAGCTGGATGAACACGGTGGCCACCACCGCGAGGCAGAAACCGGATTGCTTCCCCGGCAGAATTGGAGTGGGAGTACTTTGTCACGGTCGAGGACATCCTCGACGCCGTCAACGACCGAATCATGCCGGTGAATCACCATGTTTCGCAGTCCAGCCCAAGCGCTGCCGGAATATTTAAGGAAGCCACACTGGGGATCTAGCGCAGCCAGAAACCCCTTTAGATGCCGAGGGGGCGAGCTGCAGCTCTGACCCCGAACCTTCGATCAGATCACCTAGCGCAACGTTAAATTCTTTGCCCGCTTCGCCAAACAATTTAGCATCGAAAGCCGCTTGATCGACATAGCGTTCGGCAATCGCAAACGCCGCATTATCCGATGCGTCGGTATACACCACAAAGAAGCGGTTCCCGGGCTCGTCCCTCACGAGCCCTCCATACTCCAAGATGAGGTCTCGAACGGTCTTGGCCATTCCTGTTTTTGCGCGGAAAGTGGCGATCAGGTCGACGCCATCGCTTGCGAGGTTCATTGATATTCGTCCTTTCCAGGGCTTTGTTCTGGGTGCGAGGCAGGAAATGCCTCACTGGCCGATGCTGAAATCTGGCAGTTTCACCTCCACGCTGGCAGCGTGACGAAAGCGACGGCATCCCCCCGCGCGCACCCGTTTTCGCGTGTACACTTACAGCTAGTCAGCGGTGATCCGACCGATTTACGCAAAGGGGCGCTGAAGTGACCAGGAGATGCGCAATTGGTGTGGATATCGGCACCGGAAGCAGCAAAGGCGTCCTTGTGGACTCAGCCACGGGCGAAGTTCTTGCTTCCGCCGCCATTCAGCACAGTGTCAATCGCCCGCATACGGGCTGGGTTGAAATGGACGGCGACGTGTGGTGGGACGAGTTCGTTACCCTCACTCAGGAATTGCTCGCGCTATCGCAAACGGAGGGCTTGGACTTCAGCATTCAGGCTGTAGGAGTTAGCGGAATGGGGCCATGCGTGCTCCTAACGGATGCCGAGGATAAGCCGGTTCGACCGGCGATTCTCTATGGTGTCGACAGCAGAGCGACGGCCCAGGTTCAGTCCATAGGGCAGGAACTCGGTGATAAAGAGATTGTGCGGGTGGGCGGCTCGCTCCTTAGCTCCCAGGCCGGTGGGCCCAAGATTCTCTGGGTCGCGGAAGAAGAACCAGCGCACTATGCCTCCGCTCGACGGCTCTTCATGCCCGCCAGTTTCCTCGCCAGAAAACTCACCGGCGCCTACGTGCTGGATCACCAGTCCGCAAGCCAAATGAACCCACTCTATGAAGTCGATGAGGAGAAGTGGCACGATTCCTGGTGGCAGAAATACGCGCCGGGAATAGAGCAGCCCCCGCTGGTCTGGGCTGGCGATATTGTCGGGTCGGTAACGGAATACGCTGCCAGCGTCACGGGTATTCCTGAGGGAACACCTGTCATTGCAGGCTCGATTGACGCCTGGAACGAAGCGGTGAGTGTCGACGCTCATAACAACGGCGACTTGATGCTGATGTATGGCTCCACAATGTTCCTCGTGGCCACAGGTGAAACAACCCTCCGCTGCCCGTCGATGTGGACCACCGTCGGTGTCTTCCCCGGCTCACGGAACCTGGCAGGAGGCCTCGCTACTTCGGGTGCGCTCGCCCAGTGGGTGAAAGAACTCACGGGTGCCGATTTCTCAGAACTCCTCGCCGAGGCCTCTGAGTCCCCGGCGGGGGCCAACGGACTTTTGATGTTGCCCTACTTCGCAGGCGAGCGAACTCCTATTCTGGACCCAGACGCACGGGGGATCATTGCCGGTCTGACACTGAGTCACCAACGCGGGGATATCTACCGAGCAGCCTTGGAGGCCACCGCTTTCGCGGTTCGCCACAACATCGAAACGATGAAGGCTGCGGGAGCTGACATTCGGCGCATTGTTGCGGTTGGTGGTGGTACTCAAGGAGACTTATGGCTCCAGATCGTGTCTGACATCACCGGGTTGTCCCAGGAAGTTCCACGCACGACCCTTGGCGCAAGTTATGGCACCGCTTTTCTTGCCGCCTTGGCCACCGATGTAGCGTCGGTGGCGCCAGAAGTCAGCGCGTGGAACCCGCCGACTAAGAGGATTGTTCCACTTCCAGAGAACTCTGCGCTCTACGACAAGCTCTATCCGGCCTATCGCGAGCTATATACCGCCACCACCGACATTGTCCACTCTCTCGCCCAACACCAACGAATGGAAGGTCCTGCATCATGAACGCCTACATCACACCGCAACCAACGACCAGGCCCGCACTTACTCCCGAGACCGCATATTTGATCTCCAGTGGCGACCTTCGCGAATCTGCGAACGTCGCAGGTTGGGAAACGCAATCCCAAATGGAATCTGATGTCACAGCAGCGCTGGCTGAATGTCGCTTGTCCGTGGTCCGAGCAAACGGTGTCGACCCGGCGACTGGGCACGGGTTTATCTCGAGCCAGCGCATGGGGATGGAGGTCTTCAAGAGCATCCCCATCGACGCGCCGTTGATCGTAGCTGAAGCGG
>Ga0307979_1002109_pt1 | contig 13901 bp, 16 predicted proteins | sample OrgLakmetage1058_FD_201833 | JGI IMG/M metagenome (GOLD analysis project Ga0307979, IMG submission 201833) | Saline water microbial communities from Organic Lake, Antarctica - #1058 | ecosystem: Environmental > Aquatic > Non-marine Saline and Alkaline > Saline | place: Antarctica: Organic Lake...
CGCGCCTTCCTGTTTATTGTTCTGCGGAATGCGCAACACCCACAAATATCCCGCTTTTGTAACTTTTACGAGGAATTTGGCCAATGCCCCTCTCCCTCCTGATTCATTCCGCACTTGCATTGTTTGCTCAACGCACGCGCATTCCCACTTCTGCCCGCAGCAGTGGCTTCTGTGTCATTTGGGTTTGTATTGGTTCGAGTTCGAGTTCCGTGGCCGGCGAGGCAGCAGCCGCAGGCGCGCTGTCAATGTTGCTGGAGCGGCGGGTTTCGTGGGAGGTGTTTTGATCGCTGAAGCCTCCTTTAATTGCTGTGGCTAGCAAATATGTGGTTCAAAACATTTGGCTGTACAGCCAGTTGCGGGTGATAAGAAAGCAGGAAAACGGCCAACCCCCTCGTTTCTTAGGGAATTTCTTAGATTTCCGCGTGAGCCCCCCTCAGTTTCTTAGGCGACCAGCAGACAGGCAGGGCGGAAAGGCCCCCGATTCTAGAAACCAGAGCCAACACCCCTCAGTTTCTTTTAAAAATCACTAAATTTTACCCCTCAATTTCTTAACGTGAGTGTTTCTTTTCACCCGCAACTGGCTGTAGTGTCGAAGCGAATATATTCGGGAAATGGCCTAATTTAGTGTAGTCGTGGCGGGCGTCGTGGCTGCGGTGGCATCAATCCACTGCACTGTTGGGAATATGGAAGCTAAGCGTAGAGTATCTTTAGCATGTCCTTGGCAGACAGCTTCAATTAACTAGTATTCTTTACAACTTAAAAAGAAATTGTCGAAGTGTCAAAACATCTTTAATAACGGTGGATTCTATGAACAATTTGGTCAGCAGGCAGCTAGCATTTGTATCTGACCCAGAGCTGCCAGCTCAAACTTGCTAGCATCCTTGGCCCGCGTCCAAGCTAAGATTCAGCAAATGTAATCCAGGGACAACTTCTGATGATTCGCTACGTGGCATTCTTGCTACTATTAGTTTCTGCATCATCGGCGGGGCGCAGCAATAAGAAGAAGTCCCGGCATGATGTTTCTCTGATTGAATTCATTCGTAATCATTCAGAGCACGCTCAAGGCACAATCGATGCCGACGTTCATGGCACTTCTAGGCTCAGAGGGAACGAGTACAGTACGAGGGTTGCTGTGAACAGAGTGCAACATGAAGATGCAAACGCGAATAAACTTGAACTAGCGAGGAAAGCGGACGCTGCGGGGCCTGAAGAAGAAGACCTTCGCCACCAGTCCTTAGAAGAATGGAAGAAGAAGAAAAAAGCTGTGCGATTAGCGCACAAGGAAGCAGGAACAAAGCCTCTTGGCGCACGTGGCACAACTCTAAAAGAATTCCGTGAATTAGCGGACGAAGTATCGTCTGGTGGGCGTTTGGCACGAGTGCCTTGCTCCCCACCTCACTGTACTTTTCGCTGCCTCTCCGACAGGCAGTGCGTTATGCATCCCTTGTTGAAAGAATGGCGCGAGCCTGAACCACTGATTTGTGGTACTCGTAAAATTCATCCAATAAGCTTCGGGATACCCGAGAGCGACATTGTCGATTGCGTGCCATTTAAGAGCACCGACTTTGCCACGGTAGGTGTGACTTATCAAATTTGGCACAAACGTTCTCCCCTGATGTTTACCTTCCTCTTTGTGTAGGTGGTGCCATACAAAACCAAGTCGTACGTGTTTGGTCCAGCTGACGAAGCGGAGTACAAGCGCGATTATCGTAAAGCTCTTTTCGGTATTACACGAAAGAAAGAAGGGTGGGACTGCATGCGTCACTATGAAATTTTGGCCGCGGGCTCTGTGCCCATGTTTCTTGACATCGAAAAGGCGCCAGCCCATGTAATGACGCACTTGCCGAAAGCTTTGCTCTCTGCGGTGCGACATTCGCCATACTTCTGGCTGAAGGGCTGCGAGATGCGACACAGTCAGGGAGAGTGCAGCTTTGGGCTAGATCATTCCAAATTTAGCATGGCAGAGTACGAATCGATAGCGTGCTCACTGCTAGAGCACACGAGGCAGCACCTGACCACTAAAGCGCTTGCTCGCTATGCCCTGGCAGCCTCAGGCAGTTTACCTCGTGGGCAAGCCATTCCTTCTTCTTTCCGTGCCCTTTATGTTGGTGGCACAGCACACAACTCCGATTACCTGCGCGATTTGATGTTACACGGCTTCAAGGATTTGCTCGGCGAAAATCTCTTCGAGTACAATTCACCGAGGTGCGTGATTGGCTATTCCTTACTTACCCAATTCTTCTTCGATGTGTTCACATTGAAGCGTTTGATATTTATTAGGTACATGTACCACTGGTCCACGGATTCTCCCTCCAACGGCGCAGTTGCGAACCCTAATAAGCACTGGGGTATGGGCTTCAGCGTCGCTCGGCGCTTGCCTTATCGGGAAGACAGGCACCTGAAAAACATTTCAGCCGCGGAAAGCATGATATTAGCAAAATCCTTTGACGTTGTTATTTATGGCAATGCACACCGTGGCATGCCGCTGTTTTCTACCGTGATGAAGGCTGGCTACTCAAAGGAGCGCATACTTGTCCTTAACGGAGAGGACTGGCATGGCTGGAAGCAAGTGGAGGAGCAACAAGCCGACCTCAAAATCCTCGACAAAACGACTTATTTCCTTAGAGAACTCCCGGAGAGCTGCCCGGAAATATAAGCGACCGACTTGATTAATGGACATGCACGAGCCCGTTTCTGATTTTCCACGTAATTCATATTTACAGATTAAGGCGGCGCCTGTGTTTTTCCTATTTCTATATTCATTATATTCCTGCTTCCTTCCGACAGCAACAGCACGACAGGACAAGAGACATATCTTTCACGTCCATGTATTTACATCTCAGCACTCACTTCTGAAGAAGTGTGACTACGGCTTGTTTATTCTTGTGAGCAAGCGCATTGCGCATCTAATCAATCCATAATTGAGCGCAATTTTAAATGATATACCGTATGATATTTTATCACATAAATTGACGTAAGTGGGTTATCAAAGTGACATATTTGTTTTTGTACATAATTCTGGCAATTCTGGCTGGCTAGCTAGAGTATTGTCTGTAGTCGTCTAGCTACTGGTAGACAGGTAGCCAAGCTTTGGAGCGAGATATATATCTATGAAACTTCGTGAGTAGGATTGTTTGGAGACTCTCCGTCTTTCGCGAAGGTAAGAGTTCACCAGCGCATGATATGGAAATCATCATTAAGTTGTTAAGTTATTGCCTTCATTAATCGGATGACGCTGATTGTCGAAGGGTAACTTCACTTCTACAGCGTGCTTTACAGTCGTATCTTTCAATAAAAATGACCTCACCCCTTCATTTAGGATCTTGCCTGCTACTTAGAGCCGACAGCACACGTGAAGACGCAGTATAGGTTTTAAAGAGGGCGTCAGCTAAAGTTTCTTGTACTTTCTAGATATGGCGGCGTGGCATACGGCTGCCGAAAATGGCGACATCGAAGGCATCGCGAAGCTCGTTACGTCAAGGGCTAAGAGCCGAAAAGATGCCTTTGCGCATTTCTTTGAGGACCCATTAAATGATAAAGACAGTCTCGATGAGGTATTTGGAAAATTATGGTTATTTGTTTGCACACTACTGGGCGATAAAGAAAATTTTGATCGAGTTGTACAAAAGACGTTGTGTGATTCATTGTCCCTGCTCGTTGGTATGCTGCAAAATCAAATTGATGCAGGTGACACCTGCGTATTTGGCCATTCTAAATCGCCAATATGATGCACTATGCGCGCTGCTTGAAGCAGGCGCGGATGTGAATGAGGCGAGCCAGGGCAACAGCCTGTTACACACTGCGCTGTTTCTAGGGGCCTTTCCGGCGCACCAAGCCGAGTGCCGGCGGATGGTCGAAGCTGTGCTGGCGCGCTCGCCAGACCTCAGCATGAAAGGTAAAGACTATCCATGCATTATTTGGGTATGCGAGACTAGACTTCTACTGGGCCCTCACATGCCATCATCCCGGTTTGTCAGACGATCGCGGCTTCACGGCCCTGCATGTGGCGGCCGACTTGGGCTTGGTGTGGGCAGCTGACCTTCTCCTAGCCAAAGCCCCCGACAATCTCGAGGCCAAGGACCGCCTTCAGTGCCGCCCTCTACACCACGCGGCGCTCAAGGGCTTCGACGAGGTGGTGGCATGCTTGTTGGCGAAAGGAGCGGAGCCTAGCCCGCCGGCCGCTCTCGGAGACACTCCCTTGCATTTTGCCGTTGCGCACGGCCACACGGCCACTGCTTTTCGCCTCGTCGCCAACGGTGCGCAGCCAACGGCTACCAATAAGCGTGGCCTAACTCCTGCAGCAGTGGCCGTGAAACGTGGAGTAACCTTGCCGGCCGAGCTAGCAGCTGCCTTGGGCAACTCTTCAAGTGAACTACCGTCCACACTTCATAGCAGCAAAACACTAGTGGTCACTCACCCGTTCTGCTTGCAGCACCACACCTGCACGCCCATAACCAGGGGAGGTCGCGATTTGCCACCGCCTGAGAATGTGCGCCGGCTGAAAGTGTTGGTGGACAAGGAAGTGGGCGCTCTGCGAACCGCTCACTTCAACTCCTCAGTTGAATGGGTCGAAGAGGCCCCTCGCGCGGCGATAAGTGACGTCTTGCGAGTGCACGATTACACTTACATTAAAAGACTGGAATCTGTGTGTGCTGAGATTCAAGGAGATGAAGTCAAGAATTTGGACGGAGATACCGCTGTCTCAGCGAAGTCGTTCGAAGCTGCGATGTATGCAGCAGGCGCCATTTGCCATGCCATTGATCAAGTCTGCAGCGGCGCCAACCGCAACGCCTTCTGTGTGACCCGCCCTCCAGGCCACCATGCAGGCTTTCGGGGTGTGGTTGAAGGCGGTGACGAGGCTCACGGCAGCGCAGGTTTTTGCTTGATCAACAATGTCGGTGAGTGCTGCAGGATGTTTCTTGTCTTTTGAAGTCTTCACTTGACGCTGCCGTCCTCTTTTTGTTGGAGCGTGTCACCCTCACAATCGTTCTTCTTAGAACTTCTCCCCTCCCCTTGTGCGCATGAACGCATCTGTATGTGTCTGACAGCGGTGGGAGCAGCTTACGCTCGTAGCATGTGGCGCCACCGCGGCGTGCAGCGGATCGCTATTGTTGATTTTGACGTGCACCACGGCAACGGCACCGAAGACATTGTTCGCAACTTGGTGCCGAGCGTGGAGGAGGTCGGCCTCAGCACCCCTTTCTTCACCGCCACCGCCAAGCACGATAAGTACCAGCCTTGGCTCAACGATGACGACGCTAACCACGTGCTCTTTGTCTCCACACATGGGTACGGTCGTAAAGAGACCGATGTGGGGAAGCCTTGGTTCTATCCAGGCACTGGCATCACCTGCGGATGTCTGCCGGAGCCGCCGCCTGAAGGGGATGCCCTCCCCTCGCCTCCCGGGGCATCTGGCGCGTTTGCTCCTCTTGGGGGGGCGCACGACGCCTCGAAGATTGTCTTTGCCAAGCCAGGTATAGGCAATCTATAGTGTTGAACGCGGTTTGAGAATTTGCCTGTATGCTTACCCAATGCTGTCAAGTTCTTGTGCAGCTCTCTCACGTCTTTTGAAACCCCTGCCTTTTCTCCTGAAGGTGAACCCAACGTAATGAATGTGGGACTTGGTCTAGCGGGATCGGACAAAATGCCGGGGTTTTCTCGCATGGAGTGGCGGGATGCGTACCGTCGCACTATTCTGCCTCGGCTAGAAGCTTTTGCTCCCGACCTAATCATCATCTCCGCTGGATTCGATGCGCACAAAAAGGACGCCATGAATTGGGGCTACCTATCCCTGCTCGAGGACGATTATGCTTGGCTCACCAAGAACCTGGTCGCTTTGGCCAACAAGTGCTGCGAAGGCCGCATTGTGTCGGCACTCGAGGGTGGGTACCATATTGGAGGAGGTGCTCTCAGCGCGTTTGCGCGGAGCGTGTCTGCCCACGTGGACGCCCTTTCTGAGGGTGGCAGCGAGATATGGGACGCGAACGACGCCATGTGGGAGTCCGAGCATGAGAACAAACTGTTGAGAGACCTCGCCAAGCGCCGTGCCATGAAAGCAGAGCAAGAGCGGGCGGCAGCGGACCAAGAAATGGCGGCGCGGCTGGCGGCTCTAGCAGCGGCAAACATGGCAGCCAAGACGCAAGAAAGCAAGTCGACAGGGCTGTCGTCCTCGGATGAGGGCTCTGAAATGGAAGAGGGGGATGGTAATAAAGCACTAGAACCCTCCGAAGATGGGCCATCTCCGAAGCGGAGCCGGCGAGCATCCGGCGCTGTTGATTACGTAGCTCTTGCAAAAAAACTCGACTCGGAAAATTAAGGTGGTGAGCACCTCGTTTGTTGCTTTTTCGATTGCCCATGCAACAGAGGGCTTTCCGTCGGCTGCTGGTCGCATCGGGGCTGTATTTTCTATTATTGCTTCGTGCTTACTGGATGTAACATACAATATCCTTCTTATCCCTCAAGCGGAGAGCGGGCAGTCACTTCTGCTGAATAGTGCTGTAGGTGCAGATGCAGGGTATACAGCTTTATGCTATTATGCTTCATGCATTCTAGATTCCATAGCAACCAGCAACCCACAGCCAAAAAGTTTCGCTGCGGCACTAACTTAGATTGCCGCTGCGACTGGGAAGTCTGTCTGAGGCTTATTAACTTTTTAATTTTTGTGCAGCTGCAGCTTGAAGCGCTGTGGTTCGAGTTCGAGTTCGAGTCGTTCACTTTACTTACATACATCCCCCCTGTAAGTATTAGCTTTGCTGAAGAAACAATTTTTTAAAAACATCGGCTCTTGCTACAGTAGGATTCCTGAACCCGAACAACGTTACTCTTTGTTGGTAACGGAACTGCTTGCCGCAGAGAGATTCATTTGCTTGCTACGCCCATCGTTTTCTACGGCTTTCTTCATTCATGTCTGTAGCCGATTATGACTACGGTCTCGAGGACAAAATCCTCCGTAAGAATATTCCAGGCCGCTACAGCACATGGGAGGACGAAGAACCCGAACGCAGAGCCCGTGACCGTACGGATAGCAACGATTATGATCAGGGTGAAAATCAAAATCACGAAGTTACTGCTCTGTCACTAGCTTCAGAAGAATCTTCGCTTTCGAGAACTGACGGCCCTCAGACAGGGAGTAAAGGAGTGCTAGCCGATTATAGAGAGCACTGTAGATTAGAGTCAGAAGCTAGGCAAGAGAACCAAACTGAAGCCCTTAGCGCTTGGCGTCAAGCTGCTTATGGAAGTGCAACTATACCTTTTTCCGAAGCTTCAACTGAAGTTGATGGCGATGTCGATGGTGATCTTGCGATGCTGCGGCGACGACGTCTCATGGAGATGCAGGCTGCCCGAGAAATTAAGCCGATGTTTGGACAGGTTCGCGAAGTCACTCCCATGGAGCTACTCTCAGCTATTGACGACGAGGTAGGTCTTGGATCTATTTTACTCAATACGAGTACATCATGCATTCACATTCATTTCCGCTGATGCTTCGTGCATAATTCTGGCTGTAGCTACTTCTATCAGCGTTAACTTTTTATTTTTCGCGTTGTTTCACTGCGTATCTAGGACCAGCGAGTTTGCGTAGTGGTGCATCTTTACGATGGCCGCGTGCGCGCATGTCATACCATGAGCACACGGCTACAAGAAGTTGCACACGCTCAGCCGCGCCTAAAGGTACTTCAAATGCCTGCCAAGGATGCTCCCAGTGGCGCTGGAGCTCTCGATGCCGACACAATGCCGGTGCTAGTCCTATATCGCGGAGGAGAACTGATGGCATCTCTTGTGCGGTGCGCAGAACAATTAGGCCCCTTTTACACAGCCAATGACGTCGAGAATCTCCTCCACGAGCATGGTGCTTTAGATCTCATTCCGAGTGAGTCAAATGCGCAGACTGCTGCAAGCAACTTTCGAGTCTATAGTCCAGATCAGAGTGACTCTGATGGCGATCACACAGAAGACGACCTAGGTGTCGACTGAAGGCTATACCAGCATGTGAGCCCAAGCGCACAATCCCGATGTGAATGGATTTAAAACTACTGGCATTCAAGTCAAAATCAAATACCACGAATAGTTATGGAGCCGTCTAGGTAAGGTACAGTCCACCAAATCGGGAAAATATCCGTAAATATACGAAATTTAACAAGGATCATGCCAACTAACTCGCCCATGGGCGTAAATAGTACCATTCGACGCGCAATGAAGAGGCGCAGCTTTCTTTAGTTCTCATTTTTTTATTTACTGCGATTCGGGTGTGGTAGGTGCTATGGAGCAAGAAACCAGCGTTAACAGAAACGAAGCGGACAATTGGCAACAAAAGCAAAAATAATGAGAGCACAACTCAGTTGGCCTTAAATCAAATTAAGCCCCTAAGTTAAGCCTAACTAAGCTTAAATTAAAGCAAGCTCAATTTAAGGGGAAATAAGCTCTGGGCTGTGACTATGAATGCCGTGGCCTGGACCCTTAAATTTAAGCTTAAATTTAGGCTTATTTTAGACTTATATTTAGGCTTAAATTTAGCCCTTAAATATGCTTAAGTGCACGACCACCGAGAAATTCAAGAATGCCGTGGCCCGGACCCTTAAATTTAAGCCTAAATTTAAGCTTAAATTAAGCTTAAATTTAGGCTTAAACAAGGCCCTTAAATATGCTTAAGTTCACGACCACCGAGGAGGTCAAGAGTGCCGTGGCCTGGACCCTTAAATTTAAGCTTAAATTTAGGCATTTAGGCTTATTTTAGGCCCAATTTAGGCTTAAATTAAGCATCGCAAATATGCTTAAGTGCACGACCACCGAGGAGGTCAAGAACGCCGTGGCCTGGACCCTTAAATTTAAGCTAAAATTTAGGCTTAAATTCGGCTTAAATTCGGCTTAAATTTAAGCTTATTTTAGGCTTAAATTTAGGCTTAAATTTAGCCTTAAATATGCTTAAGTGCACGACCACCGAGGAGGTTAAGAACGCCGTGGCCTGGACCCTTAAATTTAAGCTTAAATTTAAGCTTATTTTAGGCCTAAATTTAGGCTTAAACAAGGCCCTTAAATATGCTTAAGTGCACGACCACCGAGGAGGTCAAGAGTGCCGTGGCCTGGACCCTTAAATTTAAGCTTATTAGGCCTAAATTTAGGCTTAAATTAAGCATCGCAAATATGCTTAAGTGCACGACCACCGAGGGGGTCAAGAACGCCGTGGCCTGGACCCTTAAATTTAAGCGAAAATTTAGGCTTAAATTCGGCTTAAATTTAAGCTTCTTTTAGGCCTCAATTTAAGCTTCCCACTTCCGCTTCTCCAGATCAACAGAATTGACCTTAAATTCAAAGCTAGAAAAGGCTTAAATTTAAGCTTATTTTAGGCTTAAATTTAGGCTTATTTTAGGCCTAAATTTAAGCCTCCCCGCTTTTCCAGATAAACCCTAACCCTAACCCTAACCCCGAGAGGGCCGTGGCCTGGACCCTTAAATTTAAGCTTAAATTAGGCTTAAATTTAAGCTTATTTTAGGCCTAAATTTAAGCTTATTTTAGTCCTAAATTTAAGCCTAAATTTAAGCTTAAATTTAAGCCTCCCACTTCCGCTTCTCCAGATCAACAGAATTGACCTTAAATTCAAGGCTAATACAGTCCTAAATTTAAGCTTAAATTGGCTTAAATTTTGAGCTTATTTTAGGCCTAAATTTAAGCCTCCCCGCTTTTCCAGATAAACCCTAACCCTAACCCTAACCCCGAGAGGGCCGTGGCATGGACCCTTAAATTTAAGCGTAAATTTAAGCTTATTTTAGGCTTAAATTTAAGCTTAAATTTAGGCCTAAGTATTTAAGCTTATTTTAGTCCTAAATTTAAGCTCATTTTAGGCCTAAATTTAAGCCTCATAAAACCCCTTAAAGTATTATTTTCCTTAATTAAGCTTAAATGGATTTAAGCTCGACTGGGGTGTGTTATGAAAATAATTGCGGATTTCGATGTATCTCGCGAAATGCAAACTTCTAATCTTATCCATTCCGACGCTGGATCCATTATAGCCTGCTTTAATTGAGAAAAACCTCAGCCTGCGGGGCCAAATGATTAACGGAAAGAGCCCTCAAGAACGCCCCGTAATAAGGTTTTCTTTGCATGTATGCCTCGCCAGGGACCTAAAGAAACTTTATGCTGGAGCAGATTTAAGATCAGACATCAAACAGGCCACCTTTTCCCCAATCCAGCAGTGCTATCGTCTTTTGACCGCCTAATGAGTGTGCTCCAGTGGGGGCTAAGTGCACTACAGGGGAGATTTTCACCCCCTCCCTGTAGAGAAAATACCTCCCCTGTAGTGGGGAAAAAGGCGAAATAAGTGAATAGTTCGCCGATAGCAGTAGAAGTGTGTTCTTTCGATGCGTCTCATCGAGCTACGCCCGGTGATACCTTGGATTTGAATGTATTCGCCGATTTACCCCCAGTTTTTGCCCGCTGAATTTTTTTCCCGGATTTGGTGGACCGTACCTTACTACCACTACTACTACGACGACGACGAAGACGACGACGACGACTACTTCTAATACTGCTGCTGCTACTTACTACAACACGGCGGATTCTTAAAGCATACGTGCTTATTTGGTATGTGGTTATTTGGGAAGTGCCTACTGCTTACTGTGAAGAGGCAAGAGACAAGAGGCCAGGTAATTCTTAAGCGCATTGCGCATTGGCGATTGGCGCATTGGCCATACCTCCGGAATCCCGCTTCTCTATTATATTTAGGGCTGCGTGGCAACCCTAGTAACCATTAACTCGTAAATCACATCGATGTCGGATGTCGGCCCGCAGAGGCCTAGAATAGTTAAATCTACCATTCTTCATTACTTCATGCTTCAAGTCTTCAAGCCCACAAATCTCCTGATGCCTGATGGCTGAAGGACACCTCGAGAGTAAATGATTACAAATGCAGATGGATTACGCCAAAAAGGACACTCAGCCCAGTGCCCAGTCGGACTTGTTCTGAAGGTCATATTTTCTGTTGCTATATGCCACAGTGGTGTTCTGGTGTTTCTTTGTATTTGGGGAGTATTAACTAGACTAGCCCCACGAAGAACCAGTGCATTATGATAGTGAGTATGCACATGACACACGACACTCAGTCCAGTCAGTCCGCGTTATGCCAGTGCATCCTGCTTCCTGTATGCTCACAATCCGAATGTCGACAAATACATGGCACGTCAAGAAGAAGATTCCTGGCAGGGATTTTCTGCAGCAACAGGCGGATTTACACTGATTTCTAGTTCTACCTCCACTCCTGATATCGAGAAGTATTCACTCGAATGAGCCACTGCAGTAGGCTTCACTCAAAGGGGCAATTCCGGTGTTTACGACTCCTCAGCGGCAGCACCGGACCTCGACGATGACCCATGGCTCTGCTCTGTACTTGCCGTCGAAGGCGGCGCACTGTTGCGCGGCTTAAGTAAAGCTCGAAGGTGAAAGATGGTCAAATCGTTGCCGAAATCATCGATGCATTCTTGGAGCTGTGCGCAAGTAACCTCGGGATCATTGAGCATGGCAGTGAGGAGTCCCATTTGAGGCTCGCTCAGGTCGTACTTGTCCATCCAAGCCAATCGCTTCATCTCTGGAAGGTCGTTAAAGAGCGCCTGACACACGGAAACAAGCTTGAGAGCAGGACCCATCGTGAGACGTGTGGCTATACACTGAGTGGTAGAAGTGGAGGAAAGGGGAGAAGACTTACCCCTAATTTCGCGAGGTCAGCTGCCGATAGAATATCTGGGCGCACATCTACTGTTGGTGGCGGTGGCGGTGCTGCTGCTTCATTCACTGAGCTCAGCATTTCAACGGCCAACGACTAGACACCAGGTGCATGGTGCAAAAGAACTCAACAGTGTTGAGAAGCAATAATAAATGAAGGTATGTATAAGGGAGAAAAATACACTATACCTGTAAGAAGGGCCGCGCCTCTGGCCCTCTGATTTGCGACAAGTCGAACTTCTCTGCGATGGCGGTGAGCGCCGCTGTGGCAGCTTCCTCACTGAAGCCCATGGAAACCAGAGCCTCTACTTCTGCTTCAACTTCAGACTGGAAGGATGTTGCCACTACAGGCAACACGGTGGGACTGCTCTTTGTTGCTGTTGACCTTGTTCCTGACGGAGTCGTTCGCTCCGACATCGCTTTCCTCGCGACATTCGATGCATCACGCGACAGCACCCAAACTGCGAACTGATCCACAGATATTTTCTGACCTTGGCAAAACTCCACTTGTTTCTTGTAGGGCATGGCTGGAAAGATGGCAACGATAGCGCGTAGAGGGTCTGGCAGGCAGTCGAGATCAGGCACATCGCTCATCAAGTATCTAAAAGCCAAACACCGCCGGACAAAGGAGGGGTGAAATGACCAGATGATGATACAAAACTTGGTGTAGGATTGAGTTGAGTACAAGGTGAAGAGAGCAGGCTTCGAAGTTGATCACTTACTCCACAGCGAGATCAGTGCCGCCGCCTAGCCTTGAAGCTGTGAGCAGAGCCTTTTCAGCAGCTTGCGCTTCAAAACCCATCTCGACGACAGACGCGAGTTCTTCGCGCGACACCTCAACTGGAATGTCCCTGGCTCCTCGGTGGCTATCGATCGCAGCTCGAAGCAATTCGGCGCGCCGCTGCATCCCAGACCCTTCCGCAGCATTTGAACTGGCCTTGGGTACTGTTGATTGAGCAATCACTTCCTTGCACAGCTCTTTGTGGCAACTCCAGCCGTTCAATTGGCATTCTCTTCCGCAATAGCTGGCTCCTTTACACCTTGAACATCGATTCCGGGGCGCAGGGGCAAAACAGAAGGCACAGAGGCTAGCGAGCTGCTCGGGCTTCGCTGCAATGAGCCCTTCTGCAGGATCCAATTCATGGCCATCCGGTTCAAGCAACGAGACTAGCACATGCCCTTTCACGCCATCGCCTCGCACGACAGCATGCCGCCCATTGAAACCTCCGCGCTTGACCCCAACCAATAGTACCGTTGCACCTGCCCCCACATAACCACCAGCTTTTGTAGGCTTCCTGGCATCTGGCTCTACCACAGCCGCTGCGTCGTGAGCTGCAGGAGCTTCGGCTGCCGCAGGCTTGGGCTTCGCACCCTTGCTCTTCTTTCCCATCTTTTTGATTTATTCAGAAGTCTTTCCACTACTCAAAGGCAACCTATTCTAGGCTTCTCTTTCGTTAAGAAACTATTACAACAACGAAGCTAACAACTGGCTCGGAAATCTTTGTATATGGTGTGGTATTGTATTGGGCTCCTGCTGATGTCGGCTACGAGCACTGCGAAGGCGATTAAAGCCTCAAGAATTTCAGAGTTTAAAGCCTCAAGAATTTCAAAGGGAATGAATGGGGCTGAGAAGTCTGCTCTTACCAAACAATTACACCTCTAAGCTGTTGCCCAAAACGCTACGCTTGCGGGCTATACAACTCTAGGAATTCCACTGGTACAACCAACTTATCTGTAACTTAGTAATTACGGAGTCACCACAACTCGTTCTGCCACCAATAGAGGTACCTTGTACTGAGATTAATCCTGGAGCTACAAAAGTCACAGAACCCTTGCGAGGTTGCGAGCTACTAGTCGGGGCTGAGGGCTGAGAAATGAGCAAAGATGAGAGAGATGAGAGATAGGGAAGAAGTTGAAACACGGAAAATAGGAAGAAACGAAACATGGACTTTTCGCGCCTCCCCCGAGGGGAGGATTGGTGTTAGTATCTATACAGGGGAATGGTGCCATTTAGGCGGCATCATAGGAATCCCCTGGTCCGGCTCGGAAGCCGGATTCGGGGTTCATGTAGCTGTCATACGCAGTTTCTTCGTCGTGTTCACTGCTGTAGTTCCTGCGGTTGGAGTAGCCTTGGGGTGTTAGAGGTGCTCACCAGGCACCGGCGGTCGAGTAGGAGGCGTGCCCATCCGCGG
>Ga0307979_1002112_pt1 | contig 13890 bp, 17 predicted proteins | sample OrgLakmetage1058_FD_201833 | JGI IMG/M metagenome (GOLD analysis project Ga0307979, IMG submission 201833) | Saline water microbial communities from Organic Lake, Antarctica - #1058 | ecosystem: Environmental > Aquatic > Non-marine Saline and Alkaline > Saline | place: Antarctica: Organic Lake...
ATCCAGAGGCTTGGCTTCGCTGGGTGCTCGCCCGTGTTGCAGACCACAAAATGACCCGCCTCGAAGACCTCATGCCTTGGAATTGGGCTGCTGAATAAATCAACACCAGTCAGACCGGACGCTTACTCTCTATGGAGTGTGTCCAAGTTTCTTTGGACAGGTAGTTTCCGGTGCATCAATCATGCTCGAGCCTGGGCTCAAGCCTGGATGGACCGGGACGAAGGTCGGCTGTGGAGTATCCCAACCGCGTGTCTAACGAGACCCTGCGATTCAGGGTCACGATGAGCGATTGCCGCTCAGGACTTCGCGCCGCAGCACATCGTTCATCCGGCTTTGCCAGCCCGGTCCCGTCGCCTTGAACTCGGCAACCACGTCGGGGTCCAGCCGGATCGACACCGGCACCTTCGGGTTCGCGGATTTGGGTCGCCCGCCAACATTCCTGCGCATGTTTTCGGCCAAAGCCGGGAAAGCTTCTGTGAACGGCCTTGCCTCGGCCATCTGTTTGTCGGTGGCCTCGGGCGCGTCCGGGTCACTGGCGATCATCTTCTGAATTCGCGCCTCCTCGGCGTCGGAGATCGGCTTGTGTTTCCTGTCGGTCATAGCAGGCTCCTTTCCTTGCGGCTTGCAGGGCGCATAGAGATCACCGAGACGCCTTTCGTTCCCAGAAGAGCAAAGACCACAGTGATGCTCTCATCATTCAGACGCCCTATGGCCATGTGACGGTTTTCCTTGGCGGGAACTGTCGCGGCATCGAGGAAGAACCATTCGTCCAGATCGGCGAAGTCCAACCCGTGACGTGCGAGGTTGATCTGCCGTTTCGGCTCATCCCAGACGATCATTACCATAGTTATTGTATATACGTAAACCTAAGCGACTATCAAGTTCATCTAAATTGTCGCGCGGATAAGGGGGCCTGCCTGAGCACAGGCAGATCAGGCGTATTTTCCGAATAGCTCCCAAGGCCACAGAGAGCCTCCGTGAGCGCCCTTGAGCCTATTGGCGAGCTTATTCCTACAAAACATCGCGACCGCACTCAACGGCCAATTTTGAGCCTGTGAGAGGCTATGGGGCCCTACGCCACCCTGCGCCGTCATCTCGCTGCTGCAGGAGCCTAGCTGTTCCATCCCGGATGATCACATTTCCCCTCGGCGATCCGCGCTCTTCATGGCAAGATCGGTCCTGCGGGAAGTTCGAGACGGGGTACGACCATGCTGATCCATCTTCACAAGCAAGCCACGACCACACCGAAGGTTCGGGCGGCTATTCAGGCCGGCTATGACGCGGGGACGGTTCTCGCAGAACGCTACGGAGTGACACCGCAGACCATCTACAAGTGGCGCAAGCGCGACAGCGTCGAGGATCGCAGCCACACGCCGCATCGATTGCAGACGACGCTGACCCCAGCGCAGGAGGCCGTGGCGGTGGCCTTGCGCAAAACGCTTTTGGTGTCGCTCGACGACCTGCTGGCTGTGGTGCGCGAGTTCCTGAACCCGAATGTCTCGCGCTCTGGTCTAGACCGCTGCCTGCGCCGCCATGGGGTGGGAAACCTGCGCGATCTCACTGCCAAGGCAGCCAAACCGAAACACAGTGGCTTCAAGGCTTACGAACCGGGCTATCTCCATATCGACGTGAAATACCTGCCCCAAATGGCCGATGAGAACCGCCGCCGGTATCTGTTCGTTGCGATTGATCGTGCGACCCGCTGGGTGTTCATCCGTATCTACCCGGCAAAGACTGCGGCCAACGCCCGCCGCTTCCTGCGCGACCTGGAGCGTGCTTGTCCGATCCGCATCCGGACCATTTTGACGGATAATGGCAAGGAGTTTACCGACCGGCTGTTCGGATTGCGCAAGCGCGCAGCCACGGGGGAGCACGAGTTCGACACGCTCTGCACGGCGCTCGAGATCGACCATCGACTGACCCCGCCGAAGTCGCCTCAGACCAACGGCATGGTTGAGCGCTTCAATGGTCGGATCGAGGAGGTCCTCCAAAGCCACCATTTCCGCTCGAGCGAGGAGCTAGAGGTGACGCTGCACCGCTACGTCTGGCTCTACAACCAGCAGCTGCCTCAAGCAGCACTGGGCAGCAAGGCGCCCTTGCAGGCGATGAAAGACTGGCACAAACTCAAGCCGAACCTGTTCAAGAAACAGCCATACTACCTTCCGGGATGTGACACCTAGATCTTTGGGCTGATCCTCTGGCTCTGATCTGGCGACCATTGCGGCAGATCGTGGTTCGGGCGGCAGGTCGTGGACCATGACAACGGATCCAGCTTTGGCGCCGTCTGGATCAGGCAACCGCCTCAAGGGGAGAACTGATCAGATACCCCGCTCAGTCGGGCCATTTCTCGGCGGACCAATCTCGGGCCGTGTGGATCACTCGGACAATCACCACGGCTTTCTCGCCGTTTGCCTGGGAGATTGCGTAGGCGAGGATGTAGGGCAGACCCGTCACCGGCTTCTCGTAGATGCCTGTCACACGTCCGGCGCGTCCTGTCGGCATATCCCCAAGGGCCGAGGCCGTTCTGTCGATGGCATCAGCCACGCGACGGGCAGCGGAGGGGTTCTCAGACGCGATGTAGGTAACTTGATCAGCAAGATCGCTCAGCGCATCACTGGACCAGCGAACAGGTCGCTTCAACCGGTGCCGCCTGCTGCAACTTCGATCGCACGCCGGACGGTTGCCATCGCGTCCTCGTGGCTGACCGTCTGGCCTGCGTTTGCGTCTGCCAGCCCGCGTTCGATGCCCTCGATGATTGCCAGTTCACGGTCCACGTAGGCTTCCACGGCTTCTGCCGCCAGAAAGGATCGGCTGCGTCGGGTCCCGTCTGCTAGCCTCCCCAGCTTTTCTTTCAGCTGTGGATTGAGCCGGATCGTCATTGTGGTGCTGGTGACCATGTTGATCGCTTTCTGGGCATGTGTACACCTGAACACATACACTGGATCGGGTTTTCGTGAAAGGGAGATATCGGTGAAAGCTGATGGCGCGAGGGATCCGGGCCTCGCGCGCACGCCTGACTGAATTTCTCTTTCTCGGTTTAGCGACATACAAAGGGCCTCGAGAAAAAGCGCCAGCTTTTTCGAAGAGAGTCCTTTGTATGGAGCGGTACAACATTTAGTATTGACTAGTAATCTTCATACTGTCTATATAGTATAATCCCTAAGTAAGATAAGTTAAGTAAACAGACTCATACATCTCTTTTCAGACTGGCGTGGCCGCCAGTCTGAAAAGAGATTTTATTATATAAATACTCTAAAGCGCGTGTGCGCGCGCGAGGTGATTTTGTCTTCCAGGGGTCCGTCGTCTCTTGGATCCTGGAATAATGTCGTGAACCCCGAGACATCCCGATCACGACCATCACTGGGCCCTGGTTTTCCTTGGCCCCTTGGCTCCGGTTATCAATCCAGCAGCACCAAAGATCATGCCTGGAATTGGTCGTATTACAGACGCTCGATCAGGGCCACATCTGCGCGGCGTGAAGTACACGCAGCACCGTCACCACTGCTGCGTTTTCGGCATAGACCACGATGTAGTTGGGCCGAACCACCAACTCCCGTGTCCCCTCTACCCTGCCGGAGCGGCAGCGTTTCGGGTGCGGTGTGAGCTGGTCCACCTTGCCCTGGATTTCCTCCATCAGGGTAAGAGCGGCATCCGGGTTGTCGTCTGAGATGTAATTGACAATCGCCATCAGGTCGGCGACCGCCAAGGCCTTCCATTCAAGTTCAGGCACGGCGCTTCCCGGCGATCAGGGCGCGGGCTTCCTGCATTACCTGGTCGTGCGGTGTGGCTGGGCAAGGATCGGCCAGCGCCTCCTGTACCTTGGCGCGGAACCAGGCATCATAAGCGTCCGGGTCCGTGGTCAGCCCGGCGGGTAAGCCGCCCTCAGCGGCAACGCGGGTCAGTAGAATGCGCACGGCATCCGAAAGGGTCAGGCCGACACCGGACAAGGCCTCGGTTGCTTGTGCCTTGAGCTGGTCGTCCACGCGGACATGGAGCATCGAGGTTTGGGCTGGCATGGCTTGTCCTCCTGTTTTAAAGGATAGTTTGTATCGCAAATGAGATACACGTCAAGCTGCCTCTTCGTCTTGTGTGGTCCAGACCTTCCCCGTTCCCTTGGTTTCCTCATCTGGCTCAAGCCGTCCGCAAAGATGTTTCTGGATACTTGCTTCACGGCTCGCGCGTATCTTCATCGAGCAAGGCTTGCGCCAGATAGCTGATCACCCTGCCCGGTAGAAAAAAGGACGGCACCTTTGGCGACACTTCCGGCTCGCCAAAGGTGCCGTCGCCGGCCCTGTGACCAGAACGGTCCTTGCTGCGATCTGCTGATCGTCCATCTGGCTCAAAGCATCCTGCAGGTGCTCCACAGTCGTTCAATGGGCTTCAATGACCAAGATCGTGATCACCGATCATGTTACCGGGCGAAGGGTTTTCGTGACATGACTGGACCATCGTGTTAACATAAGGAGATAATGTTAACACGACGGCGGCGACATGTTAAACTCAAGCTACGAACTCCCGGCACTGCCACCGCCGGTCGACCTCGAGACTGTCCGCATTCTGAAGGCGCTCAACCGGGCCAGTCGGGCACTTGCCGATCTCAAGGGGCAGGCCAAGACGATCCCGAACCAGGGCATTCTGATCGACACACTGGCTCTGCAGGAAGCGAAAGCGTCGTCGGAGATCGAGAACATCGTGACCACTCAGGACGAACTGTTCCAGGCCGACCTGTTTCCGGATGATCCGCAATCGCCTGCGGCCAAGGAAGTGGCGCTTTACCGGGATGCGCTACGGCTTGGCTATGCACGGTTGCTGCAGACCGACGGGCTCATCCCCAATTCGGCGTTGATAGACGTCTACCTCAGGCGGCCTTTTTCACGGCGTTTGTCACCTTGTCCGTGGCTTGGTTTGCCTTCTCCGTCATCTTGCCCGATAGCTCTTCACCGGTCTTGGACGTGAACTCGCTCGCCTCTGTCCCGAATTCCTGCGTGATTCCACCGAAAGCCTTGGTCGTGCGCATGAAGAAGTCTGGCTTTTGACCCGAGCGGAGCGCCTTCAGACGGGCTCGACATTTTCTGCTGCATCGCGTCGTGCCGGGGGTTGAAATGCTGCGGTGCAGCATTATCTGGGGTTCAGCAATAAACAACACATGCAACGCTCTCGAAAGGAGACCCGATATGGCCAAGCAGAACGCAAAATCCGCAATGACCGACATCCAGAACCTGTTCGACCCGCAAGGCTATCAGGACGTCTTCAAGACCTGGGCGAGCATGAATGAGCGAATGGCATCGATCGCCGTCGACGCCGGCACCCGGGCGACCGACATCGCAAGCGAGACCACGAAAGAAGCGATTTCGAACATGCGCGATCTGACCAAAGTCCGCGATGACGTTTCCGAGTATGGCACGGCCTACACGGATTTCATGAAGAAGCAGACAGAGCTGTTCACACAGGCCGCTCAGAGCTATTCGAACGAAACTCAGAAGGTTGGCACCGAGGCCGCTGAGTTTGCCTCCAAGGCAGGCGAAGAGATCAGCGACAAGGTGACCAGCACTGCCGAAGGTGCCGCTCAGACGGCCCGCTCGGCGGCCAAGAAAGCAGCCTGAGGCTGCAAGTTGTAACGAGTGACAGATATAGACGGCGGGTCCTGCAAAGGGCCCGCCGTTTTCGTTGGAAAGACAGCGGCTGGGTCTGGTCAGGCTGCGTGAGCGTTGACCGTCATTACAGTACAGAAACGGGCCGTTTTGCCAGTCATTTTGCCAGCCTACTCGTAGCCGCGCTTTGCTTTCGCCATGTGAACCTCGAAGCGGGCGTCCTTGGCGTCGGCTTCCGTGTCGAACCAATCGGTTCTCACCTGGCCAGAGCTGCCGATCCGTCCCCATTCACGCACCAGGCTCCAGTCATCGAAGAGACCGCGCACGATCTCCATCCGGTAGAACCGGTACAAGTTGGCGTCTGGCTCTGTCCTTCTCAGATGCATTACCCATGCCCCCACATCCTCGCTGCGATGTCCTGCTCTTCGCGGCCCACGGCATCGGCGTAGATCGCCGTGGTGCTGAGCTGCGCGTGCCCCATCCACTTCTGCAGCATGTGCAGCGGAATGCTGTTCACGGTCGCATTGATCCCGAAGCCGTGCCGCAACCCTTTGGGGCTGCGCTGCGGGGCGTCCGGTATCCCGGCCTCGATCATGAACCGCTTGACGATCTGCCAGACCCGCACGCGGCTGAGCGGCCTGATCGGCGCATTGGCCAGCTTGCGCGACTTCTGGGCTTCTCGGATGCCGTGGGCCGTGTTGAGGGTGTCGAGGTAGTCCGGCGGCACGGGCACGGACCTGTAGACCACCTTGGAGCGCCCTGACGCCTCCTTGCGCTTCTTCAGGCTGCGGATGGTGATCGTGCCACCCGACAGGTCCACTCTGCCCGGCGTGATTTCCAACAGCTCGGACGGCCGACAGCCGGTGTAGTGCAGGGTTTCACAGAGGGTACGGTCGCGGGCGGGCTGACGCCGGGCCACGGCCATGAAGGCGGCGCGTTCTTCGGCGTTGAGATAAAGCCGGTTTCCGGCGGTGTCGTGGAGGCGCATTTCGCTCATGATTAACAGTATACCCGAATACCGTTAAACACCGAAGCGAAAATCTGGCCCCTGCCCGCTCGATCCAAAGGTTTGAGGTGTCGCGGGTTTAACACTATTGATAATAATGTTAAACGCATGCCCGGCCCAAAGCCGCCGCTGGTCGACCCCTGGTCGACCCAGCCCAATGCTGCGGTGCGGCCCGTCGAAGCGGCCATTCAAGCCCCACGCAGCATTCTCAATCGGAGGATGACGGCAGTGTGGACAAACCGGCCTGATGCGAACGCAGCTTAACCCGTGCGAACGGACATAGTGCCGAGACCGCCATGCCCGCGCCATCACATTCAAACTGGCCGAGGTGGCTGTCACCGGCCCGATGGTGCGGGCTATTCTTGCCGCCATCCGCCGATTGCGAGCGCCACCGCTATACGCGTAACCGCGATCCCGCCCCAAAACAACGAAAGCGGCCCGACAGGTCTGTTCACCACGCTGAAAAGCTTCGCCGCGGCGGCAGGATATTCCCGGCCCGCGGCACAATCCGGCATTTTCACAGCCTTTGGGGCTGATCGTGGATACAATTCGAGAAAAACGCTTGCTCAATTTATACGCCCAGACAAAGCTAAGCTCAAACGTCCGGGTGCTTGGCGAATGTTCTTTGGGAATTTTTTGGGGCAATGATGAAGAAGAAGATTGATTTTGCGGTTTCGCTGTGCGTGGGCTATTCGATTTTTGTTGCCATAGGCGTTGCTCATGCCGCGACGATAACAGACAGTTACTTTTACATAGAAAATAAACGCAATGCCGACGGCTCTACGAGCGAACAAATGTATTTAGGCATAGCCACTGATCCCCGAGAAATCTCGGGCACAGCATCCGCCAGTTGGTCGACCGTGTCCTTTTCGGAGGGTGGAACTCTGCCCGCATACTCCTCACGTCATCCAGATGGTGAACTTAAAGCTGAGTTTGGCATTTTGATACCAGGTTCCGACGCGCTTGCACGCCAAGACCTTAGATTTTCATTAAGTGATCAAAACGGCACGGATACAGTCTTTGAATCAGCCATCGTTCCTGCAAGCCAAAAATTGCGTTATCCGCCATTGGTTCAAAACGTCAGAATTGGGTCTGGCACCACCCCAACTGTCTCATGGACAAACCCGGGAACTGCCTCAGACCTTGCTTCACTAGGCGTCGATTATATTCGCGCACGAATTATCGATAATAGACCAAATCTTTTCGATATTCCGTACGCCGCAGTCACCGCAAACTTATCTCAGAATTCAATTCAGCTTCCCGATATTTCAGGTTTCTCGAACCCCACGGTCAGGATCGAATTGGTTGATGCAGAAGGAGACTTAATTCCAGTTTCGGGTGGCCGTGCTGAACAAATTACGGATCTTGGCTCTGATAGCAAAGTATTGTCCAGTTTCGTCACGCTAAATGAACTTCCATTCTTTGATCAGCGGCGGTCAAACTATGAAAAAGAGTTTGAGGTTTCAGAAGATGAAGCAAAGATTTACGTCCTTCTCGACTTTGATGGTGAGGTTGGTGCCGGGTTCAGAGTGAAAGATACCTTGATTGGAGGAGAAGCTCTCGAGGTTGTTGATGGTGGCACGCACCCCAAGGCAGAGTTTACTGTGGATCAGCAGAAATTTCTGACGGAAAAGGTTGAGAAAATATTCAAAAACTCGAGGATGGAGGGGATTGTAGTCGTCACCGATCGCTTGGCTATTCCGGAAGGAAAGACAGTTTATGAGGTCGAATTTGGCGATCCGGCTCCCATAAATAGCTTCAGTGAGGGTAAGGCTTATGATACTGGCGTCCTTAGTGGCGTAGACCTTTTTGATCTCAACAAAGGAGGCACCGTCGTCGTATTTCCCAATGTCCTTCTGCTGGACGATGTCGCCGAGACAATCGCACATGAGGTTGGTCACGGATTCGGATTGATACACACGAATGATACTGACATTTTCGGAGGTAGCACAACTAGCGTAATGCAAACGCCTGAGATTATTAGTAGTCCGGACGCTACTTCGTTTCTCGGTGTGCCAGCGCGCGGGAGTGACCTTCTGTTTAATGCACTCACACAGAACGCCCAGTTTGCGACCCGGTATTTTGCACTTGATGAATCATACCGAGACCTGGTCGCCGAATATGGTGCCCTCGGAATTGGCTCCGTTGACGTTCTTGGTATTGGTTCTGATCCTGCTATTTCGGTGGTACGTTTTGCGGGAATGAAGGCCTTCGAAACATTTTTCGGACCAAGCTTCAGAGAAAAAACAGAATTTTTCTTGAAAACGTCCACAGGTGGTTCGGAAGGTACATTTCTGCATTCACTGAATTCCCTCTGGACTGATGATGGGGCTCTTGCTTTCGAAATTTGGGACATATTCGAGTATTCGATTGTCGGATCTAGTAGTCAGGGCGGAATGATTGATTTGGCCTTCGGTATTAAAGGTGATGAGGGCATCAAGACACAGCTTTTCAACAGTGACCTCGTTGCCGATAAACTTACCCTCTTCGATTTTTCCGGGGAGGCGCCTCTGGCCCTGTTCAAAGTGGATGTTGATGTGGAAGGTGGTTTATTTCCACCAGCCGTTGTTCCTCTACCAGCGGGCAGCGTGCTCATTTTGACCGGCTTGGCGGGTTTAGCAGCACTCCGCCGTCGGCGAAATCGCTAAGCGCAGGTCTCTAACCCACCAAGCCTACCCTAGAACCATCCTTTCCAGCCTTTGGAAATACCGCTCAAGAGGTTTCGGTTACGTCCGATGCTCTCTTACTAATAAAGTAGGTCCGCTCTTTCGTATGCGCCGTTCCCGTCCCATTGATTTCAGCGGTTCCGCTGTCCTGACCCAACTGCGAGTTTCGTTCTGAGCATTCAGAAGGAGACGACGATGGCGGATGGCGGGGACGGGTTTGACGGCTGCATCGAGGTTGTGCAGCGGACGCGTGGATATCGGCGCTGGCCGGATGATGTGAAGGCGCGGATCGTGGCCGAGAGCTTTCAGCCCGGCGTTCGGGTGGTGGATGTTGCGCGGCGGCATGGTTTGGCCGCGCATCAGCTTTCGGATTGGCGGCGTCAGGCGCGCCAGGGGGAACTGGTCCTGCCGGCGGACGCCATGGCCGGGGTGGCGTCTGACGCTCCACCAGCCTTTGTGCCGGTTTCGGTGGAGCCTGAGGACCTCGGTTCACCAACGGATGCTGATCGGACATGCGGTGTCATCACGATCGAGATCGGCCGCGATCTCGTACTGCGGGTGCCGGGCGATGTTCCGGCAGAGCGGGCAGCAGCTGTGGCGCGCGCGTTGCGAGGATCGGCATGATCGTTGCGGGACAGCGCCAGCCGATCCTGATTGCGACGCGGCCAGTAGACTTCCGCTGCGGCCATCGGGCGCTGGCGCTGATCGTGCAGACCGAACTGAAGCTCGATCCGCATTCCGGGGTGACGATCGTGTTCCGTTCGAAACGCGGGGACAGGTTGAAGATTTTGGTTTGGGATGGAACAGGTCTCGTGATGGTCTACAAAGTTTTGGAACAAGGCAGCTTTGCCTGGCCGAAAGTTCAGGACGGGACAATGCGGCTGTCGCGGGCCCAGTATGAGGCTTTGTTCGAAGGTCTCGACTGGCGCCGGATCGTTGCGCAGCGGGTCGCTCCACCCATTGCAGCGGGATGATTTTATTGGCTGTTCTGGCGTTGTTTTATTGGCCTTTCCTGTTCGGATCGGCTATGAATCTGCATGTCACAGTCCTTCGATCTCAGCTTGTTTCCGGACCTTCCGCCCGAGGTTGTGAAGGCGTTTGAGGGCGCGCAATTCGAGTTGTCGGTCGAGCGTGCGGCCCGCCAGCATGAACAGGCGGTTGGGGCCGAAAAAGACACATTCATCACCGAACTGAAGGCGCTGATCGAGAAGCTGGAAGGCCAGGTTCAGGATTACCGGCGCACCAAGTTCGGGCCGAAATCGGAAAAGCTGGATCCCGCACAGCTGGAACTGGCGCTGGAGGATCTCGAGACCGCCATCGCCGAGACCCAGGAGCAGATCGCAGCGGTCGAGGAAAAGATCGCAGCCAGCGCGACCGATCCGGAGAAGAAGGCGCCACGCAAGAAACGCAAGGCGCGCGCCCTTCCGGAAAACCTGCCGCGCGTGGAGCGTGTGATTGAACCCGAGAGCCTCCTTTGTCCCTGCGGCTGCGGCGACATGGTGCGGATCGGCGAGGACAAGACCGAGCGGCTGGATTACATCCCGGCAAGCTATCAGGTGATCGTCACGATCCGCCCGAAATACGCCTGCCCCAAGGGGCGCGCGGGTGTGGTGCAAGCCAAGGCGCCGGCACATCTGCTGGAGAGCAGCTGGCCCACCGAGGCGCTGCTGGCGCAGATCGCGGTGTCCAAGCATTCCGAGCACATGCCACTCAACCGCCAGGCCGTGGTCATGGCGCGGCACGGCGTGCCGATCGACCGGTCGGTGCTCGCCGATTGGATGGGGCGGACCGGGGCGCTGATCGCGCCGGTGGTTGATCACATGGCAATGGCCCTGAAACAGGGCAGCACCCGGCTTTATGTCGACGAGACGACCGCCCCGGTGCTGGACCCCGGGCGCGGCAAGACGAAGACCGGCTATCTCTGGGCCGTGCTGCGCGATGACAGGGGATGGGGCGGCCCCGCGCCGCCGGGGGTGGTGTTCCACTATCGGCCTGGCCGGAAGGGCGAATACGCCGCCGAGATCCTGAGCGGCTTCAACGGCACGATCCAGGTCGATGCTTACGGGGGCTATACGTATGCGCCGTCCCCGTCCCATTGATTTCTGCGGTTCCGTTGTCCTGACCCAACTGCGATTCTCGTTCTGAGCATTCAGAAGGAGATGACGATGGCGGATGGCGGGGACGGGTTTGACGGCTGCATCGAGGTTGTGCAGCGGACGCGTGGATATCGGCGCTGGCCGGATGATGTGAAGGCGCGGATCGTGGCGGAGAGCTTTCAGCCAGGTGCGCGGGTGGTGGATGTGGCGCGGCGGCACGGCTTGGCTGCGCATCAGCTTTCGGATTGGCGACGGCGAGCCCGCCAGGGAGAACTGGTCTTGCCAGCGGAAGCCATGGCCGGGGTGGCGTCTGACGCTCTGCCAGCCTTTGTGCCGGTTTCGGTGGAGCCTGAGGACCTCGGTCCACCAGCGGATGCTGATCGGACATGCGGTGTCATCACGATCGAGATCGGCAACGATCTCGTGCTGCGGGTGCCGGGCGATGTTCCGGCAGAGCGGGCAGCAGCGGTTGCGCGCGCGCTGCGAGGATCGGCATGATCGTCGCGGGGCAGCGCCAGCCGATCCTGATTGCGACGCGGCCGGTAGATTTCCGTTGCGGCCATCGGGCGCTGGCGCTGATCGTGCAGACCGAACTGAAGCTCGATCCGCATTCCGGGGTGACGATCGTGTTCCGTTCGAAACGCGGGGACAGGTTGAAGATTTTGGTTTGGGATGGAACAGGTCTCGTGATGGTCTACAAAGTTTTGGAACAAGGCAGCTTTGCCTGGCCGAAAGTTCAGGACGGGACAATGCGGCTGTCGCGGGCCCAGTATGAGGCTTTGTTCGAAGGTCTCGACTGGCGCCGGATCGTTGCGCAGCGGGTCGCTCCACCCATTGCAGCGGGATGATTTTATTGGCTGTTCTGGCGTTGTTTTATTGGCCTTTCCTGTTCGGATCGGCTATGAATCTGCATGTCACAGTCCTTCGATCTCAGCTTGTTTCCGGACCTTCCGCCCGAGGTTGTGAAGGCGTTTGAGGGCGCGCAATTCGAGTTGTCGGTCGAGCGTGCGGCCCGCCAGCATGAACAGGCGGTTGGGGCCGAAAAAGACACATTCATCACCGAACTGAAGGCGCTGATCGAGAAGCTGGAAGGCCAGGTTCAGGATTACCGGCGCACCAAGTTCGGGCCGAAATCGGAAAAGCTGGATCCCGCACAGCTGGAACTGGCGCTGGAGGATCTCGAGACCGCCATCGCCGAGACCCAGGAGCAGATCGCAGCGGTCGAGGAAAAGATCGCAGCCAGCGCGACCGATCCGGAGAAGAAGGCGCCACGCAAGAAACGCAAGGCGCGCGCCCTTCCGGAAAACCTGCCGCGCGTGGAGCGTGTGATTGAACCCGAGAGCCTCCTTTGTCCCTGCGGCTGCGGCGACATGGTGCGGATCGGCGAGGACAAGACCGAGCGGCTGGATTACATCCCGGCAAGCTATCAGGTGATCGTCACGATCCGCCCGAAATACGCCTGCCCCAAGGGGCGCGCGGGTGTGGTGCAAGCCAAGGCGCCGGCACATCTGCTGGAGAGCAGCTGGCCCACCGAGGCGCTGCTGGCGCAGATCGCGGTGTCCAAGCATTCCGAGCACATGCCACTCAACCGCCAGGCCGTGGTCATGGCGCGGCACGGCGTGCCGATCGACCGGTCGGTGCTCGCCGATTGGATGGGGCGGACCGGGGCGCTGATCGCGCCGGTGGTTGATCACATGGCAATGGCCCTGAAACAGGGCAGCACCCGGCTTTATGTCGACGAGACGACCGCCCCGGTGCTGGACCCCGGGCGCGGCAAGACGAAGACCGGCTATCTCTGGGCCGTGCTGCGCGATGACAGGGGATGGGGCGGCCCCGCGCCGCCGGGGGTGGTGTTCCACTATCGGCCTGGCCGGAAGGGCGAATACGCCGCCGAGATCCTGAGCGGCTTCAACGGCACGATCCAGGTCGATGCTTACGGGGGCTATACGCATCTGGCCACATCAAAACGCACGGGCGGCAAGCCGTTGCAGCTGGCTTTCTGCTGGGCACATGGACGGCGCAAGCTGATCAAGGCCAAGCCGAAAAAGGGTTCGCCCATCGTCGACGAGGCACTGGTGCGCATCGCCGCCCTCTACAAGGTCGAGGACAGCATCCGTGGCTCCGCGCCGGATCAGCGCCAGGCCGTCCGCCAGGAATTGTCGCGCCCTCTGGTGGATCAGTTCTTTGCTTGGTTGGCCGCCCAGGCCGCACGCATCTCGCGCAAATCCGACCTCGGCGTAGCGCTCGCCTACATGCTGCGGCGCCAGGACGGCTTCCGGCTCTTCCTCGAGGATGGCCATGTAGACATGGACTCCAACCTGGTCGAGAACGCCATCCGCAGCCCGGCCATGAATCGCCGCAACGCGCTCTTTGCGGGTCACGACGAGGGCGGCCGAAATTGGGCGCGCTTCGCCAGCCTCATCGCCACCTGCAAGATGAACGGCGTGGAACCCTATGCCTACCTGCGCGATCTCTTCACCAGCCTGGCGGGCGGCCACCTCGACAAGGATATCGATGCGCTGATGCCATGG
>Ga0307979_1002114_pt1 | contig 13879 bp, 17 predicted proteins | sample OrgLakmetage1058_FD_201833 | JGI IMG/M metagenome (GOLD analysis project Ga0307979, IMG submission 201833) | Saline water microbial communities from Organic Lake, Antarctica - #1058 | ecosystem: Environmental > Aquatic > Non-marine Saline and Alkaline > Saline | place: Antarctica: Organic Lake...
TCCATGGCCACTCGGGCATGTGCGCCTGATTGGCTTCTTAGGTCTAGTTTGCGCTGCTTTGCTTTTCTTCTCTACCTGTTAGTCTTCTAATTCCGGCCCTTCGGGGCCTGTCAAAAAAAAAAAATTCTGAGAATATCAGGATTTGTTTTACCCGGTAACTGGGGTTGCATCTCAAAAGAAAACATGAAGTCAGGACTAGTGTAGCCCTAATTCCGATATAGTTTCAGTCGGTGTCCGAGGTTCTCATTATTAGTCGGAGTCCGAGCTTGTCATAAATAAGAAGTGAGCAGTGTGTATTAAACATGAGTGGGGTTTCGTTCCTGTAGCCGGCATCTAGGCAGGAGAGTTGTTGATCCCTTATTTGAGATGCCGTATTGATGCATGTTACATAGATGCCGTGTGGTTTCAGATGCGGAACTGTGAGGGCATTAAGTTTGATCGTGGAACACACATCATTCAGCACTTTGAATCTCGTGTGGGTGTGAGGAGGCATAGGGGTCTCTGGGATGGGCCAGGCTAATTGGAGAGCCTGGCGTGCTTGATTTGCGCACATGCGCTCTCTTGTAAACAAGTCGAGGAAGTGGAAAGTTTGAACCGGCTGTCAAGATCGCCATTCTCGGTCAGTCTAAGGTTTGACAACTTTCATGTCATTGACCCTCGTTTATTGCAGGAAGATGAAACGAGACACACCCCGCCCCCCGTAACAATATTGTTGATTATAATGTAACCTTAAGTGCTAGCGACGCACAATCCGATGAAACTTTAGCCAAGTGCTCGTTCAAGACTTTGTCTCGAATATCATGTTCGGCACTAGGTAGCTCGGCGGGACTTTCTCAGCCAACGGGTGCAGGAATTAACGCGATGTGGCATACGGGTCACTGGGATGGGCCAGGCTAATTGGAGAGTCTGGCGTGCTTGATTTGCGCACATTCGCTCTCTTGTAAACAAGTCGAGGAAGTGGAAAGTTTGAACCGGCTGTCAAGATCGCCATTCTCGGTCAGTCTAAGGTTTGACAACTTTCATGTCATTGACCCCCGTTTATCGCAGGAAGATGAAACGAGGCACACCTTGCCCCCCGTAAAAATATTGTTGATTATAATGCTGCCTGAAGTGGAATAGGAATTGAGAACAGCACACTAGCTCACTGGCTTGCCTACCTCAGTGACTGTGCGCATGTGGTGTTCCCTATGGCGCCGTGTCGCATTGCTTCTCTGTAGTAGAAGAAACGCCGGTACGCCACATAAGCGCCTTACTCAGGACTGCTATCACTCTCTTTATTCCTTTTCGATGCATGAAGCCTTCAGCCTTATCATTCACTCCTATGGAAAAATGTGTTTTTCTTCTACATCGCAGGACTACATGCGGTAACCAAGTTCCTTGGGCGACTTGGCATTTTCTGCAATGAGCGCTTCCCGCGCAGCGTCTTGGCTCGGTCCGTCGTCGAAGACTGCCCGAAACGCCGACTTGACTTCTCCAAATTGAGCGACCCCTTTGCGCACTTCGCCCGTGTCCGGGTCAATGGACAGCATCTGCGAAGGAAAAGGCGTGGGATATTGTTTTGAAAAAAATGACGAGCATAAGAATGGAAACTCATGCGCTGGGCAAAAGAAAAGAGCCGTTCAAGGACAAAAAAAGTTGAAGGCATGTGTTTACTTCTGAACTTCTGATTCTTTTCAGCCCAGGCACCCATCCACTCACCTCGACTTCGAAGCCCAAATCCCGCAGAGCCGCGTACGCCGCGTCCACTGAGCCGGGCAAAGTCCCGGCGTGCCGCAACAGGGGCTCCATCCCGTCTTCGCTCAACGATTCCACCAAATGAGGGCAGCGCCCTACCAAATTGCGCACCTGTTTGGGACGGAGATGCGTGTGAGAGAAACATGCATGAAGATGAGGCACTTCAAATTTATGTAAAAGAGTTAACATGAGGAGAATTCAATGACCGCATGGTAGTTGTGGACAGGGAAAGTCGCACTTTTTGGCTCTTCAATGCGGGCTGTTAGCATCGCGACAACAAAAATAATGCCCCTCCTCAATTATGCAGTTCCCTTGTTATATCGCTCACCGCCAAGCAGCACTGGCGCTGCAGCGACACTGGCCCTTCAGGAAACCGCCGCAGGGCTTGGGTGATGGTTTTCCCGCCCCCGCAGGCCAAGATCCGGTCGCAGTTGGAGGGGACGCGCAGCGCCATGGCCCCAAAGGTCGCGATCACGTGCTCTAATGTGATATGGAATGGTGTGCAGACACAGGCTACGTCATGAGATAAAATAGCAGTGTCGTCGACGATTTATTGGAAAAAAAAAAACAAGAGAAAAATAAAGCTAAAAGGACGTCAATGCGGCGAGCGAATGGTTACAGAAGAAGATTATTACGTTGACCCATTCATGGAAAAGCAAAAAAAAAAAAAGGGGGGGGGGGAGGCACATAAGTATATATTCACCGTGCATCGCAGGGTCTTTGACGTGCGTCTTGACAGCGCCCAGCAGCAGCTGCACCATCTCCACGGTGCACAAGCTGGTTTTGACCGCGTCGTTGCCTGCTAAGTTCCGCAACAAGGCAGCCGCTTGCTTGCAGACGGAGGCGTCGTGTGCGTGCATTTGCAAGTGCTTCTCCGCTTGGGTGAGCCCCCCTCCGGCGCAGACCTAGGATGATGATGAGGAGGAGGAGGAGAAAGGGAGATAATGGCGGTGGCGATGGTGAAAAAGGAGGAAATAACAACAAGAGGCACAGAGAGTTACTCAGACAATCATAAACAGATGGCTGTATAATTGCACGCAAAAAAAATTGCGTATGTCGCAAGAAACACGTGAAAATACCTGCTGAACTGCATCGTCGTTGCAGGCAATGGCACGAAGCGCGAAAAAGATCGCTGCCACGGTGGCGGGCTGTTTTTCGTGCACTTCAAGAAGACGCAACAACTCCTTGCACATGCCCTCCTGCGAGGTAGGGCGACAAATATAATAGAGTGCAAATACAGTCGAAAAGTGAGTTGAAATAAATAAAAGGAAGGCATGTGTCCAGTATGCAAAACAGCGAATTATTGTGTGTTATCATTTTTTAATCCTACTCCCCCCGCCAACCTGACATCTGTAGTGCTCACAGATCCTTTCACTCTAATGCGACTACTTGTATACGCCACCACCCCCCGCACCTTGACGGCATCTTTCGCCGCGTCAAAAGCACCGGCGAAATCCTTCCGGAGATCGTCAAAAGTAGTACATGTGCGGAGAGCCACACAGGCCGCGGCCACGAGTGCGGGATCGCTGTCACCGAACACCTGAATGAAAATAGCGCGAGAGAGAGAGAGGAGGCGAGAGAGAGAGAGGTAGAGAGTGAGGTAAAGAGAGTATTCGAGATAGAGAGAGAGAGAGGGTCAGAGCGTGCAAGAATCACTGAGTGTGCGAATAAATGTATCTCATGCATATTCGTGTATAAAGAAGGAGTAGTAAAGACACTATAAGTTTATACTCAACCTGAAGCGCCTGATGGATGGCTGGCAAACCACCGGCTTCTTTCCGCACGAACCCTTGCTTGTTGTTCTCCGTGCGCAGAGTCATAATGTGAATCACTTGGCAGACCTTCAACGACAAAGCACGCGCAGAGGCAAAGGCCGCTGCTGTTGCAGAAGGCTGCGCAGGAGTAGCAGCAGCAGCCGCTACTGTGCTTGAATACACCCATGATGTTTGGTTATCGGCAAGCGTATACGTGCCTGTGGCTACTGGCAGAGTCAACGCACCTGTTGCAGGCGCTGCTGCAGGCGCTACAGCAGCAGCAGCTGCACTGCTGTCTTCTCTTAAAACCTTCGCCCCCAGTTCAGCTTGCACAGTCAAAATCTTGGCCAGGACAGCCATCCCCTGAGGTGGGAACGCGTCGCGGCACTCGACCGAATGCCGGCACACCACGGCAATGCAGTCGATGGCCTCGGAAGCCAAGGGCTCATGGCCCAATAAAGCTGCCAGGTAGGTGGGCCCTTGAGCCATCGCGATGACCGCTTGGTTCACGGCCACGCCTTTCTCCAGCCGCACGGGCCCCCCGTCTAAGCCTTCGTCTACGTCTGCCGGGCCTTCCTGGTTGGTGCACCCCGCAGCCAAGGCGTTCAACGCTTCGCGGACGGCCGCATCGTCCATGGGGGCCCCGTCGCGTGCGGTCACCGCAGCTTTGAGGCTCGCCAGCGCCTCCGTAGTGGCGCGCCGCTGAGTCTCCCGGTCGGCACCTGTAGTGTCGATGTTGGTCAAATCAACGCCTTGGGAGGTGAACTGCTGAATCGCGTCCTGAAGCGCTTCGGCTTTTTCCATTTCGAACTGAAAGGAATAGGAAGGCAAAAGCCAAGGAATCACAGGAGGGCATGCGAAAGATGAGAGACAACAAAACCGCTCGATAGTGCTGTCATGCTTGCATCGGTTGATGTTTAAATGCGAAAATGCGAGCACCTCGGGGTATACTTTCAGTTCACTAGCTAGTACATTACAGTGGCTTCCTCAACGTTTGAACGAAGAACATCAAACATGTGACGATTGAGACATATGCGCTGAATAAGTTATCCTCTAGACTTACTGACCTCTTCGACGTTCTCGCGGACGCATTCGTCGAAAGTTTCTTGCGTAATCCTCTTGCCCCCTGAAGTAGCCTAACATAAAAAGAAGAAGAAATCGGAAAAGTGTGACTAGGTTATAAGCACAGATATGAATCGCAGCTTCGAGGCGCACGTCATTCTCATTAGAAAAAAATAGAATAGCGCAGACGTGTGCTTGCAGCATGTTGAGAAAAGCTATTGGCGCGAATGACCATTTTGTTGTTATCTTTCAACTGCCGTCCGTCGCGTCGTAGCAATCGCAGTTTCGGCCACCGAAGCTGAAGATGGGAAGCGTTTCACGCATTCCTTTTTTACTGCACCCCCGTGAGGGCGAATTTCTTTGTGTACAACTCCAAGCTTAGAATCGAAGAGCCGAAGCGAAGAAGCCCCGACTTCTTCAGCAAGTCTCACTTGGTGTTGTGATAGTCAAATATGCTTTGGCGGCGGCTGTGCCATCCACCATCTGAACAGAATGCCGCATTGCAGATCGCCGTGTAGACGGCGCCCTACGCCACCCCGCTGCTCTTCTCCCCCCTGCGGTGTGACTTGCTAGCATAGTACCATTTGACACACCCAGCACCAAGAATGATTTGAAAATGGAATTGCTCAGCCAAATGCTATTCCCTGGGGCGGGCGACTTTCATCTTGGTCGCCTGAGAGTGCTCGGTTGCTCTCTCTCTTCCTGATCCGTGAGGGGGGACTGGATTCAGTAACCAACAGACAGGGTCCCATCTAGTCGGCGTCTACGGAGTCTCCCAGGCCACACTGCTGATGCATATAATTTACAGGTGGAGAATCACCCCCTTCCCCCCTCGTGTTCGCAGCAATTAGGTTTTCTAAGATGAACGGGCCGCTTTGGTCGACCGTTATCACACCTCGTAAGAGCTTCTCTGTATCCCCCATTTGGCAACTCGTTCTCTGATTTTAGCCCAAGATCAACCGATTTATACGGGGTGGCTTTCAGAAACTTACCATGACAGGGAAAATAGGCGCCTTTTCTGGCAGTAAGCCACCTGATGCCAACACTTTGGGTGTCTTAGTGAAAAGGTATGCATCGCACTGCCCACATAACCCCTGCTGAGAGGCCGCCTGCCTCTTCACTTCACAATTCCATACAGCACGCTGTTTCATAGTCCGAGTGTGGTAACTGGTAAAAAATTACCCTGCCTTTTGCATTAACTGGGTTTCTTGTCATTTCACACTCAGATTAAAAGCAGGGCCTTCCATAAACTTCAAGATATCATAGAAGAAGCCAATAGCTGGGGCGTCCTTAGACATCCTGCTCAGCGACTGTCGGCTAACTCTACGAGTCCTTTTATTCGTAGAAAGAAGAAGGCGATGCTTTCAGTGTAACAAAAGGCGTAAAATGACTGTTGCATTTTAAGAATGCATGTGTCGATCAAGGATCATGTTTTGGTGCAAATTGTTTTGGTTGTAACATTAGCTTTACGTCGTGCATTTTAAGTTTACATCGAGCCCATTGCCGAATCTGTACTAGAGCCAACTATGATGCATGTTCTCTTGGCATATGCACGAGAGCTGTGAGCTCATGATACCTGCAGATACTGTGCTGCGCAACAATGAATGGGCCAGGCGGCTTGGGCGTCAGCTCAATAAGAGCACGGTGCGTCTTGTGAGTTGTTCTACTCCCACAATCAACAATTACGACGGAGCCAGGGGCTTCTTCGTCAAAAAATACTATTGTTCCGCAAATGTCATATTCTCGAAGACTGGGCCACACCGGACGCAGATGCTTTTCACCTCTTTTAGTTCCTTTTGCCATGAACCAACCGCTCACCTTCGGACTAGGAATCACGCTAAACATCCACGCTTCACATGATGGCATGCGCGAAATTACATCCCATGAATTTACCACGCAAGTAGACGCATCCTTGAGAGATGTCCAAAGTGCGCTCGAATGATCGGGAACGATCACTTGTGGGCACCCAAAAGTGACAACTTCAGGGCTGTATGTTTTTAGAGATAGAGGGAGAGATCGCTTTTGTTGCTCATTGCTTGATTGCACCCGAGCGCCCATGTAGTAGAGCTCAAGAGCAGTAAGCAGCGCATAGCCTCCACCTAAAGAGTGTCCACAAATGACAAGCCTTTTCATGCTCGAAGATTCTGATTCTTCGTCAATTTGGCGCATCATCTTGATCTTTTGTATCACACGAGAAAGTAGGCCAAAGGCGTCGGTGTGCAATGCAGACCACATGCCGCCATGAATACGTAAGCCTATGTCAGGTGGATAGAATGGCAACCCGCCAGCATCTATCATCATGTCAGCTATTGACGCAGTGCCCCGAAAGACGAGAAATACTGTACCAGGTTCATGTTTTGGCCCAAAGTGTTTGGCTTCTCCAACTTTATCTTTGCCTTGCCCGCTTTCGCCCTCAGCCGAATCGGATGAAACTGTCTTGTCATCACGAACAGTCAAAAGAGCCCATTGGATATTGTTTTTTTCTTCCGCCATTTCAAGATGTTCAAGATTCATCCACGGTGGCAACAGCGTTCGGCTTTCTAATACCATCTCAAGGTTAGCCTTTCTAAACATTCTGGGCTCACAAGATCGAAGGCGGTATGTATGATTGAGACGAAGTTCTGACTCCATCAAACGGCCGAAGTATGGATTTTTCGGCACAATACGCTCCGGATATCGACTGTTTCGATACACAGAAACTGTCAGAGACTTCAGCAAGTCACCGTTCTTATTCCGATTCTGCATCAGGCAAGCCGGTCTCCAGCTTTTGCTTAGCAAGCGTTCCCCTGTTTCAGCGCATCTTAGAACCACGTCAATAGGCAGCTCGTTGTATATTACGCATTTGCCTGCCGTAGGCTCGTAAATCCATGCACAGAGTTTGCTACAAGTAAACCCCCATATCAATCCTGGGGCACCACATGGATCTGTTTTGATGCAATCCTTGTCGGCGTGTTTGGATTTAACCGCTTTCTTAAGTGCTTTGTGAAAGGAAGGGCCTGCACCTTCAGTAAATTCATCAGCTCGAAGGATTGGAGGGGTGCAACAATTCGATGATATTGACATTGCGGAAATTAGAACGACAAAATGAAAGTGTGGCGGGTCATGTATCATCACAATTATCATCATCATTTGCGTATGGCATATAAGATAAAACATGCACCAACCAAAAGGATTTTTGAATGAACATGGCACATGGCATGATCGATGCTAAAAACTCCGCGTAATTTCTTTTGTGAAAGAAATGCCCAATGCTTTTGAAAAATCTCCTATATAATTCGAACAGATCATTATAATTCTTCTCATGACTACTATCTAATGATACTCGCATGCATTGTACCAAAGGTATTGCTCCTGCAAGGTTATAATTGGATGTATAGGAGATAGTTATAATCTTGTAGTTACAGCTCATTCACGGTGCCTAACATCAAATATGTAACGCTGTGCCAATTTACTGACCTCCTCCTGCATTTCGCTTCGTAACGCTCTGCTCCCAAGAGAAAGTCTAATCCGCAGTGCGTATTGAAGTGTCTTGACGTATCTTTGGAAGGAATGAAATTTATTTAATCAATAGTCGAAGGATAAAGAGATTGCATCAACCCAGGAATTTTAAAAGCAGGTTTTATAGTACAACTTTCATAATCCTTTCTATTAAATGGAATTTGGTGGTTCGTTGGTGGTCGTCGTTTTTTATGTACCTACGTACATACAGTACTACAGTACAGTACAGTACTGTACAGTTCTGTTGTACATGTGCAGTAAACAAGAACACAAGGCGGACCACAGGCACAAGAAGGGACACTCACCACGGGCACAAGAAGGGCACTCATCCACGGGCATCTCAAGGCCGCGCACTGAGGTGCTAAGAACACGCGCCTACTTTTTCGCAGCAAACACATTGCTCCGAAGCCGTGCATCGCGCGGGCACCTGAACTTGTCATTTTCGAAGTGTGTAAGAAGTGATAGTAATTGTGTCGAGATGCGCCATCATCCAAAGACGACGCACCATTACCCCTATTTTTTTCTTTTAAAAAGAAAAACATCCAAAAGAAATTATGCTAATGAATAGGCGTACTGTAATTGTGCGAATTTTCACCGTAACAGATGAAAACTGAAATTTCATCGCAAAAGAAGGAGAATGAATAAAGAAGCAGGAAGCTGATCCGAATAGGGAGACTACTAAGGCATTATCCACTTTGCCGGATTCTCCGAACTCCTTCAACTTGAAGTTAATATGTAGTGGCACAGGCGCACAGCTTGGATCTTATCGGAAATTATCATAAGGAGAAGAATTTTTTCATGATTCTGAATCCCACTGCGATATGTTTGTTTTAGATAAGAGAAAATTCCCTGGCTCTCTGTTTCTCTATTGATGAGCTAAAATCAAGAAAACCGTTGGTTTCCTGGGTTTTTATCCACTTCAGGTAAGTAGAAGATTCGGTGAATTCTAAGTGCTCTGAAGGAAAACCCAGGAGCCTCGTGTGTAGATCAACGTAGAGTTGATGTTTTATGCGACCACGACCAAAAACTGCCTCCCAAGAAGATGTGTCTGTGACTCTGTCACTCTGCCACATCACATTTTTATCTGGGTACATATGTTCTGACACCTACATGGCACCTTGTCACGTCACTGAAATCAACTACGTTGATCGTGGCGTGGCGGCGCGCACGCCGCTGCAGTTTTTTTTTGTGGGTTGTAGGTTGTCGGACTCCACGTATACCCTCCCTGTATAGCACAGGTTTCTGCTCTCGCTGCTCTTTCTGCCTTCTCTTTGCTTTGTTGACACTTTTTTGCCAACTGGATTTTACACTTTTATTACACCGCCGTACTATCTAGCCCAAGTATCTTATTCGACGATGTTTGGCCTTCGCAGCGCATTGCGAGTGCTTCCACGGGCGGCCCCTCGGGCGCTTCCTCTAGCTCGACGTGACTTTGCCGCGGGAGTACCCGATTTTTCGTACAAGCCGCTCTTTTCGCTGACTGAGCCCGATGGCGCCGCCGGTGGCGACCACACCGTTTACCGAAAACTCACTGGCGACTACGTGGAAAAAGTCAATGTCAACGGCAAAGATTACCTCCGTGTAGATGGAGCTGGGATGAGGCTACTCGCAAAGCAGGCGATGGTACGTCGAGTGCTTCCTTGGATTGGTTCTCTGTAGCACTGTAGTGTTAGCAAGAGCGTGGGCTAATAGAAAGTTACCTCCGATTAGCTAATCTGTTTACGCTTAAGTTTCTCACTTGGAGAACAAATATGTGAGCTCCTAGTTGAGCAAATCCCTCTCTGAATCGTAGGTTTTTGTTCGTATGTTTAATTGATTCCGCAGGTTGACATCAGTCACTTGCTGCGGCCGGCGCACCTCCAGCAATTAGCGTCCATCCTTAAAGATCCAGAAGCAAGTGAGAATGACCGGTGCGTCCACGCCTGCATCTGCGCCTATGCGTCAGACTTATATTGTACCTATTATAAGATTGAAGTACTGCTCAAGAAGTTGACATCTAATTCAACCTTAAGCCTCATCGGAATGAAAATTGAGTTGGCTTACCAGTTGTTGATCGAATGCTGGTTCTGTAATTATTCTCTGCTATGAAGATTTGTAGCCCTCGAGCTCCTGAAGAACGCCAACATTGCGTCGTCGATGCTTTTGCCGTCGTGCCAGGACACCGGCACTGCGATCGTGATGGGCAAGCGCGGGCAGCAGGTGTGTGGTGATTATTCTAGGATGTGCGTCTTTAAATTATGTTTCTGCATGCTTGCAGTGGGCGATAGATTGCGAGTCCCTAGAAAGTGAATGATTGTAACCCTTCCATGTCTATATTGTCATGTTGATCGTATCAATTTTCCTGTACTCTACTTTTATTACATTTTTCTCTCAAAACCTGTCACTAAGGTCATCACGGATGGTGACGATGAGGCACAGTTGAGCCGCGGGGTATACGATACTTACACGGGCACTAATTTGCGTTATTCGCAAGTGGCACCTTTGAGCATGTTCGATGAGGTTTGGGAATGATAAAATAATTAATTCAACAAAGCGTATGCGTCGTAATATGTATATATCTAGGCACAATAACAAAAAAACAAATATGCTGTCAGCACTTGTTTAAATCGGCTAAAGTTGTGCAAAGAATGAAAAGTAAAGAGACGTGCTCAGTCATTGCTTGCACTCATGAATAACCGTGTATGTTTAACCACAGGCAAACACCAAGACCAACTTGCCCGCTCAAATTGACATTTACGCCAAACAAGGCAACCAATACGACTTTCTCTTCATGGCGAAAGGTGCGAGCAAGGAAAGGGAAGCCATCTGCCAGAGAAACCAGCCATACATCAATTACAAACAGTATTTAGCCTGTGTGACCCACATTCCTACGATTTAGTATACTCCATCTCTTGATATTCTGCTAACTTTTTACGATCATGTTTTAATCTTCAATGTACATGTATATATATATTAGGGGGCGGCTCGGCGAACAAGACCTTTTTGTACCAACAAACCAAAGCGCTCCTGAACCCGGACTCGCTGCGCGCTTTCCTGACGGAGAAAATCACTTCCCTGGGCACTTCTGCGTGCCCTCCGTACCACTTGGCCATTGTGATTGGTGGGCTGTCTGCGGAAATGACGCTGAAGACCGTGAAGCTCGCGTCGGTGAAAGATTTGGACAATTTGCCGTCGAGCGGCGATGCGTCCGGGCGAGCGTTCCGGGACCTGGAGTGGGAGGCCGAAGTGCTCAAGATCGCGCAAGATTTGGGCATTGGCGCTCAATTCGGCGGTGCGTGATGATATTGAATGGGTGAATTCGTCTTTTCTTCTCGTTTTTTTTTTCCTTTTACTTTGTTACAAAAACGATGCCCCTCACATTGTTTCTGTCTCTTTGTGCTCTGCTAGGCAAGTACTTTTGCCACGACGTGCGAGTAGTTCGCCTCCCTCGTCACGGCGCCTCCTGCCCCGTCGGGATCGGTAAATGATAGTGAATTTTGACAAGACGAATATTGCCTCCCTCTCACAGTATACTCACCTTCCATGTCCATGTGACCTTCACCCAATTTATTGATCTTTCTCTTGAGCAGCCCGTTGCTGAATTTCCTTTGTGTCCTTTTTCCCTCCAACTCCTGTTTCTGTTCCTCCAACTCTTCTTCGTCCATTTTCCTTCGCATTCTACAACCACTATTACTACTATTACAGGCGTTTCCTGCTCGGCCGACCGTCAAGCCAAGGCGAAGATCACGGAGGAAGGCATCTTTCTAGAGCAGCTCGAGACCAATGTGGCGCAGTATTTGCCGGACGTCACCGAAGAGCATTTGGGTGGCTCGGCTGCAGAGGCAGTGAAGGTGAGCGAATGTGGGTATGCCTGCTGCTGAGAGTAGGCAGTATTTGGGATGGGCGTTGAGATCCATTTTTACCACGAAAACAACATGAGCGCGTGCGTTTCAAGCTTTTATTTGGTTATATGTGTATGTGTATATCACATTAGGTTGACCTGAACCAGCCGATGAGTGACTTGCGGGCGATGCTGAGCCAGTACCCGATTCGCACGCGCCTGAGCTTGAGTGGCACGATTGTGGTGGCAAGGGACATCGCCCATGCGAAAATCCTCGAGCGGCTGCAGTCGGGCAAAGGTAAAGAATACGCCGTGGAAGAAGTAATATAACACTGTGTTGGAGTGAAATGAATGGTAATCCGCGTCTTAAATTCAACCCTCTATTGGTTGCTTTTGTTGCGCCTTCGATGTCTCATGGTTGTTTTTTTCTTGAAGCTGTCTTGTCTCGGCCTTCTTGCGCGTGCGCTCATGATGTTACCCATCGGCGCTCACGCACTCACACGTCACATCACATTCATCACACACAGGCCTGCCTCAGTACCTGATGGACCACATCGTCTACTACGCGGGCCCAGCCAAGACCCCCGAGGGTTACGCCTCGGGCTCCTTCGGCCCTACCACGGCTGGGCGCATGGACAGCTATGTCGACAAATTTCAGGTGTGTGGGGTGTATTGCTTTGCTTTCTCTCGCTTTTGCAAGAGCGCATTCAACGGCAACGAATCCAAGAATCGAGCGCACAGCTGTTTGAGTTGCCTTGGTTCTTCTTCACTATCGATTATTTTTAACTTTCTCGACTTGTGTTCTCAAGGCTGCGGGTGGTTCGATGGTTATGTTGGCGAAAGGCAACCGCAGCAAGCAAGTCACTATGGCCTGCAAGAAACACGGCGGCTTTTACTTAGGGTCGATCGGTGGGCCTGCCGCGATTCTGGCGGAAAACTGTATTAAAAAAGTGGAAGTGCTGGAGTACCCCGAGCTGGGCATGGAAGCCGTCTGGAAAATTGACGTCGTGGACTTCCCTGCTTTTATTGTGGTGGACGACAAGGGAAACGATTTCTTCCAAAAGTGGCAGGTGTGAGTGGAAACGATACGGCCATAAAGTAGCTTTTCTTTTTGCCTCATGGAGGTTTGATCCAAAGGCTGAGTTCCGAGTGCGTGCTGGATTTCTGCGACAAAAGGGCAGCACTGCGTACGGAAATAGAAAAGGGCGGTTACCACAAACAGCCGCGTGGTTTTGAAGTCCGAAGCCATTCCGTGACATTTATTTAATTTGCTTTATGTCAATGAACTATGATCCTTTTTTTGCGTAAAATTTTGATAACTCATAATGATAGGGGGAATTCAAAAGGCCTACAGGGTAGGGTTTTGAGGAGCAATCTACTTTTGTGATATTTCATCACTCTTGACAGTAATTTCATGCAGTTGACTTGACTCAAATTTAGCTCGTTAGAAGGGTGCGCGCAGATGACAAAAAGCAGTGCTTAGGGCGCGTGCTCGGCCTAAGCAAATTACTTCAATCGAACGGGAATGTCTCACATGCCTGGATCAGGTGGACTCCTTGGAGTGTTACCCTTCAACCTTGCCAATATCTGTAGCAGTTTATAACGTTGTAATCTTTGTCTTGTCCACGACGCCATCTCCGGTCCTGTAGCCCTAAGGCGTATTGTTAACTCTTCCTCGGCTGGATTTTATAAAGCGCATTGATACAATTCAAATAATGTTCACCAACATGTTAAGGCGTACACTTAGTCTTCAGGGACTCCTTTTTTTTTGTTAACCGAAATTTGCGTTGGCATGAATGCTCAGCTTGCACAACATATTACGCTGCCGCTCGTAAATGCGAGAGCATTGAGCAGATTTTGCCTCATACTAATTCAGGTCAATAGTGCTTCTCATTCTGCATATTCATATCTCTCGGAGCATGATCTTTGGTCCATCTCCTGATGCTGCCCTCATGTATTTCTCTCCTCGCGCAATCATCGAAGGTGCATAGGGAGCCAAGTTCTCGAGGCA
>Ga0307979_1002121_pt1 | contig 13856 bp, 17 predicted proteins | sample OrgLakmetage1058_FD_201833 | JGI IMG/M metagenome (GOLD analysis project Ga0307979, IMG submission 201833) | Saline water microbial communities from Organic Lake, Antarctica - #1058 | ecosystem: Environmental > Aquatic > Non-marine Saline and Alkaline > Saline | place: Antarctica: Organic Lake...
CGTACGGACAATTCATTCTTGTAGTGTCCTCCAACGGAGCTGAAGCTCCTAGAGGATATAAATAAGCATTTCCTTGTCAAATGTCAAATCATTTGATTAGTTTAAATTAAACTCCCCAATTGCAAAGAAACATCAACAAATAGCAACAGACCTGTGTATTTATGAAGTCTCCTGAACGAGTCGGACTGGGCTGAGTGTCCTTTTGAGCAATGAGATGTACATCATTACCCCTATAAACTCTGTAGGCCTAGACCTTACAGGTCTGCAGGACCAATTTTCGGAAGGAGGCATAATAGGCATACGGTATAGGCTTCGACTTCGGGTACGTCCGCGATCTCCACTCTGCACTCCGGCCTATCCCCTGCTGCCTGCTGCCTGCTGTCTCTGCTTCTGCTACATGGCATCACGATTTACGATGGAAATGTTATCTATTCTAATGTAGTCCAATCTAGTAACTACACACTTCCTATTTACGATTTTGACTTGCGCGCAACGCACGCGCGTGCACTTCTGCCCGCAGCATTGGCTTCTGTGTCATTTGGGTTTGTATTAGTTCGAGTTCGAGTTCGAGTAATTTAGGAAGTTGCTGCTTGAGAGCGCCAAATACCTCCCTATATATCCACTCCATGATCGCAGCAAAAGGCCACTTAGAAGTAGCAGCTAACCAATTGTAATATGAAGGCGCCGTTATAAAACCATAAAGTCCGGACGGATTTTTCTTAAGTTCATTCGATTGCTCCAGCCATCAGCACATAAAATGGAAAGTTCCAAATTAAGATGCTTGCTTATAGCCAATTCCATTGCATTTCTTTAATGTCAGCAGCATCCACCAGAATTATTCTTTTGTTGGGACGGCGGCGGGATAACTGGGAAAGATCGACTGGATATGGGCGCCTCTTGCACAGGCAACTGCTCGGCGATGGTTTTGAAAAGTTCCTGTATATTTTCCCCTGTCTTCGCCGATGCCTCGAAAAATAAGCATCCATTATCATTAGACCAGGCCAGAGCGTCTTCTCTCGATACAGCCCGCTGCTCCGCAAGGTCGATTTTATTCCCAGTTAGGGCGATCAATACGTCAGATGAACCCCTTTGCTTTAACTCTCGTACCCATTTCTGAGCAGTAGCGAATGAGTCAGAGTTAGTTATATCGTAGACCACAACTGCTGCGCGCGCATCTCGATAATACATCGGCGCAAGAGAATGGTAGCGCTCCTGCCCAGCAGTATCCCATATTTGGAAGTTAACATTGCCACTTGGTAGCGCTAATGACTGCGTTAAGAAGGCAGCGCCGATTGTAGGTTCCTGCACGGAATAAAGTAGTAACATTTGTATGTAGAGCTGAAGAATACACGCAAGGGTATCATAGCTAACTTGTGTCTAAGAATAGACCACCCTCCCAGCACCTTATCTCCTCAACAAATTCTCGAACCTCCCACTCGGCTCCCTACGTATGGCATTCACCTGATTCTCCGTGTATTCGTTTCTAACAAATCGGACGACGACGCAACTCTTGCCTACAGCAGTGTCTCCAAGAAGCACTATCTTCATTTTGAAGTCAGTGTTCGGTCTTCAGCAAGTAATTCTACTTGTTCTGTTTCAGCTTTAGCTCCAGCTCCAGCTCTAGCTTAATCCGGAGAAGCAGAAACCTAGCCTGAAGATAACCTGACCTCCTGATAACATAAATACGCAACGTTTTTGACCCAATGTACGCAATTCAATTTATTTCAATTGGTACGGCTTTGTATGAATTGGGTGTATGGAGTATGGAAATACGTCAATTATGTATGTACGCCAATGCGCGCCCTTCACCCTTCCTTGTGGTAAAAACTGAACTACGGCCTATCCTCTGTTATTCTAAGCCTAGTTAATCTCTGGGAAGTTATTCGGCTGGGAGTTTTCTACCCTGCCAGTATAAGCAACTGCTGCAGCACCCGAGGCATGGGTACTTAATTAGTTCTTATGCCACTGCCAGTTATATTGCATTTCCTTCCTGCCTGCTAGCCACCTAATTCCAGCGCCCCGGGGGGCGTGTCAAGAAAGCCAGGAGCTCTGGGCGAAACGGTTAAATTAAACTCTTTCACACAGCCCAATCGCAAAGATTCGTCAAAGGCAAGGGAAAGGTTTTTAGGTACCCCTGTAAACACTAACAAACAGCAAACAGCGCGCGGGAGTGCGCACTGATGAGCCCTACGGAGCAAATCCGACTGAGATGGCTCAGTGGCGCGCTTTGTGAGCTCCCAGAAAGTTGTAAGTTCAGCATATTTACGCGTGGGCTGAATAGTTACCTGGATGTATCGGGAAATATGCATGACCGTCGGAATTATCCCCACGTACAGAAAACGGGCATGTGCGCCTGATTAGTTTCTTAGGTTTAGTTTGCGCTGCTTTGCTTTTCTTCTCTACCTGTTAGCCTTCTAGCTCCGGCTCTTCGGGCCTGTCTCGAGAACGATCAACCATCTTAAGCGCTGCACGGCATCAAACCAGTATATATTCGCGTGTCTAAGACACCGCACCATGCAATTGTTATTTTAGATGGCCAGTCCGGCCCTGGTGATACTGTTGATGCCATCTAGACGGCGCCCTGCTCCATTTATTAGGTCACAATTCCACTCACCTCAAGGAGGGGGGACCTCAGAAGCCCTCGGGCCTGTGTCGGGCGAAGAATTAGAGAAGAGAAACGAAAAAAATACCCGGAACGAAAACAGACCAACAATTCCAGGAATATAAGTAAAGGAATAAAAGCCTCTCCGTTCTCCGTCGCCAGTCGCCACTGCCACTTTGCAATACTGAGCAGTTCCTACTATCTACTATGTGCTCATCATAGGATATGGGATGAAACCGCGCTGCCGTTTAGCCCCCCCCCCCGGGGGGGGGGGCTCTTGGCGCGACATGTGTTTCGCCCACGTGGCGCTCTGTGAAAAAGTCTCACCCCTAGACTTAGAGGGAAAGGTGGGGGGAGCGGACTTGGAGATTAAGAAAAAACTACAGGGGATATTTTCAGTTGCCGAGCTAGTTGCGAAATGTATCGTAGCTTGAGAGCGTGTCGGTAGAATTGTCTCAGACTTTCACATCTTCGAAAACATGTCATCATCTGGCGGCCTTGAAGGTACGGCTCTAAGTCAGTTCCATCTTGAATCTCTACGGCTCGTCTAATTTGTAGCTATACCAGTGTTATGTTGGGTCCGATCTCAACGTGTCCTACAGCGTTATCACCACGTTTATCATCATTAAGCGCGCCCCTCGAGGAGCTATGAGGTGCACAGTGTCGCGTTTAAATGTTCTTGAATCAAATATAGATGTGCGGCCATTGTAATTTTCACGCAAATCGATCTAAACTCACTATGATAATGGCTTTGACTCGCGAGACGCGCGATTTCTACTCACGTTTGTGTCGCTACGCGAAACGGCGCTATCTCCAGACGGTGCCTTGTAGAATTACCCCAGAATTTGACACAGCCAAAAATAAACCTACATATAACTTCTTTACAGGTATGGCCCTGAGTTAGTTGGCTCTTCAAACCTCGCGCTTGTACAAGAACTCGACGGCAGTGTGCACAAAAAGTGTGGTGTTCGGTATCTGAACATCCCCCCTGTATGCACTATGGGTACGCGGACTTGTATTATGTCTTAAAATAATTACCCGCTACAGCCGAGAAAGGGGCAGTTCTAGAGAAGTTTTTTCGACCGCCATCAGCTTGTGTTGGGCATCGGAATAACCTACATCTCCATGGGAGCTGCCAGGGCCCTTCGTCGCTGATTCGAATGGTTTTGGGGCCATTGGCGTAATTCGATTGCTCCATAATTCGGGAGATTCCCAGAGCTTAAGCTCATCGATCCTTGTCGCGAGGGCCACATGCCCTTTCAGTGGGAAGAGACGCGCAGGAACCTCTGACTCTGAGCGACCAGCACGCCACCGATCAATTTGCGCTGTGTGCACCCAGTCAAGCTGCCCCCACAGCAAGGAAAGAGGGACTTCGTAAGCAGCTAAAAGTTCAGGCATGTCAGAAGGAACGCCGTAGGTTGGCGTCGTTTCAACGAGTCGGACCAGCCAAAACAAACGATTGAGAAATGGTAATGATTCGAAGCCAAAATTTCCGAGGGCAAGAGCTGTGGCGCGGAGAGGGGCAGTCAAACTTGGCAGCGCCCACCACTTCTCCGAGAGACCCGCGCTGTGATAGATGAGGAAACACAGAAGCACAACGATTTTTCAAAGACCTTTACTTGCATTTGCTTGGAACTACGATTGCATATTTCAATTGAATCTGCACGCGAACATCAATACCACCGTGCTATGCAGCGGACCTAGAGATGCGCGAACCTGCATACAAGAGTCAGCCGGGAAATTTTGTCGGGGTAATGCGAAGTAAACCGCAACGCAATTCCTCCGCCGAGCGATATTCCAGCTAGAGCTAGAGCGGGCGCTCCTTTGTCAAGCCAGCCATAGTAGTTTAAAATATCCACCAGCTCTTTTTCTAATCCTTCAACCCCACTGCAGGACCCAGTAGTGTCAGGAATTGGGCTCCGTCCGTGCCCCCACCAATCTAGCACAAGAACTAAGCAATAACAAGTACAATTATAAGATCACACTGCATGGTAGGATTCATCATATGATATGGCAGTGTGGCAAATAGGATTTCTGCTTCTTCATCTGATAGATGACCCCAAAGTCTTGATTCTTACTAATACATTCTCTCCGAGATTACCTTCGTGCCCAAAACGGTCGGCAAGGTGTCTCGCTGTTAAGAGCCACACGTCTGAGCTTTGGAGCCACCCGTGCATTAGAACGACTCGCTGGCCTGATGATTTAACGCCTCGAATGATTAAGTGAAAGCCGAGATCCATAGTAACTTTCGAGCAGCCGAGTTATAATGAGGCCAGTTGGCAACTGGTGACTGCAGTTGCAGATTTAGATACTCCGATGGCAACACCGCCTGGCAGCTTAGAAGTTTGTCCGGCTATATCGACCCACAACGGGCCATGTTTTAGAAAGTCATGCAACTGAGGCCGCTTAGTGCATCATCATCTAGTAACAATTAGAACACTGCAGGCTGTTTCAATGTTGATGGCTAGGAACTGTTTAGTGAGATGGTTGTATACATCATGGACTTAATAATTTATGAACTTTCTTATGAACATCAAACTCAACACCTTTTTCGTGCTCCTCAAAGGGGGAAACGAGATATTTTCTGCGAACCACTACACGCACACGACGCGACAACGCACACACGACACGCACGCACCACGCACCACCTGAAATATCTCTGCATTGCATTGCCTGCTTGCTTGTTATTAGGTACGAAGTACACCATTCATCATATTATATTTCCCTTGTTTCGACTTCCCAACCCTACAGTAGCAGTAATGCACTAATCACTGCGCCTCGTTAACAACGAGAGCTGCTAGTTGTTAGCCGCTCTGAGTTTTGTTGACACGGCGGTTCAAAATCTGCCAAGCTGTGTGACTTTAGTGTGAATATTGCACGTGCGATCTTACAGCTCCTCCAATAGAGCAAATTCGATCACCCGCCAGCAAAGTATTTTATCTGTTGAGGACTCGTTGACACGCACGATTGTGGGAAGCTTATCTTCAACTCTAAACATGCTACAGCAAAGTTGGCTCCGCAGCATCCACCAGTCTCTCAGACCTATGACTCACCGATGTTTTCCACTGAATTCGAGGGAAGCTAGGATTCAGCCGATTCGCAGGCCACACGAGTTTTATGACCTTCTAATGCAGTCTATTTCTAGAGCTCAAGATCAAATTTCTCTAGCGGCGCTGTATCTTGGCACAGGAGAATGTGAAAGGCGACTAGTGCTGTCTTTGGGTGATGTTTTAAGGAAACGACCATCTGTTAAAGTTCATCTTTTATTCGACGGACGGTAATTGCCAGACTTCTACCTAATTCGAATACTTAGGTCTTTGACTTATCTAGATTTACATCACTTTTACTTTCGAGAAGACTTCCTCGGTTTCGCGCGGCCTCCTTGACTAGCAAACTGTACCTCTGCAATTGTTAAATCTTTTCCGTTTCGTCCTTAAATGTCGCACTCTTCGATGTATGCGAACACTAATCAGGCGTGCTTTTCGAAAATCGAAAACTGGCACTTCAACAATGGATCTGCTGCAGCCTCTTCTTGCCAATTATGGTGATCGTGTCACTCTAGACCTTTTCACGCTACCGGTAAACTAACTGTTTCCATAGTATTTGCTCTGGTACAAATCTGTAGTAGTTTGTTCGTTGCCTCTCATCTTTTCACTCAAAAACCTTTTTTTGCCTAAATAGGCGGCTCAAAAAGCAGGTAAGATCTTGCCATCTCCTTTCGACGAAGTTGCTGGAGTGTTTCACATGAAGGCCTTCGCGTGCGATGAAGAGCTCCTCATATCGGGAGCGAACCTTGAGCAAAGCTACTTCACCGATCGGCAAGACCGCTACATGTATTTCGGTGCGGCAGGGGATCTGGCGCACTATCACCACAGCCTCATACACGCCCTGGGAAGTATGGGCGCGCGGGTCACGGCAAAGAAGAGCACATCGAATGCTGTGACCGTTACACCAGCTGGTCCTGTCTCTGCTGATGAGTGGTCGCGACGGCTGAAAGAATGCACTCAACTGTCTCAGCCCCGACCTGTGGTCTATACTACCACCACTTCAGAGGCTGATACCTGGGTGCTACCAAGTTTGCAGTGTGCGCCTTTAGGTGTTCACCAGGACGAAGAGATGACAGCAGAATTGTTGAAAGCAGTGCCTGACAACAGCACGCTGAACCTATCCACAGCCTACTTGAATCCTACGCCACCTCTCATTCGGGCTCTGGCTGAAGCAGCTCCAACCGGAAGAACAAACTTGCTCTCTGCTCATCCTGATAGCCACGGTTTTAAGGGTGCCCGTGGCCTCATGGCTTACGTGCCGCTCTGCTACGAGCATTTGCTGACGCAGCGCGTGGTCCCTGCTCTCCGCGCGGCGCGGCCGGGGCCAAGCAGCTGTGTGAATGTGCTGGCCTACCAACGAGCGAGCTGGACCTTTCACGCGAAAGGGATTTGGGTGTTTCCGAAGGCTTCAGAAAACAATGTTGTGAGTGAAAGTGAAGGTGCGGTGACTGTTGTGGGGTCTTCGAATTTTGGGCGCAGGTCAAGCGAACTGGACTTGGAATGCCAAATGACCATCTTGACTGAAAGCCCAGAGCTCAGTGCCGCGCTCAAAGATGAGTGGTCTTGGCTAGAAGAGCGCTGCGCGAAGCCACAGGATCCCGTGCTTGAAGAAGGGGCAACGACTGGAAGTTTTGGTGCGACCTCTGTCATGTCGAGCCTAATGGGCAAATTTCTTTAGCCACCCACCGCATTTTTTAAATATCCTCCCGTTCCGTTGCTGGAGAGGTGTCCCCGAGATCCGAGATCCGGAAACTCCGTTATGCAAATTTCCGAAGTTTCCCGTGCTAGGTTCGAGCTACGAGAGATTTTATTCTGCAAATGCAAAGAGGGAAATACTGAACCTCCTAGCTCCTAGTCTCTAGTCTCTGCCGTCTCTGTCTTTGGTCTCCCGAAGCATACGTGACATCACTATCACTATCACACTACCACTAATCCGATCGGGCTAATAATAATAATGAGGGCTTCGTGTTCCTCTTATTCAGGCGTGGGCTCGGCACTTGGCACACGGGAATGTAGATTAAAAAGCGCGAAGCCCCCGGCCCCCGGCCCTCCCTGTTTATTGCCCTATTACCTATAATAACCCGTTTAAAGTTTAAAGCACAAGGCGGAAGGCGAATCCTAAATCGGGCTATTTGTAATTTTCATGCGGAATTCTTGAAGCTTGAAGTGGGATTGGGATTGATAACTGAAGGATAGGGGGTAGGTACTATAAGAGAAATATTTAATTGCCAGTTGCTGCGGGAATATAACAAACACAAACACAGGGACATGGCAAGCGGGCAATGGCGAAGTAATTCGCCGAAGTCGCATAAAGAAATATTTAAATGAAGCAGGCAGTCTTCTACTAATGAAGGCTAAGTCACTTTTTCTTCTTTCCCTTCAAAGATGCACTAATCGCTTCCTGAACCTCGGCATCTTCGTCGGCAGCTGCCATAGAAGTAGCATTTTCAAACTTCACCGATGACTGGTAGCCAGTGTCAAGTCCTTCGTCGCAGCCATTGATCAAATTAATAAGGAACTTCTCAACGACTCGGGTGTTGTTGATGATGCCTTCTTTGGTCTCAGGCCCCGTCATCTTCTCAATCGGAAGCTCCGTTAATTCGCTCACAAGCTCGGTGTAGCGCTCCAGGTCTTCTTGCATATTTTCAAACAAATCGCGGTGCTTCGCGGAGCCTTCCACTTCCATGGCCTTCGGGGACGTTAAATAGAAACCAAAGACATACGTGTACTTGAGGGTTCGGCGGCACTCGATCACCATCTCGTTAGCCGTCTTCAGGAATTGCACGTCTATCCAGGAAGACCCACCCGTGGACTCCTGGAGCTCGCCCATGCGTTTCTCCGTCAACAACAGCTGCTTTTCAGCGAACAGCTGGGCGTTGTGGTGGGACTGGTAGCGTTTGAAGTAGTGCAAGTAGCGGTCGAGCTCTCGCTTGGCGCGGCCAGCAGCATCGTCGGTGTCGGCAGTCGCTGCCGGGTCAAACTTGTTGCACTTGTAGTAGCCCCCCGTGTTGGCCCCGTGTTCTGTCCAGTTCCCCATGCACATCCAGCAAAACTCATACTTGCACTGCGAGCAGTTCATGTGGTTGCAGCCCTGCAAAGGATGCCGAAGAGAACAAAAAAAGCACAACAACACAAGCTGCTTAGCATTCGAAGCATGATACAGCTGCCTCGACACACGCAAAAAAATGCGTATCTGGTGCAAGGCCATAGATACACAATAAATATAAAGCCTACCTGATTCTTTTCGATACGAGTGTTGCACTTCGGGCAGCGCTTCGTGTTGGCTAAAATCCAATTCGCCGTTTCGCTTTCATTTTGGCATTTTTCTGTCCACGTCACCAGCTCATCGCACGACGACGGTTGGTGGGCCTCCTCGCCGCATTTGAAGCAAAAGGCGTTGCCACAGCCACCTGGCCCGCATCTTACGTTGGCTACCCCAGCACCAGCCATAATGACACGCTCGCAGCCGGGTGCAGGGCACCACCGCATCTGCTTGCTGCTGCTCACGAATTGCTCTAAGATAACGCGCGAATACTTCTGAAGCAGGGCGCCACCATCTTTCCTTTCTGTGGCTCCAAACACGCCGCCACCGCCGCTGCCACCACCGGCGCAGTCTGCTTCAGACTGCGTGCCAAGCGAATGCGACGGTCCCACTTCGCCGAGGGCTGCGACCCACAACTCCGGCGGGGCAAGGCAGGTGCACTTGTGCTCCGGGCAGGTGGTGTACACCACTGCTGGCCCTTCGCCAAGCTTGGTCGACAAATACTCGCTGTAGCACTCGGAGCAGAAGAAGTGACCGCACGGCGACGCTAGGGCCTAAAAGATGGCAAGGGAATGGAAAACAAATCCATTACGAACACTTGTGCAAGGTGCGTCGAAGGGGCGAGTGTTAGTATTTACCTCTCCCGGCCCAACGTCGATAAAGCAAATGCGGCAAGTCACGAGGCTCCCAGGCGCATCAGTTGGTGCTGGAAGATTGACACCTGCATACCCTGAGGGCAATCCGAGCACGAAGGCTTTGGAAGGAGACTGAAGTCCGCCAGCCTGTGACCCCGCTTGAGGCCCTGCCTGATGAGCAGAGGCACCTGGTTGCGTACCATCGAATGCTGCAGTCCCCACTGCCGATACGCCAGCACTCTTGCGCCAGTGCTCGACGCCTGCTTCTTTGCAGAGCTTCTCGGCGTCTCCCCAATACCGGTCCGTGAGTCGCTCTTGAGACCATCCTGAGAAGCGCAGAAGGGCCGCCGCTCCCGCTGCTGGGAGGTCAAGGAGGTCGGCAATCTGCGCAATCTTCGACTGCATAAATCCAACAATTTCAGACACGTGAAGAAGGCGAACTTCGCCATCCGCGCAGCTCAATGTAGACTTCTTTGCTGCCTGAGAGTGTGCAATAGGGATCGTCAGAGCATAGGTCACGAACAATGGGGGAGAAGAGAAAGAAAAGAAAGAGAGACGGATACTCAAGACCGCTTACCACCGCAGAGGAATTGGGGCTAGACCGCCTCTTCCCGAAACCGGAGACGTTTGGAGGACTTCCTTCTGCAGCAGAAAGCGAGCTCGATGTTGACACCTTCTGCTCGCCTTCGCCTGTCCCCGCCATCTAGGAGAGAGACGAACGAAAGCTGAGCTAAGGGACTAATATCGTTAACAAATACATGCATCAAACATTTGACACAATAAAAATACCTCGTCACCACTATTAGTTGCCTCAATATCCGAAGCTTGGCTTGCCTCGTCTTCGTCGCCATCGCTGTCATATGCGTATTCCTCGTCCTCGGAACCCGACATCTTGTCTGACCGAATTCGAAAACGATGTAAGCTCCCAAGTCAGCAAGGAAATCAAAGGTGCGCATTCAAAATTCACAATATAAAAGATCTTGCGCACATAAAAAGGTAACAGAATTCATACCTCTATAGATTAGGCACTGAAATGATGGGGCTCGGAAGAAGCTGCGCAATTGGAAGAGAACGTGAGGGACACTCTACACTTTCTTATAAAAACACAAGCTACGAAGGACTGGGTCGAAGCGTCCTTCTACTGGAACTGTTCACACCTTTTTCGAATTTCTTGGTCCCGTACTATATGTAGGTATTGGGTCGGTGTTGACCGCTTATTCGGGCATTGAGAAAGCAGAGAAACGGCAGACTCCCTTTTGCTTCTTAGGCCCCTTCCTAGAATCTCGCGCGCGAACCCGTCAATTTTTTCCAAAGAACGCCTTCCCCAGAGGAGAGACGAGGATTATGTGTACGTGGCTTTAAGGATTGGAACAAACGAACACCCAGCCAGTCAGACTTGTCCTGAAGGTCGCACCTTTCTGTTGCTATATGCTGCAGCGGCCTTCTGTGTATATGGGTGATATCAAGTGAATTAGACAAGAGCCAACTCCTCCGTTTCCACCCCACCAATTCTTAACGCAAATGCATCACAATGCCCACAACTGCTTATACGGAGGCACATTTCCCTGCTGATTTTAATCTCCATGGCGGTCGGCCATGAGTCTCCCAGGCCAGCCTGAAAGCCAGGCCTAGAGTTCATATAAATAATGTAAGCGGCCTCTTCGTCGTAACCACAGCGAGCGTAGGGATTCAGGGCGCGCAATCCTATGGAACGCTGAAGAATGTGCTCTAAAGGAAAGAATTATCCACTGAGATCGATGAGCTGATCGCCATTGCCAAAATAGGCTGAAGCCGAGTCTCCAATAATAGTTAGAGGTTATAACTTTCACTAGGCCAGTATTGGGTGATTGAACTCAGATACCCGGGGCTTTCGATATAGTTGATTGTGCCAGTGCCACCGATATCAAATTTGGACGTACCTTCGTCCGGATACGTCTGGCGTGGAGACAAAAATATATATCCTCAGCCTGAGTTTTTGAGGTTTATCCACCGCGGCCAACGACCAACACTAGTCTAGTCTACTCTAGTTAATGCTCTCCCAAAAATAAAGGAAGGCAAGTACACGGCAGTCACAGAGGCACATGTAGAATGCACTTGAGCTGCATATGCGCTAACAAATACGCTCCGGAAGGCCAGTTCGGGCTCCAACTGGCACCTTTCCTCAGAGCAAGTCGGCCGGACTGAATTCCCGTTCGTTCGTGTGTGTCACGTCCCAGGTCCACGAGGCATTTCTCCGGGCTATTTTTTGCCCCAGCAGGGCATCGTTTTTCTCAGGCGTCGGGCGTCAGCCGATCTCAGCAACGCCTGTCCTCTTTCTTGCTAATGAAGTATGGGCCACGTGGCTGTAATCTTAGCTAGGTACGCCGGTTTCCGTAAACACAAAATTTTCGTTTTTTTACATATTTAAGACTATCTCTGCGTTAATATACTGAAATCGAGTTGGCTCCTGCGCCATTCGCAGCCAAGGCTGAAGGCTGTAATGTTGCAGGCACTACAAACACGAGTGTTCATAGGCCTACGAACACCAGGAGTATAATGGCGAGGCCAACACGCATATGGAGATATGAATAAGCACTCCGGACTTCTCGAGATGGAAGGAGTAGGAATTCGGGTATTTGAATTGAACTACTGATGAGACCCAAATGGGAATTAGAATGCACGACAGACACTGACACCGGCGAAATATCTCTTCGCTCTTGAAACTTATGACATTGTGAGCTGCACATGCAACATGCAAACAAGACTAGAAAAGTGTCAGGTTCCTTTGAACTTTTTCTTGCCACCTCCTGTCCTTTTAGAGTACTTTCGCCCGGTGTTGAAGCCAGCACCAACCGCCGTGTTGATGGTGTCACGCTTGACGGGTGGGCCCGTTTCCCGGCGTTTTTTCACGTCGCGGCGTTCCTGCTTGAGAGCAAGCATCCAATCTGGCACTTGGCCGCCCGACAAGCGCACGACGTTGGCGATGGACCGCAAAGCAGGCACGTCAGCTTCGGTGAAAAAGGTGACAGCCAAACCGGTCTTGCCAGCGCGACCCGTGCGGCCGATGCGGTGGATGTACGCCACTGAGCTTGGCGGGAAGTCGTAGTTCACGACCATGTTCACACCTTTGAAGTCCACACCACGGGCTAGGAGATCCGTACAGAGCAAAACCCAAACCTACGACAGGCAATGCGTTCGGAAATTATCACAACGCATGCACAGGAACGCACAACAAGAATGCGGCCGAATTCGAATCTTGCGTACCTTTCCAAGTCGAAACTTTCGAATGACTGCGTCCCGCTGCTCGGCCGATCGGTCGGCGTGCACGATGTCCACGTTGATGCCGTCGAAGACCAGTTCATTGTACAACTCTTTCGCGCGCTCTTTGCTCTGCAAAAAGACAAGCACCGGTGGTTTGAGACCAGCCTGAATCAGCTGCCGAAACGCCAAGAGTTTCCCCTCTTCCTTGCCTACGAAGGTAAGCCGCTGCTCGATGGTGCCAGCGCCCGCGTTCGGCAGGCCGATCGACACGTGCAGAGGGTCCCGAAGCACGGTGGCAACGAGCTCTGCAACTTGGTCGCCCATGGTCGCTGAAAAAAGCGCACGCTGCACGCGAGGGTGGTCACATGCGCCTAAAATTTCATCGATCTGTGCCAAAAAGCCGTTGTCTTCTTTCTCATTCGAAGCAGCGCCCTTGTCGGAGCCCAGTTCAAAGAGTCTATCTGCTTCATCCAGCACTACGAGCTCAACGCTGCTGAGCTTCAGGCAACCTTGGCGCAAGGCGGCCAAGAGACGCATGGGGGTGCTCACTAAAATACCGCTAAAGGCGCTTGAAGAGCCCTTGCCACTCCGCCCTCCATTGCCTTCGCCTTGCGCATTCGCCACCCGTGCCTTCGTCAAGAGTTGCACTGCGAAGCCCGTCCCACGAGCTGCGAGCACCGTCGCTTCGCGGTAGATTTGCGTTGCCAGCTCGCGCGTTGGTGCAAGGAGCAACACACGCGGGCCAGCAACGGACGCGGCCTCCTTAGCCATGAGAACCAAAGCTGGCAGCACGAAGGCCGCTGTAAAATAGAGAAACGAAGACAGGTCGTGAGGGGATGAGCTATAAGGATGCGAATCGCATTTCTATTCCTTTATTTGCCAACAGTGCGTTATTCTTCGGAAACAATGAAATACAATATCAATAGGCAAAAACGTATAAAGTGAAAAAAAACGGTCGCAATCCATACCAGTTTTCCCACTCCCAGTAGGAGCAGAAGCCACAATGTCACGCCCCTGGCATATCGCTGGAATAGCTTGCATTTGCACAGCAGTGGGCTGAATCGAAGTTT
>Ga0307979_1002122_pt1 | contig 13853 bp, 11 predicted proteins | sample OrgLakmetage1058_FD_201833 | JGI IMG/M metagenome (GOLD analysis project Ga0307979, IMG submission 201833) | Saline water microbial communities from Organic Lake, Antarctica - #1058 | ecosystem: Environmental > Aquatic > Non-marine Saline and Alkaline > Saline | place: Antarctica: Organic Lake...
CTGCAAAATCCCCACGATCTGTTCTTCGGTGAAACGTGATTTGCGCATCGCCTGTTCTCCTCTTCGCTTTGAACGTTACGAGAACAAACTCTCCTTTTGAAGGGTCCGGTTTCTTGGGGGCAGGTCAGCCAAGAAAATCCTCGCATCGAAGAGAGCATCCGAGCATGCTTGCCGATTTACACTCAAGCCATTGGGAATGTGAGTGAACTGGTCGCCTTGACTGTCCCGCAGGCGCTGACGTCAGACAATTGGATCCGGGCTGTTGTTGGCATTACCCGCGCTGCATCGGTCCGACCGACCCGCCACATGAACAAAACACGCGCGGCGGATCGCAGGCGGGCGCGGGCATCTTGTCGTAGGAATTTCAAAGCCTTCCGACAAGGATGCAGGCAGCGGCTAAAGATCAGGGGATTTGACGTCGTTCCGGCCTTGGGTCAAGGTTCGAGGAGGTTTCGCCCGCAAGGATTAAAGACATGACGCGGCCCAGCGGCTTTAACGAACGCAACGCGCGCATTTGTCTTCTGCTGGACGTGGCGCCGTCCCTGCGATTGCGCGACGTGGCGCAGGATCTGGGCGTGACGGAAATGACTTTGCGCCGGGACGCGGCATCGGGCAAGGCGTGGTTCGCGTGCCAGGGCGGCTTTCTCGTGCGGGCCCGCAGCACCGATTCCTACGATTTCGACGAACAGATGCGGCGCGCCAGCGAGGCCAAGAGGCTCGCGGCGGATCATGCGGCCCTGCTCGTGCCGAATGGCGCCTGCGTGTTCCTTGACACAGGCACGACGCTGCCGCACCTTGCTCGGGCTCTAGCGCGCAGCGGGGTGCGGCGGATCGTGACACATTGCCTGACCTCGGCAGAGCTGTTGCAGGGTAGGACCAGTGTCGAGGTCGAGTTCATCGGCGGCCGGCTGCAAAACCGCACGCGTTCGTGTCACCCGTCCGATCCGCTTGAGATGCTGAAACCCATGGGGATCGAAATCGGCTTCCTGTCGGCTGGCGGGCTCTGGGCAGGGCGCGAACTCAGTTGTTCGCACCACTACGAGATCGCGATGAAGCGCGCGGTGATAGACCTTGCGTGCGAGAGTTGGGCGATCTTCGATTCCAGCAAGGTCGGCGCGCGGCGCGATTTCCGGTTCGCGGAGATCGACGAGATGTCTGGTGTGATCACCGAACACGGCGTCAGGCGCAGCGCCGTGCCACTCGCGCAGAGCGGTTGAAGCATCTGCTTTTTCGCTTGACGACTCCCTGCGGCTCCGGTTGGATAACGGTTAATGTTGTGATCCGAACAGAAATCGGCGCAGCCTTTCCGGGCGTTGGAGGAATGACCGGACATGTTCCAGCCCGGCAGGGCGAAGAGGGAGGAATACCATGAGGATGAATTTCGTTTCACTGGCCGTCGCGACCGTGACCGCCGCGAGCGCAGGCCACGCGCAGGACCGAGTGGTCGACACCAGCCACGTGAATCAGGAGCTGATTCAGACCGACGAGACCTATTCGATCGCGACGGTCGTGAAAGTCGACGGCATCGCGTGGTTCGACCGCATGCGGGATGGGGTGCAGCAATTCGGCGAGGATACCGATCATGATACCCGGATGGTCGGGCCCTCCTCGGCGGACGCCGCGGCGCAGGTGCAGCTTGTCGAAAACCTGATCGCGCAGGGCGTTGACGCCATCGCCATCGTGCCGTTCTCGGTAGAGGCGGTGGAGCCGGTGCTCAAGAAGGCGCGCGACCGCGGCATCGTCGTGATCAGCCACGAGGCGTCGAACATCCAGAATGTGGACTACGACATCGAGGCATTCGACAATCTTGCCTACGGTGCCAAGCTGATGGACGAGCTTGCCGAACAGATGGATGAGAGCGGCCAGTACGTCGCTACCGTCGGCAGCCTCACCTCGAAGTCGCAGAACGAGTGGATCGATGGCGCCATTGCGCGGCAGAAGGAAGCCTATCCCGACATGGAGATGGTGACCGAGCGGCTTGAAACCTACGACGACGCCAACACCGACTATACCAAGCTCAAGGAAGCGCTGACTGCGCATCCCGACATCGAAGGCATTGTCGGCGGGCCCATGCCCACCTCGGCGGGCGCCGGTCGCCTGATCGCGGAAAGCGGCCTTCAGGGGCAGTTGCATTTCGCGGGCACCGGCCTTCCGTCGGTGGCGGGCGAATACATTGCCGAAGGCGACATAAAATACATCCAGTTCTGGGACCCGGCCGTCGCGGGCTATGCGATGAACATGCTTGCCGTGGCCGCACTGGAAGGGCGTGACGACCAGATCGGCGCGGGCCTGGATCTCGGCCTTCAGGGCTACGAGGACCTGAAGGAAGCGGGCGAAGATCGGCAGAACGTGCTGTACGGCGCGGGCTGGGTCGGTGTGACCGCCGACAACATGGATCAGTACAACTTCTGATCGCGCAGTCGATGGCGGGCGCCGGCATTTCTGTCGTGCGCCCGCGTGGACCGTTCTACCAAATTCAGAGGCCTCTCATGGCATCGCCCCCCTTGATCGAGCTTCGAGGCATTTCAAAGCGTTTCGGCGGCGTTCACGCGCTGGATGATGTGTCCATGTCCCTCGACCGCGCCGAGATCCGCTGCCTTGCCGGAGAGAATGGTTCGGGCAAGTCCACGCTCATCAAGATCGTCTCCGGGGTGTACCAGCCCGACGCGGGCGAGATCCTGATCGACGGTGCCCCGACGGGGCGCCTTGACCCGGCCAACTCGATCGCGCACGGTGTGCAGGTAATATATCAGGACCTGTCGCTGTTCCCGACCCTGAGCGTTATCGAGAACCTGTTTCTCAACACGTATCTGCGCGAAAAGCGCAGCATCGTGGACTGGCGCCGGGGCCGCAGGATGGCCCGCGAGGTACTGGGGCGGCTTAATGTCGAGTTGGATCTCGACGCCAATGTCGAGACGCTGCCCGCTGCCGGCCGGCAGGTCGTCGCCATCGCCCGCGCGGTGCTTGCCGACGCGCGGCTCATCATCATGGACGAACCGACCACGGCGCTTACGGGGCGCGAGGTCGAGCGCATGTTCCGCATCGTGCGCGACCTGCAAGCGCAGGGAATTGCGGTGCTCTTCGTCAGTCACAAGATGCGCGAGATGCTCGAGATCAGTGAGGCGCTGACCGTCTTCCGCAACGGCAAGAAGGTCGAGGAAGGCCCGATCTCCGAATTCGACGAGCGCAAGATCACCCATGCCATGACCGGGCGTAACCTGAACACCGGCCATTTCGAGGCCCCGGCCATCGGCGCCGGGACGACCCCGCGCCTGCGGCTGAAGGATGTCAGTGTGGGCGAGAAGGTGCAGGGCGTGTCGCTCGATATCATGCCGGGCGAGGTCGTGGGCCTCTCGGGTCTGATCGGGGCTGGACGCCAGTCGCTGGTCAAGGCGATCTTCGGCCTGCGCCGGGACGTGACCGGCACGATGGAGATCGACGGTCGGCCATTGGCGCCCGCGTCGGTGTCCGACGCCATCGAGGCGGGCGTGGCCTACGTTCCCGAGGATCGCCTGTCCGAAGGCCTGTTCCTCGACCGCTCGATCCGCGACAACGCGATCTCGGCGGCGATGGACCGCTACGCGCCGCGACTCTGGCTCGATGGCGCGCGGGCGCGCGCCGAGACCGAAGCCATGTTCGCCGACATGCAGATCAGCGCGCCGAGCACCGAGGTCGCGGTTTCGACGCTGTCGGGTGGCAACCAGCAGCGCGTGGTGATCGGCCGCTGGCTAATGACCGATGCGAGGCTCTTGATGCTCAATGGTCCGACTGTGGGGGTCGACGTGGGATCGAAGGAGCAGATCCACTCGATCATCCATGGCCTGACACGTGACAAGGGTCTCGCCGTGATCATGATCTCGGACGACATTCCCGAGTTGGCCGCGAACTGCAACCGCGTGTTGACGATGGCCGACGGTCGCCTGACCGGAGAGCTGTCGGGCAATGCCTTGACCGAAGACGCGCTCGACGCTGCGCTGGCCAACACGACCCGGAGGGAAACGGCATGAAACTGTTCGGCAGCGCCGACGCCACAATCGCACTGATCCTTGTGGTCGCGATGGTCGTGATCGGCCTGATCAATCCCGCATTCTGGCAGTTGTCCAACATCTTCAGCTTGCTGAAATCCAACGTGGTCATCGGTCTTATGGCGCTCGGCGTTCTTCTGGTGATGATCTCTGGCGGCATCGACGTGTCGTTCACGGCCTTCGCGGTGGCCGGGATGTACCTGGTGGTCCGCGTGATGGTGGCCATCGATTACGACGGGGTGATCCTGCCGTTTCTCGCGGCCTCGCTGATCGGCGGACTGCTGGGCCTCATGAACGCGGGCATCATCCACAAGTTCAACATGATCCCGTTGATCGTGACGCTTGGTACGGCATCGGTCGTGCGCGGGCTGTTGCTGGGGCTCGCGGGTACGTCGAATGTCAACATCAACCAGATGCCCGACGCGCTGATCGCCCTGGGCCGAACCGACATAGTGACGCTGGAGCGCGCTAACGGCTCGACCTTCGGCCTTACCGCGATGATCGTCCTCTATATAGCGGTTGCGGTGGCTATGCACCTCGTGCTGACGCGCACGATGATCGGCCGTTCGGTCTATGCCTACGGCGCCGATGCCGAGGCCGCCAAGCGTGTTGGCTTCAACACCGGGCGCACGATGATCTTCGTCTACTGCACGGCCGGGGCGCTCGCGGGTTTTGCCGGGCTGCTGCACTCATCGATGATCTGGCTCGCCAACCCCCGCGACTTCGTCGGGCTCGAGCTCGACGTGATTGCCGCTGTCGTGCTCGGCGGGGCGTCGATCTTTGGCGGCCGTGGTACGGTGCTGGGGACCGTCCTTGGTGTCTTCATTCTCGTGATGATCCAGAACTCGCTGATCCTCATGGGCATCGACACGACCTGGCAGCGTGTCGTCGTGGGCGGCATGTTGATCGCCGCGGTTGCGGTGACGGCGCTGCGCGACCGTCGCGCGCCGGTTTGAGACGGGAGGATTTGACATGAGCCAGACCAACATCCCGCAATCCGGCGGCGGTAGCCTCAAGGGCGCGACTTTGCGCGCGGGCGGGCACACCAACGTGCAGCTGGGGGTGATCTGCCTGCTTATCCTCGTGTCGATGACGGCGCTGCGCCCGCAGATGTTCCTATCGGCCTACAATTTCGAATCCATGGCCTTTTTCATGCCCGAACTGGGCATTCTGTCGGTGGCGATGATGATCGCGATGCTGACGGGCGGCATCGATCTTTCCATCGTCGGCGTCGCGAACCTCGCCGGCATTATGGCTGGCACCGTGTTCGGTTACGTTGCTGGGGAGGCAGGGGCCGGGTCGCTGGGCGTTGCGCCCGTGGTCCTCGGCGTGGGTGTGGGCCTGCTGGTCGGCGTTCTCGCGGGACTTCTGAACGGGCTTCTAATCTCCGGGCTGAAGATCACGCCGATCCTCGCCACGCTGGGAACGGGTCAGGTCTTCATCGGCCTGTGCCTCGTGCTGACTGGCGGGCCGGCAATCGTGGGATTCCCGCCGGGCTGGACGTGGCTTGGCAACGGCAAGATCGCGTCGATCCCGGTGCCGCTGCTGCTGTTCGTGGTGCTGTGCGTGGGGCTGTCGCTGCTCCTGTCGTGCACCTCGTTCGGTCTCAGGCTCAAGCTGATCGGCAGCAACCCCAAGGCCGCGATGTATACCGGGATCGAGCGCGGGCGCATGATCGTCTGGTCCTACATGCTGACCGGGGGCCTGGCGGCGATGGCGGGCATCCTGCTGTCGGCGCGCATCAACGCGGCCAAGTCCGATTACGGCTCATCCTACCTGCTGCAGGCGGTGCTGATCGCGGTGTTGGGTGGGACCAACCCGACGGGGGGCAAGGGCAATGTGCTGGGCGTCGCGATAGCGGTGATCTCTCTCACGATGTTGTCGTCGGGCTTTCAGATGATGCGCGTGTCGAACCACCTGATCGACTTTGTCTGGGGTGCGTTCCTGATCGCCGTAATCGCCATCAATTCCTTCCGTGGCAGAAAGGCAGGCTGAGCATGTCCGTCTCCATCCCCCTCACGCCCGAGGCCTTCGGGCCAGCCGAACGCGTTGTTGCGCAGAGCGGCGCGTTCACCGTCACGGCGTGGCGCACCGGTCTCGGAATAGAAATGCTGCGTATCGCAAACGGGCGCGGCCACGTCGATGTGCTGCCGTTCATGGGGCAGATGATCTGGGACGCGGTTTTCGACGGTGTGCGCCTGACGATGGACAGCGCGTTCCCCGAGCCGCGCCCGGCGACCTCGATTGTCGAGACCTATGGCTGTCTGGCCTATCACAGCGGCCTGCTGCGCAACGGCTGCCCTGCGCCTGAGGACGATCATCCGCTGCACGGAGAGATGCCGTGCAAGCGCATGGACAGCGCGCGGCTGGAGCTCGAGATCAACGCAGACGGCGCGCCGGTGGTGCGTGTCGCGGGGCACGTCGATCACGTGCTGGGCTTCGGCCCGAACTACCGCGCGCGGCCTTCGGTCACCGTGGATGCGGGCACGACCATCGCCATGGGCATGAAGGTCGAGAACCGCTCGGCCCTGCCGATGGAACTGATGTACATGGCGCATGTCAACTTCGCCTTCGTCAAAGACGGCGTGATCCACCAAGCCGCGCCGTTCACGCCGACGCGCACACGCGTGCGATCACAGGTGCCCGCGCATGTCGTGCCGACCGATGCCTACCGTGCTTTTCTCAAAGAATTGGCTGAGCAGCCTGAGGCGGGCCGAATCCTTGATCGGCCCGAACGCTGGGACCCCGAGCAGGTGATCTACGTGGACTCGCCGGGCACGAACGCGGACGGTCTGACCCACGCGATGCTGGAGCGGCCAGGGGGCGACGGATTCGTGATGCGCTATGCGCCGTCCGAGTTCCCGCGCCTTGGCCGCTGGATTCTGCACGGTGCCGATGCCACGGTCGCGGCCTTTGCGCTTCCAGCCACCTGCGAGCCCGAAGGGTATCTCGCGGAGAAGGCCAAGGGCAACATCACGACCCTCGCACCGGGGCAAACTCGTGGCTTCACCGCGCGGTTCGGGTACGTCACAGCCGACGAGGCCACCGTGTTGTCGGGAAAGATCGCTGCCTTGGGCGGCCAGGACAAGGACTGAACACATGGCTGATCGCATCGCCGTCGTCGGATCGAACATGGTTGATCTTGTCACCTACGTGGAACGCATGCCGGACCGGGGCGAAACGCTCGAAGCCCCGTACTTTGCGCAGGGCTTCGGTGGCAAGGGCGCCAACCAGGCCGTCGCCGCCGCGCGCCTCGGCGCGCAGGTCTCGATGATCACCTGCGTCGGCGACGATATTTTCGGCCCGCGAACGCGTCAGAACCTCGCCGACAACGGTATCGACGTGACCCATGTCCGCACGGTCGCTGGCGCGCCTTCGGGCGTCGCGCCGATCTTCGTGGAGCCTGGCGGCGAGAACGCGATCCTGATCGTGAAGGGCGCGAACGGGAATCTCTCGGGCGAAGACATTGAGGCCGCCGGCGAGATGCTAAAGGGCTGCGACGTGATCCTGTTGCAGCTCGAGGTGCCCTTGCAGACGGTCTACGACGCGGTGGCCTTCGGGGCGACACACGGCGTGCAGACAATCCTCAACCCGGCGCCCGCGCATCCCGACCTGGACCTGTCGAAGCTCGATGGGCTAAACTGGTTCTGCCCAAACGAGAGCGAATTGGCGCAGCTGTCGGGGATGCCCACGGACACCGACGACGCGGCGCTCGCCGCCGCGCGGTTGCTGATCTCGCGCGGGATCCGCAACGTGATCGTGACGCTGGGCGGACGCGGCGCACGGCTCATCACCGACGACGATGTCGTGCAGATCGCGCCGGTGAAGGTCGATGCTATTGACACGACTGGCGCCGGCGACGCCTTCATCGGCAGCTTCGCACGGTTTCTTTCGGGCGGTGCGGTCCCCGCGGAGGCGCTGTCGCGCGCGGCGCGTTACGCGGCGCACTCGATCACCGGGCGCGGCACGCAGTCGAGCTATGCCGAAATCGCCGCATTCGATACATTCTGCCGCGAAATCGGGGAGGGCTGAGGCATGGCGGGGCCGGCCTTTCTCGGCATCGATGTGGGCACCGGTAGCGCCCGCGCCGGGCTTTTTGACGCCTCGGGCGCGCTCTTGGGATGCGGGTCCGAGACGATCGCGACGCACCGCCCGCGCGAGGGTTTCGTGCAGCAATCCAGCATCGACATTTGGCGTGCCGTTATCACTGCCTCGCGCGCGGCGCGTGCCGAGGCGGGCGGCGTCGATGTCGCCGCGCTGGCCTTCGACGCGACCTGCTCGCTGGTGGTTTCGGGCGCAGACGGCCCCGTGTCGGTCGATCCCGACGGCGCCACCGGTCAGGACGTGGTGCTCTGGATGGATCATCGCGCCGTCGGCGAGGCGCACGAGATCAATGCGGTCGGAGGAGAGCCGCTGACCCGCGTGGGCGGAACCATATCGCCCGAGATGCAGATGCCAAAGCTGCTGTGGCTCAAGCGAAACCTGCCCGATACGTGGCGCTCGGCACAGGCTTTCCGCGACCTGCCGGACTGGCTCGTATACCGGGCGACCGGCAGCGACGCGCGGTCGGTCAACGCGCTGGTCTGCAAATGGGGCTACCTGGGCGAGCGCGGCCTCGCCGGCGAGGGCTGGGACGACGGCTTTCTCGCCGCCATCGGGCTTGGCGACCTGGCCGATCATGGCCATTCGCGCATCGGCACGGACCTCGTGCTTCCGGGACGACCGGCAGGCGCGTTGTCCGACGCGGCAGCAAAGGATCTGGGCCTCGAGCCGGGGCTGACTGTCGCCGCGGGCATGATCGACGCCTATGCCGGCGCGCTCGGCACTCTGGGCGTCCGCGCCGCTGATGACCATGCGCCGGGCGCGCGGCTCGCGCTGATTGCAGGCACCTCGGCCTGCCACATCGTCGAGACCGACGCCGCCATTCCGGTGCCCGGAATCTGGGGGCCGTATCCGCAGGTTCTCACACCCGGGGCCGTGGCGCTCGAGGCGGGGCAGTCTGCCGCGGGCGCCCTGCTCGACGCGGTGATAGCGCGGCACGGTGCCTCGACCGGCATGAACGGCGGGGCCTCCGGCGCGGCAGCGCTGTCGGACCGGCTGGACGCGCTGGCCCCTGAGGGCTGGAATGTGCGGGCCTCGCTGACCCGTGCGCGCCACGTGCAGCCTGACTTTCACGGCAACCGGGCACCGCTGGCCGATCCCGAAAGGCGCGGGATGATCGTGGGCCTCACGCTTGACACCGGGACAGACGACCTTGCGCTGGACTATCTCGCCACAGTGCAGGCGCTGGCCTACAGCACCCGTGCGATACTCGACGAGATGGAGGTTCGCGGCATCACCGTATCGGAAATCGTGATGAGCGGCGGACTGGCCAACAACGCCGATTATTTGACGGCGCATGCCGACGCGACAGGCTGCCGCGTTCTGGTGCCCGAGGGCGACGAGCCCGTGCTGCGCGGGGTCGCCATCGCAGCCGCCGTGACCGCGGGTGCGTTCGCCGACCTGTACGAGGGCGCTAGGGCGATGGCCGGCCCGGCCCGCACCGTATGGCCCGACCCGGCCCTCCGAGCCTACCACGACCGAAAATTTGCGGTTTTCAAAGCCATGCAGGCGCATTTCGACGACGTGCGCCGCCTTATGGCTGAAGAGGATGAACACAACGCCGCCCCGAACGGCCGAGAGGACTGACCATGTTGCACACCAAGGACGACCGGGCGACCGCGCAGGTCCAGACGGGATCGGGCGACTTGCCCGCGACCCGCGATGCCGAACCGGGCCGTAATCCGGGCTTGCCACTCGATCTGTCGATGTTCGAGGGGCACGCCGTCAACCGCTCCGCCGCCGAACGGCGCGTGGCCACTCTGGGCGCGCGGCGCTCGGTCAAGAAACAGCACCAGGCCGCATGGCTTGTGAACGCGATCCGCTGCGTGGACCTCACGACGCTTTCGGGCGATGATACGGAGGGCCGGGTGCGGCGCCTCTGCGCCAAGGCCCGCAAACCCATCGCCACCCACATCGCCGAAGGGCTTGGCATTGCCGACATGGACCTGAAAGTGGGCGCGGTCTGCGTCTACCCGACGATGGTCCCACACGCGTTGCATGCGCTCGACGGTTCCGGCGTTCCGGTGGCAAGCGTCGCCACCGGTTTTCCCGCCGGCCTGATGCCCCTCGATCTGCGTCTGAAGGAGATCGAGTGGACCGTGGCGCAGGGCGCGCAGGAAATCGACATCGTCATCACGCGCGAACATGTGCTGAGGCAGGATTGGGCAGCGCTCCACGACGAGATCGCGCAGATGCGCGCGGCCTGCGGCGACGCACACATGAAAGCGATCCTGGCCACGGGTGACCTTCAGACGCTGCGCAACGTTTACGCCGCGTCGATGGTGGCGATGCAGGCAGGGGCGGACTTCATCAAGACCTCGACCGGCAAGGAGGGGGTGAACGCCACACTGTCTGTCAGCCTTGTGATGCTCCGCGCTTTGCGGGACTACGGCGAGGCGACCGGCTACCGGATCGGCTTCAAGCCCGCGGGGGGGATGAAGCAGGCGAAGGAGGCGCTGGCCTGGCAGATCCTCATGAAAGAGGAGCTTGGCCGTCCCTGGCTGGAGCCGGAACTGTTTCGTTTCGGTGCGTCCTCAATGCTTGGCGACATCGAACGCCAGCTCGAACACCATGTCACGGGGCGCTACGCCGCCTCGCATCGCCACGCCGCGTCGTAAGGGAGCCGTCATGAGCATTCAGGAGATTTTGAAGGACATGAGCTATGGACCCGCACCAGAGGATTCCGGGGTCGTGCAGGGCTGGCTCGACAAGCACCGCGACGGGTTCGGCCATTTCATCGATGGCACCTTCACCGCGCCGGGCGAGATGTTCGAGGTTGGCAACCCGTCGACGGGCCGGGCCATCGCGAACGTCACGCAAGGATCTGTCGGGGATGTCGACGCGGCTGTAAATGCGGCGCGCAAAGCTCAGAAAACGTGGGGGAACCTGTCCGGCCATGCGCGCGCGCGGTACCTGTACGCCATCGCGCGGCACGTCCAGCAACATGCGCGTTTCCTCGCCGTGCTGGAGTCCATGGACAACGGCAAGCCGATCCGCGAGACCCGCGATATTGACGTGCCACTGGTGGCGCGGCATTTCTACCACCATGCAGGGTGGGCCGAGATAGCCGAGGATGAGCTTTCGGGTCTGAAACCCTACGGCGTCTGTGGCCAGATCATCCCGTGGAATTTCCCACTGCTGATGCTTTCGTGGAAAATCGCGCCGGCGCTTGCCGCCGGAAACACTGTGGTCCTGAAGCCGGCCGAATACACGCCGCTGACGGCGCTCGCCTTTGCTGAGATCTGCGCCGAAGTTGGCCTGCCTGCGGGCGTGGTCAATATTGTCACGGGGGACGGGCAGACCGGTGGCGCCATCGTCGGGCACGATGGTGTCGACAAGGTGGCCTTCACCGGCTCGACCGAGGTCGGCAAGATCATCCGACGGCAGACCGCCGGGACGGGCAAGGGCCTGACGCTGGAACTGGGCGGCAAGTCGCCGTTCATTGTCTTCGCGGACGCGGATCTCGATGCGGCTGTCGAGGGCGTTGTGGACGCGATCTGGTTCAACCAGGGCGAGGTTTGCTGCGCGGGCGCCCGCATCCTCGTGGCCGAAGCGGTGGCCGAGCACTTTGAAAGCCTGCTCGTCAGGCGGATGGACACAATCATCGTGGGCAATCCGCTCGAAAAGGGGACCGACATGGGCGCGATCGTGCATCCCGTGCAACTCGAGCGGATCAAGGACCTCGTCTTGCAGGGCAAAGCCGAAGGCGCCACACTCCGGCAGGGTTCGGCGCCCGATGGGTGCTTCTATCCGCCGACGCTGGCGACCAACGTACAGCCCGCCAGCGTGCTCTCGACCGAGGAGATCTTCGGCCCCGTTGTGACGCTGACGACCTTCCGCACGCCGTCCGACGCGGTCGAACTGGCGAACAACACCCGCTATGGCCTTGCAGCGTCGATCTGGACGGAAAACGTGAACCTCAGCCTTGATATCGCCGCGCAGGTGAAGGCGGGCGTGGTCTGGATCAATTGCACGAACGTGTTGGACGCGGGCGCTGGATTCGGCGGCTACCGCGAGAGCGGTTTCGGCCGCGAAGGTGCGCGCGAGGGCATGCGCGCATACCTCAGGGCCCCTGCGCCGCAGGGCAAGGCCGCCGAACTACCCGATCTTAGTGCGGTTCCGCACGACGGCCGCGCAGCGGACGCAGTGGACCGGACGGCAAAGCTCTATATCGGCGGCAAGCAGGCGCGACCCGACTCTGGGTATGTCTATACCGTTGAAGGTGCGAGGGGGCCGCTGGGGCTTGCCGGGCTCGGCAATCGCAAGGACATCCGCAATGCTGTCGAGGCTGCCTCGAATGCTGGCGGTTGGGGCAAGGCCACAGGCCACAATCGCGCGCAAGTAATCTATTACCTCGGCGAGAACATCTCGGCCCGCGCGGGCGCGTTCGTGGCGCGCCTGGAGTCGTTCGGCCTGAAGACCGCCGCTGCCAAGGTCGAGGTCGAGACCGCCATTCGCCGCTGCTTCTGGTACGCCGCCCAGGCCGACAAGTTCGAGGGGGCTGTGCATCAGACCAAATCGGCGCACATAACGCTGGCCGTGCACGAGCCATTGGGCATCATGGGCCTAGTTTGCCCGACGGAGCAACCGCTTCTCGGCACGCTCAGCCTTGTTCTCCCTGCCATCGCTATGGGCAACAGTGTGGTGGTGGTGCCATCACAGATCCATCCGCTGGCGGCCACCGACCTCTATCAGGTACTTGAAACATCCGACGTGCCCGCCGGCGTGGTGAACATTGTCACCGGTCCGCGCGACGATCTGGCCAGGACGCTGGGGCAGCACGACGGCGTTTGCGGCATGTGGTATGTCGGCGGAGCCGAGAGTGCAGCGATGGTCGAGGCCGAGAGCGCCGGCAACCTTAAGCAGACCTGGACCGAGATCGACGGGGCCCGCGATTGGTCGGGCAGAGAGGGTCAGGGCCGCGCCTTCTTGCACCGCGCCACGCAGGTAAAGAATATCTGGCTTCCTTACGGAGAGTGACACCAACGAGCGAAGCCGACCCGTACCGCGCTGGCCGAACCGAGCGCACGACTGTCTGACGTCAGCGCCATTGGGACAAGATTTGATATCTGCGTAATACCAACGACCTTTCGCGCTGACGGAGCTATGCGCGAAACTGGGTGACGGGTTTTGAGAAGGCGGCTTATCGTGGTGGGGCCCTGCGTCAGCCGGAATCTGTGGATGACCCGCTGACCGAGATCGCTCGTGACGGGGCGCGCCGGATGCTGGCCGCGGAACTTCGGGCCGAAGCCGACGCCTTCGTCGCGCAGCAAGCCGAAGAGATCCTGCCGGACGGGCGTCAACGTGTTGTCCGGCATGGGTATGGGCCGGAGCGCAGCATCCAGACCGGGATCGGGGCGCTCGATGTGCGCCGCCCGAAGGTGCGTGACCGCGCCGCCGATGTGCCGGCCGAGAAAAAGATCCGTTTCAGGTCGGTGATCCTGCCGAAATGGGCGCGGCGCTCGCGCAGCCTCGATACCCTGCTGCCCGTGCTCTATTTGCGCGGCATCTCGATGGGGGACTTCCAGGAGGCGCTGGCCGCGATGCTGGGTAAGGTTACGGCGGGGGCCGTCTGACTTCGGCTACGATCCGATGATAAGTCGTGAGGCTCCGGCGGGGGCCGTCTGACTTCGGCTACGATCCGATGATAAGTCCGACCTTATGTCTGATTTCATTTACCGCCCTCAAATCGAAGTTCTCTCCGCGGCCGATGGCGTTCGCCGTCGG
>Ga0307979_1002127_pt1 | contig 13839 bp, 16 predicted proteins | sample OrgLakmetage1058_FD_201833 | JGI IMG/M metagenome (GOLD analysis project Ga0307979, IMG submission 201833) | Saline water microbial communities from Organic Lake, Antarctica - #1058 | ecosystem: Environmental > Aquatic > Non-marine Saline and Alkaline > Saline | place: Antarctica: Organic Lake...
CCATAGCGAAGTCCGAAAGCCGAACCAGCAAACCAGCAAAAAACATTACCATTACTAGACCCTTATCAAACCAACAAAGGAACAAGAAATAGCTTCTCGGTTTTCTTGGTTGCTGATTAAGGCTGAATGGTTTCCGTGCGAGTGGCTGTTCGCCATTTGGCCATTCCTAATTCCACAAACATTCATAAGATAAAGGCCTCCCGAACTCAATTGAAATATACACAGAGCACGGAGCCACGAGATGAAGTAGGTGAAAAATTCTGAGGGCGCTGTTTTGATCAGCGAAGACGGGAGTCGGATGAGATGGCCCTATTCCGTAAACGAGGAGAGCTAAATGACACGTCATCACGTGGCCACCGTGGCCGCTTAGGTTGTAATTAAGCAACCTAAGGCAGTGCGGGTGAGCATGTGTTTGAAATGTTGAATATTCTGCCTTTTGCGTACTTCTACACATCAAGTGAGTCTGCTCTGCTTAATAAGCAAATTCGCTTGAGAGCTATCGCATTGCTAAATTCATTCCAAGTTAGCAGACACGCTAGCCACAACCGAGGAGTCTGGCCCATGAACCATATCTCGAATCGTAAAGGCACGGCGGTAAAGCGGCCCAGCTTTCTAGTACTTGGCCTGGGCCTTGAGTGCATTTGCCAAGTTCTTCAGCGTGCTGGCCACAGCTGGGTAGTCTGGCCTATAAATTACCTTTTCATTCGCAAAGGCGCGGCGGTAGAGCGGCTCAGCTTTCTAGTACTTGGCCTGGGCCTTGAGTGCATTTGCCAAGTTCTTCAGCGTGCTGGCCACAGCCGGGTAGTCTGGCCCATAAATTACCTATTGATTCGCAAAGGCGCGGCGGTAAAGCGGCTCAGCTTCCTAGTACTTGGCCTGGGCCTTGAGTGCATTTGCCAAGTTCTTCAGCGTGCTGGCCACAGCCGGGTGGTCTGGCCCATGAATTAACTCTTGAATCGCAAAGGCACGGCGGAAGAGTGGCTCAGCTTCTTCATACTTGGACTGACCGTTGAGGAAAATCGCCAAGTTCTTCAGCGCTAAGGCCACATTCGGGTGGTCTGGCCCACGTGCCGCCTCGTAAATCGCAAGGGCACGACGGTAGAGCGGCTCAGCTTCTTCATACTTGGACTGACCGTTGAGTAATATCGCCAAGTTGTTCAGCGAGGCGGCCACTTCCGGATGATCTGGCCCGAGTGCCGCCTCTTGAATTGCAAGGGCGCGGCGGTAGAACAGCTCAGCTTCCTCGTACTTGGCCTGCGCCTTGAGTACATTCGCCAAATTGCTCAGGGTGGAGCCCACTTTCGGGTGGTCTGGCCCATGAATCACCTCTCGAATCTTAAGGGCACGGCGGTAGAGCGGCTCAGCTTCCTTATACTCGGCCTGGGGCTTGAGTACATTCGCCAAGTTGCTCAGCGCTAAGGCAACATCCGGGTGGTCTGGCCCGCGTGCCGCCTCGTAAATCGCAAGGGCACGGCGGCAGAGCGGCTCAGCTTCCTCGTATTTGGCCTGATCCTTGAGTAATATCGCCAAGTTGTTCAGCGAGGCGGCCACTTCCGGATGATCTGGCCTGTGTGCCGCCTCTTGAATCGTAAGGGCGCGGCGGTAGAGCGGCTCAGCTTCCTTATACTTGGCTCGGCGGTTGAGCAAAGTTGCCAAGTTGCTCAGCGTGGAGGCTACAGCCGGATTGTCTGGCCTATAAGCCGACTCTCGAATCTTAAGGGCGCGGCGGTAGAGCGGCTCAGCTTCCTTATACTTGGCCTGGCTTTTGAGTGAACTTGCTAAGTTGCCCAACGTGCTAGCCACATCCGGGTGGTCTGGCCCATGTGCCGCCTCGATAATCTCAAGGGCGCGGCGGTAGAGCAGCTCAGCTTCTTTGAACCGAGCTAGGTTGCATAATAGTTGTCCTACTGACTCAAAGAGGGCAGCGTCTTTGCTTTCTGTCACAAACTTGGCACTAGTCTGGGCCATCCACGCCCGCATTCCATCACTCACAATTTCATTGAGTCTTTTGAACCCATCCGCACCGAGGTCGCGCCGTATCCATCCAAAGATCTTCTCGCGATCTTCTTCAAGTGTTGCCTCAGCATTCTCGCTCTTGATAGAGGAAAACATCGTCACGATGCGATCGAAGTCATTTAATATGAGTCTTTTCAGTCCCTCACGATCCGTTTCGTTCAGCGCCACAAGCAATTTTTTTCCATGCACAATAGTCATCATGATCTCAAACAAGCACCATGCTCGTGACAGCGCCAATGGCTGAAGAAGCGGAGAGGCATAAAAGACTGTGCGATTGCATACGCGGATGATTTCATCAAACTTGAGGCAATCTACCGCATTTGGGCAGGTTCCGTCAGGCCGGTTACCTCGGTGCTGAGCACATACAAGCACGTCAAGGAACACCGCGCAATCTCCCTGCAATAGAAAACAAAAGTTGTTGTAAATGAAAGTGGAATCCTCGTTTTGTGTTATGTGTGGCATCGTACCCCAATTCCATCAGCGGAGAGTGCATCTTCAACAGACAAAATAAGAGCGCACATGGAGGCACTTGGCCCACGCCACGTGTAGCTGACAAATGTGTCGATGTCCGCGAAATAATCTACGCCAGTGATTGGGTCCTTAGTCATTCCCGCGAGTATCATTGTTTCCACAAAACTCAAACCCGTGTGGAGACAGCACGCCTTCCCTGAGTACTCATCGAGCTCGCGGCTGAATTCTCGCCAGTCTGTGGCCGAGTCCTTTGTATGCATGCCGTTCAGAAATTGGCCACTATTAATATCCTCGCGCTCAAGCTCCTTCAAGTCAGAAAGTAGATTCCGCAACATCACGAGTCTTACCCCCCGGTGAAGCATTGGTACGCGTTCATCTTCACTAGGTGCAACGACAGCAACAGTGTCACTCCCAGAATGTTGACGACGGCTGACTTCTGCAAGCTTCTTGATGATCAACGACATCTTTTCCCGCAGTGTAAACGGAAGCGTTGGATAGTATTGGGAAACCACCACAACACCACGAGCCGCGCAGCCACGACGCCGAGATGCCGAGGCGCCGAGGCCCACGCACAACAAGTACAGCCAGTTGCGGGTGATAAGAAAGCAGGAAAACGGCCAACCCCCTCGTTTCTTAAGAAATTTCTTAGATTTTCGCGCGAGCCCCCCTCGGTTTCTTAGGAAACTAGCAGACAGGCACGGCAGAAAGGCCCTTGTTTCTAGAAACCAGAGCCAAAACCCCTCAGTTTCTTTTTAAAATCACTAAAATTTCACCCCTCAATTTCTTAACGTGAGCGTTTCTTTGCACCCGCAACTGGCTGTAGACAACTAGGGTTTCACGGTTTACGGTTTAGTCGTTCAGTCACGGTTTTCGTAAAAATAAGAAACTTTTTTGACCCAAAGTAAGTTACTTATTTGGTTATTTGGCACCAAAAACTTGCGCTGCTTTGCTTTTCTTCTCTACCTGTTAGTCTTCTAATTCCGGCCCTTCGGGGCCTGTCTCAAAAATTTGCATATATAAGTTATACTTATTTTCATCAACCCTATCACCCAGGGTGATTAGACCTAATCACCACCCCCCCTTGGTTTCAGAACTTATTGTACACTGTACAGTCAAGGGGTATCTTTGGTACATGCAGTTATGCACTAGTCTAGTCTTGTTAATACTCTCCCAAAAACAAAGAAAGGCAAGTACACAGCAGCCACAGAGGCACATAAAGACTGCACTACATTAGCCTTTCCTTGGCTACCCTACCACCACCACCATAAGTGGTAGGTTACTTCTGAGCTGAGATAGATAAGATAGGCCTAATAGTGGCCCATTGGCTTTTTGCTGGCCTCTAGGTACTGCAGCATACAGTATAGCTAGTTTCGGGTGAAAAGAGGTTGTCACGTTAAAAGACACTAAGGCTCAAAATTTGGTACTTCTCCAGTTAGAAATCGGTCTCCTTCTTGTACTGCAGTATAAAGACCGTTGAGAGGTTGGGGGCAAATATTTCCCTTCTTATATCTTATTACCCGGAGTTACCGAAACTACCTGTATAGTACAGCCTACGGCAGTACAGGGGCCATCGCCTCGAAAATATTTCCAAAATTGTCGACTTCTGATCTCGAATTACGAATTAGTCCCTGAGGACCACCGAGTTAGTACCATTCGTCATTCATTCGTGGTCATGTGAGGGAGCTATGAGAAAAACTATTAGCCATAGCAAACTTTGATATAATTTTACTCTCATGGTCTTGAATTATATCGATCCGATCAAAAAAAATCGGTGTTTGTCGTGAAAATAGTAAATAGTAAATTCGCGGTTTGAAATACCAAACACCGAAGAATATCATTTTGCGTTTTGTGCACAAAGACCAGCCCCTAGCCCTAGCCCAATTTTTGACCGAACTCCGTTCCCAGCACGTAATTATGGGAATTGAAAGGGAGTGCTGGCGGTTGGCAGTCGATATCCCAACAGAACTATTTTAATTTGATTCCGAGCTATCTCTCATGGCCTTTTCGGCCTCAGCAAGACCTTTTATCGAAATGGCAGAGAGCAGGCAAGAAAAATAGAATAATCAAGTCGACTTGCCCTTGAGCTGCTTGAAAACTGCGCTTGCCAAAGCTGTCACCAGTGCTTTCACCTCGTTTGTGTCTTTCGGTTGTTGTTTCGCGAATCGATGTCTCCTGAAAGAAACCACCTGACAATACCCCACCCAAACGAGCACGCCACCTGCTGCTGTGAGTAGCCCCCATTGCAAGGCTGGCACCTGCAGGGCTGTTGTAGCGTAACCTTTGGCTGCCGCCGCAAGAGTGGCAGCGGTGGAATTGACCCTTGAACAAGGAGACAATTTCTTTAGAGGAGTGATGCCACTGCCATCGGAACTTTGCACGCACACGCAAATGGGTTCGCTTGCCGTCGCTGCCATTTTTGACGTTGTTGTTGTTGTTGTTGTTGATGGTAATGTTGATGTCACCGCCGCCTCTGCATGAGGAGCATCGTGCCCGCTCGAGGCACTAGAGGAGGAGGAAGAAGAAGAGGAAGAAGAAGCGGAAGAAGAGGAGTGGCTGGATTGGTGGTTGGTAGTGGCGCGGGAAGCTGCCAAGAGAGTTGGTGGAATGGTCGGCACTAAACCGTCGGTGTATGACCCCAAGCTTCTTGCGTCGTCGTTCGTCGTCGTTGTCGTTGCTGGAGTGGAAGTGAACCAATGCAGCATGAGCTGGCGGGCCGCGGCTGATACAGGGGGGATCTCAAAGAAAACCTCGTGGAAAGCGCCCTAATATAGGGAATAAACGAGTGAGGAAGAAAAAGAAAAGAAAGACGGTACGAAGACGAAAACGAATAAGGCAAGAAAAGGTTTATCAAGATTCAAAGCAAGCAAACAAACGGAAAAGATACAGAAATTGATCGAAATACTACAAATACTGTAAAGCTACCGAGACAACGAATCAGTACTACAGCACAGTGAAGGCAAGAAATGAATGGATTGCTTTTGCTTGCATGTGTTGTTATAGCTGTTCTAACCTGCACGAGCACCCGACGGCAGCAAGGCGCCAAGTCACAAAATGCCACGTGCCCAGAAGCGGCCACCAAGTCGTCGTGCTCCGCCGTGAGCAACAAGGTGGCATTTTGGACACGAGGAGCAACCTACCGTGCCGTATGGGAGTAGTGGGAGGAGCAGTAAAAGAAATAGTGCGTGCAAAAGGAGAAGAAATTGTAAACAAAGTGAAGTGCAAAGACATGTGAGAAGTGTATTTATGAATGACCGCGACACGCGAAACGTAACAGCAAATAAAACAAAAGTGATGCGAATACATATAGCGATATTGTGTCCCATGGTATCAACATGCACTCCCAAGAAATACACAGCAAGGAATTCAGAAAGTGTCACACTACAGCAGTCCATTTTGCGCAAAATTTTGTGCAATCAATTTGTCCCTCTCCTGCACATAACTGTTTCCCGTCTCACCGTAGGCATGGCCGCACAGGCTCCGGCAATTTCTCGAATCCATTGCATGGAAGGGCCCGATAGCGCCACTCGGGGGTTCTGAAAAGAATAGGAGAAGGAATTGCCGGGGGGAGAAAAAGACACGACGAAAAAGAAGAAGAAGAAGAAGAAGAAGACAACAAAAGAAAAGAGATATTTGAAAGGCGATGAGCCAACATCACGTGAAAAAAAGCTCAGAGAGATTGCACACGAAAGATTGCACACGAATGGACAAACACGTGAAAAAAGCCTAACGGCACTCATTCGCTTCCCGCAATCACCACCACCACCACCACCATCATCATCCCATAATCACTACCTGTGCGCGGAGGGCCCAGTACCAGGTCAAGTACTCCTGGTGGTGGGTGAGGCGCACCCCTGTAATGGCTTGGAACGGGTCCCACCACGACAGCTGCCCGTCCGGCGTGGGCGCCAAGTGGTGGCCTGCAAACAAGTGCACAGCACACATGCACATACAGTACACATGTACAAATACATAAGTACGCGGGAGGTGAATCGGCGACGATAGGACCACCAACCAACCAACCAATGAGTACAGTGCCCAACTCTCACTGCTGTACTGAACGGCGAGTTTTTTTTTATTTGGGGGGTATACAAGGACTTCTAGAAGTGGTGGCCCTACAGGAATGAGAGGTATTTACCTACTTGCTCCCACGTGTGCGCACTCACCGAGTCCCAAGGCGCAGCCAGCGCGGCCCAAGGAGGCAGCCAGGCAGCGAGGCAGGCCGGGAGGGGCGCCCCACACTACTTCGAAGGCGGGCGCTGAGGTGCAGGAGAAGGAGAAGGAGGACAAAGGAGGAAAGAAGGAAGAAGGAAGGTTGGAAGTAGTATTCACGCACGTCAGCGACATCAATGGAGGGAATAGAGCTACGAATCCAAACAAAAGCTTAGAATTTCAAATCTAAAACGGTTGAAAGGAAAAATGAAGGCATTCAAAGAAGACTCGGGCGTTGTCGTAGCGCAAAAGCGCGCATACCCGACAGAACCAGGCGGCCGTCGAAGAGGTGGGGGTGCACTGCCACCGTGTGCGCGGTTATGAGTCCCCCTGTATAACCCATGGCACATACGAGTAGGTCAGATATAGAAAGATTGATTACTACTTAGGCAAGTAGCGGATTGGCATGAAAGTCTTGTCCAAAATGCGTCGGCCGTCGAAAGAAAAGGAATAGGATTTGAAGGAGAGAATGAAGAAGAAGTAGAAGATGAAGGCTGAATGATAGCAAACTCAAGAAGGATGGATATGAACTACAGAGCTCAGCAAACCTTCAAAAAATAAATGGTAGGATTAACGCTCACCCATCGAGTGGCCTACTACATGCAAATGGCCACCACTGCTGCCACGATTACGACCACTCGTCGAGGACTTCACTAGTTGGAAAGCGTCACGCACATGACTCGCCACGGCAGCGCAATCATTTGTGAAGTCGCTGAACGCAATGACGTGGCCTGCAGCAGACACATGGCCGACTTCGCGATCCGAGAGGCCCTGTGTGGGATAGGAAAGGAAGGTAAAGGAGGCTGAATGAAAGGGCATGCTTAAATAGCCAAGCTAACAGGGAATACACGAGTCTGAAAGAATTATCCATCCAAGTGGTTTCAAAAGAAAGCACGATAAGTTACTTCTTGTGCAGGTTTTCTTGAAATCTTATGCGCATGAAACGACAACGAATCCCTTCCTTCCATCCCTGTGTTCCACCTCACTCCTGAAGACCGTCGTCACTGTCATCACTGTCATCATTTACCTGGCCACGGTGATCGTACAGCGCAACTGAAAAGCCAGCGCTGTAAAGCTCGTGCACCACTTCCACGTACTTGTGCAGCGTTTCGTTGAAGCCTTGCACGATGAGCACGGCGTCGGTGGCTTTGGGGTTCTGTTCAGGCAGAAAGCGGTGTTCATGGAAGGCAGAGGTATGCCGCATGCCGCATGGAAAGTAATGTTAAGTTAGAAGTGCCATATAAAGCGGAAGAGGCCCATAGAAGTAACGAATTCTTTACTATTTTCATGACATTTCCATGTCAGTCATTGAAGTCCCTGAGAAAGTATTCATCATTGCGTTTCAACTGCCCAGCACTCATCCTTTCCACCGCACCTTGAAAAGTTTCATGTGTAAGCGAACGCCATTTGGGGGCTTGAAGAAAGAATCGACGTTGCTTTTCCATAGGCGCTCTGCTTCCGGTGAAGGCCGCCATGCGCCTTTGAACCGAAGATCCGTCAAGAAATCATTATTCGGCAATGCCATTGGATTGACAACCCAACAAGCTAAGCTCCGAGGATAGAGAATGAAGACAGACCTTCCTCTTCTATTTCTTCTCTCGTTGGATCTTGGATCTTTCTTGGATCTCATCACAAAAAGAACCAACCCAATCCAACCAACCCAGAACCAACCCGATTATTTGCCGAGATCTTTTCTCTCTCCCATCTCCTGTCCCACGTCCCACCTTACTTCTTCCGACGCGACGTGTGCTTACATGCGCACGCACTTTGAAGAGGGAACCCAATAAGTCAAACCAGAAAGATCTAATAGGTAGCCAACAGGATGAAAGACATCAAAAATGAACCTACTCCTAAGCGCCATCGTTCAAACGATCAAACTAGATCAAGCAGGAGTCAACCCGTCGATAGTTTCTCCTCAGGGCCTATGGTGCGCTCAGCTGACCTTTGGGTGACTTGGCAACTGTGCGACTCCGCACTGCCCACAGGCGGCTTTGCACACTCGCAAGGCTTAGAGTCTGCAGTGCACAAAGGTGAAGTTCGGAACGCTACAGACTTGGAGACATTTGCGCGCCGCGCCCTAGGAGCTCTGAGCTTCTCCACAGTGCCATTGGTCATGGCAGCTGCATCAAGCATAGACGAAGCGGACTTGAACTTGGCTGCGTGGGCGCGGCTAGATAGACTGTGCCACGCGCAGCTGAGCAACCACATGAGCCGCAAAGCCTCGGAAGCGTGCGGAAGCGCTCTGTTGCGCACTGCTGCCTCCATCTTCGGCAGTGAAGTTGAAGATGACAACGGCGCAGTCAGGGGTGCTGGCGCTTGCTTGGCAAAAGCACGAGAGCTTGTGCGCGCGAACAACAATCCCGAGTCCGTAAGGCCGCGCGGTCACTTTGCGCCCGTGTTTGGTTTGCTCTGCGGCTGCCTGCAGCTCGAACCAGCGGTGGCAGCCCGCATGTTTTTGTTCGCGAGCGTGCGTGACTTACTGTCGGCAGCGACGCGCCTCAACCTCGTCGGGCCCCTTGAAGCTAGCCGACTGCTTCGCAGGTTGACAGCGGTTGCCGAGGGCGCGCTAGCCGCAAGTAATAGCGCCAGCATAGTGAGCGCTGCGCCTGAACCACCGCCTCAGTCCTTTCCTGCGAGCGCCCTTGACGGCCAAGCTGCTGCTGCTTCAGTGGCGGCAGCCCCGATACCACCTGCTGCGCCTGTTCGTGCGCCCACAGCGGCCAAACATACCTCGAGTACCTCCAGTGCGTCTGCTCTTGCTAGCGACTCTAGACCGGAGGGCAGTTGCACTTCACCTCATGCCCATGTCGACAAGCCAATCGATGTACAGATAGCATGCTGGCAGACAGATCCTGTCCTTGACCTCATACAAGGATGCCACGACCATCTCTATTCACGCCTGTTTGTCACATGAGTTTCGTACTTTCCCTGATTGGCAATCAAGGCTTGAATATACCTGAAGTGCTAACCGCTTACCAAAGCCCAGTGACAAGTGATAAATCATACTTATCATTATCGGTTACAGTCAACAAATCGGTTGGCTAGAACTGTCGCACATTGCTGGTTTTATCAATCCAACACCCAACCAACTGAGCTAAGTGCGCACTTCGCTCAGTTGGGTTGGCGTCTGCTTAATCGCAGTCCAAAACACATGGCACGTTCGAAGCCGACGTCCTAGTCCTAGCCCTATATCATTTGAACGGGTCTCAGAAAAGATTTTTGTACCATTAAACGCTCTACGCAGCGGGCTCTGCGGTGTCTGCGTTGTAGGTGTTAAGTAGAGCGCCATCACACATCACAAAAGTGTAAAAAGAGGGCTGAAGTCAGGAAATAATTGCCACCAGGATATTGAAATAGGCACAGACGCGACTTAAGTGCGATTCAAATTTGTAAATCTATCCGTGAGCCGTTTCCAATTTAGAGGGGACTGGGGGTACTATTCTTCGTGCACTCTACAAACCATCTTGTTTGAGGTTTTTAGCACAGGCCCCAAAGGGCTGGAATTAGAAGGTTTACAGGTAAAAACAAAAAGGATAGCAGCATGAACTTGAAGTGGCGGATATGGTAATTATCAAACGTCTGGTTAGATTAGTTTAGATTAGATTATACTCGCCAAGTATGGCTTCTGGAGCGGAGAAGCATACTGATGTTCGTAGGCCTGTGAGCATTCGCCTTTGCGCAGCCTGTATCATTGCAGCCACGTTACCATACTTATACTTCGTTAGCAAGAAGGAGGACAGGCGATGCTGAAATCGGCTGGGTCCCGACGCCTGCGAAAAACATTGAGACGATGCCCTGTTGGGGCAATAAATAGCCCAGAGAAGTGCCTCCTGGACCTGGGGCGTGACTCACGAACAAGCACTCAGTCCCGCCGACTTGTTTGGAGGAAAGGCGCCTGTTGAAGCCTCAATTGGCCATCTGGACCTGGGGCGTGACTCACGAACAAGCACTCAGTCCCGCCGACTTGTTTGGAGGAAAGGCGCCTGTTGAAGCCTCAATTGGCCATCAGGAGCGAATTTTCTAGCGCATATGCAGCTCAAGTGCATTCTTTTTGTGCCTCTGCCTGCTGTGTACTTGCCTTTCTTTGTTTTTGGGAGAGTATTAACTAGAAAAGGCTAAACTAGTAAACTAGACTAGACTAGACTAGACTAGACTAGACTAGACTAGACTAGACTAGACTACACTGGAGTAGACTCCCAATTGCAAAGAAACCTCAGCAAATAGCAAAAAGCTGCGCATTGATGAATCCTCCAGAATAAGTCTGACTGGGCTGAGTGTCCTTTTGCGTGATTTGATGGTATCATCTTTATTTTCATGAACCCTGTAGGATCGAGCCTCGGAAGGAGGCATAGGCTTCTGGATCTCAGCTTTGCATTGGAATTTGATGGGATTTGTGTTGGTGTGATAGGTGTTATGGGTTGATACTTCCGCCGCAACAGAACTAAAATTGCGCTGCTTTGCTTTTCTTCTCTACCTGTTAGTCTTCTAATTCCGGCCCTTCGGGGCCTGTCTCAAAACTAGGAAGATAACTTCCGGCGTGCACGTAACGCACGCGCGTGCACCTCTACCTGCAGTATTGGCTTCTGTGTCATTTATCCGGATAAACAAATTTTACTGAAGAGAGAATACTTCCATCTCAAAAATATTTTTAATTGCTTTATTCAACTGCTGCTGTTTTAACACGGGACCGAAGGGCCTAAATTTGAAGTTTGCTGTTTTCTGGGGGTCTGTATCGCAAAGTCAACTTTTGAGCAGCTCCTTTTGCCCCTTTCATACCCCAAATACCCAAATTCTCCATTTCCACTGAACCCGAGTACCCTTCTCTGAATGGCCGGGCTAATGCTAGCTGATGGGATTGCTTCAAGCACCCCTCAAGCAAATACCGAGATTTGAGCCCGGCGGGCCCGCGGGGAAGGAAGACAGTAGGGCGGCGTGTTTCTGATACCCAACCCTACGATTAGTCAAGAGAGTTTAAAGGCAAATAAGCACCCGACTTCGAGTTTGTTCCAGGGACTCGTGTTGCGTTTTCTCTGCACTGGCCTTCGCGTTGTGTTGTACTGCAATGCCCGCCGGTCTTGCCGCAGTGACTGACGGGACGGATTTCGGACTCCGTTGGCTTCTCAGTCATTTTTTTTCCCGTTTTCTGAAAGTGAAAAATTACGGTTCCAAACAATCCGTTGGGGCATTATCTTTTGGCTCTGATTTGATAGCTTGTTCGATTTGTAGCTGTTCGTGTGGGCAGTTGCGGCTTGCCGCGCAAGAGGCATTGGCCAATAGTGCGCTTTAAAGATCGAGCATGGCCTTTATAGGCGCTCAAGTACGTGGCACTCGAAAATGCTTCTGCCCCCCCAGCTTGTTTTTCTTTCTGGGGGATATAAACGCCGACCCGCCAAAACGCATTTGCGCAGCTGACGATCTCTTGCGTGCGTATTGACTTGTGATTGCAGGAAAATGACGTCGCATCGCTGGCGTTGTACCTGAAGAAAATTAAGGACACATCTGTAGCTTTGTCCGAAGTTCAGCTTGTAAGTGCTTGCAATTTTTAGAGTTCAGTGTGTAGACCCACCGTTCACTGTGTTCTTCATTTGGGCTTCTCATCTCACATTTTTCGCAACGCTGCGCTCCATTGCAGAATGAAAACTTCGCGCCAGTCCTCGCCCACATAATGAGCTACCGTGGGCAGTGCTATGGCGAAGAGATTCAGATCGTGGCAGGGGCGCTGTTGCAAATTCAGGTGTAGATACGGGTATCTTCAGGGACTCCGGCTTTGCCGTTAGATTTTCCGAGGGAGTGCACCTTTTTTGACCTCGCGTATCTTATGTTTTATTTCTGCGCTACAGGCTTCGCAAGGCCTTCCTTCTCTTCCCTCAACTGTCATGGCTTTCATAAAGATGGCAGCCCTCAATGGCACTTGCGCGCCCTCAGCAAAGGTCCGTTGCGAGGGCAGTATCTTTTTTTTTACTCCAGGAAAGTTTTCTTTGTCCTTCCTGTCACTGATGTTGAAGAGAATTGTACACGGGCGTGCTTTTGGCAAATATTGCATTGTGCTACGGTTACCCAAGCTTACTGTCTTCTTTTCCCCGGAGAATAGATCAAGTCCACTGCCGCCGCCGTCTTAAAAGCCCTTGCCTGCAACGGCCCTTTTGACGATTGGCCGGAGCTCATTCCCACGATCTTGCGCATGGTCGATTCTCAAAGCCGGCATGAGGCGGAGGGCGCTTTCGTAGCGTTAGACGCGCTTTGCGACGTCATGCGGCTCCAGCTGAAAGCGCACGCGAGCCGAAGTCCGCTGGAAGTGTTGGTTTCGAAGCTAGTATCGTGCCTGGATACACCGGGCATGAAGCGGGGGAGATCGCTGGAGTGCATCAAGAAACTCGTTCAATGCCCCGCAGTTTTGCCTCGTAGTGACGCAGTGTTGAATGCTCTCATAGTAAGTTTCTTTTTTTAATCGAATTTTTCTTCTGGCGGGGCTGCAATCTTAAATCCCGGTTTTTCCTTTTTCTAGACCACGAAAGACGACGCATCGAATGAGATTCGAGGTCGCTCGGTCGAGCTCGTGTTGATGCTCATTGATTCAGAGATCGTCGACACGACAGAGAACTTAGGAACTGTTACCGAGTGGATGATTGAAGCTGTTGAAGACGTGGACGAAGCGGTACGAATGCTTTGGTGCCAGATGGATGTTGCGCCAATCCCAATCTAACCATTGAATTGCATTCCTTTTCGACCAGGTTGCCATGCACGCGTGTACGTTTTGGGTCAAAATTTTCACTGATGCGCGCACTGCGAACGGCTCCAGAGTTCCAGCGCACATGCATGAACTGCTCCCGCGTCTCGTTGCGGTCTTGCTGTCTCGGGCCAAAGTTCCGGAAGAATACGCCGTGTTTTCCGAATCGGACGTGCACGACGTCAGTTTTGCCGATTCTGTCGACGAACACCCCGATGCACGTTACCAGCGCTCACAGCTGGCCAGTAGTGATGCCGTAGCCTCCAAATCAAACTTTAGTTGCGATCTTCGTCGAATTGCTGCATCTGCTCTTGATGCGATTGCATCAATGTAAGACCTGACTTTTTAGTTGCTTGCATAGTGTTCCTTTTCAAGTGTTCACGAGCCTATTGTCTCGTGAACAGGAGCGATTCTCT
>Ga0307979_1002129_pt1 | contig 13837 bp, 17 predicted proteins | sample OrgLakmetage1058_FD_201833 | JGI IMG/M metagenome (GOLD analysis project Ga0307979, IMG submission 201833) | Saline water microbial communities from Organic Lake, Antarctica - #1058 | ecosystem: Environmental > Aquatic > Non-marine Saline and Alkaline > Saline | place: Antarctica: Organic Lake...
CGAAATGGCTCAACATGCCTCGACGAAATAACTTCGATAATCGAAGTTTTACCCAATCCTATAACTTCGATTTTCGAAGTTATTTCGATTTCAGATCCGGGAAAGACTTAATCTATTTAACATCTTATTTTCTGCATCCAGTCGACTACTTCCTAGCTAGTAGTTCAGCACTTCAGCATGATGCACGATAGCAGCTGGGCAGCTGGGCAGCTGCACATGCACAGTAATATAAGCTAAATCAGGTATCTTTTCTGAACGAGGGACTAAATTACCTGAAGCGAGCAATGGATGCGGGTCTGCCCCCTGGATGGGTTAAGGTTGGGCCTGATGCTGATGGCGATTATTACTACTGGAATGAGTCGACCAATGAGGTGCGTGAAGCTGGTAACTGCGCCTCAATAGTGTCGGAAAATGAGGCAGAAGATGTAATATACTATGGTGCAAACAGCGTGATAATCACCGCAAATGATGATATTCGTATTGCATCTTTTTGTGTTAGACAACATGGACGCCGCCAGCTTCTGTCAAGGCCGCGCCCCCGCCACCCCCGAAACCGCCTAAGCCACCGAAACCACCGCGGCCTGTGCCGTCTGTGCCTTCACCGGTACGGAACTATCTGGCTTATTGTCTAGGTTGACTTCGATACACCTATAATTCGGGCGAGTTTCACTTTTCTACACTTTGCGTTATTCAAAGGCTGCAACGACGCCCAATGTGCCAGCTGTAGCTCCTTCGAACGCAGTGGATGCTATGCGCCAGATGCAACAAGATCAACAGTCGATGCTAGCACGTCAAAGAGCAGATGAGCTACGAGAAGCGCAAATGACGTCGCAGCGAAACTTGGTGAGGAATGATCATCGTTGATGGTTTGAGGATCCTTAGTCTCACAACCGAACCCTGGACTGTTTGTATCAAATAGGCAAGCCCCGCGGATCGCCCCCAAGCTTCCACCTACCAATTCAGCAAAGCAGCTCCAGTCGGCGAAAGCGTCGATGAGACTATTCGCCTCGACACGGGGGTCGTCGAATGGGACGTGGGCAAGCAAGCTGTAGCAGAGCAGCGGGGACGCCAAGCGAGGAGCAACAGCAGCGGCATTGTACCTTCATTCAAGGGATTAGTGACTAGTAGTAGAGGCATGTCTCCGCCGAAATCCACGCAACCTGCCTCCAGTGCTCCCAACACGTGTGCAGAAAGCCAAAGCACGAGTGGTGCTTTAAGCAGCTTCACGAGTGGCTTTTCGATGCTTTCCTTGGCGAAGAGTGCTCTGACGTGCGAGCGCGGTTACCAAGCAGGCCTCTACGATCCTACGAAAGGAGAAGGGGGCAACGACGGACCTCGACGCCAAGCTCTCAACGTGCTCTGCAGTGGTGAGTTTGACTTCAACGGCAAAAAGCTGTTTCTGGAAGGCCCTCTTGCGAAGCGCAATCGTCACGGGAACGCTACTTACCAATTCCTTTTGCTCGAGTACGAGCTCCTGTACGTCGAAGTGGTTGCCAACAAGCAACGGTACCACGTCCACAACGTGTTCCCGCTCACCACCTGCCGCGCCAAGGCTGGTGACGAAGCTGGAAACACTGGGGATGCCTGCATCTTGTCGATCTTGAACCCCAACAAGTCGTTCGTGTGTGCCGCCCCCTCGCCGGAAGTCGCGAAGGCGTGGGTGGAAAGCATCGAGAGGCAAGCTCGCGTTACATGTGCAGCCGCAGATGCCAAGTATGACGACCCTAACCTCACGTTTGCGGTAAGCACTGAACAAAAACGCAACCATACTAATCACACGAATTACGGTGATTCTTTCATTGTCGTCTTGAGATTGTTGTAATCGTGCATGTCCACTTTCATTGTCTTTCACGGCAATCCGCACTTCTTTCCGGCGTCTCTCGTTTCAGGTGATATGGCGCACCGACGGCGATGCCAAGAACTGCGAGCAATGTGGCGTAGGTTTCACCTTGCTGAACCGTAAACACCACTGCCGAAACTGCGGCAAAGTGGTCTGCCAAGCTTGCAGGTAATTGTTATTGCATGGGGCCATTCATCTTTGCAATTTCCATTTACCTGCTGCTGTCTTATTTTTTCTTTCTACCATCTCGGAAAATTATTCCGAATCATGTAATTAAATCATTCGTCTAGGATAACACCTTCCTCTTGTTATCGATGTCTCAGCATGGAGAAACTTCGATTGGAGCACATCAGCAAGGACGAGTTTTTGCGTGTGTGCGGAGTGTGCTACAAGGCAAAGAAGCAAAGCATCGGTTACGGGGTGCACCGCGTCATTGTGGCCGATGCTGCTGCTGCCCCAGCCCCAAAAGCTGAAGAATTGGCCTATAAACCTGCACCCGCTTCTACCGTCAATCAACAGCCTGCGCCACCGCCAAAACCCACCGCTACGATTGATAATGGGGGGGCATCGTCGTCGTCATCATCACCTGGAGTGGCACCCCCTTCACCACCTGCGCCGCCACCCATACCCCCTCGTGCTTCTGCGCCCACGCCACATTTGCCTGTTCGAACGCCCGCGCCACCGCCAGCTCCGTCCTTGCCTGCTCGAACACCCAATCCTACAGGCAGCGGCCCTAGCGCAGGAAACACACCGCCTCCACCGCCGCCAGCGTTTTTCTCGTTGAAGGAATTGCAGGAAGGAGCTCCTGCTGGAGTGGATGCAGCCAACAAGGAGCTATATCTGGTACGTGGCAAAATATGGGATTTGTGCATACGTATCACTTCTCGTACTTCTAATACACGGATTCTGCCTCCTCTCTCCCTGTTTCTTTCGTGTGCGTCAGGCGGATCACGAATTTGTAGAGCTCTTGGGTTGCAGTAAGAGCGAGTGGCAAAGTAAAGCAGTATGGCAAAAAGCGCAACTCAAGAAAGCAAATAACCTTTTTTAAGATGAGCCTACAAGCACGAGACTCGAAAGGCCATACCGCGAAATAGTTCCCTCGTCGTCATAGACTTCTCAGACTCACAACACCTGCGCCTGCTCGTAAACGAACTCCCTCTCCGTGTGCTGTGTGCCTTGCCTATTTCATTCTGAAATCCATACGCCACCATTGCGATACAGAAGTAGGGCTATATTCTATCGAGTTCCCCGTTTCCCGGCTGTTCTGAGGCCGCTTCTGGCTTCTAACCAATGTTTTTTTATTCAAGTAGCAATGCGGTGATATTATATCGATGTGTTTGTAATTGTAGTGGTCATCGAGTCTCTTTTGCATTAAATTACTCGCAATTCCCATTGATATAGGATTCAGGAGCATCAATGCGCATATATATGGATCTTGGATCTTGGGGTTTGTAATTCAGGTGGTTCACATGACATAGAAGCTTCCGTAATTCCGTAATTCTTAACCGTCTGTTAAGGCTGAGCTCTTATTCGGCAAGTAGGCAAAGATGTGTAGATCTAGCTCATCAACTAGACAAATAATTGACTAGTACATTTTGCTCTTCGCCGCTTTGTGCGCTGCCTTTTGGACGGCTTTAGGCGACTTGGCTTTCTTTTTCCTTGTGCCTTCGCCTCCTGGGCTGCTACCAGTGGTGCTTGCTCCTCGCCACGCCCCTTTCTTCCCTTTCACGCCAGCATCCTCAGCTCCTGCGGCCTGCACCTCAGCCTGAGGCGTGAAGCGCATAGCGTCCTTCATTTGAGCCAGCTTGGCCGCTGCTTTGGCATGCTTGCGCTTCCCACTGGCGGTTGATGCTGCGTCATCCTCAGCTGCACCTGAAGACTCCTTCTTTTGCTTCTTGGTAGCTGGTGGCGCTGGGGCAGGTGCAGGGCGAGCTCCCTTCTTGCCCTTGGCCCGTGGCTTCTCTTCTTTGACTTTTTCTTCTTCTTCTTCTGAGGCAGACTCCTCCGATTCCAGCTCATCGGCCTCTTCTTCCTCTTCCTCCTCTTCACTTTCCTCATCTTCTTCATTTTCTTCGTCGCTGTCCATTTCTTCGACTTGCGCGTTAACTGCCTCAGCAGCCTCCTTGGCCTCCCTCGCCGCTTTCTTCAGCGCTTTCTTCGCCGCCTTGGGATTCTCCGCTGCCTCTTCCGCCTCAAACGCTGCGTCAGCGGCCTCGGCCGCCATCTCCGCCTTGGACTTGGGCGCAGTAGCGCTCTGCGGGGCGCCGTTGTCGTATTTTTGGAACTTGGCGACGTAAAAGCCGTCCATGTTGTGCACGTGGGGGTAGAAGCGGCGCGTTAAGCTTACGGAGGGGTGGAAGCGGTGCTGCTGGAAGCGGGTGAATCCCGGCCGGCCGTGAGACAAGCCCGTGTCCACCAACTTCACACACCGCTTCGCCAGCGCATAGGCCACCACTTTCTCGTTTTCTTCCACGGAGACCGAGCAGGTCGAGTACACCACAATCCCCCCTGTAGCGGAGGCCGGGTTCACGGAATCGATCGCAGCCAGCAGAAGCTCCCGCTGCAAGTGACTCACGCGCTCGATGTCCTTCAGGGTGCGCTGGATCTTCACCGACTGGTCCCTCGAAATCACGCCTAAACCGCTACAGGGGGCGTCTAGGAGCACCCGGTCAAACCCCGACATGACTTTCGGGAACTCCTTGCCGTTGTACTGGCACACCACCGCGTTTTGCACCCCCAAACGGTGGAAATTGGCCACAGTGGACCGCAAGCGATCGCGCTTCAAATCGTTCGCAATGATGGTGCTGGTTGAAAAAAATAGAGAGATAGAGAACACTTGAGAAAAGGCAACAAACGAGTCGACAGCACAGAAAGATGCACCAGTGTGAGTGAAATACGTGTGCTGCGCCTATCAACTTTGGTGGTTCATTGGCGGTGACCCCGCACATCGCTGTGCATGGCCCTTGCCTCGAGGTCAAGCAGCTTGGCGACAACCGCGGCCCGGGGCTGATTAGGCCCCAATGCCACGAGGCATTGTGATGCCCAGTAGAGTGTAGCACCGCCTCGGATGAGTGCGCACTCGCAGCATAGGATTAAAGCTGGAGGCGCAACTCCGAGGAACAATCAAGCCAGTGAAGACAACAAGTGCCACACTGACTTGATAGGTTTTAAAAAAGGTGCATGAAGAGGAAGGAGGTGGAGTATCTCTCAGTGTGCTTGAGCAGCTTCTCTGTACATCATATTTACCCCGTGTTTTTCATGAGCTGTGCGATGTAGCTGGTCTTGCCGCCGGGAGCAGCTGCCATATCGAGGACGCGCTCGCCGGGTAAAGGGGCTAGGGCCATGACTGGGCACATGCTAGAAGCTGCCTGAATCATGTAGTGCCCTCCTAAGTACTCCGGAGTAGCCCCAATAGGCACCTAGCACAGGAAGGAAGAGAAAAAGAAAGAACAGTGCTTAAAATATGGAAGCCGAATTCTTCAACAGGAAGTGGCGCTCACCTGTGATTCGAGGATTTTGAGGCCGACTTTGGACCAGGCAGCGAGGGGATCGAGGTGAACGCCGCGCTTGATGAGGGCCTGGGCTAGGTCCTTGCGCCGCGTCTTCAGCGTGTTGGTGCGGATCACGAGAGGTCGTTGCTGGTCTGACGCCTCCATGAACTCCACGCACTCCGCAGGCGACAGCATCTCCAAAAAGTGGTCGCTCAGCTCGCGAATGTACCCGTAATAGTCGCACAAATCCCTGCACAGACGAATAATGAAAGCAGAAGGAAGAGTAATGTCAATGTAAATCATCAATCAAGCTTAGCATTCTGAAGCTTGTACCCAATATTGACGCATGTTTTACCGTGCGAGTTGAGCCATGTAATCAGCTCTCGGGCGCCCAGCCTCCCGGCGGTTTTTGAAGTCAGAGAGCACTTCTACCACAGCGCCAATGCGCTCCTTGAGCACTGCAGGCGGCACCAGCTCCCCTGCCTCTTCTCCCTCCTCCTCTTCGTCTCCTTCATCGTCGGATGCACCCTCTTCTTCCTCGCCCTCGCTAGTGTCAGCCTTGCCCTGCGCCGGTTGCAGTGCAGCTCGGCGCTCCTTACGGCCAGGTAAAGTGAACTTGGGCTGGTTGTCCACCTCGGCCCGAAAGTCCGCCGCCGCCTCTGCCGACACTGCAGCTTCACTCTCATCGTGCTCGCGCGCCTCGCGCTCAAAGGGTAACTCTTCTTCCTCCTCTTCACTCCCCGATCCGCCTAAAAACTCATCCATTGTTCGCATGGCGTGAGGATGCTTCGGGTTGGGCTCATCGTCTTCGTTACTCTCATCTTCCTCCTCGTCGTCTTCATCGTCGTTTTCCTCCTCATCTTCCTCATCGTCATCGTCGTCCTCCATTCCTGAGCCACCTTCCTCGTCGAACTCTTCAGAGTCTGACTCCTCATCTGACTCCTCATCTGCCGTGGCTGGCTGTCCTTTTTTTCCGGGCGTAGCTTTTTTGGCTGGTGCTTGAACCATTTTTTTTGAAGGCTGAGTCTTCGGAGCCTGCTTAGAAGATTGGGCTTTTGCCACCTGTTTGGCGGAAACCGCCTGCTTCGGTGCTGCGGCCGCTGGCTTCGTGCCTTTGCGCACCATCGTTTGCTTGCTTGTGTAATAATAAGCGAGTCGGCGATTTGACACGAAATGTACGTAAACCTAAAGGTTATTTCTCTCAACTCTCAACTCTCTCAAAACTCTCTCAACCGGTGACCTGTCATCGCTTGTTCTCGTCGTCGCGTCACACTGCGAGGTGAGAGGACGAGAGGACCACAAATAGTTTTGTAAACCATGGACGCTGCGCCTCCTCGTGAAGAACGCAAAGCCCGCAGCCGGTCGAAGGAGAAAGAGAGGCGGAAGTCGCCAGATTCCAGGCGCAATGATCGGCGCGGTTAGTTCTATCCTTTGCCTTGAGGTGTATCGAACCTTATATATCCTCGTCCTCGTAATTTGTTTGAATGCTGTATTCTGCAGGAGGGCACGGCCGAGAGCGCCGCAGCCGAAGCCGGAGCCGCTCTCGTGATAGGGATAGGGAGCGGCGACGCTCTCCAGGTCGTGATAGGTACCGCGACGGCGGCTCGCGTGGCCATGAGCGGGAGCGGGAGGTCAAGCAGCGGTCACCGTCCCCTGAGGTCTCCGCCGCGGACCGTGAGATTGATGATTTGACCAAAGATCAGCGCACGGTATTCGTGAGCCAGCTCGTCATGAAAGCTGACGAACGGGCTGTCCGCAATTTTTTTGAGAAGGTGCTACTCTAGACGTAAATATATTCGCATTTCTGTGCCGTTATCGTTATCGTTTCTTATGTTATTTACATGCTTCCTCAACAAATCACGTTTTGTCTCAACGAACAGCCTTTGTCTTGTGTTGTTGATACAGGTGGGTAAGGTGAAGCAGGTTATCATGATTCGTGACAAGTACACCAACCGGCATAAGGGCTTCTGCTACGTGGAGATGAAGGAACTCGACTCGATTCCCCTTGTTCTCATGCTCCACAACGCTGTGCCAGACTTCCAAAAGTTCCCCATCTTGATCAAAGCCTCTGAAGCTGAAAAGAATTTTCTCAAGAAGCAAGAAACGACTATAGCGGCCGCGGCGGCGGAGACGGCTCGCAAAGACAGACTTTTCGTCTCGAATTTGCACCCTTCGCTCGGTGAAGATGACTTGGTCACTGTGCTTGGTGCTTTTGGGAGAATCTTGAAGGTGACGTTGAACAAAGATCCAGTGACTGGAGCTAGCTTGGGGGCAGGCATAGTTAAGTTCGAGCAGGAAGAAGACGCGGCAGTCGCTCTGGGCAAAATCCAGGGCGAGGGCTTAGAGCTCATGGGGTCGGCACTTCAGGTCATGTATTACAGCGAGCCCACAGCCCCCGCGATTCCGCAGCAAGGGGCTTGGAACATGGACCAGGGCAACAATGGCGGCTCTCTTGACGCAGCAGGGCGGCTCGCTCTCATGCAGCGCTTGGGCGGTGGCGCAGCAGCCACCCCGCTTCCAGGAATGCCACCTCCCATGGGCCTCCAACACTGCAACCCTGGGATGGGCATGCCTCCTCAGGGCATTATGCCGGGCATGGGCTTCCCTCAGGGCTTACAAGGAGTTGCACCTCCACCACCTATGGCGCCAATGGGCCGCGGTCAGTCCAACTTACCGGCATGGATGACTCAAGGTGGGATTCAGCCCGCGGCCGCACCTGGAGCAGCAGCAGCTGTACCGGCACCTGCACCTGCTGTGCCGCCTGTGCGCGCCGTGATTGGCTCCCCCTCCATCACGGTTCTGATTCGGAACATGTTCGACCCGGCGACCGAGACGGAGCCGGAGTGGGACGTGGACATCACGGAGGACACCACCGAGGAGTGCAGCCGGTTCGGGGAGGTGAAGCACTGCTACGTAGAGCCCAAGGAACCAGGTGGGCTCGTGTACCTGTGCTTCGGCACCTTGGCCAGCGCTGCCGGAGCTGCGGCGCACCTCAACGGGCGGTGGTTTGCGGGGCGCACCATCACGGTGGAGTACTTGGACCCGCAGGTGTACATGGCCAAGTGCCCGGATGCGGCTGCAGTGGTGGCAGCGAGCTTACAGAATGCGTAAACGTTGTGACTCCTCTCCTTTGTGCCAGGTTATTCCAAAGCGCCATCTAGGTGTTCTATGGGGTTGCAGCGTGGCGTACTTGCTTGAAAGCAGGTGCCAATCTGTTCCCGCTAGGTGCATCTCAATTGACGTGGCGACCCATCTCGGCCAAGCGATTCATACCATCGAGTACAACAACAAAAATGAACGAAAAAATCAAACAAAAGTACAGACAAGCAGATACCAACAACACGTGCGCTCCATCATCAATTTACTTTCTCTTTATACCCCAGATACCGCGGCGACAAGAAGGACCAGAGGCGAATGTGCTTCATGAAAGGTTATGGCATTGTCCTACCACCATACTCTTTCTTTGTTGCCTTCAAGATTCGAACTTGGTTCCGCAGAAGCAGGTGGAAAATGTGTTAGGTGCAAATGGAAAGAAAAAGTGCGCAATTTCGGAGTCAGCATCAGCAGGGCCACTAAAATAAATGCGGCTTATCTCTTCTCCTTGAATTCAATTTATATTCCTCTTAATCGTGGCGTCGCAATTGAAATTTGCGGTCGGCTCGAACTCGAACTGCGTAGTATGTAGTATACCCCGGACTTCCCTGGCCATTCCCATTCCCCGCGCAGCACGCTACTTTTGGCCTTTGGCCTCGGTCTTTAATTTCTACTTCTTATCATGAAGTATAGAGTATAGTATAGGTATAAATGTTTTCCTTGCCCCCTTGTCTTTTCCGACGCTTGGGCATCCTTGACATCGACAGTTACTTTCATAATCGGATTCTTCGTTGGGCTGGCCACGTCGCACGTATGCCCATGAGCCGGGCGCCACGGCAGTTACTGAATGGTTGGGTATCGCATTCCCGACCGATTGGTTCTCCACAGATGACTTGGGGCAGGACGTTGGAGAACGCGCTCAAAAGCTCAAAAGTAAGGGCATTTCGAAGGATTTCGATGAGTGGATCGCAATTGCCAACGACAGGTCGAAGTGGAGGCAGCTTACTCACTCCATTCCCAAACCTCCTGATGCCTGACGGCTGAGGGGCACCTCGAGAGAAAATGATTACAATTGCATTACGCAAAAGGACACTCAGCCCAGTCAGACTTGTTCTGAGGGACTGAGGGTTGCATTTTTCTGTTGCTATTGCTATTTGCCACAGAGGTGTTTCTTTGTATTTTGGGGAGTATTAACTAGACTAGACTAGACTTGCCCTGATATTTATAAATATAAAGCCACGCCCCAGCGCCCCAGATACTCTCGTGTTTTTTGTGTTTCTTCTGTGCTACAAGTATAGTCTTGGTTTTGGCTTTTATTTCGAATTAGAATAAGGGGGCTTGGAGCACGCACAAGAAGGAAGGCCCTCGTTGATGGGAAGTCCTCCGTAATTCCTCTGCTCCGATTTCTCTCTGTAGTTGCTTGTCTCTCATATGCACGAGCTTAGTCGTGCGCTTTTTGCTTTATCTCTTTTTATACAGAGCGGCTTCTCACAGCAGCGCTTCATACTCGGCCCGCCGCCTGGCTCCGTCTGCCTTATAGTTTGAAGGACCAGCACCCCCGGCGAACGCCACGCCAGCAAACAGCGCGCCTAACACCACTAAGGCTGCAGTGGTGGGGGACGCCCCGACTGGAGGCGAGCTACTCCTTGACTGCCAGTGATCGCCGGATGAAGAGGCATCAGACTGGCTGAGGTCAGTAGCAATTCGCCGCGCTGCACTCCTCGAGTGAGCTGCTGCTGCCGATCCTGCGGCGGAGGCCAAGTCACTTGAAGACGACGCCAGTTTGAGGTACTCACTGACGTCAGGCAACAGGGATGCAAGCATCTCGTCGTAGGAAGCTAATACTGAGGCGGTCGGCTGCAAGAGTTGGTCTGCCTTCTCACTGACGTGAACTGACAAGGTCTCGAAATGTTGCAGCGCGATGATCTCAGCCTCCAGCTCGACTTCGGACGCAGTTTCATTGACTTCTTCCGTCAAACGAGTGGTGATCTCCACAACCTGAGACTCAAGGCCTTGCAAGGAATAGTCGCACATGCGCGTGCAGTAAGTGGTGGGCTGAGGCGAAGGAGCCGTCGGCTCAGCCGAAGGAGTAGCTGAAGGGGAGTAGCTGTTGGAAGGCGGTGGGGTAGGCGTGTAGGTCGGCAAGTGTGAAGGCGGCTCGGAAGGCGCAGGACTCGGTGGCACTGACGGCCATGACGAGGGGTATACCGTAGGCACCGCTGATGGCGCATGCGACGGTGGCAAGGAAGGCACATGCGACGGGAAAGGGGTCGGACCAGTGGTAGGCACCAAGGAAGGTTCAGCGGTGGGTGCGCCGGAAGGCAGAGCGGTAGGTGCGTGGGTGGGGGCCGACGAGGGCAGCGGCGTGGGCGCGTGCGTAGGCAGTGAGGTGGGCTCCGGCGTGGGCTCAGGTGCAGGCACATGAGTGGGCAATGGCGTGGGTTGCTGTGTGGGCAAAGGCACGGGCAGTGAAGTGGGAGCAGTCGATGGCAGCGGCGAAGGCACTGGTGTAGGGGCGGCAGAAGGATCACTGCTTGGGGTTTGAGTGGGGGCTCCGGTGGGGTAGGCGGTGGGTAAGTGAGAGGGCTCCTGAGACGGTGAGCCTGAGGGCGCAAACGATGGAGGCAAAGTAGGCAGCCCTGTAGGGCGAATAGTGGGCAGTTCGGAAGGCGCTGGTACTGGCACCGCAGTGGGTGAGTGCGACGGTGGGAGGGTAGGCAAAGAAGTGGGCACAAGAGTAGGCATCATCGTAGGCACTCCGGTAGGTTTGGGCGTTGGCACTATCGTGGGCACTGGCGAAGGCTCCCAGGTGGTCGGTTGAGGAGTGGGGGCCACTGTGGGCAAGGCGCTCGGGGCCGCGGATGGCAAAGGAATAGGCACTTGCGACGGGAAAGGGGTAGGGCCGGTGGTAGGCACTGGTGTAGGCAACTCCGTAGGTCGTTGAGTAGGCTTGCCTGAGGGCAGAGGTGTGGGGGGTTTGGTAGGCGCCGCGGTTGGGAGCTGGGATGGGAATGGAGTAGGCCCAATAGTAGGCGCTGGCGAGGGGAGCGATGAGGGCAAGCGAGAAGGTGTGGCGGTAGGCAAAGGCGTGGGCGTTTGTGTGGGCCTCTGGGTTGGTGCATGGGTAGGCTCTGCTGTGGGGAGTTCCGAGGGAGCAGCCGAAGGAAAAGGCGACGGACGTCCTGAAGGTGCTGGCACCGGTGCCTCGGTAGGCGCACTCGTTGGAATCTCCGTAGGCGATGGGCTCGGCTCTTGTGACGGAGAGCCAGATGGAAGCATCGTGGGCTCAGCAGTTGGGAGGCTAGAGGGCTTCTGCGACGGCCTTACTGTGGGCAAGTGAGTGGGGTACCGAGTAGGCACACGCGTCGGCATCAAAGTAGGGTAGTTGTCGCGTGCCAGTGACGTGTGAGCGCCTTCCGTGGTCATCGCGCAGTCGCAAGCGGAGTCCAAAGCGGTCTTGAGCTCGCCGGAGTCCACTGCTTCAGTGAGCTTCGTCCCGATGCCTTTCCGAAGAGCAGCGGCGGTGTCGTAGTCCGAGTCGGCCAAGTCCTTCCGAATGTCGAAGGTCACGTTGGCGCTCACCATGCCGCTTCCCAGGCTCTTGAAGGAGGTCTTGGCGTAGTTGTAGAAGTCGCTGGTGCTTACGCCTGACACAGCGCTAGCTACCGCGGAGTAACAGGTGTCCTCGGTGATGTCTTCGTCATTGGCAGTGCGCAGCTTGAGGGACACCGCAGTGGTCACCAGGGTGGATGTGGTTGGGCTACCGGTGGGCAAAAGGCTCGGGGTCAGCGACGGGTGCCATGTAGATGGGAATGGCGAAGGGGCCTCGGAAGGTGAGAGAGTTGGCCTCGAGGTAGGATGGGGCGAAGGCACTTGCGAGGGGAAAGGTGTAGGCCCCACGGTAGGTGTCAGCGAAGGCGTAGCAGTTGGCCTGTGAGAAGGCATCGAGGTGGGTAACCCTGTCGGGGCAGCAGTAGGCAGCGGCACAGGCGCTGACGACGGCTCGTGCATGGGTCCGGCCGATGGCGCCTCCGTGGGCAGCGGTGAAGGGTGCCATGTCGAAGGGAAAGGCGAGGGCGCCTCGGACGGCAAAGGCGTGGGCGCAATCGTCGGCAAGGAGGTAGGCTTTTCACTTGGGCTATGCGTAGGCCGGCCGGTTGGCAAGTGGGTCGGCACATCGGTAGGCACGTGCGTAGGCTCAGATGACGGCAATGGAGTGGGCACAGTAGAGGGCTCTGGCGTAGTAGGCACAGGCGTAGGCTGAGAAGTGGGGCCTGGAACAGGCACTTTGGTAGGCGCGTGCGTAGGACGGCGTGATGGCTTGGGCGTAGGAAGAGAGGTGGGCACGTGAGAGGGCCGAGGAGAAGGCGCTGGCGTCGGGAGATCGGTAGGCACAGGCGACGGGAAGGGCGTAGGACCAGTGGTAGGTGCTAGCGTAGGCTCGGAGGAAGGGACCTTGGTCGGCACGGAGCTTGGCACATGCGAGGGGGAGTGCGTGGGTTTTGAGGTAGGGTAGGAGGTCGGCTTTTGCGTAGGGAGGTTGGTGGGCACTGACGATGGGAATGGGGTAGGGCCAATGGTAGGTGTAAGGCTGGGGAGTGGTGTTGGTGGCAGCGATGGACGAGAAGTGGGCGCAGGCAAAGGCAAAGCACTTGGCGCAGGCGACGGGTGCCAGGTAGAAGGGAAAGGAGATGGAGCTCCGGTAGGGTATTGCGAGGGCGCTGGAATGGGTAGCTTTGTAGGCGCAGGGATGGGTACACTCGAAGGTGTTTGCGACGGGAATGGAGTAGGCCCGATCGTAGGTGTCAGCGAAGGCGCAGCAGTTGGCCTGTGAGTAGGCATCGACGAAGGGATAGGCGAAGGAGGATGCGATGGCAGTCCTGAAGGTGCTTCCGATGGGAAAGGAGTGGGGCCAATAGTGGGGGTAAGACTCGGGAGCGAAGTAGGGGAGTGAGAAGGCTGAGGAGTGGGCACTGGAGACGGCACTGGTGAGGGCACTGGCGTAGGTCGATTAGTCGGCAATGGCGTAGGCAGGTAGGTGGGCAAGTGCGTGGGTTCAATCGAGGGCTGCACAGTGGGCAACGGCGTGGGCTTGTGTGTAGGTTTGGCTGTAGGCAGCGGGGATGGCAAGATCGTTGGTTGAGACGTTGGCACTGGAAAGGGCATAGCAGTTGGCTCTGGAGTGGGCGCAATGCTGGGGTTCTGAGATGGGAACGGCGTAGGCCCGATGGTGGGCACAGGAGTCGGCATGAGCGTGGGGTAGTCGCGCTTCAGCTCTACAGTGACGTCATCTGCTTGCTCCGCGGCACCTGCTGCGCTCGTCAAGTCCAAAGTCAAGTCGTTATTCTCGATTGTAGTCTCGAACTCACTGTAGATGTGATCTTCGAGCTCCGCAGCTGTCGAATAGTCGGTG
>Ga0307979_1002132_pt1 | contig 13831 bp, 7 predicted proteins | sample OrgLakmetage1058_FD_201833 | JGI IMG/M metagenome (GOLD analysis project Ga0307979, IMG submission 201833) | Saline water microbial communities from Organic Lake, Antarctica - #1058 | ecosystem: Environmental > Aquatic > Non-marine Saline and Alkaline > Saline | place: Antarctica: Organic Lake...
TGGACTGCCACCGCCTGACGATGATGAAGAAGAAGAGGCCGCATTCAAATCCCGAGACGCTTTCCGAAGCCACCGCCAGGCAGCTTTAGGGTTCACCCAATCCTTAGACGGGCTCAGCGCACCAGCCACGGCTACTGCGGCGACGTCAGTGCTGCTAGCGTGATCCGGCAACACCTAGACAAGGAAGGAGAGCAGAAAGAAGTTATTTACTATAGTCTGCACCAGAAACGGGAAAATTATCGATTCGCAAGACCACGAAGAAGTATGATTGAATTCGCACAAAGTAAATCAACTTACAAACTTTAAAAAGTCTAAATTAGGTGCAAACAGTACGGAAGTAGGAGGAATGAGTGGCATGGAGCGAAGGGAATTACCTTGGGTAACCGGCCTTCCAGATAGAGCACCGCGAGGGTAGCCGCCGCCCCCGCGTGCCCACTGGCCGACGCTGCTTCCAGCCAATGAGCTGCTTCCATGGCGCCTGCCACATCGCGCAGCGCTTCCACTAAAACCACGCCGTTGCCTCGGGTGCTGGTGAGACCGCCGCTGCTGCTGCTATTCCAGATGCTGCTACCAGAGCTAGCGCTCGTAGGTGAGGTGATCCGGTGGCGATGGCGCAAGCAGGCCCCTAGTTGAGCTTGCGCGTGCACGTCACCGAGTTCTGCGGCGGTGCGGTACCAGGCTAAGGCCTCTTCTAGAGGGGCATCTCGCTTCGGCTCGTCTACTGCTGCTGCTGCTTCTGACAGGACACCATCTGTAGTGACGTCAAATCTCCTCGCAGCAGTAACTGTGGTTGTTGTAGCACTAGCCAGCGCTGATCTTCTTCCTCCTTCACCTAACATTCCTGGATCAGAAAGCCCACCTTCTTGGCGGTCTCGGAGCCGCTCGAGAGCTGTTTGAGCTGGCGGCCATCCTCGATCGGCGGCTTGGCGGTACCTGTGTTCATTGAAATTCATACGAGAAGAGAGCGTCAGGCATACATACATTTACGATGAGGTAACAAAAATCGAAAACTCAATTCTAGAATACAAGAGTAGATCAAAGAGTACAACCGATCCGAACAACCGAACATCAATGAACAATCTGGTCGAGCACTTCCTCGTATTCCTCTAATATCGTACCAGCAGGCCGCGTCCATCTCCGAGTCGACGTCACAAGGCAAGTGTTTCTTCTCCACCAAGCACCCCAGTTTATGCATGGCAGCGGCATGGTTCTGCGCGGCTGCCATGTGCAACCATTTCGACGCTTCGCTGTAACTTTGCCGTGAGTTGACACCTTGCGCATTGGAAGAGAACAATAGAAACCGACACACAAATAGCATATTTACGAGAAAGTTTGCGCAAAATACGTATTCGTTCGACAGGGTCTACTCCTAGGCATGGCTGCTCCAATAGAGTATTGCACTCTCACCGTCCGCACAGTTAGTGCCCATCGCGTACTGTGCATCTGCTGAGCCTCCTTGAGCAGCTGCTTCTAGTGTGAGCTGCTGCTGCTGTGGCGTTTCTTCCGGATAGCTTTCAAAGGTAACGGTTTTGCGCCCTACACTACTGGTGCGTCCACCATTACTACTACTGCTGATGCCAGCACCGCTGCTGCTGCTGCTGCTGTTGCTGCCACTATTTTTAGTGCTAGTGCTGCTGCTGCCGAAGCCTACGTTTTGACCGTTGCTGCTGTTCCCATGCTCGTCGTTGCCAACAACCTTGCCGCTGAAATTCCAACTGCTAACGGCGGACCTTGGCCGGCGTGAGCTTCGAGATGACGAAGATGACGGAGGCCGCTCTGGTTCTTCGGTTGCATTGCGAACTTCAACTTTCTCTTTCTTTGACCTCGCCGCAGCTTCAACAGGTAAAACGGCACCGGTTGACTCCGTCGAATCGGGAGACGAACGAGACGAGGATTGGGCGGTTGCTTCTACAGGCGGACACTGCGGCCCCGCACCAGCATCGGCGGGAGACTGAGAGCCAGAGGACGATCGCGTAATCAAAGGAGGAGGCGAGTGAGGCAAAGAAGCCAAAGATAAAGCGTCGAACGAGATTGCGTCCACCCACTCCTGCGAAAAAAAAAGGCACACACGGATCAGCGTGCAATAACAACAGCAAAACACGCATAGCCATGCGTACACGCATTGATAAAAGAAATTAGGGGGCATGCCAATAACATGGCTGAAAAGAAAACAATACGAAGGAAACCGATGATATTGCTTAAGGTGGCGCCTTACTGAATCGGAGTTGAAAGTCAAGTCGGTGCCTCTTAGCGAGTGGTCAAAAGTGCCACGAAGGTCCGACTCGTTGCCGATATGTGACGTAGACTGATCGTGCCCATCTTCTTCTCCACCTTTGCCTTCTTCTTCTTCTTTCTCGCCACTATCGACATTGCGCTTGTCCCCGCTACCACTGTTTCCGTTGTCGTTGCTGCTCTTGCTCCTTCGCTTGCTCCTACTCGTAGACTGAAGAGGCGACAGAGGGCTCCGAAACAGCTCGTGGCTTTGAGCATTGGAAGTTGCGATAGCCGAAGTGGCGCTGTTGTTGTTGTTACTGCTACTAGAGCTGCTACCAGAGCTGCTGCTGCTTTCATCTTTGCCAATGGAATCGTTGGAGGGGCGGCGTTTGGTGTAATCGGTCAGTCGCAACGGACTGCCCCCATGAGGCGGTTGGGTCCCATCCGATTGGGCGCGCCAGTGCTGAATGCGCGCGGCCATCGGACTGCTCGCTCGTTCGTCGTCTTTGCTACTCTTACTAGGATCAACACTACTGGAAGGCGCATCGTTATCTGCGTGGGTGTGAGTGGCAGGCGGAGTAGATGCCATAGTAGCGGCGGCGGCAGCCTCGGTTGAAGCCATCAAGCGGCGCTCTCGGGAACGTCCTCGGCGGCCAGCGTACAGCTTGGACAATTCAGGGTCGGGTCCTGAAAGACTCGTCGACTGTAGCGGCTCCGGTGGGGGTGCTTCCGTAGGGGGGGGCGGCGGCGGTTGTCGGGCGGGGCTCGGGCTTTTCCCGCGCTTGCTTCGGTTCGGGCTTTTTCCTCGGCTCGGGCTTTTTCCTCGGCTCGGAGAATCGGTCCGGCGGGGTGGCGGCGGTGGAGGCACGGCTGAGTCAGCCAACGAACGAGCTTGCGCTGCGGCAACAACACCTCCATCAGCGTGTACATCGAAGCTAGCAGGCGCATTCACATGATCACTGCCACTGCTTTGAGACTGAATATAGTGGTGTGCTTCCGCTGCCACTGCCCGCGCAGCACGAGCAGCTTTCTCAGCCGCAATGCTTGCAAAACTGGCATTTGACCCGGTGGCTTGCTTTGGCCCTGCTTCTGATGTTGCTTCTGATGCACTAGTTGCATCCACCACAGTAGGCAACGGTTGTTGATGTTGCTTGCCGGTAGAAGGCGAGGGGTCTCGAGAGCTCGGAGAGCGCCGCAGCACAGTCCGCTCGCCAAACGCTGATGGTTCCTTCATTACTCTGGCGGGGGTTTCGTCTACGGTGACTGCAGCGGTCCATTCGCCATTGCCACTGGGATGGTCACTGCTGCTTTTGACGTTGGAAACCAGCTGTTGATCGTCCTGCTGAGCTTGATCTAATGATAATGAGTCAGGAGCTTCAGTTGACATCTGCAATTCTAACGGTTGTTCATCGGCAACTGGAGCCTCCACAGCTAATGCGACGGTTTTGGTGGCAGCCTCTGGTGCTGCTCGCAGTGAAGAACCAAGGCCGAGGCGCAAGCTGCCGCGCAAGCGCCCGATGAGACTCGGCGAACGCGACCGCTCTCTGGTGTTAGCAGACTTCTTTTTCAACGAGGCCGATGGTGCAGCAGCAGCACTACTGGTCCTAGCAGCAGCAGTATTCGCAGAAGCAGATGTGGCCGTTGCACCTGTCGAAGTACTAGAAGAGTCACTCCCCGCCGCTGCAGCAGCTCTCAATTCTGCCGGGCTTGGCGACCGCGACTGCCGTCCGTCTTTCCACGAGGCTAGTCGCCTCGCAATCAAGTGCGACGTGGCCGCCCGCCCTTCGCTGTTCAGCCGCCGGAGTTGCTTAGAGCCACCGGATTGGTTCGGTGGAGAACTTGTCGCCGAATTTGCATTGGCGCTACTGCTAGTGGTGCTGGTACTGCTGCTGCTGCTGCTACTGCTGCCTACATGGGAGGTTGCAGTTGCAGCAGCCAACTCCGCAGCAGCAACAGCGGCAGAGGTGGCAGCCGCGTTGGCAGCGTTGGCAGCCGCAAGGTCTGATTCCGCGCCAAATTCACTGCTGAGAGCTCGGCCAGTGTTCACAGCAGAAACACCAACCGCTCCTGAAGCAACTGAGAGAGTGGTTGCGGCCGTCTTAAAATCGGCAGAATCGTAATTGTTTATGTTGCTAGAAGCTGGAACAGCACCACTGGAAGCAGCAGCTGCTGCTGCAGCCGCCGCTTTAGCTTGTGCTTTCGCTCCCATTGGAGATGACGATCGCGTCGCACTCGTAATCGTTTTCGCTTCAGCTTTCGCTCCTGGTCTCGTGTCGGATCGATTTGCACCATCAATTGAGGAGCCGATGACGAGGTCTCTGCTGGAGCTTTTTCTGCCGCCAGCACTAGTGATCGCCGGCGCAAATACAGCACCGTCATCTTTACCAGGTGCGTTCTCGGGAAGCGTAGCGGTGGGATAATACGAAGCAGTTGTAGTTGGTGTAGCAGCAGTTGGGCTAGATTTACGCCCAGAAGAATGCGGGTTGGAGGATGACGACACCGCCATCATCGCGGCCTCCATAGCTCCCATTACTGACGCTTCTATACTAGTGTCTGCTGCAGGTGAAGAAGAAATGTGCGCAGCATTACCATCTCCGCCACCGACACCACTGCTGTTGTTCGCCGCAGCGCTACCAGCTGTCTCTGCAGCACTTGTGGGTGCTTTGGAGTCAGGCCCTGGCCCTGCATCACCGTTTTGAATTAAATTGTCCGGGCTGCACCGTTGCCGCAATTTGGCCAATGAAAAAAAGGCCGAACCCACGGGTGATGCGCGGCCACTGCGGCTGTTGTTGTCTCCTGGGAGGTCGCTGCTGCTGCGGTGGTGGTGGCTAGGAGAAGAGCTTCGCATGGCAGTTGCTCGCCCACTGTTGCTGCGGCTGTCTTGCTCTGCGCTGAGCACGCGTCGAGCGGTGCGATAGGGTGGCGGCGGCGGTGCCCCTACAGAGGAAGCTGTTACTACCGATGGAGCATTTGGCTCACGCTGCTGCTGCTGCTGCTGTTGTTGTTGTTGCCGTTGCTGCTGTTGCTGGTGGTGCATGAGGTGTTGCTGGTGCTTCTGCCACGGTAGCAGAGGGCTAGGTTCCCACGGCAGCGGGCTTTGTCGCCCTGAGGGGGTAGCCGCTCCTGACGATCGCTGCACGGCGGCACCGGCGGACGAAGCACGCACAAACTGCTGCTGACTACTACCGCCACTGCTGCTGCTGTTGCTACTGCCACCGTTCGCGGTGCTCCGGCCTCGACTGCTGCCCCCGTTCCGAGCACCACTGCTACTGCTGCGCTTGCTACTGCTACCGCTGCCACTACTGCTACTACTACTGCTGCCAGTGGTCGATTGCTTGGCCGCTGCTTCTGCTCTTTGCTTCCAAAGCAATATTTTGGACGCCATGGGGCTCGACGAACGAGCAGTGCTTCGGTAGCTCACTTCAGCAGCGCCGCCGCTATCGTCGCCAACACCAGGTTCTTCGTAGTCTACTGGGCTGGCTTCTTCGCCTGTACTTGAATTCGGCGTGGGTGCTCTGTGGCTAGACGATGACGAAGGCGGAGGTGGTCCAGCCGGAGTGGTGGGCACATGTGATTTCATCGATGGCGACGGCGACGACGGTCTAGACGACGACGATGCTTCCAGCATTCGCACCACGTCTTGGGGTTGCCACCCTACCCCGCTGTCGCGGCCGCTGCTGCTGCTCGTGCTTTCGGTACTCACTGCACGCCGCCGTCCTGGCACCGAAGACGCACGCCCCATCACACCCATGCTACTGCTGCTGCTAATGTCAGTGTTGTTGATCAGAGGCCCAGAAGTGGAGGACGCAGACGTCCACCGAGGCCCTGGCCGAGGCGACGCGGCGCGCGATGGTTCTGGAAACTGCTCGGGCGGCGGTGCTTCCGTGGGCGGAGGCGGCGGCGGTTGTCGGGCGGGGCTCGGGCTTTTCCCGCGCTTGCTTCGGCTCGGGCTTTTTCCTCGGCTCGGGATTTTTCCTCGGCTCGGAGAATCGGTCCGGCGGGGAGGAGGCGGGGGCGGTGGGGGCGCTGGAGAAGGCGGCGAATTTGGCTCGGATGCGTCAGAACCTACAACTGCAGCAGCAGCAGCGGCAGTGGTGGTGGTAGCCTCAGGCGTGTGCTGTTGTGAATCGTTGGCTTCGTCAGCGCGCGCCGTGGCGTCCATCAGAGCTCGTGCACGGGACCGCAGGAGCTTCCAGGCTGCTCCCGCTAAACTTACCGCTGCGACAGCCGCCGCTAAATTCACCTCAGAACTGTCACTGTCGTTGTTGTCTTTACTTCTGCTCTTGCTGCTACTGCTGGTACTGTGGCTGCGACTAGCATTGCGGGCTACATGCGTGGCGTGAGCAGCTGTTTCTACCAATTCGGCGACCTCATGCGGGCCGAGAGGGTGGCCTTTGGCTGTGAAGCCTGGCGTCGTTGGAGCAGTAACAGCAGCAGGTGCCGGAGAAGCAGTCACCTGTTGTTTGGCAGCTTGCTTCGTGACATGTACAAGCTTTGCTTCGAGCTCAGCCACTTTGCGTTCGGATGCCGCGAAAGCTTCGGCGTTTTTGACCTGCAGTGCTTCGGCTTGCGCGAGAGCCGCAGATTCAGCAGCTAGGCCAGTCGCTTCAGCAGTAGCGCGAGATTCAGCTTCGCTAGCTCGCTGCTCGGCTTCCTTTAAACGCGATTCCAAGTCCTACAGAAGTTGCATTGTTAGTAGTGAGATTTGAGGATTACAAAAGACGAGAAAGCAGATCTATTCAGAAGGGCAGAGGGCTCGTGTGGTTCATTCATGAGCAATGAGTTCAAAGAAGGGACCAAAAGAGGATAGATGAGAAGACTGAAAGTAATAAATATGTACACGTCAGATTAAATGTGGGCCTCGTATCATCAACAATTGCATACAACATGAACATATAGACGTGTGAACATGATGCCCGTATCAAATCTCTCGACCAAGCACCTTAGCACGGCTCTCTGCAGCCTCTACGCGGCGAGTTAACGTTTTCTCTCTCTGCTTCGCTTGCGCCGCTGCTGCAATAGCTTTCTGCGTGCTCGCTTCATGTGCGCGCCGACCAAGTTCTTCAGCTCGCTGGCGAGCAGCATCGACCTCCTGTATGGGCCCCAAGTGGTGTAGAATTGCGAAGGTAGGAACATGAAGAGAAAGTCAGAAAAATAACAGGTGACAACGGAATAGAAACTTGAATACAGCATACAAAACCCTATTATAAGTACAAGATAGGCGTTCAGGTCAACCAATCCGTGTGTGCTTTATACCTCCATATTCAAAGCAACGCACCTGCCACACGTCATCCAGACCAGGAGACCCAGGAAGAGACTGACCACCGCTGCTCACAGGCGACGGAGGCTCTGGTTGGTTCTGCGAGTCCCGCGACGATGCCCCGTGCTCTGGTGAGGCCCGTTGGCGCCGCTGCAGCCCCGCCAATCGTGGTGGTGGCGATCTAGAGTTTGGTGAAGGGGGAGAAGCAGACGAGCGATCCGGAGAGGCAGCTAATGTCATCAAGTCAGCGGTTGGCTGTACATGAGCCGGAGATGAAGCACGGTTCGAACCAGCTGCAGCTAGACCCGAAGACTTGCCTTGACGGCTAGCAGGTGAGGAGGAGCCCCCTTTGTTGTGACCCTTGGCTTCGTAACTACTCTTTAGCTGCGCAAAGCGATTGTGGCGCTGTGGTCTCGCTAGTGCCTCGAGCGAAGGTGATGTGAACGATACTGCGGCATTGTCTGGTGGGGACCCACGCCGGCTCAAGATAGTTCGAGACGACGACAAATGAGCAAAGCTCTTCCAAGCTGGAGACAGATTCGGCGAAGTGTCTCGGTGCTGCATGTTAATAGATCTATCCTATGAACAAAGATGCCACTACAGGACGACGGCCCGGGCTAGCTAGGTTACCATTTTTTGGTGTGACGACGTAAATCACAATCACAACTCGTCGGAACAACCAATTAGCAACGGTAATTTCCGTACCGTAGTACAATACATACTTCTGTACAATACGCTTCCTGGAAAATGGCAGGCAACTCAAGAGTCAATTACTTGTGACTTCTTCGCATTTCCCTTTTCGTATCACTTCTAGCTTTTGATAAAGGGCAAACGTTCAAAAATCGTTGTATCTAGCGTCACCATTAGCGCCATCGAAGGAGTGATTGTTGATAGACATCATTTAGCTACATATATACATATCTGTAGCGTAGATCTCTTTGAGTGTCACTCTCTCTAGCGCTCATTCTAATCAGGTCAACGAACCTTAACTTGCAATCAATTTGAAAGAAATCGTCCTAGTTCTTTCTCATATCTTAAATCCTATAACGTACTCAAGTATGTCGGTGTCTGTTTGGGAGCTTGTACTAATTAGTTTGCTAGCTGGGCTCCTCATTGTATTCTGCCTTATTCTTGGCATCGTCGGCGCGCTGACAGGTTTCAAAAGTACCTCAGGCAAAGAGGTTAGTCATGTATTCTTTCACACTAAGTATAAATAAATGATACCTTAACGATCAGGATCCTGGCATTCATTAGTTCCTTTCAAGCAAGGCACGAGCTCTCTTTTCATATTGGAGTTGTATTCAACTCAACCCCATTCTGTATGGTTGTTGACTTAGGCTTTCAATCGCGACGAAGACAACAACCCGTTCTTGTCTCCTGCCGAACGTGATCAGCGCGCCAAGTATCGCGCTCCTGTGAAGTGGCCTTTTGGCCGCCCCGTTGAACCCTTATAGCCTACTTCAAGTGCCCCTGGTGTGGCGGTGTGGCCTGTAGGCCTTCCATCTTCTTCGTTCGACTTTAAGTCGGACTTAGGTCATTACTCATGGAGCGGCGTTGGGAGTAGAACGCATAAGGAATTTCCAAAATACCGCTGTCGCTAAGAATTTCGGAAGTAGGGCACTTCCATGCACCCCTCACCCCTTGGAATATTTCCTTTTTAATTTTTAATTCCATCTAGGAATTGGCAATTGGGATTGACTTGAAATTTTGATGTCGCCGATGTCGGATTTCCGTGAGAGCAAATAGGCTACTCGCGACATCCCCTACTCGGTATTCCAAAGCTTCGCTTGGCCTCCTGCTCCTCGAATCACCTTCCTTAATAGAGCTTTCATCATCTATGTATAAAGTTTTATTTTAACTAAGTTTAAATCTGGTTTCTGTTTCTATATTTAAATCAACTCCACATGGATACATTTGACGGCGGTTTTTAAGCATAGCATACACCAGCACATCCCCAAGTTAGTTGGAACCATAAGTCTCCGTTGTACGTCCTTTAAAGGTGGTGGCCGAACACGCCCGCGTTGGACATGATGCACGACTGAATCATGCCCGAAACGCCAATCATGGCCAGGCGGCCGTTTTGCAACTCCTTGAGCGCGAACCTGCAATCAAAGTACGAGACGAAAAGAGAGTGACTTGCAAAGGTGACATATCAACGAGGATCCTTAAAGGCAAATATCACTCCTGCACGGATGGCTGTTTGTTTGGTAACTAAAATAGGAGCAAAAACACAACAACAGCGGCATATGAAGACGCACTGGTCCGGGTCGTTGGGCTTCATCTTGTTCATTGGGTCGAAGCCGAGGTCTCCCGGGGCGCGGTCCACTTCAAACATGTCCATCGACGACATTTTGCCCTTGTTGAGCACGTACTCCACCGCGCCCATGCCGAACACGATCTGCAGCATCACGCTGGGGCCCACTTGGGACACCGCGGCCAAAGGGGCCGGGTTGGAGTACGCCTCGCCGGGCAAGTGCACGAACTCCGCCACCACCATGCCCACCACCGCGAGCATGGAGACGCGGCCGTGCTTGAGCTCCGCTTCCCGCAACCACTAGTAGTGGGTTGTGTTGAAGCGCAGAGAGGGAGCCGAGAAATGAGTCTTTCCACAGAGCATGGAAGAATGGCCACTACAAAATACAACATAGCGCCTTCCCTAATGAATCTTGCAGGCCTTTTTTCTTCGATACTTCAGAAGATAAACAGTGACTTTAAGCCTACTTTCAAAGCCAACAAATCCGAGCGAAAAAGCTCCTCTGCTTCTCATACCTTGATGTCGAAGTTTTCTGCGAGGCCAAGAGGATCGAAGCGAGCGTCACCAATCATGCCCTCAGGGTAGGTAGGATCCTTGAGGAAGGGCACTGAGGTGGACATCTTCGCGTTCAGAGCCACCGCCCTATGAAAATAGAGAGAGAGAGGTAGCAAAAAGCTAAGATGAGAGTTGCCCTTCGAAAGACCTATTAGGGCAGCCAAGGATTCAGCATCGAGACTGATCGCAACCGCTAGAATACTTCGGCTAACCCTACACAAATTAACCAATTATTCGCCATTCGTCACTCAAGTGGTGTGTGACTATGAATGATGAAGCAACTTTAGGGACAGCCTACGGAAGCGAGATGTATATTCGGGGCCGGGCTGTACGTTTTTTCAAAAAAGTATGCTCCCCACACAGCCACTGCTGCCAACTGCCTCTTGGCCAATCATTCACCATGGAAGCGAAACTTCTCTCAGAGTCTGGTCTCATCGAATCTTCATTACACGTCTACTGTATTCTAATGTGAGCTCAGCACTGACCGTGTTTGAGCGGCCATTGGGCTGACGAAGGCCGAGGCCGAAGCCAGCGAGATTGCGAGGACGATAGTGCGGAACATCTGACGCATGAGGGCACATAACAAACGGTAAAAGTAAATTATTCTTTTAAAATGCTTTCGGAGAGGCTCTTGTACTCATTCAGTACACCATGCGATCCCCTACGGCGCCGATAGTAGCCCATTGGCATACACACCTTGCTTTAGGTCTTCTTGAAGCAGCAAAGATCCCAAGAAGATTGTTCGTAGGTTTATTCGTAGTTTTTTTCTTGTCGTAAATAAGATGTGAGCCTTCTTCGGTCAGGTCAGAGAAAGTAAGAAGTAAGTTGTGTCAAAAAGTGTCCGTAATTTTATTTCGTTCAAAATTACTTCGCTCATCACTCGAGACTCGAAAGTGCTTGCCCCGAGCGGCCGTACGTAGCGTCAGCCATAACGGAGGGGCCCTTGTAGTACCTGGCGCTCTAGAGTAAAAGCGCAATAGCTCGATTTCGCCTAACTCTGTCTGATTTTTTCTTTTAATGACGAAGAAGAAACGCTCGGTGAGTTTACGCGCCAAAAGTGGCTCATCATACCTGGGAGCTCTTGTTCATATCCTTCGCGTGCACCAACAAGAGACGATGTATTTTTCTTAGCTTCGTTTGCAAACTTCGTATCTTTGCTTCAGCACAAAAATTGGCTGTGCTAGTTCTTATCATATCACCAATCTTTTACCTGAACATGTACAGGCTGAGGAGACGCCCACCCTAGACTGGGCTGCCGATGCTCATGTCGCCGCGAATAAGCCCCAAACTAAAAAAAGCAGAGCTTCAGGTAGTAGAAGCAGTAGCTCTGCTGGCAGTAGTAGCAGTAGTGGTGGTGGAGCTGCGGCGGCATCTAGCGCTAGCAGCAGCAGCCCTGGTGCAGCTTCTGGAAGCACCACCGAGTACGTCGGTCGTCATGTGGCGGTGGACTGGTCGTCCGCTGGTGGGCGGCTAGTGGGAGCCCGGGTGCAGCACTGGTGGGACGGGGACGCGTCGTGGTTCAGTGGCCGCGTGCTCAAGTACAGCGCGGCAACGCAGCAGCACTTGATGCAGTATGACGTCGACGGCGAAGAAGAATGGCTCAAGGTTGAGGATGAGCCCTTGCTGTATTCAGAGCAGGTGGCCTGGGCGCAAGTGAAAGGGCATTCGCTGTGGCCGTGCATTCAGTGGTCCTGGACTTTGCCTGCCATTGGAGCTGGAGGTTTCACCCTTCCAGCGGGGGTGCAGAAAGCTCAGGAGGCACACTCGGCGTCTGCGGCTGCGAACGCTGGCGTGGTGACCAAGAAAAAAAATGGCAGTGGCGGAAGCAGCAGCGGCGGCGGCAAGAAGGCGGTCAGCGGCGGGCAACGGTACTGCATGTTTTTCGGGAACGACGACATTGCGTGGTGCTCAGACAGCTCCGTGTACCCTTGGGCGTCCGAGGCCTCTATTGTGGTGAAGCGGAGGGCCGCTGCAGCCAACCACAACGCCGCGAATAGCTCAGCCGCAGCTGCCAACACGCCGGTGGGGAAGCTAGCCCGGGCCGTGGATTTAGCATCGGCTGAAGCCGATGCGGCGAGCCGTTGCCGTGCCACTGAAATGGCGGCCGAGCGAAAACTGGTAAGCGTCTAGTGCATGAGCGTACGCTGCCCTTGAGGTTTAGAGAGGACTGGGCAGTTCCTTTTGAAGTGTAGCTGATGAGAGAAGGGGCGATGCTTCCAGTTCCTTTTGTACTATGTGAACTTCCTCGAAAATTCTTTCGACTAACGATTTTTTATTTTCCGAATTATTCATTCGTTTGCCTGTTTTTCTCCGCTTCTTTTGTTTTCTATATTTGGCGGCGGTATGTAGGCGGCAGTGAGCAACCGCACCCCCCAGGATTGGGTGAGTCTCCCCGTGAAGCACTTCCGGGCCGAGCTGAACTACCCCCAAGGCACCTGGGCCCGCGCCACCGTCGCCCTGTACTCCACCAAGACCCGCAAGCACTTGGTAGCCTACGACGATCCGAACTTGCACCCAATCTGGGTGTCCCTCGACTCGAAGAACGGCCAGGTGAGAAGAAACCATTTTCAATGCCACGCTGATAACGCGATTCTGGCAGTCGCCAGTTTTATCAACCTTGAACCTCGCGTTCCCTTTCTTTGAATTTGCTTCATGCTTTTCATCCCCTTTGGAATTGCTCCTAACGCAGGTTGAGGATGTGCCTCCGGATGCCGTTCCAGACAGTAGCCCTGACGCCAAGACAAGCAGCAAAAGTGCGAGCAAGAGCGCAGGTGGCCGCAAGCGTCAGAGCAGTCGCAGCCACGATAGCGCTGCTGACGTCACTTCATCATCGCTTGCTTCCACCACGAGTGCTGCTGCTAGTGCTACAACGGGGCCGACATGCGACCATTGCCAAAAGCATTACAACAATCTGCACCCGCTGTCCTGCGGCAGCTGTGCCACTACGGTGAGAACATTTTTATGAAACGATGCTTATTTGACTATTTTCTTCGTACTTCACTAACTCCTTTTCTCTCTTTTTGGCCTACCTATCATCATCGACCTATCCTATCTCTCTTTTATCTTTTTTATCTTTTCCTTTCTTTGCACGGTCTCTCAGGTCCACCACTGTTGTTTTGCGCCGCCTCTCGAAAAGCGCCCTCCCGACTGCGACCCCAACACGGGCAAGTTCTGGGTCTGCCCGCAGTGCATTCGTTGCGCTGGCTGTGGGGAAGACCGGCGCTCGAAACCAGACGTAAGTTGAAGCGACTTCAGACGAGAGTTTGATAGATCTGCGGGACTCTTAGTTACCGCTTAAAAAGACAAAAAATTTAATCCTTATAGCTCAATATGCATCACTTTATAGCTTCTGCGGGACTCTTAGTTACCGCTCTACAAATTAATCCTGCTTTTGTTTTCTAAATTTATTGAATTGATTATCTCTTGCTGCGGTCACAGATTCGCGCTCAAGAGACTCCTTCGGGCACGCACGACCTGTGCAAGAAATGCTTGCGCCATTTTCTTGCTCGAAAACACTGCCCCGTGTGCTTAGTGCTCTGGAAAGAGAC
>Ga0307979_1002134_pt1 | contig 13828 bp, 15 predicted proteins | sample OrgLakmetage1058_FD_201833 | JGI IMG/M metagenome (GOLD analysis project Ga0307979, IMG submission 201833) | Saline water microbial communities from Organic Lake, Antarctica - #1058 | ecosystem: Environmental > Aquatic > Non-marine Saline and Alkaline > Saline | place: Antarctica: Organic Lake...
TGTCGCACCGAGGTGGCCGCAGCTGCGGTTTTCCAATGCTGAAAGGCGCTTTCGTAACGAGCTTTAGCCAGCCAGCGCGGTCCTGCGCCAGGGTTGCCCATTCCGAAAAGGTGATCGCTTTACCGCAGTCGTCCACGAGGCCGAAGTACTTCAGATGCCGTTCTAGGGATCTGCCATAAGTCATCTCTTGACCGCCCGCTATCCTCGGCTCGTGTACCCACGAAAGCATGAGCCTGTTGGGTAGCCGAATCTTAGGCATGCTAGTTCTCGGTGTTTAAGGTTTCACTTCAAACTTTAGCACTTTAGCAGCAGCCCTCTCCACCCCGCTGCCAACTGCCACTGCCCTGTAGATTATACATCTATACATCTCCTTTAATACTTTCCAATTTATAACTCGAAATAACAAATCGAAACGGCGCCGAGGGTTTGTTATACGAGATGATAATTCTGGCTCTGGTCGGTGGCTTGGTGATGCACACTGGGTTGCTCTTACTGACCCAATCTCACTTCGTTTCTAAAACAATCCACTAAGCGCTAAGCGGCCCTTGGCCATGGCTGTCTCCAATGCAGCCGCCGCTAACTTTAACCCCATAATTGGCCATCATCGCTTGGTCATAATCCTGGATTTGCTCTAGTGGTTGCTGCGCTGCTGGCTGCCGTCCGTGAAACATTTTGTGGAAGAGTTTTTGCCACGTAGCCACCAAGTCCTTCTTCGTCTTCAAGTTGTAGACTTTCATGGCCGCCGAGATCGAGTTCAAGTCCGCGGCAGCGAGTTTGGCCATCAAGTCGCTGAACGAGTCAAACTGCGTGATGTGCGGCCAGGTGTAGAAGTCGGCGTAGGCAATCCAGTGCTTGATGGCCGCGTGGTCGAACTCGTTGTTGGGGTCGTACGGGACGTGCGAGTCTGGATGCTGTGGAATGTCGGAGCTCCGCTTGAACTTCTTGAAGACCCCGTTCCAGGTGCGCTCGTCCATGACCCTGTGCTTCACCTTCACACGCGTATCGAACAGGCAAAGTACAGTAGCAGTGTCTCAATGTGATTAAACTCGTGCAATTGTCCTGACGTTTTTACCCTTCTCCTATTCTCTACAATCTTTCGTGCTTTCTATACTGAGAAGTCTTTTCTCCGCTCTAAGTATATTAAAACCCACTCCATTCATTGAGACCCACCTGCCACTGCGCGAGAAGAGAAGGGCTCGGCACGAACAACGGAATGGCCATCCGGTAATACTCGAAGAGGGACATGATGGAGACTTGGTAAGGAATCAGCACAATCGCAGGGTGGGCGGCCAGGTCCTTGTACTCGAAGTGGGGATACAAGTCCCGCAAACGTGCCATCGACGCGAAGCGCGTGCCTCTGGCTGCAGCCTTGAGTTCGCGGTAGAGTTGGTCTTTGATCCCGCGCCCCGGCCCAATGAGCACTTGAGACCGCGTGGGCGAATAGCTCACCTTCGTGTATGCGCAGTAGTTGGGCAACACCGGCACGTCTTTCAAACCCGTGAAGTACTTCACGTACTCCGCGTCGTACCTACGTAAGGTGAGGCACCAAAAAATATCAAACAACACACGAGCCGAAATTCGTAGCATCGAAGGAGTAGTTGTGCACATGATTGAAGTCAGCAAATTGTAATTGAGACACCATGTGAAAAAAAGGAACGCATTTCATACAGAGCCTGAACCGTGCTCGCACTTGTTATTCGCCGCCACGACGTTGCGAGGGTGGGCGGCAATGGCGCGCAAGTTCTCGTTCCAGAGCTTCCACCGCTTCGGGTCGTGCCGCCCAATTTCAAAGCGGGTCGAGGCCACCACCACGAGCGACTTGTTGAACGGCATGAACGCTTCGCAGAGGGGCGCCGCGTGGTGGCACAGCATCGCGTCCACTTTGGCCATGAGCTTGTCGTTCTTGTACGCTTCGAAGAACGCACGCCGGAACTGGTTTGGGCACTTGCCGAGGGCGATCCCGTTGCCCTTGTTGATGACTTTGAGACCAGTAGCACAGGTCTTCTTCAAGTGGCAGTGCCCACTCAGTGACTTGTCAATGATGTTCATGTGCAGCGGCTTGAACAAGTCTTTCAAGTCAGCAATGGGCGAAATGTGGAAGTCGGAACTCCAGAATGTGTACCCCTTGTAGTCGGAAACAGCAGGGGGCAGCAGTGCGGACTCTAGATCTCGGCGTGACGGCGCCGCCACTGCTGCTCTTGAAACTGCAGCTAAGGGCGCCGGCACAGAGGCACCAGCCATGTACGAGTATGGTGCTGCGCTCGATGGTGTTACGGCTGCAGTAGAGTAGCTGCTGGTGGCCCTCGGATAATCCGGCATAGTCACCTGAGGCGCGGTCTCAATGCGACTGGGTTCAGCAGCATGCGAAGGTTGAGATACATGCTCTTGGCAACGAAGATTCAGCCATTCTTGACGAAGCGAGTCAGGCAGAGTGCCCCAGCTAACGCCTGGTTGCACTGAGTAGGCATGCGCCCAGGAAGCACATGCATCTTGTACCTGCTGGGCATGGGGCTTTCGTGATGACGGAACGGCCGCTCGATCAGGTTCGGGCTGTCTTGGATATTGCGCCATGAGAGATTTCGCGTCAAGAACAGCTTGGTTGCGTGCAATGTTTTCGTACTCGAGGGATTGGATCTGCTGTTCCAAAGCTTGCAGTTCCAACGACGGCGATTCGACAGCAAAACTATTATGCGGCGGTGAAGGTTGCCGCACCCAAACCATCAACGCGAGCAATCCTAGGATTATCAAATACGAGAGGTTCGATCCGCTCAATGAAGCTCCACCGTTACTTAAGATAGCCATACTTTATGACTGGTTTGACCGAACTCGTAGTCTGTCAGAGCTTTGGCCTGTATCGTATTGAACGTATCGAGCTGCCAGTTTCAAAATTTGATCGTTGTCGAGATGTGCATCATTTTCTTAAGGCCAGTTCCTGATAAATAGGTCAATAGCTTGATAAATTGTTAAAGTGAAAGGTTACAAATCATACGAGTCTACGCCTACTAGCCTCTCGGCCTCTCGAGACTCCTGAGTAACGTGCCGTCATGCAGCCATGCCGCCGTGCCATGCTGTCATGCTGTCATGCTCTCTGTCGATGTCGGTCGTGTCGGTCGGGTCGATTCATGAACAGAAGAACAGAAGTGCTACAGTAGTATACAGGGTGGGTGCATTTGCAAAGTCAAATGTCCCGGGTCCCGAGGTCCGTTGAATATTATTTCCTCTAGCTGACGGACAGACAATCCACCGGTAGGTACGACGGCGTTTCATCGTTTCATCGTCAGTCTTCTCAAAGTTAAGGACAGCGAACGCTCGGAAAGGGGGGCTACCGCTTTAAGGCGTGCGGTGGAGTACACCCCTGAAGCGTGAGGAGATTTGCTTCGTAACGATACGTATTAGTGGAGGATCACTCATTGCACTTTCCACCGAGTCATCTTGAGGAGGCGAAAGAAGGTTTTTACAGTTTTTAGGCACCATGGCAGCGGCTGCCGCTCAAGTGCAGGCGTCGTTGCGGGCGAAGCACTCCAAGCAGTTGGACGAGGAGAGAGAAGAGGGCAAGCTGAACGTGCACCAACGGAAAAACATCCTTAAGGAATTGGAACTGCATCGAAACACACGCTTTTTGAGCGACCTTTGTGCCGGTAAAGCGCTTTCATCCATTCATACGCAGATGAGAGGGGAAAAGTGTAAAGGGAGCTATACCGTGCTTAAATTCCTTTACGCACGCTCTAAAACGCTCCGTCAGTCTCAATGAATCTGAATTGCATTGCTGCTACGTGTAAACGCACTTGCTACAGGCAAAGAAGTAACGCCGCAAGATGCCGAGGCCACCCCGCCACCCGACCCCAACGCCGTTGACGCCAACGCCGAAATTCCCTGGGACTACTACGGGCCGGAAATTCCGCTCCACCGGCCGCACTTCTTGAGCCCGTGGCATTATGAGTTCTTGAAGCGCCACTTCGCGAACCCTTTGGTGCGAGTGTGGGACCCGCGCTGGCTGGACGCCTACGAGCATTTCCCCCCTCCCCCGGGGGACCCACGCCTGTTCCGATCGGCCGCTGAAGCTTTGGCGGAGGTCAGTGCCTTTGCGGCGAAGCTCCTTTTATACGTTTTCTGCTCTTGTATGATGCTTACTGTACTTGCTGTTTCATCTTTGGACCGTGCGAGCGTCACATCGCACAGCGGGGTTCCTATCTAGTTTCCTCTGCTTATTTCTTCCCACGCGATTTTTCGGCGTTTCTTTCAAATATCCCGTTTTTTACAATCGCCTTTCGGTGTTTACCTTCACTTCTTTTCTATCAACTTTTGAGTCGCCGTGATGGACCCGTGGAACTTTCTCACCCCTCTTCTCGTTGTTCCGTGGCACAGGTTGAAGCGGGCTTAACAGGGTCGAAGGACGACTTACCTCCGGAGCAAGACGAGTGCCACGTCATTCCCGACGCCCCGGCGTGGGTGCACAACGTGAACTTGGCCATTCTCGCGCACCAGGTGCGAAAAATGAAGGGCACATTGGGTGCATGCGAGTGAAGCGAAACTGCACGAATGATTGTAAACTGAAGCATGCCACGTGTGCTTATTCAAGTTTTAGGCCATTACCCGTTGTCGTCGAACTCGCACCTTTTCTTTTTTTTACATACAAGGCGTGGGACTTCTTTTTCTACTTCTCGTCTTTACTCTTGCCATTTTTTTTTTTTTTCTCGTTCTTCAGGTGCTGGTGCTGGACCCGGCGTTTAACGCCCTCGTAGTGGCGTGCATTTGCATTGCGGGGGTCTTGGTGGGGGTGCAGTCCTACCCTAGCATGGACAACGACCCATTTCTTGCCGTGGTGGATTTGGCCGTGCAAATCGTGTTCACCGTGGAATGCGTGGTGAAGATCGCGGCGGAAGGCAAAGATCCGTTGGCGTTTTGGACGGGCCCCGAGATGGGGTGGAACAACTTCGACTTTTGGCTGGTGTTCATCTGCTGGCTGCCCTTCGACGGCGGCAACGTGGCCTTCTTGCGGCTCTTGCGGCTGATGCGGTTGCTGAAGTTGGTGGGGAAAGTGAAGCAGCTGCAAGTGATTGTGGTGGGCCTCGCGAAAGGCCTCGGCTCCGTGTCCTACATCATGGTCCTCATGCTCCTGGTGTTCTACCTGTTTGCCGTGCTCGGGTAAGAGCCTGCAGCACACTACTCCTGCCTCGCCTATTATACGCGGCGTTGGATCTCTCATCTTTTTGTTAGTATACTCCAAATAGTGTGCTGTGTCTTCTTGTTGTGGAACGTTCATGACTTCTTTTGAAATGATGTCTCGTAACTTTTGCTCCATAATCCTCAAATCCCGTCACTGTTTCCCGTATCTTGAACCACGCAGGGTGCAATGTTTCCGCAAAAACGACCCGTTCCATTTCGGCTCGCTCGGGGTCGCGATGCTCAGCTTGTTTCGTTGCGCGACCCTCGAAGACTGGAGCGACGTCATGTACATCAACTTTTTCGGTTGCGATTCGGCGATGGGCGGTGCTTCCGGGGCTTACTACGGTTTGAACGGGGCTGCTCCGTGGGATGCCCTCGGAAACCGGAACGTGCGCTTTCAAACGCAGCTCGGGTCTTTCCACCTCAACGAATGCTGGCACCCAAGGCCGCAGCCGCTGCTGGCGACGGTGTATTTCATTACCTTCATTTTGGTGGCAGCGTTCGTGATGCTGAGCTTGTTTGTGGGCGCGGTGTGCGGAGGCATGAGCGACGCCATGGACGCGTTTAAAACCAGCGAAGAGGTAGGAGTTGAAACTGAACGTGTGAAGTAAAGTGAAAGACTATGTGAGACATGTTGCAGGGTAGCACTACTATGACCCATTTGTCGACACTTTCGTTGAAGTTCGATTGTCTTTAGCTTGAGTTCCTGCTCTTGCACGTGACACATCTTTGCGGCCTCGTGTTTGTTGCAATGGTTCATGGTGTGAAGGAGGAGCGCAAGGAACGGCAACGCAAGCAAGAAGCAGAAGCCAAGAAGTTGGAGGAGGCGGCTGAAGTGACGAAAAACCATTCGGTTGAAGCCATGCGCGATGCGTTTGACGCTTGTGACGGCGACGGGAGCGGAGAAATTGATGCCGAAGAGCTGGTTGAAGTCATGGGAGCTATGGGCGAAGTTGTTACCATCGAAACGTGCAACGACATCATTCAAAACATGGACCAGGATGGCAACGGCACCTTAGACTTCGCTGAATTCGTTTTCATGATGACCAACGGCGAAATCAAGGTATTGTTCGTGTATTGCACCGTTTCTCAAGGTTTATGCCCTTTCTATGAACGTTGTAGAGAAATTAGGGTAGACACACAAATTAGGGTAGCATTCGCTTTGTTGTTCAAGGAGGCCAAGATGTGACGTTGTTGTGTATGTTTTTTGGGTGTTCTTATATCATTGCTTTTTTTGTCCGTCCCCGGTGTTGCGTACGGTTTTGGTTGTGGGTTTTCGTCGATGAGCAGATCGGTCCAGATGGTCAGCCCATTGACGAAAATTCAGCGCCCACTGACGGCGACGAATCCGGGAAAGGGCCGCTGTCTCCCGAGGAACAAAAGAAACACAACGAAGAACACAAGGAGCGCGCGGAATCGTTTGTGCTGGCCCGAAAGCTCCGGTTAGCGTGGGCTGGCGTGGCGCGAAAAGCCCACATTCGGTCGAATGACGAAGACGAAGCGCTGACGCCTTTCCAAGTGCAATACCTGCAGCTCTCGGCGAAGGCCATGGAATTGTCCGAAAACCCCTACTTTGTGAACGCGCTTACAGTTACCATTTTGGCGGCGGGCGCCAACGTGGGCTTTCAAACCGAACTCGCGCAACCCGGGGCCAATGAGCCTCAGCCCGTGCTGGACACCGTTGACAATATCATCTTGGCTATCTTCACTATTGAGGTTGGTTAATTTATACTTTGTTCATATAGATATGAATTTTGAATAGAGGGTGTTGATTATTTTTCAATGTCGTCCTATTTCTCTAGTCTCGCGATTCTTTCCTTGCGCACTCTTGTTTCTCTGTAAGTCTCTCTGCTTTCTCCAATATCCCTCTCAACCAATTTAATTCCCCGGCTGCCTCAACCAGATTGTGGTGAAAGTCCTTGCCGAAGGCTTCAAGCCGCTTCGTTTCTTCAACGATTCTTGGAATTGCTTCGATTTTGGGATTGTGTTTGCGTGCTTCATCTTCATGTTGCCGTTTATGCCCAACGTGAGCTCTCTCCTCGGCATGCTGCGTCTCCTGCGGCTTCTCCGGGTCTTGAAACTCGTGAAAGCGTTGCCTGAGCTGCGGATCATCATTGAAGCGCTCATCAGCGGCCTCGGCTCGATCACCTTCGTGACCATCATACTCTTCATGTTTTTCTACTTGTACGCCAACATTGGGTTGATTTTGTTCTCCGTCAACGACCCGATGCACTTCGGCAATTTGCAGCTCGCGCTGCAGAGCTTGTTCCGCGCCGGCACCATGGACGACTGGACCGACATCATGTACATCAACATGTTGGGGTGTGACAAATGGAGTTACGTGTATGGGTCAGCGGTAGGCGACGGAACTCGGGCGCCGCGAGGGCTCGGGCTCCGCAACGGCAACACCAACACTCGCAGCGGCATGACGTCAAAAGCGAACTGCGACGACCCTGCCGCACTAGGATGGATTGCGGCCGCTTACATGGTCAGTTTCATTGTGTTTGGGTCCCTGGTGCTGTTGACGCTGTTCATTGGGGTGGTGGCCACCTCCATGGAGGAAGCCAAGCAAGAAAACAAGGAAGAAATGAAGCGTGAAGCAGATCTTTTGCGACGGGCGCGCCTCTTGAACATCGACAAGCAAGGCCTTGAGCTTTACCGCGAACTGTACGCACACTTAGACGTGAAAAATGAACAAAAGCTAGACCAGTTGTCCATGAAGCCGCTCCTCAAATGTCTGCCTTTGGCAAGCCTGGCACGGCACGCGAAAAACGCCGAAACCTCAAAAAACGTGGACAAGTCGTTTGGGTTCGCCGAACGCATGGACGCAAATATCGCCAACAACGCCCACACGACGGGTTTGCAAGAAATGGACCGCCACGACATCGACAAGCTTAGCAGCATTGTAGACGAAGATTACGACGGGTATGGCGCTTACTGTTGCAATAAGCTTCATTTGTGTGCTAACCATTGATTTTGAGCTCGTTTTGGTGGCTCTCTCGTACCTCTTCCATTCTTTTCATTATTAATTTTTCTTCTATCTGTTTATTCTCAATGCTGTGTACCTCAACAGTTTTCTGGACTTTTCCGAGTTTTTGTGCTTGATGGAATTCCTAAAGCGAGTGGATGCGCAGCCCACTGCCCTGGACCACTTTAGAACGACGTTCAGAACTATCGTTCCTCCGTCCCAAGACATAGGGGGAAGCAAACCCCCATCGCCCAAGGGTGACGATAGCCCAGAAAAGTCGTTCAAAGTGGAAGCGGCCACCAACCCTTTTCTGGGTTCCTTCTCGGGGTCCTCAACGGACAAAGACGCGCTTGAGTCTCGAGCGGACGAGCTCCGCAGCCGGGTTTACTCGCAGGCCCTTGAGATTGCACAGGGCGTAAAGAAAGCTCGGAAGCCCACCAGCAGCGGTGACGACGGCAGTACAGTGGCGGTGGATTCGGATCAGTCCATGGCGGCGCGCGCGCTTGCAGTCACCAATGAGTTAGCGGCTTTGGAAGACGTGTTTCAACAAGTGTCTGAGCTCGCAGACGCACGGAGTCGCAAAGCAGCAGCAGCGGCTGCAGCAGCCACCCCGGCTCCAAGCAAGGGACCTCGATTCTTGTCGGCGAAGAGCAAAGGTTCCTCGGTGAACACGGGCGCGCAGGAGAGCGACGAGACGGTCCCTGCGAGCAACAACACATCCTTCGCTTGTGAAGACGGAACTCCGCCAAGCAACGGCGAACAGAGCAACGACGCCGGGAACGGGAAAAGTTTCTTTGGGAGAAGCAAAACCAACCGCGTGCACCCAGAAGTGCCGGCACCTCAGAACACTGGCGACATCGCCATGGAGGATGTTCAGGAAGTGGTTTTATAGGCCAATCTTCATGTTGCATCACAATTACACCCCCGCTGATTATCTCTGAAATCATTGAGCACGGCAGCTAAGCTGATCACAGAGACGAAGCAGCGGGCGATAAAGACGAGAGCTTTTACCGAACGATAGGGAGTGCGCTTGTTATGGAGGATGATAGTCCATTCCTCAGATTATAGCTATGACTGGATTTAACTCGAAATCGGATGGGGTTCTCTAGTCTAGTCTAGTTAATACTCTCCCAAAAACGAGGAAAGGCAAGTACACAGCAGTCACAGAGGCACATACAGAATTTACTTCTCTTTGCCTGATAAATAGTACATAGTATCTAGAGTATCTACACCTACAGTGCAATTGCTCGTCGTCCCGACGGTACATGGATCGTTCTCCACGGTTTCTGCACCAAATGGCACACAAATTGTTGCGCTTAATTTACCCATATTTACCTCACAATAATCTCAGACTGCGACGTGAAGTCGCGTTTACTAGGGCCCACCCTGTCGATTGTCCGGTAGGAACGTATCGTCCGCTCTCTTAAATCTCGTTAATACGGTAAGTCGAACCTCCCCCACAAAGGGGAAATTCCTCAATAACACAACACCTCCCACATACTTCAACACACATGTCGATTGTTCTGTTCCGCTCCTTGGCTTGCGCTGAAGTGTTCTGCCTGTTCCCCGTCCCGGTAGTGTAATTTCTCGTCGTCCCGACGGTACATGGATCGTTCTCCACGGTTTCTGCACCAAATGGCACACAAATTGTTGCGCTTAATTTACCCATATTTACCACACAATAATCTCAGACTGCGACGTGAAGTCGCGTTTACTAGGGCCCACCCTGCCGATTGTCCGGTAGGAACGTATCGCCCGCTCTCTAAATCTCGTTAATACGGTAAGTCGAACCTCCCCCTCAAAGGGGAAATTCCTCAATAACACAACACCTCCCACATACATCAACAACACACCCCGATAGCATATAGTACACAGCACCGCAACTGAGTCACCGAGAAACAAATACTGCCATATACATATACTCGAAATACATAAGTACGCTGGCGGATGACGGGGGCGAAACCGACCCGGGCTTGGGCTTGGGAATTCCGCGTATCTTCTAACGACTGGCTGTTATCTGCGACTGCCATAAGTAGATTTTTTTTTAATTCTAAGCGAAGTATATATCTGATTTTTTGTTTGTTATTGCTACTTCTCTGCTTTTGATTTAAACATGTAGTCGCACTGTCCGACAGCACGCCCGGGAGAGAAGCGAGTAGTGAAATAGGAAACAGAAGCCTTACACGAAGAACGCCCTCATACAAAAAGTTCAATTAAGGCCTTGGCCACTGTAGACACAACTGAGGAAGAGGCCGCGCTTCTTGCTCTACTTGCTAGACCGCCAAGAATCACTTCATTTTACCTTCGGTCAACTTGGGCCCAATCGGCACCGTGGCCGGCATGGGGTCCGGGTACGGGTTTTCGTAGCCCAAAGGGTGCAGCTGGCGGCTCAACTTGTCGTGCGGTAAGTCCAAGGCCTGCGTGAACTCGCCGTACTTGAAGTCTCGCAGCGAATTGGCGTACAGCGCACCGTTGCCCACTCGCGCGTCAGCCAGCGACTTCTGTGTCGGCCAGCCGCCCACGGGCGCGTGCAACAAAGTCTTCTGGGGGTATACGAAATCACCTGAATCCGCGGCGCCCGTGGTGGTCGCAGATGTCTGCTGCTGTGCTTGCGTTCTTCTTTGGCTTCTTGCGACATCTTGAGCAGCCAATCGCTGAGCCGCTTGCGCGGCCGCGGCGTCGTGAGCAGCGAAAGTCGTGAAGTTGCTGCGGTGCGTAGACTCGTACACCAGTTCTGGCTTCCGCACAAAAGTCGTGCCAATGCTGCTGCTGTAAGGGTGCGCTGGCGCCCCAAAAGGGCGACAATTGCCGGGGCCGAAGACGCTAGCCTGTCGTGCAGGGCTGTGGGAGACGGCGTCGCTTCGACCACTTTCACTGCTGCCGCCTCGGCTGCTACGGTCTGTGGGCAAACCCAGCTCGCGCCGGCCATGTGCTCGCGCTTCGCGGCTTAAGCCACTGCTCGCCACCACGGCTGCGACGTCGTCCAGCTCCCCTTTCACCCAATCCTTCCGTTGGTTGACCATGTTGCGGCTTGCGGCAGCAACCTGTTTCGGGTCTTTGAAACTTTCTGACGCTGACGTTCGCTGTCTATGGGGGTTCAGCTCTTTCACGCTAAACTGAGAGCTTACGGGACCCGTACACACTGCGCCGGGGTGCATCAAATGTTCGCCCGAGAAAAGGTCATCTACAGGGCAGGTCAGTGCGAAGTCGGTGTTACTGCCGCGCGGACCTGCAAGCCGCTCATATCGACGCTGCGCATACGCGTCGTTGAATTCTTTCGCGCCTTTCCACGACAAGCCCATTCGCGTCATTTGGATCGGGTTCATGCGCAACGGCTTGTTGCCTTCGCTGGGAATGGCGAAGTTGGCTGACGGCGTACCGTAGTGCACTTTTTCGCGATCGTACATTTGCCGGAGCATGGTGCTCTTGGCGGCATCAATGGTCCTGTAGGAAGGAAAAAGAAGGATATGAGAATAAATTTTAAATTTATGAATGCCGGAACTTTGCAGTAAGGCATCCAAACAAGCCCAGAGGGGGCGCTAGTGCCATATTCCTTAGAGAGCGTGCTTTGATGTACTGTACCTTTCGTCATGTATGCTAGTGGGATCGGCTCGATAGGGATTAGGGCGCGCCATGATTTCAGCCAATGCTGTAGCAGCTCTTGGGAGGTCTGATTGTAAGCTATCGTTCAACACCTCTTCATATAAGCACGCAGTGAGCGACAGGACGACGAGCGTTATTGCGTCATTGCGCCATCGTTGCGTTATGTGATTTCTGATTTTTCATTGATGCGCCTAGCCTTTAGGACGAAATATCAAAACCTCCCTGTAGGAAAATGTTCTTCCTCGCTTTTCAAGACTTTTCTCCCGGCCCGAGTGCTTCTACTAGCTACAGTAGCTAGCTAGTAGAGCGAAGGGCATAAAGGAAAGTGGCTCACTCGTAGCTCACAGCTCCTTGAAGAGAAGCTTCTGAATTCGTAGCTCTAGGATAATCCCTTTTTCGTACGAAATTAGCAAAGTATCTTTATGTCGCTTGCTCAAGCTGCCCAACTCGAGGCAACTGCATGTACTCTAGAACTAGAAGCACGTCAGCTTCGCGCCTTGGCCCAAGAAATCAGAAATTCCAATGCAGCATGTGAAGATGGCGAAACTGCAAAGTCCGTAGGAAACGAAGATGGAACTAAGACAGGTAGCCCCACCCTGGCGGACTCAGCCCTATCAAGTCAGTCGCTCTCTAAGAATACCCATGAGCTCAGAAATTCAAGTGCCAGCGCGCCAACTATCGAAAGGCTGCCTGAACATGAGAAACACCTCGAGGTCCCGAGGAAAGTCGAGTCCGAAAAACCTACTGAGCTCGGTAAACGTTCTGATCTTGCAACGAGTGCCGAAAAGCCTCCTGAACGCCCACCGAAGCGCAGGGTGAATGTCTCAAGGACATCTACGGCTGATGCCGATAAAGATGCTGCACCACCACGCAGAGCACCCACCAATGCCAGATTAAGTGCTGCCTCGGAGAAAAGTGAAAACTCTGAAGCAAACAGCTCGGGCAAGAGTTTAGACGACATTGCTGCTGCATCTAGTGTTGCGCACCGTCACTGGGCCTGCGAAGCATGCACGCTTGAAAATGAGGGGTGCGTGGGTTAGTCCGCTCTGATCTCTTTTTTGTTTGTGTGCCTTGACATTGGCAAACTCCTAAACTCCTTTGATTCTTTCGTTATTTCATCTTTTTTCGCATGTTCTTCTTCATTTCAGCCTGGCGACGAAGTGTGCGTGCTGTGGTACGGTCCGCAAAGCGCTCTCGGAACGGCCATCTCGGATGACAAGCCCCCAGCAACGCGAGGTGAGCCTTGGATCCCGTGAATTATTTCTAGTCTTCAGAAGATTTCTTGCTGCCTTCACTCGTCACCGTTTTGTCCCTGTTGTCAATGTACGCGCGTTATGGTCATGGCAGAAAAAAACTTCTTCAACAAACGAAGACAAGCCATCGACGGCACGCACTTCCACAGAACGCGGTGCACGTAATAGAGTCAGCACTTCTGGTGCAGCCCCGACTGCTGAAAGGCAGTCCTTCTTTTCGCCGCGGAAATGAGTGATGGAACTGGGCTCATCGCCAAGTCCGATTCGAAATCTTCGTAGCGTTCGCAGTATTTAGCTCACTTCGGCCAGTACCTGTGGTCTTGGCTGAGGATTACGCCCGTTTTTCGTAAACGATACGACATTTCGTTTCGATTTCGTCAAAGGAGAGCACGTAATTACGCATAAATAACGCGCAATTATGCGTTATATAGCGAAATAACGAAACTTACGGCAAATTTTGACGATACGGTTCATCGTAATACCCAGCCAAGCCTGTGGTTCCTTACAGCTTACTCGAAAAAAAAGGGCTTCCTAATTTTGATACGGCGATGGGGATATGAGAACCGGAACTCTAGGAAATACCAAGGGGGGTATGTACCACTTCAAACCTTCAAACCTACATAACCTCCCTCTCGCCTTCTACTTCCACTGGGATTTATGAATTAGAATTACGAAAGTTCAACTGGCAACTGGGCAATCAAACAGGATAATCTTTGTCTAGTCTAGTCTAGTCTAGTTAATACTCTCCCAAAAACAAAGAAAGGCAAGTACACAGCAGTCACAGAGGCACATAAAGAATGTACTTGAGCTGCAAATGCGCTAGCGAATTCGCTCCAGA